>Ga0247825_10002063_pt1 | contig 13273 bp, 15 predicted proteins | sample 13C_Vanillin_Day_FD_194413 | JGI IMG/M metagenome (GOLD analysis project Ga0247825, IMG submission 194413) | Soil microbial communities from agricultural site in Penn Yan, New York, United States - 13C_Vanillin_Day48 | ecosystem: Environmental > Terrestrial > Soil > Agricultural land | place...
AACAAATACTTAGAAACATAGCACAAAGAGAACTGGAATCAGGACGGAAGAGAAAAAATATGGCCGGCTGGAAACAGCCGGCCGTTCTTATTCAAAGTGTTTGAGGTTTAACGCTTGAGCTCAGCGGCAAAGGCGAGCTGGCGCGCCATGTGCGCACGCAGATGGCGTGACAGCTTGCCTTTGTCCGCCTGGAGCGAGTTGTTAGGCCGCATTCGCTTGTTTCAGTACGGCGTGCCGTCCTTGTGCGTGAATGCCCAAGTTCCATTGACTAGCTGCGCGCGCAGGTCGTCGTCCGGATACATACCTTCGTCCCCGAGCGTACGGTCGCCGACCTCCAGGTAGACGATTTCCTCGTCGGTATTGTTGATGAGGCAATGCCCGTTCCCCGTGCCGGCCTTGAAGCCGGCGCACATGCCTGGCGCAAGCAATGTGTGGCCCTCGTCGGTGTGCAGCGTCGGACGGCCTTTCAAGATGTAGACAAACTCGTCTTGAACGGTGTGTGCATGACGAAGCGCGGAGACTGCGCCAGGTGCAAGGCGTGTCAGATTCACACCGAAGTTGGTGAGACCGAAGAGATCGCCGAGCGGATGCTTCTGCCGACCGCTCATGCGCGAGGCGAAAGGTTCGGGATAGTTCGAACGCTTCGTTCTTGCAGGTGCGTCGGTCGCAATGATGGCAACGAGTGATGGTGCAGAAGTCACAAACACCTCCGTATGCGGCCTAACTAGTATTAGGTGACAGTCACCTAGTTGAGAAATATATACCGGTAGTGATAAATCACTATTAATGGTGATAAATCCCCAGTAATAGTGAATGCCGCTGGCAAGCCTTGATCTTGCTTTCTTGTATCGCTTGGTGGATTTGGCAGTTCGATTATTTGTTTCTGCTTTTCTCTGCGTCTCTGCGGTTCAATTATTGTTTTGTTCTACTCTGCGTTCCTCCGCGTCCCCTGCGTCCCCCGCGTTGAGAGGTTGATTTAGCAGTTCCGCGTTAGCGGTCGAGGTCAATGTCGCGGTAGGACGCCGGATCGCCAAGCGGTTCGATGTGCGTCAGCACGCTGACGCCGGGCAACGCCGCGCGAATGGCGCCGTCCACTTCGTGCGCCATGTCGTGTCCCTGCGCGACCGTCCACTTCGCCGGCACCAGCACGTGCAGCGAAACGAAGGACCGCGCGCCGGCCTGGCGCGTGCGTAACGCGTGAAAATCCAGTCCGCGGGCGCGAAAGGGTTCCAGCGCGGCCTCGAGCTTCTGCAGCTGCTCGGCAGGCAGCGCGCGGTCGAGCAATCCCTGCGCGGAACGCCGCACTAACTTGACGCCGGTCCACACGATATTGACGGCGACCGCGAGCGCGATCAGCGGGTCGAGCACGAGCCAGCCCGTCGCGGCGACGGCGGCAACGCCGGCAATGACGCCGGCGGAGGTCCAGACATCGGTCATGAGGTGCTGCGCATCAGCCTCCAACGCGACGGATTGGTAGCGGCGTGCGGCCTCGAACAGCTTGCGCGCCACCACGTAGTTGATGAAGGAAGCAACGGCCGATACGGCGATGCCGATGCCGAGACTTTCCAGGGGTTTCGGATGGAGCAGGCGCTCGACAGCGGTGACCGCGATCAGAACCGCGGCGGCAAGGATCAGCGCGCCTTCGATCCCGCTCGCGAAGTACTCGGCCTTGCTGTAGCCGTAGGCGTGCTCGTCGTCGGGAGGCAGCGCTGCGATGGTCAGCATCGCCAGCATCACGGTCGCCCCCACCAGGTTCACCGTCCCCTCGAGCGCGTCGGAGAGCAGGCCGACGGAGCCGGTCAGCCACCAGGCCAGCAGCTTGAGAGCGATAGTCGCCAGCGCGGCGACTATGGAAAGTAACGCGTACTTGCGGGCGCCGGCGGCAGCCACGTCAGGAAGAGGGCGGAGTCGCGGCGGTGAAGGAGTCCGCGAAGAATTCCTCTTCGGGGAGCCGGCACTGGGCGGTGAAATCGCGGCGCGCGGCGTCCACCATCGCTGGAGCGCCGCAGGCGTAGACCTGGTAGCCCGACAGATCCGGGAAATCCGCCATCACGGCCTGGTGCACGAACCCCGTGCGGCCGGTCCAGCCGTCCGCCGCGGTCGGTTCCGACAACACCGGCACGTAGGTGAGTTTGCCCTCGCGCTGCCAGCGCTCGGGAAGCTCGGCCATGTAGAGATCGGCGCGCACCCGGCAGCCCCAGTAGAGTGTCATCGGACGCTTGTTTCCCACGTGCTGCGCGTGCTCGATGATCGCCTTGATCGGTGCGAAGCCGGTGCCGCTCGCGACCAGGACGATGGGCTTCGCGCTGTCCTCGCGCAGGAAAAAGGTGCCGAAGGGGCCCTCGATGCGCAGGATGTCCTTTTCCTTCATCTTGGTGAAAACGTGCTGGCTGAACGGCCCGCCGTAGTTGCGCAGGTGCAGCTGCAGGACGGCGTCGTCGTGCGGCGCGTTGGCCATCGAGAAGCTGCGGCGAACGTTGCCGCGCAGCACGAGATCGACGTACTGCCCGGCGAGAAACTGGAGCTTGTCGTTCGTCGGCAGCTTCAGCTCGAGCAGCATGACATCGGGCGCAGGGCGTTCCATCTTTGCCACGCGCGCCGGCATCATCCGGATCTGCATGCCCTTCGCGGCGGTGCCGATCTCGCGCACGTCGATCAGGAGATCGGAAAGCGGCCTGGCCTGGCAGAAGAGCGCCATACCGGTCTGCTTTTCGGCCTCGGTCATGGCCCGTTCTTCATAGCTGCCGTAGTCCACCTGGCCTTCCAGCAGCCGTCCCTTGCAGGTGCCGCAGGTCCCGCTACGGCAGCTGTACGCGATGACGAGACCTTCGCGCAGCGCGGCCGCGAGCACCGTCTCGCCGTCGTTGACGGTGAACGAATGGCCGCTCGACTTGATCGTGACCTGGTGGGGCATTCAGGCGGTGACCGGTGACCGCTGACCGGCGACCGGAACTTCACGCCGAGCTTTGGGCATGCGAGGGTACTTCACGCTAAAATTCCGCAATGAGCAGGTGGCACATCGCCAGGTTCGCTGGTGTCCGTGCGTGGCGCGGCAGTCTAACACAGGAGTTAGCTTACCTTACCGCCGCGCGAGAATACCGGTCATCGTTCACCGGTCATCGGTCACGATCCCATGGATGATGCGGTCATCGTGCTCACCAATATGCCGGACCGCGACGCGGCGCTGAAGCTCGCGCGCGAGCTCGTCGCGAAGCGGCTGGTGGCCTGCGTCAATGTGCTCGCGGGCTGCACGTCGGTCTATCGCTGGAAAGGCGAGGTCGAAGAAGCAGACGAAGTGCCGGTGCTGATCAAGACGCGCGCCGGACGCTATGACGAGGTCGAGGCGGTGATCCGCCGGCTCCATCCCTATGAACTGCCGGAAATCGTGGCTGTCCCAGTGACGCGCGGCCTCGACGAGTACCTGCAATGGGTGGCCGCCGAGACCACCATCTCCATCGGCTGATCGAATGCCAGGGATCGGGAATCGGGAAACGTGAAACGTGAAACGTAAATCGTGAATCGTAATTTTATAACCCTGATCGCAATCGTCCTGCTGGCGCTGTGCGGCTTTGCCCGGGCGGCGGAGCCGGAGCTGCTCGAGCCGGAGAAGGCGTTCCGCTTCTCCGCGCGGCTGAAGGATGCGCGCTCGATCGAGGTGAACTACCAGATTGCGCCGGGCTACTACCTCTATCGCGACAAGTTCAGGTTCGTCCTGTCGCCGGCAGACGCGAAACCCGGCACCGCGGCCCTGCCGGCGGGCCGCAAGCACAAGGACGAATTCTTCGGCGAGGTCGAGACCTATCGCGGCAACGTCAGCATCGCGCTCCCGTTCGAGCTGGCGGATGCTGGCGTGCCGGCGATCACGCTGGCCGTGACCTCGCAGGGATGCGCGGACGCGGGCGTGTGCTACGTGCCGCACGAGCAGAAGGCCGTGCTGCAGCTCGCTTCCGCCGGCGCAGCGGCAACCCGCAGCGATGCGCCGGCGCCGCTGCTCGGCGAGGACGATCGCGTTGCGGCGCTCCTCGGCGGAGGGTTCTGGCTCGCCATCGCGAGCTTCTTCGGTTTCGGCCTGCTGCTGTCGTTCACGCCGTGCGTGCTGCCGATGGTGCCGATTCTCTCGGGAATTATCATCGGCGCCGGCCATACGGTCACGCGGACGCGAGGTCTCGGGCTGGCCGCCCTCTACGTCCTCGGAATGGCGATCACCTACGCCGCGGCAGGCGTGGCGGCAGGGCTCTCCGGCGCGATGCTGGCCGCGACGCTGCAGAATCCCTGGGTGCTGGGGGCGTTCGCCGCCGTCTTCGTCGTGCTCGCGCTGTCCATGTTCGGCGTCTACGAGCTGCAGATCCCGGTCGCGCTGCAGGAACGGCTGTCGAACGCCAGCAACCGGATGCAGGGCGGCCGCGGCGTGGGCGTATTCGTCATGGGTGTGCTCTCGGCGCTGATCGTCGGGCCATGCGTCGCGGCGCCACTCGCCGGTGCGCTTCTCTACATTGGCCAGAGCCGCGACGTCGTGCTGGGCGGTTCGGCCCTCTTCGCGATGGCGCTGGGCATGGGGGTGCCGCTGCTCGCGGTCGGCGCCTCGGCCGGGGCGCTGTTGCCCAGGGCTGGGCCGTGGATGGACACGGTGAAGCGGTTTTTCGGGACCCTGCTGCTCGCGGTGGCGATCTACCTGGTCTCGCCGTTCACGCCGGTGCCGGTACAGATGTTCCTGTGGGCGGCTCTGCTCATCGGCAGCGCGGTCTACCTTCGGGCGATCGATCCGCTGCCGGCGAACGCACAAGGTTTCCAGCGCTTCGCCAAGGTGCTGGGCATCATTGCGCTCCTGGCCGGGGTCGCGTACCTCGTCGGGGCGTTCTCGGGCGGCCGCGACGTCCTGCAGCCGCTCGCGGGCCTGCGCTCTGCGGCGGGGGGCGTGGCGGGCAGCACGGCGTCGCACGAAACCCCGTTCCAGCGTGTCAACAGCGTAGCGGACCTCGATGCCCGCGTGCGTGCCGCCGCGGGCAAGCCAGTGCTGCTGGATTTCTACGCTGACTGGTGCGTCTCGTGCAAGGAAATGGAGCGCTTCACCTTCAGCGACGAGCGGGTGAAGAACCGTTTCAATGGCATGGTGCTGCTGCAGGCGGACGTCACCGCCAACAACGCCGACCATGCCGCGCTGCTCAAGCGTTTCCGCCTGTTCGGTCCGCCCGGCATCATCTTCTTCGACCGCGAAGGCCGCGAGATAAAGGGGCTGCGCGTGATCGGCTTCCAGCCCGCCGACCGCTTCGTCGCCGTGCTCGACCAGGCCATCGCCTTCAAGTGAGCAAAGCGCGCTCGCTCGCGCTGCTTGTCGCGATTGCGGTCGCCTCCGCGGCGGGCGGGGCGGGTTATTTCCTGTGGCTGCGCGGTGCCGATACCGTCACGGACCGGCCACTGACTTCGCAGACCGTGGTAGAGCGGGTCTATGCGGCCAGGCTTGCCGACCTGAAGGGCGCGCCGCAGTCCATGAGGCAATGGCGCGGGCAGGTCCTGGTGGTCAATTTCTGGGCAACCTGGTGCGCCCCGTGCCGGGAGGAAATTCCCGGTTTCGTGCGCTTGCAGGAACGCTATGGCGCACGCGGCGTGCGCTTCGTCGGTATTGCTTTCGACCAGCCGGAGAAGGTGACCGAGTTCGCCCGCGAGTTCGGCATCAACTACCCCCTCCTGACCGGCGGCCTGGACACCATGGAGCTGCTGCGCGAGGCCGGCAACCGTGCCGGCGTTCTGCCCTATACGGTGGTCATTGATCGGGCTGGTAATCTCGTCAGCCGGCAGCCCGGAGGCCTCAAGGAAGCCACGTTGGAGGGCATTATTCAACCCCTGATCTAGCCTCTACTTCTTCCAATTACCCGCTAAATTTCCCTATCTCCTGTCAATTCTGTGTAGGCATGACTCCGTGGGCTGGTGGCCGGAAATAGGGTGGAGGCACCACCGTGGTGCATTGAGGAAAGATCATGATTTTGGAGACTTTTCCAGCGGATTATCGCTTCTAACTCCGCCTAATCTGTAGACATTTCCGCCGAATTTTGGCAAACTTGCGGCCATCTTCGCCCGTAGGGGCGGATCATCCGGGATGGTTGGCTTATTGACCCGGTTTTCTCAGGAACCTCGATGGCCGGCGCCAAGAACATCCTCGTCATCAACGGCCCCAACCTGAACCTGCTCGGGTCGCGCGAGACCCGGCACTACGGGAAGGACACCCTGAAGGCGATCAACGTCCGGCTCGCCAGCCGCGCGAAGAAAGCCCGGGTGCGCCTCGCTACCTACCAGAGCAACTCCGAGACTGCATTGGTCGAGCGCGTGCAACGGGCGCGCCAGGCCAAGGTGGACTTCATCATCATCAACCCTGCCGCCTATACCCATACCAGCGTGGCTTTGCGCGATGCGTTGGCGGCGGTCGGCATCCCGTTCGTCGAGGTGCACCTGTCGAACATCTATGCCCGCGAGGCGTTCCGCCGCGAGTCCTATTTCTCGGATATCGCGGTCGGCGTCGTCAGCGGGCTCGGTGCGCGCGGCTACGAGCTCGCGCTGGAGTTTGCCCTGCAATACGCCAGGAAGGGGTGATCCATGGACCTGCGCAAGCTGAAAACGCTGATTGACCTGGTGCAGCAATCGGGCATCGCGGAGCTCGAGATCACCGAGGGTGAGGAGCGCGTGCGCATCAGCCGCGGAGGTACCGCGCAGGCAACTCCGGTGCAGGTCTACACCCTGCCGCCCCAGGCAGGCGGTGCGCCCGTCGTGGCCGGCGCGCCACCGCCGGCAGCCGGGGCGCCGGCTGCGCCGGTCGAGGGCGAGGCCGCTGTTCCCGAAGGCCATGTCATCCGCTCGCCCATGGTAGGTACCTTCTACCGCTCATCCGCCCCCGGCGCCAAGTCTTTCGTCGAGGTAGGGCAGACGGTCAAGTCCGGCGACACGCTCTGCATCATCGAAGCCATGAAGCTCCTGAACGAAATCGAGGCCGACCGCGACGGCACGGTTAAGGCGATACTCGTTGAGAACGGCCAGCCGGTGGAGTACGGCGAGCCCCTCTTCATCCTCGGGTAAGCAGTGAGCAGTAAGCAGTAAGCGGTAGGACCAACGCAGGTTCAGCTCACCGCTCACCGCTTACCGCTTACCATGTTCGAAAAGATTCTCATAGCCAACCGTGGCGAAGTGGCGCTGCGCATCCAGCGCGCCTGCCGCGAGCTCGGCATCAAGACGGTGGTCGTGCACTCGGAGGCCGATCGCGAGGCCAAGTACGTCAAGCTCGCCGACGAATCGGTGTGCATCGGCCCGCCGCCGTCGGCGGCCAGCTACCTCAATATTCCGGCCATCATCAGCGCCGCCGAGGTCACCGACGCGGAAGCCGTGCACCCGGGCTACGGCTTCCTCTCCGAGAACGCCGATTTCGCCGAGCGCGTGGTGCAGAGCGGCTTCGTCTTCATCGGCCCCAAGGCGGAGGCCATCCGGCTCCTCGGCGACAAGGTGAGCGCCAAGGCCGCCATGAAGAAGGCCGGTCTCCAGGTCGTGCCAGGCGGCGACGGGCCGCTACCAGCGGAACCGAGCGACGTGGTGAAAGTGGCGCGCTCGATCGGCTACCCGGTGATCATCAAGGCGTCGGGCGGCGGAGGCGGGCGCGGCATGCGCGTGGTGCACACCGAGGCGGCGCTGGCGACGGCGGTGCAGACGACCCGGACCGAGGCCCAGGCCGCGTTCGGCAACCCGGCCGTGTACCTGGAGAAGTATCTGGAGAACCCGCGCCACATCGAGTTCCAGGTGCTCGCCGACCGCTTCAGGAACGCGATCCATCTCGGTGACCGCGACTGCTCGATGCAGCGGCGTCACCAGAAGGTGATCGAGGAAGCCCCCGCGGTGAACCTGAACTCGCGCGCGCGCACACGCACCGCCGAGCGCTGCGCGGAGGCCTGCCACCGCCTCGGCTACGAAGGCGCCGCCACGTTTGAGTTCCTCTACGAGAACGGCGAGTTCTATTTTATCGAGATCAATACGCGGCTGCAGGTCGAGCACCCGGTGACCGAGATGATCACCGGCATCGACATCGTGCAGCAGCAGATCCGCATCGCGGCGGGCGAGAGGCTGCGCGTCCGGCAGAAGGACGTCCAGTTCCGCGGCCACGCCATCGAGTGCCGCATCAACGCCGAGGACCCTTACCGCTTCACGCCCTCGCCGGGACGCATCACGTCGTTCCACATGCCCGGCGGCCCCGGCATACGGGTGGATTCGCATGCCTACAACGGCTATTTTGTGCCGCCGCACTACGACTCGCTGATCGGCAAGATCATCGCCTATGGCGACACGCGGGAGCAGGCGATCGCGCGGCTCTCGATCGCGCTCTCGGAAACTGCGATCGAAGGGATCAAGACCAATGTCCCGCTGCACCAGGAATTGCTCGAGGATGCTGCTTTCCTGAGGGGCGGCACCAGCATCCACTACCTCGAGCAAAGGCTCGCCAAGCTCGCCCGGGAGGAATGAAGCAAGGCAGCTACAAGCTGCAAGCTACAAGTTGCAAGATGCAAGGTCCGGGCACGATCTTGAACGGTGAGCCTTGCGACTTGTAACTTGTAACTTGCAACTGCACTTATGGCGTGGCTCTCCATCGCTTTCGAGATTCCCGCGGCTGACGTCGAGGCGGTGTCCGATGCTTTGCTCGAAGCCGGAGCAGTGAGCGTGGACGTCACCGATGCGGACGCGGGCACTGCCGCGGAGCAGCCCGTGTTCGCGGAGCCCGGCAGCCCAGAGCCGCGTCCCTGGGGCCGCAGCCGGGTGAGCGTGCTCGTTGCCGCGGGGGAGGACGCCGGGACGATCGTAGCGGCAGCGTGCGCGCACGCGGGAATCGCGCCGCCGCCGTACCAGTCCGTTGCGGTCGCAGACCAGGACTGGGTGCGCGCAAGCCGCGACCAGTTCACGCCGATCCGGGTCTCGCGGCGGTTGTGGATCGTGCCGAGCTGGCACGCGGCGCCCGATCCCGGGGCGATCAACATCGCTCTCGACCCGGGCCTGGCGTTCGGCACCGGCAGCCATCCGACCACGAAACTGTGCCTCGCATGGCTCGAGCGCACCCTTCGCGGCGGTGAAGCGGTGATCGATTACGGCTGTGGCTCCGGCATCCTGGCGATCGCCGCGATGAAGCTCGGCGCGGCGCGCGCCGATGGCGTGGATATCGATGCGCAGGCGCTGCTTGCGGCCCGCGCGAATGCCATTCAGAATCGGGTGCAGGCGGAGTTTCACGGCGCTGCCGCCGCCATCCGGAAACCTGCCCAGATCGTGGTCGCCAACATCCTCGCGCATCCGCTCATCGTGCTCGCCCCGCTGCTCGCGCGCCTCGCCGCGCCGGCCGGGCGGCTCGCGCTCGCCGGCGTGCTGGCGGGACAGGCGGACGAAGTGCGCGCCGCCTACGAGCCCTGGTTCGAGTTCGGCGCGCCGGGACGGGAAGAGGACTGGGTGCTGCTCGACGGCACCCGGCGCGAAGCGTGAGCCTCGTCACCAAATGCGCGAACTGCGGGACCACATTCCGCGTCACTTCGCAACAACTGCAGGCCCACAACGGGAAAGTGCGCTGCGGCACCTGCATGACGGTGTTCGACGGCATGAGCGGGCTCGTCGCGCTGCCCGACGATGCGCCCGGACAGCCGGCAGGCGCCACTGCCGCGGGTGATGTCGCCGGATTCGAGCTCGAGCCGGTGGAGCCGTCCGCCGCGCCGGCTCCCGCCGCGCACCCGGCCGAATTGCCGCAGCAGATGGAGGAGTACGGCGCGGCGCCGGAGCAGCTCTCGTTCGAGGATGAGACGTTCGCTGCGCCTGTGCCGCCCGGCGCCCGCTGGTTGGCGGCGGGCGCGGTGCTGCTGATGCTCCTGCTCGCGGGACAGGCCGCTTATTTCTATCGCTCCGAGCTCGCCGTGCAGTACCCGGGGCTCAAGCCATTTCTCGTCCAGCTATGCGGGCCGCTGCATTGCGCGGTCGCGCCGCCGCAGCGGCACCGCCTGATCAGCATCGAGGCTTCGGACTTGCAGGTGAACGACCCGGCGCGGCCCGGGATCATCCAGCTCACCGCGACGCTACGCAACCATGCCGGGCACGACCTCGGCTACCCGGCGCTCGACCTCGTGCTGACCAACACGCGCGAGCACACGCTGGCGCGGCGCATCTTCCTGCCGAAGGACTACCTCGAGCCCGGCCGGGACGCGCAGGCGGGCATCCCGGCGAGCGCGGAGATTACCGTCAGCCTGAACCTCGATACCGGCGACCTGAATCCCGCCGGTTTCCGCCTCGACCTGCTCCCGGCTCCCGCGCCCTGAAGCGAACATGGACCTCCCGCAGCAATTGAAGTACACGGCGACCCATCAATGGGTCAGGATGGAAGCCGACGGCACGGCGAGCGTGGGCATCACCGACCACGCGCAGGAGCAGCTCGGAGACGTGGTGTTCGTGCAGCAGCCGGAGACCGGCCGCAAGGTGAAGCGGGGAGAAGCCTGCGCCGTGGTCGAATCGGTCAAGGCTGCTTCCGACATTCCCGCGCCGCTCGGCGGCGAGATTACCGCGGTCAACCCGGTGCCGAACGATGCACCGGAGAAACTGAACCAGGATCCTTACGGCACGTGGCTCTTCCGCATCCGGCCCGCGGATCCGGCGGAGTTCGCCAGGCTGCTCGACGCCGCCGCTTACAAAGAGCATGGTGAGCGGTAAACAGTAAGCAGTCAGCAGAAAAGGCTAAAGACCGCCGAAGGCGGCGCTCCGCTTACTGCTCACCGCTTACTGCTTGCTTAGTATTGCGTGAGCAACGGGCGCGGAGCATACTGCGGCGCTCCAATCCTCAATTGCGCGAAAATGGTGAAATATCATTTTTGCGGCACCGGATCAACAGGAGATATCGCATGGCCAACGTCACGCTCGGCGGCAACCCGATCACCGTCGAAGGCAACTTTCCGAAAAAGGGCGACAGCGCCCCGGAATTCAACCTGACAGCCAAGGATCTGAAGGACCTGGGACTGAAAGACTTCGCGGGCAAGCGCAAGGTGCTCAACATCGTGCCGAGCCTGGATACCGCGGTCTGCGCCAAGTCGACAAAGGTGTTCAACGAGAAGGCCGGCGCGCTGCCGAACACCGTGGTGCTGGTGATATCCGGCGACCTGCCGTTCGCGGCCGGCCGCTTCTGCACCGCGGAGGGCATCAACAACGTCGTCACGCTGTCCACGGTGCGCGGCGGCGATTTCCGCAGGCGCTTCGGCGTGGACATCACCAGCGGACCGCTGGCGGGACTGACCGCGCGCGCCGTGGTCGTGCTCGACGAGAACAACAAGGTGCTGCACTCGGAGCTCGTGCCGGAGATCAAGCAGGAACCGAACTACGACGCCGCGCTAGCCGCGCTGAAGTAGGGTCAAAAACGGACGCGAGCGCCGTTCCAGCTTCGCGCGTTCGAACGGACAACGGTCGCCGTTCAACGCGCGACAAGGCCGCGACATGGATCCAGCCACGAGCCACGAGTCACGAGCCACGGGGATTGCGGAAAGTCCGCACAAAGGCAAGACGGGCTTCCAGCGGATCTGGAACGCATTTTTCTATTCGCTGGAAGGTCTCGCCACCGCCTTCCGCCATGAGGATGCCTTCCGCCAGGAAGTCTTCTTCGCCGCGTTGCTCGTCCCCGCCGCGTTCTTCATGCCGGCCAGTGGAATTGGCAAGGCATTGATGGTGGCGAGCGTGCTGCTGGTGCTGATCGTCGAGTTGTTCAACGCGGCGATCGAGGCGACTATCGACCGCATCTCGCTCGAACAACACCCGCTCGCCAAGCGCGCCAAGGATATCGGCAGTGCGGCCGTCTTCCTCTCGCTCCTCAACGTGCCGGCAGTCTGGCTGCTCGTGCTGTTCGGCTAGTTCCGGTCGACTGTCCTCGCCGTCGGCCTTCACGCCTTCTTCAAGCTGTCGCGAATCTCTCTCAGGAGAACGATTTCCTCAGCTGGTGCCGCGGCGGGCTTGGCTTCTTCCTGCCGCTTGAGCCGGTTGATCGCGCGGATCAGCATGAACACCGCGAAAGCGACGATGGTGAACGAGATCACGGTGTTGATGAACATCCCGTAGTTGAATGTGACCGCCCCCGCTTTCTGCGCCGCCTCTACGCTGAGATAGGGACCTGCCTGCGTGCCGTCCTTCAGCACCACGAACAGGTTGGCGAAGTCCACCTTGCCGAGCAGCAGGCCGATGGGTGGCATGATCATGTCCTTTACCAGCGAATCGACGATCTTGCCGAAGGCCGCGCCGATAATGATGCCGACCGCCATGTCCACGACATTGCCTTTCACTGCGAACTCTCTGAACTCTTTCAGCATAAGCTCCTCCTTCCGGGAAATGGACCGTCCCAAGATTGCCGGCCTGACGGTATTCTGCTCTACCGCATCGAGGTTTGCAGCAAGCGGCTATAATTTCGGAGCGATTTTTTCAAGAAAACCTGAAAACCCATGCCCACGCTGATTTGCGGCTCGATGGCCTACGACACCATCATGGTGTTCCGCGACCGCTTCAAGAATCACATCCTGCCCGACCAGCTGCACATCCTGAACGTCGCCTTCCTGGTGCCCGACCTGCGCCGCGAGTTCGGCGGCTGCGCCGGCAACATTGCTTACAACCTCCAGCTGCTCGGCGGCGATCCGCTGGTCATGGCGACGGTGGGGGACGATTACTTGCCTTACGACGAGCGGATGAAGAAGCTGAAGCTCTCGCAACAGCACGTGCGCCGCGTCCCGGGGACGTTCACCGCACAGGCCTTCATCACCACTGATCTCGACGATAACCAGATCACGGCGTTCCATCCCGGCGCGATGAATCACTCGCACGAGAATCACGTCGTCGAAGCGAACGGCGTGAGGCTCGGCATCATTGCTCCGGACGGGCGCGAGGGGATGCTGCAGCATGCGCGCGAGTTTCACGCGGCGGGCATCCCGTTCGTGTTCGATCCGGGACAGGGGCTGCCGATGTTCAACGGGACGGAGCTGCTCGAGTTCGTGGGCCAGGCGAGCTATGTGACCGTGAACGACTATGAAGGGCAGATGCTGCAAGAGCGCACCGGCAAGAAGCTCGAGGAGATCGCCAGGCTCGTGAAGGCGCTCATCGTCACGTTGGGCGCGCGGGGGTCGCTCATCCATGCGGCCGGCCAGAAGATCGAGATTCCGTGCGCCAAGCCGCAGGAGGTGGTCGATCCCACCGGCTGCGGCGATGCTTTCCGCGCGGGCCTGCTCTACGGCTTGGCCGCGGGGCTCGACTG
>Ga0247825_10002065_pt1 | contig 13271 bp, 11 predicted proteins | sample 13C_Vanillin_Day_FD_194413 | JGI IMG/M metagenome (GOLD analysis project Ga0247825, IMG submission 194413) | Soil microbial communities from agricultural site in Penn Yan, New York, United States - 13C_Vanillin_Day48 | ecosystem: Environmental > Terrestrial > Soil > Agricultural land | place...
CCCTGGCGAGCGGTGCGGCGTCTGGACGGTTCAACGCGTCGACGGCGTCGGGCAGCGACCTGACCTGACAGACTTCGAGCCCTTCAACGACACACGCCTCTGCGACGTTCTGCGGCGGCAGGAGCAGCCGCTTGACCCCCAGGCGCCTCGCGGCAATCGCAATTGGCAGCACTCCACGAATCCCATTGATCCCGCCGTCGAGGGAGAGTTCGCCCACGACGACCGTGTCCGTCACCTCGCGGCGAGTGACCGGGCCGGAGACCGCGAGGAGGCCGAGCGCGATCGGAAGGTCGAACGACGACCCGGCCTTGCGAACGTCCGCGGGTGCGAGATTGACCGTGATTCGATGGTGTGGAAAGTCGAAGCCCGAGTTGCGGATCGCCGACCGGACGCGGTCACGGCTCTCGCGAACCGTCGCGTCTGGCAGACCCACCATGCTGAAGTGGGGGAGGCCGAACGACACGTCGACCTCGATGTTCACGGGATAGGCATCCACGCCGAAGACGGCGGCGCTGCGCAGGACGGCGAGCATTGCCCACCTGAACTGCAAAACGTGCCGCCTCGGTCCGGCTGCCCCGAATCAGGCGATTGGCGTGGAGTTCAACGAATGGTGACTGGATCGGATCGCAGTTCCTGCGATCGCGCTCATACGGAAAGTACGCAGATTCTGGCTAGTTGGTGCCGACGGAGTCGGGCCGGAGGATCGTCAGCCGCTGACCGGTCTTGATCGCCGAGCCGGTGATGCGGTTCCACTGTTTCACCGCGTCAACAGTCGTGTGATACAGCCTCGCGATGGAGAAGAGCGTTTCGCCGCGCTTCACGCGGTGGGTGACCTTCGTGGCGGCGCTGGCAGCCGATTCGTTCTGGACCGCCGGCGGCCGGACGTTGCTGGCCACGACGGCATCAACGGACCGCGACTCCGCCACCGGCGCAGGTGTCTCAGTCCGCGCCGCCAGCATCGTCGTCGGCGCACGTGGAATGATCAGCTGTTGTCCGGCGGTCAACCGTGCCGAGGTCTTCATGTAGTTGGCTTCGGCCAGATCCGTTCGACTGACCTTCAGCTTCTTCGCGATCGACGATATCGTCTCGCCCTTCTTGACGGTGTGGCGATTGAACGACACCAGCTCGTCTGGATCCGCAGCCGCCATGGAGGCGAGGATCTGCGGGCCGGTTCCCTCAGGCACGTTCAGCTGGTAGTCGGTCTCTCGAACGGGTGTCGTCCAGCGGCGAAGCTCCGGGTTCAGGTTCTGAATCCTCTCCACCGGCACACCGGCCCATTCAGCGACCTTTCTCAGGTCGATGGGGTTGGCGATGGCAATCTGTTCGGAGCGCTCGATCTCGAGCTCCGCGATGTTCAACCCGTACTGTGCCGGATTCCGCGCGACGACGATCGCGGCAAGGATGAGAGGCACATAGTCGCGGGTCTCACGCGGCAGGTAGCGCGTGGAGCTCGTGAGCTGCCAGAAGTCGTCGCGGCGCGACCGCTTCATCGCGCGCTGCACGCGGCCGGGTCCGCCGTTGTACGAGGCCAGCGCGAGGTGCCAGTCCCCGAACATGCCGTACAGCGTGGTCAGGTACTTGGCGGCGGCCCGGGTGGCCTTTTCGGGATCCGCGCGTTCGTCGATGTACCAGTCGTGCTCCAGGCCGTTCTCGAGCCCAGTGCCGCGCATGAACTGCCAGATGCCCTTGGCCTTTGCTTTCGACAGCGCGCTCGGCTTGAACGCACTCTCAATGAGTGGCACATATGCGAGGTCGAGCGGCAGCCCTTCGGCGCGGAAGACTTCCTGAATCATCGGGAGGTACTGCGCGCCGCGGCTCAGGCCATCCTCGAGGTAGCCCTTCAGTCGGCCGCTGAACAACTGCACGTACTGCAGCACCTTCGCGTTCAGCGGGATGTCGATGTCGTGCGGGGTCTCCTCGAGGTCGGCCGACACGACCTTCTTGGTTTCAGGCGTGGCGGGCGGCTGCTCGAAGGTCGAGATCGTCAGCAGGTCGTCGATGGTGGCCGGCTCGTATTTCTTTTCCGTGAAGCCGTCGCCCTGCGCGAGTGCCGTGAGCTCATAGGCGCTGATCCGCTCAACGAGGCGGTCGAAGTGCTCGCGAATCCGCGGATCGGTGCGCGCGCCGTAACGCGATTCGAGCAGCACCTCGAGGGAGCGGTTGAATTCCGCCTTGGCCATCTCGAGGTGGCCTTCCCGGAGCTCCTTCTGCCCCTTGTCGAAATGTGAAGTCGAAAGCGCGATGAGATCCGCGACCGCATCCGTCTGCGGCGCCGGCGCCGAGGTAGCCGGGGAGGCCGACTGACCAGCTGCCGAGGGGACCGGCAACGCAACCATGCCGAGAAGGCAGAGCGCAAGCGTGAGCCCGGCGGACGCGCCGAAAGAAGTCACAGGGCCTACGCGGGTTTTCCGGTGTTCCGGCGCCTTCCGCATCCGGGCGTACTCTACCATTCGGCAAAATTACGGGTCAACAATAAGTCCAGTAGGCTCAGCAATTGCGGGCAGCGACGAGTCTCGCCGTGAAGTCTTTATCGACGGGTTCCGTCTGATTCGTCAGGCCCTGTCAGGACGGCCACGGCGACTGGACGAATACCCTCTGTGATTCCCCCAGATCCCGGGCGGCCGGCGTAATGATCGTCCGGTCTCCGACGACCAGCTTCTTTCCAGCAGCCAGCGCTGCTCGCACGTCGTCCTCACACACGAATTCGACGGCCTGTTGGGGCGTCTGGGTTGCCGTCTGGCGAGGGACCTCGGTCGCAGACCCAGAAGACTTATAGCCGCGGGAGGAGAGAAAGGCGTCGATCCGTTCGGCGAGCGCTTGGGCGGATATGCCGCGCTGCTCGGGTGCTCGGGATGTCTTTGGAAGCCCGGGTTCCCGGCTTGCCGCGACGGGGGCCCGACCTGCATCGGCCGCTGGCCGTCCGACAACATCGGCCATGGCGGCGGACGGCGGCGCGGGTCGAACCTCGTACGCCAGCCGCTTCACGTTGAGCAGGTGTCGCGGCGAGATGTTGTCGGACGTGATGTTTCCGCCCCATCCACCGCAGCCGAGGGTCATCGCCGGGTCAAGACCGGTGGTGAGGCCGATCGATCCGTGCGTCGTGGGCGTATTGACGCAGATGCGGAACGCCGGTTTCCGGAGCCCGAACTCGAGGATCACATCCTGGTTCTCGGAGTGGATCGACATGGTGTGCCCCATGCCGCCGTAACGCAGGATCTCGATACAGCGTTCGCAGCCCTGACGCCAGTCGCCGACGACGTACCAGGAAAGGACCGGACACAGCTTCTCGATCGACAGGGGATAGTCGCGCCCGACGCCCTTCAGCGGGGCAATCAACACCTTGGTCTTGTCGGGAACCTTGAGACCGGCCATCTCCGCGAGCGCTGCGGCGGGCTTCCCGACGAGCGCCGGATTGGGCAGCCGTTGTGGCGTGACGAGTACTTTGGCAAGCGCGTCGGCCTCCGCCCCGTTCAGGAAATACGCGCCGAGTGCCTCGAACCGGCGCCGTGCTTCTTCCGCGACAGCCTCATCGACGACCACGGAGTTTGGCGACGAGCACAGCAGCCCGTTGTCGAACGTCTTGCCGATCATGATGTCGCTGGCCGCCTTCGCGAGATCGGCTGAGCGCTCGATGTAGCACGGTGCGTTTCCAGGACCGACGCCGTACGCCGGCTTTCCGGCGCTGTATGCAGCGCGCACGAGGCCCATTCCGCCGGTCGCCAGGATGACCGCCACCTCGCGCGCTTTCATCAGCTCCTGGGTTCCTTCAAGGGTGACCGTGTTCATCCAGCCGATGCTGCCGGACGGCGCTCCGGCTCGTGCCGCGGCCTCGGCCATGATCTCCACGGTCCGCGTGATGCACTTTGCGGCCGAGGGATGGGGGCTGATCACAATCGGGCATCGCGCCTTGAGGGCGATGAGCACCTTATAGATCGCGGTTGACGTCGGGTTCGTGGAAGGCACGATGGCGGCGACGACGCCGAACGGCTCGGCGATCTCGATCACCTTGCGGTCTTCCAGCCGGCCAATGACGCCGACGGTCCGCATCGGCTTGATGAACTCGTATACCCGTTGCGAACCGAACAGGTTCTTCTGGACCTTGTCGGCGGCCACGCCGTATCCGGTCTCCTCAACGGCCAGGCGGGCGAGCGCCTCGGCGTGAGGCGTCACGGCGTCAGCCATTGCCCCGACGATCGCGTCGATTTGTTCCTGGGACAGTTCGGCGAGGCGCGGCTGGGCCTGTCGCGCGACTCTGGCACACGCGCGTGCCTCGGCGATCGACGCCAGGTCTTTGTCCGTCTGGTTCGGGGAGCCCGGGACGGCCATCGGGGAGCGCTATCCTTTGGGAAGGATTCGTTCGACTTCGCTGTGGGGCCGCGGGATGACGTGCACTGACACGAGTTCGCCTACCCGGCGCGCGGCCGCCGCGCCCGCGTCGGTGGCCGCTTTCACAGCGCCCACGTCGCCTCGGACGAGCACCGTGACGTAACCAGCGCCAATGTACTCCTTGGCGACCAGGACGACGTTCGCAGCTTTGACCATTGCATCCGCCGCCTCGACCGAGCCGATGAGCCCGCGAGTCTCAATCATTCCGAGCGCTTCAGATGCCAAAGTGTGGCGATAGTATCATTTCGAGGCACGTACCCTGCTGCCGTCAGGGTGTTTCCTCACCGACCTTCGGCCGAAAATACCCGGTAACAAGCGGCCCCCTCTGGAGCGCGTGACAAGCCGATGCGGCGCCTCTTCCGTCTAACTTAAACGTAACCATGGAGTTCCGCTGCAGACTCGGTACACCGGGCGGCGAGATCCTCGAGGGGATCTACGTTGCAGACAGCGAAGACCGGCTGCGTCGCGAGCTGGAAGAGAAGGGTCTTTACATTCTCTCACTGCAGCGCCGCACGGGGCTGCGCACCGCCGTGTCGTTTGGCCGGGGCCGTGGCGGCCGGGTCGGCCGGCAGGAATTCATCGTCTTCAACCAGGAGCTCGCGACACTGCTCAAGGCGGGGATGCCGCTGGTGCAGTCGCTCGACATCCTGCGCCAGCGGGTCTCGAACGTGACCTTCAAGGCCGCACTCGACGCGGTCTACGAAAAGGTGAAGGCGGGGACGTCGCTCTCCGACGCGTTCTCCGAGCACGGCACCATGTTTCCTCCCGTCTACTCGGCGTCGCTGATGGCAGGGGAGCGGAGCGGCAACCTCGACTCGGTCATCCGGCGCTACGTCGCGTACGAGAAGGTCATTGGAACGGTCCGGAAGCGGACGATCTCCGCGCTGATTTACCCGGCCATCCTCGTCACGGTGATGATCGTCCTGATCGGCATCATCGTCCTGCGAGTCGTGCCGGCGTTCTCGGACTTCTACGGCAACTTCGACCGGCCGCTTCCGCTCTCGACACGGATCATCGTGGGCATCTCGAATTTCGTCGTCCAGAACATCTGGCTGATCCTGCCGATCGCTGCGGCGATCATCGTGGCGATCATGCTCTGGGTCCGGCACCCGGCTCAGCGGGCGAGCTTCCATCGATTTCTCCTGACGCTGCCGTTCTTCGGCGAGACCGTCCGCAAGTTCGCAACGGCTCAGGTCGCGCGTACGCTGGCGACGCTGCTCGGCGGCGGCATCCCGCTGGTGAATGCGATCGAGATCAGCGGCCGCTCGATGTCCAACCGGCACCTCGCGGCGCAGCTCGACGAAGTGCGCCAGCGCGTCCAGGAAGGGCAGGGATTCGCCGCAGCTCTGCGGGAGCGCGCGACATTTCCGGATGTGGCTGTGAAAATGGTTGAAGTCGGCGAATCGACTGGAGCTCTGCAGGAGATGCTCAACAGCCTGGCCGATTTCTACGACGAAGAGATTGAAACCGAGGTATCGCGCTTCATCACGCTCGTCGAGCCGGTACTCCTCGTGATCATGGGCATCATCATCGCGGTCGTGGTGCTCGCCCTTTACATGCCGCTGTTCGAGCTGACGTCGGTAGTGCAGGCGGGATAACGATGGCGCATTCGACTGATATGACGACAGCTGACTCACACGGACTCATCCAGCCTCCGGACGACCATTCGGCCGAAGTGGCGCGGGCGCAGCAGCTGGCGGCACGCTATCGCCGGGAGTTCGTCGACATGGACGAATTCCGGATCGACCAGGAGCTCTTCCGATCGATTCCGGCCGATCTGATGCTGCGCTACGGCTTCGTGCCGCTGCGCCGGGAAGGCAACGCGCTCGTCATCGTCGTCTCGGATCCGGCCGACCTGCCGATGATCGACGAGCTGTCGGCCGTGCTCCGGACTCCGATCAAGGTCACCGTCGGCGCGGCATCGGCGATCCAGTCGATTCTGAAGAAGAGCGAGAGCTCGCAGCGCGTGCTCGAGGACGCCGTCGACGGTTTCCAGCTGCAGGTGCTGAAAGACGAGGAGATCGGGGAAGACAGCCTCACCGTCGAGAAGCTGACGACGGGCGACATGAACCCGATCATCCGCCTGGTGGACTCGACGATCTACACCGCCATCCAGCGCCGGGCGAGCGACATCCACATCGAGACTGGCGACGACGCCGTCCATGTGAAGTATCGAATCGACGGCGTGCTGCAGCCCGCGATGCGGCCGATTGCCAGGCAGTTCCACAGCTCGGTGGTGTCGCGCATCAAGGTCATGGCGGAGCTCGACATCGCCGAGAAGCGCATTCCGCAGGACGGCCGCTTCAAGGTGCGGATGCCCGGCAAGACGATCGACTTCCGCGTGTCGATCATGCCCAGCGTGCACGGCGAGGACGCCGTGATCCGCATCCTCGACAAGGAGTCGATCAGCGAGCAGTTCACCGAGCTCACGCTCGACATCCTGGGGTTCCCGGCGCAGGAGCTGCAGCGGTTCCGCAAGTACATCCGCGAGCCGTACGGCATGGTGCTCGTAACGGGACCGACCGGATCCGGAAAGACCACCACCCTTTACGCCGCGCTCTCCGAGATCAAGTCGATCGAGGACAAGATCGTGACGATCGAGGATCCGGTCGAGTACCAGTTGCGCGGCATCACGCAGATCCCGATCAACGAGAAGAAGGGGCTGACCTTCGCCCGCGGCCTGCGATCGATCCTGCGCCACGACCCGGACAAGATCATGGTCGGCGAGATCCGTGACCCGGAAACGGCGCAGATCGCGATTCAGTCGGCGCTGACCGGACACCTGGTCTTCACGACCGTCCACGCCAACAACGTCGTTGACGTACTCGGACGCTTCCTCAACATGGGCGTCGAGCCGTATCAGTTCGTGTCGGCGTTGAACTGCGTCATGGCGCAGCGGCTCGTGCGGTTGATCTGCAGCCACTGCAAGCGGCCGGCGCGTGTCGAGCCACGTATGTTGGAAGAGTCAGGGTTGCCGGTCGACCTCGCTCACACGCAGCGCTTCTTCGAAGGGGCCGGCTGCATCGAGTGCGGTGGCACCGGCTTCAAGGGTCGTACGGCAATCTGCGAATTGCTGAATCTCTCGGATCCTGTCCGTGAGATGATCCTCGACAGACGGCCGACATCCGAAATCAAGAAGACCGCTCACGAAGAGGGCATGCGATTCCTTCGTGAGTCCGCGGTCGAAAAGGTTCTCACCGGGCTCACGACGCTGCGGGAGATCAACAAGGTGACGTTCGTCGAATGAGCCTCTTTTCCTGGCTGGCCAGCTCGCCGCCCGATGCGGCGATCGAGATCGCGCCGGACGGCGTTGCCGTCGCGGTGCTGGGTTCCCGCGGGCAGGAGGCCGTTGTACAGGCCTATGGCGCCGCGGAGCTTCCACCCGGCGCTCTCGTCGCGTCTCTGACCGGGCACAACGTCGTCGATCGCCAGGCCCTCGATCAGGCGCTGCGCACCGCATGCGAACGGGCTGGGCATCGCCCGCGCCGCGCGGCGCTCATCATCCCGGACCTGGCCGCTCGAGTGTCGCTGGTTCGATTCGATCAGATTCCGGCGCGCCGCGACGATCTGGATCAGCTGATTCGCTGGCAGCTCAAGAAGTCGTTGCCGTTCTCGATGGAGGAGGCGTCGGTTACCCATTCCGCCGGTGCCCGCATCGACTCTGGCGGCGAGTTCATCGTCGTCGCGGCCAAACGCGATGTGGTGGCCGAGTACGAGGCCGTGTGCGAGTCCGCAGGGATTCATGCCGGACTGGTGGACATTGCGACCCTCGGCGTCGTGAATCTCTATCTGGCCGGCGGAACGCCGGCCGGCGACTGGCTCATCGTCCATATGCGGCCGGAGTACACGTCGATCGCCATTCTGCGGGGAAGTGATCTGATCTTCTTCCGGAACCAGGCCGAGGGGGAGACCGAGCCCCTGACCGACGTCGTGCACCAGACCGTGATGTATTACCAGGACCGGCTCTCCGGTCACGGATTCTCGCGCGTCTTCGCCGGCGGGCGGAGCCGGGTCGCATCTGGTGTCGACGCCGCCGTCCGGGATATCGAGTCGAGGCTGGGCTCTGTGGTGGAGCCGCTCGACCCGACAACCATTGCTCCGCTCGTTGACCGGATCTCGGTGACGCCGCGGCAGGGCGCCGCGCTCGCGCCGCTCATCGGGCTGCTCCTCCGAACCCGCAAGGAGGCGGCGGCCGCGTGATTCGAACCAACCTCTCCACACGGCCGTTCTACAACGCACGGGCTGTGAACGTGCTCATCGGCCTGTTTGCGGTCATCGTGTTTGGCCTGACGGCGTACAACGCCGCCCAGCTGATCTGGTTGACCAGCAGGCAGCGGACGCTTGGGTCGAACGCGGCGTCGGCCGAGAAGGAGGCCGATCGGCTGCGGCGCGAAGCCGTGCAGACGCTTGCGCGTGTCGACAAGAAAGAGCTGGCAACGGTCGACAAAGCGGCACGCGAGGCGAACGCGATCATCGACCAGCGGACGTTTTCGTGGACCGACCTGCTCGGACGTTTCGAGCGCGCGCTCCCGGCGGACGTCCGCGTCACGTCAGTGTCACAGCAGGCTGGCCGCGAAGTGGTCCTGATCGACACGGAAGCGAGAACCGTCGAGGACGTGGATCAGTTCATCGAGGCGCTGGAAAAGACCGGCGCGTTCCGCGATGTGATTGCGCGCACCGAAACGGTGATGGAGAACGACCTCATCGCGGCCAGCATCCAGGCGACCTATGTGCGTGCGGGCACGCCCGCGGAGACGCAACAGTGAGCGACGCAGCCCTCGGCCGCCGCGTGCTGCGCGAACACCGCCGTCTGGTGGTGCCGCTGGCGATTGCGCTGCTGGTCAACATTCTCGTCTACGCGCTTCTCGTGTCTCCGCTGGCGCAGCGCGTGGCCAACATTGCGGAGCGCGACGCGGCCGCGGAGCGGACGCTGCTGGCCGCGCGCAAAGAGCAGGCGACGGCGAACGCGACGCTCACGGGCAAGGATCGGGCGACGCAGGAGCTGGCGCGCTTCTACAAGGACGTCCTGCCGAAAGACCTTGCTTCGGCAAGGCGCCTGACCCACACGCGAGTGCCGCAGATTGCCAAACGATTCAACGTCGAGTTCTACAGCAACACGGTCTCGCCTCCGGCGCGCGAGCGGGATAGCAATCTGATGCGGTACACATCGAAGCTGGAATTCGCCGGCCGCTACCGCGATATCCGGAACTTCATTCATCAGCTCGAGACAGCACCCGAGTTCGTGGTCATCGACGACGTGTCTCTGTCCGAAGAGTACGACGAGGGCGGACTGCTCGAGATGACGGTGCAGTTGTCGACGTATTACCAGGCGCCGCCCGAATGAAGATGACCATCAGTCGCCCGATCGTGTACGTGGCTGCTGCGGCGGCACTCGTCGCGCTGCTCGTCATTGCACGGCCGGCGATGGACCCGGCGGCCAATCCCGCGCAGCAGTCGTCCAATACTGCAAAGGGAACGACCGGCCCGCTGCCTGACGTTCCCGTGGTGGACCTGAATCTCGATCGGCTGCGCACGGCCGGCCGCGCGCTGGGTGAGTCGGAGCGTGACCCGTTCCGGTTCCGCCCGAAGGCGCCGCCGCCGGTGCAGCGAGTGCAGGCGCCGCCGCCGGTGTTCGTGCCGCAGGCACCCGTCGGTCCGCCACCAATACCTCCCATCCCCCTGCGGGTGTACGGCACCGGTTTCATCGGCGGGAAATGGATCGCCGCGTTCCGTGACGAGCGCGGGAACGTGTTCAACGGGAAAGAGGGAGACATCCTCGAGGGTCGTTATCGAGTGCTGCGTGTTGGAGACGGCTCGGTTGACCTCGAGTACATCGACGGACGCGGGAGACAGACGCTCCGCGTAACAGGACAATGAGACATCCATATCTACGACTGACTGCGGTGTGTGTCATCGCCGTGCTTCTGGCCGGCTGCGGGGCGAGCCGGATGTTCGGGCGGGGACAAAAGGCCGCCATGGCCGGAAACTGGGACGTCGCGGTCGAGGAATACCGGCGGGCACTGCAGGCGGATCCAGACAACGTCGAGTACCGCATTTCGCTCGAGCGCGCGATGCTGAACGCATCCCTGGCGCATCTCGACCAGGCGAGGATCTTCGAGGCCCGCGGGCAGCTTGGCGATGCGCTCCGTGAATACCGGCGCGCGAGCGAACTCGATCCGCCCAACCGGCAGATAGCGGCGAAGGCCGCCGATCTCGAGCGCATGATTCGCGATGAGGCCGAAGCCAATCGTCAGCGTCCGCTTGCACAGCAGCCGGCGCGCCCTGGAGCGGCGCCGGCGCCGCTGGCGAACCTGAACTCTATGGTCGATCCGCTCAGGTTTCCCAATGCGAGCCTGCGCGAAATCCTGACCATACTGGGAGAGACCGCCGGAATCGACATCACGTACGAACGCGACTTTCAGGATCGGCCTGTCTCGGTCACGCTCCAGAAGCTCACGCTGGGCGAGGCGCTGCAGCAGATCCTGTCCAGCAACCAGTTCTTCTACAAAGTCGTGAACCCGCGGACCATCCTGGTGATTCCCGACAATCCGCAGAAGCGCGCGCAGTACGACGATCAGGTTGTGCAGACGTTCTACCTGTCGCACTCCGACTCGGCGGAAGTCGCGGCGTTCCTGAACAACATCCTGCGCATTCCGGGAGCGCAGCAGGCGCAGCAGCCGAGCATCTTCCCGAACAAGACGAACAACAGCCTCACGGCGCGCGCCGCCTCGGCGATGATTCCGCTGATCGAGCGGCTCGTGCAGATGCAGGACACGCCCCGGGCGGAAGTTCTCGTCGACGTGCAGATCCTCGAGGTCAGCAAGAGCCGCACGAGGGACTTCGGTCTCAACCTCAGCGATTACGCGATTCAGGGTGTGTTCTCGCCCGAGGTGGACCCGCGCGGCCCCGCCGGCAATATTCCGCCGGGCCCAGGACCGGCATTCAACGCCAACAGCGTCTCGCGCGGCATCAGCGCGTCGGACTTCTATCTTGCCGTGCCTTCGGCCGTCGTCCGGTTTCTCGAGAGCGACAACCGGACGAAGGTGATGGCCAAGCCACAGCTCCGAGGCTCGGAGGGCTCGCTGCTCAAGTTCAACCTGGGCGAAGAGATTCCCGTTCTGACCACGGCGTTCACGCCGATCGCCGGAGGGGGCTCGAACGTCAATCCGCTGACTTCGTACACGTACCGCCCGGTCGGCATCATCTTCGAGATGACGCCGCGGGTGACGTACGACAATGAGATCGTCCTCGACGTGTATCTCGAGAACAGCGCCCTGGGCCCGTCGATCGACGTCGCCGGCCAGTCGATTCCCAGCTTCGTCGCGCGAAAGGTGACAACCCGTCTGCGGCTGCGGGAAGGGGAGTCAACGCTCCTGGCGGGTCTGTTGCGCGACGAAGAGCGCACGTCGGCCACCGGGTTCCCCGGCCTGCTCAATATCCCGGTGATCCGGCAGCTGTTTGCGGCGAACAAGAATACGGTCGGGCAGACCGACGTCATCATGCTGCTCACTCCACGCATCGTGCGCACGCACGAACTGACGCCCGATGACGTGGCGCCGTTGTTCATCGGAACACAGAACAATCTGGGCCTGACTGGGCCGCCGCCGTTGATTGCGGTCAACGAGCCCGCGCCCCAGGCGCCGCCTGTGCTTCTGCCTCCCCCAGCGGCAGCGGCACCCGCACTCGCGCCGGCGGTTGGAGGCGTTCCGACGGGCGTAGCTGTTCTCCCCCCGGGCAGTTCGACGGTACCTGGGACAACCGCCTTGAGCGCCGCGGCCGTTGCGTCGTCGCGCTCGGCCTCGGGCCAGATCGTGGTGTCACCTCCGTCCACGGAGTTCCGCGTCGGCGGCGGTCCCTATAACGTGCCGGTGTCGATCAACGGCGCGTCCCAGATCTCGAACGTCTCCGTGACGGTCACGTACAACCCGGCGGTGCTGCGGCTGCGGGCGACCGCCGAAGGCAGCTTCATGCGCGCGGGCGGCGTCAACGCCACGTTCACGCAGTCGGGCGACGCCAACACCGGTCGCGTGGACATTGCCATCGTGCGCCCGGGTGACATGACAGGCGTCGCGGGGACGGGCCTTCTCGCCGCGCTGATGTTCGAACCGTTGGCTCCGGGCCAGGCAAACATCAATGTGACCGCGACCGCAACGGCTCCGGGTGGATCGCCCGTACCTCTGCAGTTCGCGCCAATACCACCGGTTACAGTGAGGTAATGGGTAACCCTTCGACTCGCTTCGCTCGCTCAGGGCAAGCCGCTGTGATGCGCTTCGCGCACTCAGGGCAGGGCGGGTACAGCTTCGTCGAGCTCCTGGTCGTCAGCGCGATCCTGTTCATCCTCGCCTCTGGCGTGGTTCCGCTCGCGCAGGTGGCGTCGCAGCGTCATCGGGAGTCGGAGCTCCGCATCGCGCTGCGGGAGATGCGGACGGCTATCGACAAGTTCAAGGACGCCGTCGACAACGGCCGCATCGCGACGACCGAGGTCCAGCCAGGGAGCGAGAACTACCCGCCGGATCTGGAGACGCTGGTCGAAGGCGTACCCATCCAGAACGACCAGTCGGGTGCGAAGCTGAAATTCCTCCGCAGGATTCCGAGAGACCCGATGACCAACAGCTCGGAGTGGGGACTGCGGGCGTATCAGGACCGGCCCGACGCGCGGTCCTGGGGCCGCGGCAACGTGTTCGACATCTATTCGAAGAGCTCGGCCACCGCGCTCGACGGTACGAAATACAAGGACTGGTAAGTGAGACGCTCCTCGCGCGGATTCACGCTGATCGAAGTGCTGGTCGTGATGGTGATCATCACCATCCTCGCTGGCATCAGCGTCGCCATGTACCAGAACAGCATCGTTCGCGCGAAAGAGGCACGGCTGCTCACCGACCTGA
>Ga0247825_10002066_pt1 | contig 13269 bp, 10 predicted proteins | sample 13C_Vanillin_Day_FD_194413 | JGI IMG/M metagenome (GOLD analysis project Ga0247825, IMG submission 194413) | Soil microbial communities from agricultural site in Penn Yan, New York, United States - 13C_Vanillin_Day48 | ecosystem: Environmental > Terrestrial > Soil > Agricultural land | place...
GGGTGATTTCGATGAGCTTGGCGTGCTTCATGTAGCTGTTCATGCAGCCGATGGAGATGTGCACCAGGCCGGGAAGGCCGTCGAGGAAGCCCAGGCGCAGCACGTAGAACTTGAGGAAGCGCACCAGCGGCGAGAAGAGCAGGTGCACCACGCTCGCGCCGCGCCCGGCGTCGTGCTCCTGGCGCGCGGCGAGGGTGGTGTAGAGGTTCTGCCGCGCGACGTAGGCGGCGATGTCCTCGTGCGCGTCGCGCAGCAGGTCGCCCTGCAGCGTGCCGGGGGTGAGCGCGAAGAGCACCTTCTCGTACACGGTGTCGTCGCTCCAGCGCGCATTCAGCCGATTGAAGAGCCGCGGGCTCCAGTCCGGATAGCCCTCGCCGTGGGAAAGCCACTTGCCGAGGAAGCGGTTGCGCCGCGCCATGCGGTAGACGCCGGAGGCCGGCGCGGCGAGCGCCCGCCGGATGCTCTCCGCGAGCTGCGGCGACACCTGCTCCTGGGGATCGAGGCACAGCACCCAGTCGTGCTTCGCCTGCTCGACCGCGAACTGCTTCTGCCGGCCGTAGCCGAGCCACTCTTTCTGCACCACGCGCGCCCCGCGTCGCGCGGCGATCTGCGCCGTGGCGTCGGTGCTCGCCGAGTCCACCACCACGATCTCGTCGGCGAACGCCACGCTCTCGAGGCAGCCTTCCAGGAGGTGAGCCGCGTTGCGCGTGATGAGGACGGCCGAGAGCGCGGCTCGTGGCGCGGCGGTCAATTCGTTATCCCGTAGAATCGGCGTGCCCTATTCTATCCAATGCCGCGCATCCTCTTCGTCAAGACTTCCTCGCTCGGGGATGTGGTGCACCATTGCCCGGCGGTGAGCGACGCCGCGCGCGAGCGCCCGACCGCGCGCATCGACTGGGTGGTCGAGGAGCCTTTCGCCGGCATAGCGGCGATGCACCCGGCCGTGCGCCGGGTGATCCCGGTGGCGCTACGCCGCTGGCGCAGCGCGCCGTGGAATCCGCGGGTGTGGACCGAGATCCGCGAGTTCCGCGAAGCCTTGCGCGGAGAAAGCTACGACACGGTGATCGACACGCAATCACTGGTGAAGAGCGCGCTCGTGGCACGCCTCGCTGCCGGGGTCAAGCATGGCATGGACCGGGAGAGCGCGCGCGAGCCGCTTGCCGCGCGCTTCTACGACGTGACGCATGCCGTGCCGCGCGGGCTGCACGCGGTGGAGCGCAACCGCCGCCTTACCGCCGCCTCTCTCGGATACGAGTTGAAAGGAACACCGGAGTACGGCCTGCGCGCCGAAGGCGCGGTGCCCGGCGACATCGGCGGGGTCTACGCGGTGCTCCTGACGATGACCAGCCGGGCGGACAAGCTGTGGCCGGAAAAGCGCTGGGTCGAGCTCGGCCGCGCCCTCGCCATGCCCGTGGTGCTGCCCTGGGGCAGCGACGAAGAGCGCGAGCGTGCCGATCGCATCGGCCGCGGCATCGGCCAGGCCATCGTGCCGAAGAGGATGTCGCTTGGCGAGCTCGGGAAGGTGTTCGTTCACGCGCGCGCCGTCGTCGGGCTGGATACCGGCCTGACGCATGTCGCCGCGGCGCTCGGCGTGCCTACCGTCGGCGTCTACTGCGGCTCCGATCCGAAGCTCACCGGCGTCTACGGAGCCGCGCGCGCGCGAAACGTCGGCGCGCCGGGCCGTCCCCCCGAAGTGTTCGAGGTGCTGCAAAACCTCGCGTGAGGACGCTGTATACGTCCCTTCTCAGGCTGGTGCTGCCGCTCATCCTGGCGCGGCTGTGGTGGCGCGGGCGGCGGGAACCCGGATACCGGGCAGGCGTGGGAGAACGGCTGGGCTTCTATGCCGTTGCGGCGAAGCCGAAAGTCGTTTGGGTCCACGCGGTATCGGTGGGGGAGGTGCGTGCCGCGGCGCCGCTCGTGCGCGCGCTCCAGGAGGCGCTGCCCGACCATGAGGTCCTCATGACGTGCACCACCGCGGCCGGTCGCGAGACGCTCAGCCAGCTCTACGGGCAGTCCGTGCTGAGCGCCTACTTTCCATTGGACCTGCCGCGGACCGTGCAGCGCTTCCTCGAGCATTTCCGGCCCAAGCTCGGCGTGCTGATGGAGACCGAGATCTGGCCCAACCTGCTTGCCCTGTGCGCCGAGAACCGCGTGCCGGTGCTGCTCGCCAATGCGCGCATGTCCGAAAAATCGGCGCACGGCTACCGGCGCTGGCAACGCCTCATGGGGCCCGCCTTCGCGAGCCTCGCCTCGGCCTGCGCCCAGAGCGCCGAGGACGCCGAGCGGCTGCGCCTGCTCGGCGTGCGCCAGGTCGCGGTAACCGGCAACCTCAAGTTCGACGTTCGTCCGGATGCCGCCCAGCTCGCCGCCGGCCGCGCCTGGCGCGCGGCGCTCGGCCGGCCCACCCTGCTTTTCGCGAGCACCCGCGACGGCGAAGAGCCGTTGCTCCTCAAGGAAGTACCGAGAAAGCACACTGCGCCCCTGGTGATCGTGGTGCCGCGGCACCCCCAGCGCTTCGACGAGGTGGCCCAGTGGGCGGACGCCCGTCGCACGCAGGAAAGCATCCCGTCGGAGGATCGGAGGATCTACCTCGGCGACACGATGGGGGAGATGGCGTTCTACTACGCCGCGAGCGATGTCGCGGTAATCGGCGGCTCGTTCAGGCCGCTCGGCGGGCAGAACCTGATCGAGGCGCTGGCGGCAGGCACGCCGGCGGTGGTCGGCCCCAGCATGTTCAACTTCGCCGAGGTCACGCGCCTTGCGCTCGCCGCGGGGGCGGCCGCGCAGGCGGCCGATGCGGCGGGCGCCGTGCGGCAGGCGCTGGAACTGCTCGCCGACGAGCCCAGGCGCCTGCGGATGGCGCAGGCCGGACAGCAGCTTTGCGCGTCGCACCGCGGCGCGACCGAAAGGCACCTGGCCGAGTGCCGCCGGCTCATCGAAGGACCATGATTTTCTTTCTCAGCCCCGAATTGCAGTCGGCCCTGGCGCCCCGCCGCAGCTTCGAGGAGGTCATGGCACTGGAGGGACCGCCGATCCGCGCGAAGGAGGGCCGGCGCACTTTCCGCCTCGAGCTTGGCGGGCGCGGCTATTTCTTCAAGATCCACAACGGCATCGGCTGGCGCGAGATCGCGAAGGAGCTCTTCAGCCTGCGCAAGCCGACGGTCAGCGCGCTCGCCGAGAAGCGCGCCATCGAGGCCGTGACGCGGCTGGGCATCGCGACCATGACCGTGGCCGGCTACGGCGAGCGCGGGAGCAACCCGGCGCGGCTGCAGTCGTTCATCGTCACCGAGGAGATCGCCGCCACCGTGACGCTGGAAGACCTGTGCGCGGACTGGCCGCGCCGGCCGCCCTCTTTCGGGCAGAAGCAGAAGCTGCTGCGCGAGGTGGCCGGCATCGCCCGCCGCCTGCACGAGCACGGCATCAACCACCGCGACTTCTATCTCAACCATTTCCGGCTGCAGGGCGACAGGCTCTATCTCATGGACCTGCACCGGGCGCAGCTGCGCGCCGCCATTCCCCGCCGCTGGCGCGTCAAGGACATCGGCGCGCTGTATTTCTCCGCCGCCGACATCGGCCTCACGCGGCGTGACCTGCTTCGTTTCGCGCGCTTGTACACGGGAAAATCCCTGAAAGAAACCTTGAGGGACGACGCAGCGTTCTGGCGCGCGGTGACGCGCCGGGCGGAAAAATTCTACCGGCGCGAGTGGAAGCGGCCCATGACCTCGGCCAGCACGCGCTCGACGCTCACATCCTCGAGGCACTCGCTGTAGCCCGAGTTGCCGCAACCGTGCTTCATGCACGGCAGGCACTCGCGGGTGGTGGAGGAAAGCACCGTGGCACCCGGCCCCTTCGGCGCCCAGATCCCCTGGTGCGAGGGCCCGAAGAGCGCCACGAGCGGCGTGCCCGCGGCGGCCGCCATGTGCATCGGCACGGAATCCACGCCGAGGAAGCAGCCCGCCTCGCCGATGAGTTGGCCGAGCTCCGGCAGGGAGAGTTTTCCCGTGAGATCCACAATGTTCGCCTTTACCGATTTCATGATAACGGCCACAAACTGATGCTCCGCGGCACTCGGCGCCGCCGTCAGCACGACCGGCACGCCGGCTGCTGCCAGGCGGTTCATCACCTCGGCGTAGCGTTCCGGCATCCAGCACTTGTAGATCCAGCGGGACGTCGGGTGCACGAGCACGAACGCCCGGGACTTGAGCCCGTGATCGGCGAGCAGGGCAGCGACCTTGCCCGCCGCCTCCGGGGCGGGCGGCAGGCTTGCGCGCTTGTCTTCGCGCGACACCGGGCAGCCGACGCGCCGCAGCGAGTCGAGGTGGCTTTCGATCTTGTCGCGCGGGAACGGCTGCGCATAGTGGTGCGTGAAGCTTGCGCGCCAGAGGCGGGAGCGGCGGCGCGGATACTCTCCGACCACGGCGTGCTGCACCGGCAGCAGCCGGGCGAGCCAGGCGCAGCGCCATTGCTCGGTGAGGCAAATGAGGAGGTCGTGACGCCGCGCGCGCAGCTCCCGGAAGAGCCGCCATTCTTCGCGCAGCCGGGTAAGCGGACCGCCGAGCCGCCAGCCGCGATCGACGACGAAAAGGCGGTCCAGCGCGGCATGGCCGGCGAGCATGCTGCGGGTTTCGGCGTACACCAGCGCATCGACCTCGAGGTGGGGATGCTGCCGCTTCAATGCCGTGAGCACCGGCGTGGCGAGCAGGACATCGCCGTGAAATCGCAGCTTTACGACCAGGACCCGCTGGATGCGGGAAAAATCGACGGCGTCGGCTGGCTGAAACCCCTGGCTAAGGGGCGAGGGCACGGTTGACCTCTTCGAGGTCCTCTTCGCGCAGGCTGCCGGCGGCGGCCTTGAGCCGCAGCTGGTTGGTGATGGTGTTGTAGCGCGCCACGGCCAGGTCGCGCCGCGTCGAAAAGAGCTGCTGCTGGGCGTTGAGCACGTCGATGTTGATGCGCACGCCGACCTCGTAGCCCAGCTTGTTCGAGTCGAGCGCGCTCTGCGAAGAGACGAGCGCCTGCTCCAGCGCGCCGATCTGGGTGATTCCGTTGATCACCGTGCTGAAGGTCTGGCGCGCGCTTAGCGCCGCCGTGCGCCGCGCATTCTCCAGGTCCTGCCGAGAGCGCAGCGAAAGCGCGGCCGCTTCGCGCTCGCGCGAGGTGAGCGCGCCGCCCTGGTAGAGGGGCAGGGCGAACTGCAGGCCGATCGACGTGCTCATGACGTCCGAGCCGACCGCGCTCTGGGTCGTCGCGTTCTGGCCCACCTGGCCGTGCGTGGCCACCACGTCGAGGGTCGGTAGATGCGCCGCGCTCGCGCGGCGCGCTTCCAGCCCCGCTACTTCGGTCGCCGCAGCCTGCGCCTGCACTGGATAGCTCTGCTTCTCGGCGAGGTCCACCCAGCTCTCCATGGTGTTGGGATTGGGCGGGGCGAGCTTGACGTCGGCGCGCAGCCGCCGGAGATCGGGGTATTCCCGGCCGGTGATCAGCGTCAGCGCCTGACGGCGGTTCTCGAGGTCGTTCTGCGCCGCGATTTCCTGGGCTGAGATGAGGTCGAAGCGCGCCTGCGCCTCGTGCGTGTCGGTGATCGTCGCCGTGCCGACCTCGAAATTGCGCTTGGCCTGGGCAAGCTGCTCGGAAGTGGCCGCCTTCTGTGCACGCACCAGCTCGAGGGTGTCCTGGGCCGCCAGCACGTCGAAGTAGGCCTGCGCGGTGCGCACGATGAGGTCCTGTCCGGCCTGGCCGAAGACGGCCTCCGCCTGCGCCACCTGGAACTCCGCCTGGCGGTACTGCAGCCAGTTCTGCGGCCGGTAGATCGGCTGCGCCAAGGTGAGCGTATAGCCGGTCGATTCCGGCCGCCGGACGAAGTCGGGCACGATCGCCGGGTTGCGCGACTCGGAATCGATGCGCGAAGCGGTGGCGTTTGCCGAGAGGTTGAGCGTGGGCAGGATCAGCGCGCGGCCCTGCGGCAGCCGCTCGCGGCCGGCCTCGAGTGCGTGCCGCGCGGCCGCGTACACCGCGTCGTAGCGCTGCGCGTCGCGGTACACCTGGATCAGGTCCTCGGCGGAAGCGCCGAAGGGCATCAACCCGATCAGAACCAGGCTGCTAGTAAGTCGGGACCGACGGGTCGACCGTCCGGGACCACGCATCGATGCCCCCCCTTAGGTTGTGCACGCTTTTGAAACCCTGCTTTTCGAGGAACATCGCCACCTGCATGCTGCGTCCCCCATGGTGGCAGATGGCCACCACCTCCTTGTCCTCGTCGATCTCGGCGATGCGCCCCGGAATCTCGCGCATCGGCACGAGCTGCGAGCCTTCGATGCGCGCCTTCCCGTACTCCCAGGGCTCGCGCACGTCGAGCAGGACGGGCTGGTCGCGGCTCGGATCCTCCAGCCACTCCTTGAGCTGGGTCGCGGTAACGTCTTTCATCAGAAACGGAAACGCGGCGGATGCTCGGCGTTGACGAGCGGGGCGATCACCGTCTCGAAGAGATCGGTGCTGCGCCACGCACCCGGTGCGCTGCACACGACGAGCCGGGCGCGCATCGCGGGTGCTTCGCCAACTACGGCGAACAGGCGCCCGCCGGGCGCGAGCTGCTCGAGAAAGGCGCGCGGCAGCACCGGCGTCGAGCCGGTGAGCACGATGGCATCGTAGGGCGCATGACCGGGCCAGCCGCGCGCCGCGTCTCCGATCTCCAGGGCAAGGTTGTCCGCCCCGTGCCGCTCGAGGTTGCCGCGGCCGAACGCCGCGAGCTTGGGATTGATTTCCACCGACACCACGTGTCCCGCGCGGTGCGCCATCAGCGCGGTGAGGTAGCCGCTGCCGGTGCCCACCTCGAGGACTTTGTCACTCTTGTGAAGGGCAAGCTCTTGCAGAACCCGCGCCTCGAGCTTCGGCTGCCACATGCGCTGCCCCGCATTTACCCCTTCCTCGATGGGAATCTCGAGGTCGGAGAAGGCGAGCGCGCAGTGCTGCGGCGGCACGAACTCCTCGCGCGGCACCATGTAGAGCAGGTCGAGCACTTCCTGATCCAGCACCTCCCAGGTGCGGATCTGCTGTTCAACCATATTGAAGCGCGCCTGCTCCAGATTCATCGGCCGCTGATTCTAGCGTACCCGGACGCCTGATTCGGTACCAGGCGGCGTAGAGCGCCGGCACGAACAGCAGGGTGAGCATGGTCGCCACGACCAGCCCGCCCATGATCGCCATGGCCATCGGCCCCCACAGCTCGCTGCGGGTGAGGGGAATCATCGCGAGCACCGCGGCGGCGGCCGTCAGCATGATCGGCCGCAAGCGGCGCACCGCCGACTCGCGGATCGCGGTCCATGCGTCGTGCCCGGCGCCGATGTCCTGCCGGATCTGATCCACCAGGATGACCGAGTTGCGCATGATCATGCCGAACAGCGCGATGATGCCGAGCTGGGCCACGAAGCCCATCGGCGCGCGGAATGCCAGCAGCGCCATGACCACGCCGATCATGCCGAGCGGCGCCGTCAGCACCACGATGGCGGTTTTCGAGAAGCTCTGGAGCTGCAGCATGAGCAACGTGACCACCACGAGCAGCATGATAGGGAACACCGCCTGGATCGCGCCTTCGTTGGTGCGGCTCTCGTGCCAGGTGCCGCCGGCGTCCAGGTAATAGCCCGGCGGAAGCGCTTCCCTTATTTCGTGCATCTTCGGCAGGAGCTGCTCCGTGACGTCAGGAGCCTGGACGCCTTCAACGACGTCGGCGCGCACCGTGACGGTGGGCAGGCGGTTGCGCCGCCAGGTGCGCGCTTCCTCCAGCCCGAGCTCCAGCCGCGCCACTTGCGAGACCGGCACGAACTTCCCGGAGGGCGTATGGAGGTTGAGGTCCGCGACCGCGCCGGCGAGGGTGCGCTCGCCCGCCTGCGCCCGCGCGACGACCTCGATGGTGCGGTCGCCTTCGCGGTACTGGGTGATCGCAATCCCGGAGAGGTGGCTCGCGAGCGCCTGGCGGATTTGCGTGCTAGTGAGGCCCAGCGCGCGCGCCTTGTCCTGGTCCACCACGAGGCGCAGCGCGCGCTGGCGCTCGAACCAGTCGAGGTTCACGTCTACCGTCGCCGGATGGGCGCGCATCGCGCCGGCGACCTGGCGCGCGTAGCGCGCGGCTATCTCCGGATCATCGCCGCTTACGCGGAACTGCACCGGATAACCCACCGGCGGACCGTTCGGCAGGCGCTCGATCCGGCCGCGCGCCTCGGGGAAACCCTGCTCGAACGCCTGGCGCAGGCGCGCCATCGCGCGCTCGCGCGCCTTCGAATCGGTCGCCACCGCGACGATCTCCGCATAGTTCGCGGAGGCGAACTCTTCTTGCATGAGCGGCAGGTAGAAGCGCGGGGTCGACTGCCCCACGTAGCTCGTGTATTGCACGATGTCCGGGTCGGCGGCGAGCAGCGCCTCCACCTGCTTCGCGTTCGCCTCGGTGAGCGCGAAGCTCGCGTCCTCGGCGTGGCGCAGGCTGATCACCATTTCCGGCCGGTTCGAGCTCGGGAAGAACTGCTTCGGCACCAGGCCGAACGCGGCGAGCGCTGCCGCAAAGGCCGCCACGGTGGCGGCGATCGTCTTCCAGCGGTGCTCGATGCACCATTCGACGGTGGCGCGGAACAGCCGGTAGAAGCGGCTTTGGTAAGGATCTTGCCTTTCCTTCCCGGGCTTCAGCAGCAACGTCCCCAGGTAAGGCGTGAAGGTGATCGCCACGACCCACGAAGCGACCAGCGCGATCATCGTGACCCAGAAAATCGAGCCGGTGTACTCCGAGGCGGTGGAGCGCGAAAGGCCGATCGGCATGAAGCCCGCCACGGTGATCAGCGTGCCGGTGAGCATCGGGAAGGCGGTGCTGCTGTAGGCAAAGCTCGCGGCGCGCAGCTTGTCGTAGCCCTCCTCGAGCTTGCGCGCCATCATCTCGACCGCGATCATCGCGTCGTCCACCAGCAGGCCGAGGGCGATGATCAGCGCGCCGAACGAAATGCGGTGCAGCTCGATGCCGGCGAGCTTCATGCCGAGGAACGTGATGGAGAGCACGACGGGAATGGTCAGCGCCACGACGAGGCCGGTTCGCAGCCCGAGCGACAGGAAGCTCACCGCGAGCACGATGGCGCCCGCCTCGGCGAGCGAGCGGTTGAACTCGGCGGCCGAGCGGCCGACCACCCTCGGCTGGTCGGCGACCGTGGTGATCTCAACCCCGACCGGGAAGCGCCCCTGCAGGCGCTCGATCGCCGCGTCCAGCCCGCGGCCAAGCGCCACGACGTCGCCGCCGCGGCGCATGGTCACGGCCACGCCGATCACCTCGCGGCCCTGGTGGCGCATCTTGGTGGACGGCGGGTCGGCGTAGCCGCGGCGGACCGTGGCGACGTCCGCGAGGCGGAAGCTGCGCCCGTTCACGCGCAGGGCCACCGACTCGATCGCTTCCACGGACTCGAAGCCGCCGGTAACGCGCACCTGGAGGTTGGCCTGGTCGGTGACCACACGGCCTGCCGGCGCCACCCGGTTCTGCTCCGCCAGCACGCTGAAGAGCTGCTGCGGATCCACGCCGAGCGCGGCGAGCTTCGGCTGGGAGAACTCGACCCAGACCTTCTCCTCCTGCACGCCGAGCAGGTCCACCTTCTCCACGCCCGGCACCCGCAGGAGGTCGGCGCGCACGAGATCGGCGTAGGTCTTAAGCTCGGCATACGTGAACCCGTCGCCGGACAGCGCGTAAATGTTGGAGTAGGTGTCGCCGAACTCGTCGTTGAAGAACGGGCCGGCGGCGCCGGGCGGCAGCTCGCTGCGCACATCGGCCACCTTCTTGCGCACCTGGTACCAGGCGTCGTCGACATCGCGCGGGCGCGTCTCGCCCAGCAGGTTGACGAAAATCACCGATTGGCCCGGCTTGGAATAGCTGCGCAGATAGTCGAGATGCGGCGTGTCCTGCAGCTTGCGCTCCAGCTTGTCGGTCACCTGGCGCGCGATCTCGTCCGCGCTCGCGCCGGGCCACTCCACCCGCACCACCATGGTCTTGAACTTGAATTCGGGCTCCTCCTTGAGGCCCAGGCTGCCGTACGACAAAAGCCCGGCGGCGGTCAGCAGGAGGAGGAGGAACAAAGTGAGCGTGCGGTGCCGCAGCGCCCACTCGGTCAGGTTGACGCTCACGGCTGGCGGGCGAGCAGGCCGGGCGGCTCGTCGAGCGCCACGCGCTGGCCGTCGGCGAGGCGATTGACGCCCGCCGTGACGATGCGCTGCCCGGGCTGCAGCCCCGCCGTGACGGCCACCGAGTTCTCCTGCATCTCCCCGGTGGCGATTTCCTGCAGCCGGACGCGGTCGCCCTCGACCACCCATACCGCCGGGCGTCCGCCGCGATGGAATACCGCGGTAATCGGCAGCCGAGGCAGCGCGCCTCCCTCGGTGCGCACCCGCAGCTCGGCCGTCATGCCGATCGCGAGTGCGCGATCCTCCCCTTGCAGCGAGATGCGCGCGGCGTACGTGCGGCTCGCGGGGTCGGCGACCGGCGAGAGCTCGCGCAGCCGGCCGCGGTACGCCTTGTCGGGTGCCGACCACAGGCGGATCTCGTAGGCATCTGATTTTTGAAAAGCTTCCAACCGGTGCTCGGGAACGCTGACCGCGATCTCGAGCTCCTCCGGCCGCGCCAGGCGGGCGACCGTCTGCCCGGCCGCCAGCACCTGTCCCGCCTCGGCCTCCAAAGCCGTGATGACCCCGGCGTGGGGGGCGCTCAGCGTGGCGTAAGCCACCTGGTTGGCCGCCTGGTCAGCCTGGGCGCGTGCCGCCGCGACTTGTTCCGTGGCCTGCCGCGCCTGCGCGGCGCGGCGGTCGTACTCTGCCTGGCTGATGAAGTTCTTCGCCCGCAGCTCCGAGAAGCGCTTGAAGTCAGCTTCGGCGAGCGCGGCCTGCGATTCGGCCTGCGCGAGCTGCGCGCGGGCGGAAGACGCGGCGAGGCGGGCGTCGCGGCCGTCCAAAACGGCGACCGCCTGCCCGGCCTGCACGCGCTGCCCGACCTCGACCTTGCGCGCCACCATCTGCCCGGGCAGCCGGAACGAGAGGCGCGTCTCGTAGCGCGGGCGCACGTCGCCGGAAAGCACCCACGCATCTGCAGTGCTTTCCGCGACAACGGTGGTGCGCACCGGGCGCAAGGTTTCCGGCCTGGTTTCCGGCTTGGCGCAACCTGCGGCAAGGGCGATGGCGACGACGGCAATGAGGGATTTCATGCGCGCATGTTTCGCGCCCGGCGTTGAGCCGCAGTTTCAGGTTCCCGTCGAGGCCATTACACCTGTAATTTCGTGCTACCTTTCAAGGCTCGCGGGGGTCCTGCTCCGGGTGGAGTGGGTGAGAGAGTCCCTTTGAACCTGATGCGGGTAATTCCGCCGAAGGAAGCGCCATGAACGCCAATCCCAAGTTCCTAGCCGCCACCGCGCATGTCGACGATGCGGCGGTGCAGCCTCTTCCCAATTCGCGCAAGGTCTACGTCGGCCCGCTGCGCGTGCCGATGCGCGAGATCACGCAGAGCGGGGACAACCCGCCGATCCACGTCTACGATACTTCGGGCCCCTACACCGACCCGGCGGCGAAGATCGACATCCGCAAGGGCTTACCCGCATTGCGGGAAGCGTGGATTCAACAGAGAAACGATTCGGTTCTGCTGGACGGCCCGACCTCGGCCTACGGCAAAAAGCGGCTCGCGGACCCGAAGCTCGCCGAGTTGCGTTTCGACTTGAAGAGGAATCCCCGAAAAGGGAAATGCATCACGCAGATGCACTATGCGAAGCAGGGCATCGTCACGCCGGAGATGGAGTTCATTGCAGCTAGGGAAAACCAGCGCCTCGTCGAGGCGCTCGCCTTTCAGCACCCCGGCGAGTCTTTCGGGGCCAGGCTTCCCAGGGTCATGACCCCCGAGTTCGTGCGCGATGAAGTGGCGAGGGGGCGCGCCATCATCCCGGCGAACATCAACCACCCGGAAAGCGAGCCGATGATCATCGGGCGCAACTTCCTGGTGAAGATCAACTGCAACATCGGCAACTCCGCGGTCAGCTCGTCGATCGGCGAAGAGGTCGACAAGATGACCTGGGCGATCCGCTGGGGCGCCGACACCGTGATGGACCTCTCCACCGGCAAGCACATCCACGAGACGCGCGAGTGGATCATTCGCAACAGCCCGGTGCCGATCGGCACCGTGCCGATTTACCAGGCATTGGAAAAAACCGGCGGGAAAGCAGAAGACCTCACCTGGGAAATCTTCCGCGACACGCTGATCGAGCAGGCCGAGCAGGGCGTCGACTACTTCACCATCCATGCCGGCGTGCGGCTGCCGTTCATCCCGCTGACCGCGAAGCGCATGACCGGAATCGTGTCGCGCGGCGGCTCGATCATGGCGAAGTGGTGCCTGGCGCACCACGAGGAAAGCTTCCTCTACACGCGCTTCGAGGAGATCTGCGAGATCATGGCGGCGTACGACGTGTCGTTCTCGCTCGGCGACGGCCTGCGCCCGGGCTCGATCCACGACGCCAACGATGAAGCGCAGATCGCTGAACTGAAGACTCTGGGGGAGCTCACGAAAATCGCCTGGCGGCACGACTGCCAGGTCATGATCGAAGGCCCGGGGCACGTGCCGATGCAGCTCATCAAGGAGAACATGGAGCTGCAGCTCGAGTACTGCGACGAGGCGCCGTTCTACACCCTTGGGCCGCTCACCACCGACATCGCGCCAGGCTACGACCACATCACCAGCGCCATCGGCGCGGCGATGATCGGCTGGTACGGCACCGCGATGCTGTGCTACGTCACGCCGAAGGAGCACCTCGGCCTGCCGAACAAGAAGGACGTCAAGGACGGCATCATGGCGTACAAGATCGCGGCGCATGCCGCGGATCTCGCCAAGGGCCATCCCGGCGCGCAGTTGCGCGACAACGCGCTCTCCAAGGCGCGCTTCGAGTTCCGCTGGCAGGACCAGTTCAACCTCGGCCTCGATCCCGACACGGCCAAGGAGTTCCACGACGAGACGCTGCCGCAGGAAGGCGCGAAGGTGGCGCACTTCTGCTCCATGTGCGGCCCGCATTTCTGCTCCATGAAGATCACGCAGGACGTGCGCGACTACGTCGAGCAGGGGATGCAGCAGAAGGCGGTCGAATTCGTCAAGAAGGGCTCGGAGATCTATACCAAGAGCTGAGGCCGAATTACCCCGGCCCGAACAGCGATTCCACTGTCACCTTGACCTTGCCGTACTCGAGCGTGCGCTTGATGCGGTAGCTCTCGTCGGGCGACATCTTC
>Ga0247825_10002067_pt1 | contig 13265 bp, 12 predicted proteins | sample 13C_Vanillin_Day_FD_194413 | JGI IMG/M metagenome (GOLD analysis project Ga0247825, IMG submission 194413) | Soil microbial communities from agricultural site in Penn Yan, New York, United States - 13C_Vanillin_Day48 | ecosystem: Environmental > Terrestrial > Soil > Agricultural land | place...
CTATCACCGCATCGAGGGCGGGGAGATTGGCGTGAATGTCGTAGAGAGCCGCGACCCGTTTCAAACCCATCTCCGTGTTACCAGGGCTGTTTACGAGGTCCTCGAGCCTGCGCAGGAGGCCCGGCCTGCTGGAACGGCGTGAGCGGGCTCTACGCGGCTCGCCCGGCGGTACCGGGCCGTACGGCGCGCCTGGAGGCAGCAGGCCCGGCGAACTACTCCAGCGCGGCTCGCAGGCGCGACGCCGCCAGGGCGAGCGCTTCGCGTCCGAGCGGAATGGCGCCGCAGAACGACATGAACGCGTGAATGGTGCCTTCGAAGCAGCGATATTCCACCGGCACGCCGGCCTCGCGCAGCCGCGCGGCGTACTCGTTCCCCTCATCGCGCAGCACGTCACAGCCCGCGGCGATGATGAGAGCGGGCGGAAGGCCCTTCACGTCCGGCGCCAGCAACGGCGATACTCGCGGGTCATTCGCGTCGGTCGGGCTGGCCAGGTACTGCTCGCGAAACCACTCCATGTCGCGATTGGAGAGGAAGAAGTCGCCGCCGCCATACTGCGAACGTGACGGCGAGCTCGCCAGCGTGAAATCCACGAGCGGATAGAACAGCGCCTGGAACGCGATACGCGGCGCGCGGCGCTCCTTCGCCAATTGGCAGACGACTGCGGAGAGGTTGCCGCCGGCGCTGTCACCTGCAACCGCCAGGCGAGTGCCGTCGCCACCAAACGCTCCCGCATGGGTCGCCGCCCATTCCGTCGCCGCCAGCGCATCGTCCACCGCGGCGGGAAACCGGTGTTCCGGTGATTTCCGGTACCCGACGGCCACGACGATCGCGTTGGCGTTCTGGCACAGATATCGAGCCGCCGGGGCATGTGTATCGAGGCTGCCGGCGACAAAGCCGCCCCCGTGGAAGAAGAGGACGACCGGTATCGGTCCGCGCTGCTCGCCTGACGGCGTGTAGATGCGGAGCGGAATGGACCGGCCGGCGACCTCGATCGCGCGGTCGACGATCGATCCGACCTCGACGAGCGTGCCGGCGAGCATCTCCGAGCTCGCCGTGACCCTCGCCCGCACTTCGTCAATCGTTTGCTCGCACAACGGCTTGCCACCGCCGTCGCGAATCTGTGCCAGGAGGGCGCCCGTTGCGGAGTCGAGTGCGACGCTCATATATCGCTATCCCTCGTTGACGAGATCGAGAAAGACCCACTTCTTGCCAGCGGCGAGCCCGGCCAGCTCCCGGCCGGCACCGCGGAATACGACCGGTGCCGAGGTGATGTGCTGGGTGCCGGCGTGCATGTCGCGGAACAGCCGCTGGATCGTACCGGCGCGCAGCGCGACCGTGCCCGACGACTTGTAGACGAACTCGGCGACGTCGTGGCAGGACCACGTGATGTTGGCCATGGCGAGCCGCATCAGCGTCTGCTGGCGCGTGGTCAGCGGGCGGCCGGCGGTCAGTGCGTCGGCGATGTCCGACCATGTTTCATGCACGAGCGCCCGCGCCGATCGATAGGTGGCTTCGGCCTTCGCGTACTGCTCGTGAAAGGACTCGCTCTCGGCCAGTGCGCCGGTACGGCCGACGCCGCCCTGGACTTTGTTCGCCAGTTCGTCGAGCAATCGGCGTCCGATGCCGGCCGCCCACCCGGAATGGGCCATCGCCGCGAACCCGATGATGCCGAGCGTATAGAGCGGTCCGCCGCGCAGTGGTGCGTCGGTCACCGCGAAGTGCGTGTAAGCATCCGGGACGAAGACGCCGTCGATCGTGTAGTCGATGCTGCCCGTCGCGCGAAGGCCGAGCACGTCCCAGTTGTCGATGAGTGTGACCTTCTCGACCGGCAGGACGAAGATGCGGGGCTCGCCGGTGGTGCTGACGATGCCGAGCGTGTGAATGTGGGTGCCGTGCTTGATGCCGGATGCAAAGCTCCACGAGCCGCTCAAGCGGAAGCCGTTGCCGTCCGGAATCGCCGTTCCGGGGCGCGTGCCCTGGCCGGCGATGACGGGAAGCCGCTCCCCGGAGAAGAGTTCGTCGACCGCAGACGACTGCAGGTACGCCGCGCCGGTGCCGATGGCCAGCGCCGCCGCCATCATCACCCATCCGGCCGACGGATCACCGTACGCGACGTGCTCGATCACCTGGAGCGATGAAATCGGATCGAGTTCCGAGCCGCCGCGGACCACTTTCGGCGTCCACATGCCGAGCACGCCTTCGCGATGGAGCGCGTCCACGACCGGGGGCGCCAGTTGCCCCTGCTGGTCGCCGGCATCCGCATGCTCGTCGGCGATCGCACCTACGAGCCGGGCGCGGGTTGGAAGATCAGTCGCTGCTGAAACGGCCATAGCTGATGTGACTCTGAATCGATTCGCGATTGGCGACCGGTGATGTGCGATTGCCGCCGTTCGCCCGGCAGCGATCTCCACCCTGCAGGAGACGCGGCGCCTCACACATCACAAATCACCCATCACGAATCGCCAATCCCCTACTGGTGGAATCGCCCGACGATGACGGCCTTGCCGAGTGCGTGGCCCTCGATCGCCTTCATTACCGCCGCGCGCGTATTCGCCGCTTCCTGCGGTGTGCCCGCCGGGACGTCGATCTTCGTGTCGAGCGCGTAGAGCTCGAACGTGTAGTGGTGATACGGACCGGTCGCCGGCGCGCCGGGGCCCATGTAGCCGGCGGCGCGCAGGCTGACCTGGCGCGTGCCGTCGGGAAGCTCAGCGACCGGCATCACTCCTTCGGGCAGACCGGTCGACGTGCCGGGAATGTTCCAGACCAGCCAGTGCGTCACGTCGAGCGTGCTGCGCTGCAGCGCCACGTCCGGGTCGTGCATCAGCAGCACGAAACTCTGGGTGCCCATTGGCACCTGCGTCCACTTCAACTCGGGCGACACACCCATCTGGCCGGCGAACTTCGCCGGGATGATGCCGCCGTCTTCGAACGACGTGGTCGTCATCACCAGCGGGGGAGCGGCCGGCCCGCGTCCGCCGCCGCGGCCCTGGCCGCCGCCAGGCGCACCGCCGCGCGCCGCATCCTGTGCGCTGATCGCCACCGATGCTCCCAGCATCAACGCAAGGGCGGTCGCGCCCAATATCTGTCGTGACATGTAGCTACCTCTCAGTACCAGTCAATTGAATGAACCCAGGCCGGTGCCGCACAGCGGGTCGGCGACGTGAACGCGCCGGTGATTCTATCGAACACCGTCCGCAATTCACCATGCACTATTCGGCCGTCACGATTCACGAGTGACGATTGGCGCGTGTTCCTCTTCCGTGATCAGACGCGCGCCGGGGCGGAAGGTGAAGTAGGCGTAGGCCCACTCCAGCATCACGCTCAGCCGGTTGCGGAAGCCGGCGAGGTATGCGATGTGCACCAGGACCCACGTCCACCATCCGAGCAGTCCGGTGAGGCGGAACCGGCCGAAGTCGGCGACGGCGCGGTTCCGGCCGATCACGGCAAGCGCGCCCTTGTTCCAGTAGCGAAACGGCACACGCGGCTTCCCGCCGAGCGTTGCCAGGATCATCCGGGCCGCGTGCGTTCCCATCTGGTTGGCCGCCGGGGCCACTCCAGGGACATATTCAGGATGTGGCGGTCCCGGCAGGTTTTGCTCCACGCGCGCGATCCGGGGTGTCGTCGTGCCGTCGACGGCAGCTGCAGCATCGCCCACGACGAACACATACGGTGCGCCAGGAATCGAAAGGTCCGGTTCGACCAGTGCGCGCCCCGCCCGATCGAGGGGCGCTCCGAGCGAGCGCACCAGCGGCGACGCCACGTTGCCCGCGGCCCAGTAGACCGTTCGCGTCGGGATCCGCTCGTCCCCGACGTAGACGCACTCGGGGGTGATGCGCGTGACCAGCGCGTTGGTGCGGCACTGCACGCCGAGCTGTTCGAGATCCGAGAGCGCCCGTGCCGACAGCGCCGGTGAAAACGTCGGCAGCAGCCGCGGTCCGCCTTCGAGGAGCAGCACCCGGATCGACGCGGCATCGATCCTCCTGAAATCCGGTCGCAACCCTTTCGCGGCGATGGTCGGCAGAACGCCCGCCAGTTCAACGCCGGTCGGCCCGCCTCCGACGATGACGAAGGTGAGGAGCGCCGGTTGCTCCGCGGGGTCGGAGCTCCGTTCCGCCAGTTCGAAGGCGCGCAGAAAGCGATGCCGGATGTGCCGGGCGTCTTCGAGTGTTTTCAGACCCGGGGCAATCGACTCCCATTCCGAGTGCCCGAAATACGAGTGCCGCGAGCCGGTTGCGAGGACGAGGTAATCGAAGCCGATGCTCATCGGGCCGGCATGAACGAGGCGCGCCGGGAGATCGATCGATTCCACGTCGGCCAGCAAGACCGTCACATTGCGCTGCCGCCGGAGCAGGAACCGGATCGGCACGGCGATGTCCGCCGGTGACAGAACACCGGTGGCCACCTGATAGAGCAGCGGTTGAAAGAGGTAGTGATTCGCTCGATCGATCAGCGTGACCTGCACGGCCGCGCCGCGCAGCGCGCGCGCCGCCGACAGCCCGCCGAACCCGCCGCCGATGATCACGACCCGCGGGCGCCCCCCGGTTGCCCCCTCGCGCTCCATAGGACCTCGCTGGAGGGAGCGTAGCGCACAATGGAAGCGTGGCCGTTCCCGCAAATGCCGTCATCTGGTCGCGTCGTGCCGCACGCGGCGTTCTGGCGCTCGTGCTCGCGGTGCTTACTGTCGTGGTGGTGTTCGCCTACTTCTACGGAAAGGCCACCCTCCCCGATCCGCGCCCGCCGCTTCAGGCGGGTTGGCCGGCCATCGTCGACGTGCTCGCCGGTGACGGACACACGGGAACGGAGGACGGCGTCGCGTCGCGTGCGCGCTTCTCGGATCTGTTCGGGGTCGCAGTCGCGCCGGACGGCGTGGTCTTCGTCGCGGATGCGGGAGACGCGCAACGCATCCGCCGGATCAGCGTCGACGGCGTCGTCTCGACGGTTGCGGGAAGCATCGCGGGCTACGCTGATGGGACAGGCGAGTCTGCCAGGTTCGATACGCCGTCCGGCATCGCGCTTGGTCCCGATGGCGCGCTCTACGTGGCCGACACGGGTAACAACGCCATCCGCCGGGTGACGACTGCCGGTGTCGTGTCCACGATCGCCGGGGGTCGCAGCGCCGGCTACCGTGACGGCATCGTTCTCGACGCCGAATTCAACGGGCCGGTCGCCGTCGCCGTTGCACCCTCGGGACTGGTCATCGTCGCCGATACCTACAACGACCGCATCCGCGCAATCGAACCAGGCGGGTCGGTCGTCACCATCGCCGGATCGGGACAGCAGGGGCACCAGGACGGCGCTGCGCTCGAGGCGCAGTTCGACACGCCGTGTGGGCTGGCCGTCGATCGCGCGGGCAACATCTTCGTCGCCGATGCGGGCAACGGCGCCATCCGCAAGATCGACACGTCCGGGTTCGTCTCGACGGTCGACCTGGTGCCGCTTGGAAGCTTTCTCCTGCGGCCGCTCGGCGTGGCCGTCGACGAAAACGGTGTGCTCTACGCCACTGACGATCGCGGCCGCATCGTCGAGATCACCCCGGGTCGCGGCGCACGCGTGATCGCGGGCTCGCTGCCCGGTTTTGCGAACGGACGGGGCGAGGAGGCCCGCCTGCGAAGCGCGGCGGCCATCGCCATCGCGGGGACCGGCCGGCTCGTGGTCACCGATCCGCGCAATGCGCTGGTTCGTCTCGTGAGCGCGGTGAATCAGGCAGACCTGCGTCCGCCGTCGCCGCCAGCGCTGAGGCCGGTGTTCGACGAAGAGCAGTTCGTCCAGCAACCGCTCCTCTGGCCGGCAGATCCGATGGATGGCCCGCACGAAATCACCGGCACGATGGGCGAAGCCAGGGGCGCCGACAACGCGGGCCGGTTCCACGCGGGGCTCGACGTGCAGGCATCGGAGGGGGCAACCGTCCGGATCGTCCGCGACGGAACCGTGACACACCCGGTGGCGACGTCGGACTTCGGGACGCTGAACGAATCGCTCCGCGTCGGGCCGGTCATGTACGTGCACATGCGCGTCGCCCGTACCAGGCGGAACCAGCCGCTCGAGGATTCGCGCGTCGTCATCTCGTGGGACGAGAAGGGTCACGTGCGTCACGTGCGTGTGAAGCGCGGTTCGCGGTTCGTGACGGGCGAGTCGATCGGAACCGTCAACGCGTTCAACCACGTGCACCTGAACGTCGGCTGGCCGGGCGAGGAGGTCAATCCGCTGCGCTTGCGCCTGGTGCGGTTCGAGGACCGGATCGTCCCGACCATCACCGCGATCCACCTGTTCACGCTGGACGGCCAGCGAGTGACGGCCAGGCCTCGCACACCGATCGTCGTCGATCAGCCCGTGCAGGTCGTGGTCGACGCGTGGGATCAGGCTGACGGCAACAAGCCCACCAGGCGGCTCGGGCTATACGAACTCGGGTATCAGGTTCTGCAGAAGGACGGGGCACCGGTTCCCGGTTTCGAGAAGCCGCGCGAGACGATCCGGTTCGATCAGCTCTCGCCGGATCCTGACGCGCCATCCCTGGTCTACGCGAACGGCAGCGGCATTCCGTTCTATGGCCGGCGGACGACGCACTTTCTGTACGTCGTCACGAACTCGCTGGAAGCCGGCCGGGCGGCGAAAGGTGTGTGGGATCCGACCGGCCTGCAGCCGGGCAGCTACATCGTCCGCGTCACCGCCCGCGACATCAGCGGCAACGAGGCGGTCACCGGGCGGGACCTGGCGGTGGAGGTGGGTCGTAATCCGTGAATGGAATTTGTGATCTGCGATTTGTGATGGGGCACGGAGCCTGTTGCAACTCCTCGTAATCACCAATCACAAATCGCCAATGGCTAGTCCGCCGTCGGCATCTCCGCGCTGTCGATGACGAGCATGGGGACCTGCGCCTTCTGCGTGTCCAGCTTCAGCCCGAGCCGTTCGCTGATGATCGTGGTCATCGCTGGACCGTCATACTGGGGCAGGTTCTGCTGCGGGCCGGCGGGCAGGTTGATACCGGCCTGTCCGGCCACGCGCCGCAGGATCTCCATGTCCAGCGGCAGTTCCAGCTCGAAGTCGTAGTTGCCGGTGAGCCCGGTCTTGTCGACGACCTGGCGCCCGGTGAATTGCGTGACCAGCGACACGAGGTTGGCAATCGGCTGGCCCATCCCGCGCACCATCAGCTGCGGCGGACCGCCGTTCACGCCAGGGCTCGGCACCGGCACGATGCCGCACTTGATCTGCGACATCGCCGAGACCGCGTTGGCGGGATTCCGGCGGATTTCCTCGGCCAGCTTCTGCGCTTCCTCCTGGGCGTTCGAGCAGTCCGCCGTGGACGGCTTCAGGTTCGGGCCGAGCTTGCCGTCGGATCGCGCCAGCATCAACGCCGAGACGGTCATCTCGCGCGTTTCGGTGTGCGTCTTCAGCTTGAAGCGATCGGTCAGCAACCCCTGAAGGCGCTCGCGCAACGCATCCTCAGTCGCAACCGCGCCGTCGGCAGGCTTGGCCGTGATGTCGAACTTGGACGACAGCTGCCACGGTGGACCGCCGATGATCTGTTCGTCTTCGAGTTTGTAGGCAGCCCGGATGAGCAGGCGCAACGGCAGGTTGCTCGCCCGGATGGCGCCACCCGCGCCCGGAACGATCATCGGGACCATCGTCAGCGGATTGGCCGGATCCGGAGGCGCGCTGGGCTTGACCGAGGCGACTTCGAACGTGAGGGGCGCTGGCGATTGCGCCTGCGCCGATGGCGGCGCCGATCCGACCGCAAGCCCGGTCACGATAGCGATGGCGAGCGCACTCTTTCTCATGATGCTCCCTGCGGATCGTGACTGGGCAGACCCGGCACTGGCGTGGAATGAGGGAGATGATACCTCCCAACCGCACCTGTTAGACGTGGAGGGGATTGGGAGGTTCAGGCGTGCGGCAGCCTCGTCAGAATCGCATCAATCGCGTCACCTTGACCGCGAACGTGCGGTTCAGCAGGGCCGGATATCCTCGGCCGGCGGTGTCCCGGCCATCGCTGTAGACGACGAACAACTCGCTGCCCGGGGTGTATTCCCACCGCAGCCGGCCGCTCGACGTGAGGGCGTGGGCGGTGGCGTTGTACTGGACGAAGCTGCTGATCCCGAGGCGCGCGGTCGGTGCGACCACCAGCCTGGCTCCGGCCAGGCGGGCGACGAACTCGCCATAGGGCAGGTCGACCCAGTTCACCGACACGTTCGGTTCCACCGCCAGATGTGCGGAGAGACCGATTCGGCCGCTGAAGCCGGCTGCGGTCCGCGTGCCGTCATAGAACGACCCGCCTGAGACGGACACCGTGCCGGACACTTTCCGCTGCTGCGCGAGCGTGTAGGACGCGCTGACGGTGTCCGACGTATAGCTGCCGGCCGGCACGACGACGCCCGGCGAGATGGTGAATTTCGACGGCAGCAGCTCGTAGTGCCGCTCGGCGCCGACCCCGACCTGGTCGCTGCGGTTGAACTCGATGCCGAACGATCCCGACACGCTGCGATCTTCGACGCGCGTCTGGGCGGCGTCCGTCACGTAATCGAGCCCGCCCGTCCAGCTGAGACGACGAATCAGCCGGCCGCCGCGAAGTCGCGGACTGAAGCGCGCCGAGGCGGAACTGCTGGCGAAATCGCTGCGGCGCACGAAGCCGACCTCCGGATTGAAGCTCGGTTGCACCGCGAGCCGATCGAGCTCCAGGCCGTACCGGTCGCCGGTATACGCGAAGCGCCCGCGGTAGCTCAGATCGTTGCCGGTCCTGCCCGGCGTCGAGGTGCGCGCAACGTACGCGTTGATTTGCAGGTTGTCGTAGAAGCGCAGGTCGGTGTCGATGCCTGCCGTGACGTTCGAATCGATCCGCGCCGTGGACGGCCACCGGCCGGTCGCGATCATCCCGACGCTGCTGCGCCGCAGGATTTCGCGGCGGAGGCGCACCGCGGAGAAGTTGGTGGCAACCGCGCCTGCATCCGGCTTGTCGTCGGTCCGCACCGCCAGCGCGCCGATGTCGTAATGCCCCGCCTTGCCGGTCACGCGTCCGCCGCCGATGACCGGCACGGCCTGGCTGCCGCTCAACCCGATCCGGCGGCTGAAGAACATCACCGGGACGTTGTCGTTGCTGCTGCCCTGGCTGGTGCGGCCGCCGAAGTCGAAGATCCCCTGGCCTTCGATGAAGAAGTCGCGCTTCTCCGGAAACAGCAGGTTGAAGCGCGTGAGATTGACCTGCTGCTGGTCCTCTTCCACCTGCGCGAAATCGGTGTTGACCGTCACGTCCGCCGTCAGACCGTTGGTGATGCCGTACTTCGCATCGAGACCGGCTGCCGGCGTCACGTCGTTGCGGAACGGGTTCGCTGCTGTCAGGTCCGTGGTGCTCGACGTGACCGCGTACGGTTTCAGTTCGAGATTGCGTCCCTGCGCCGGGGTCTCGAGGCCGACCAGCGTGGCCGCGCTCGCCATCTGCGTCACCCCGGCGGCGCCGTACGACGCCGGGACGAGCGTCAGGTTCGACACCTCGTTCTTCCACTTCACTACCCGCCGGAAATTAATCCCCCAGACCTGCTCGCCGGTCCCGCGATAGCGGAGTGACTTGAATGGAATCATCATCTCCACCGTGTAGCCCTGCGCAGTCCGCGTTGACTTCACGTTCCAGACGGTGTTCCAGCTCTCATTCTGCGAGCCGTCCTTGATGGCCTGGTCGCGCACGGCGCCGAGCGGGTTGGTCTGGAAGAAGAACCCATTGCGGCGGTCGTAGAACGTGTCGAGGACGATGCTGAGGCTGTCGTTCAACTGAAAGATGTTCCGGTTGTCGCGCCGCAGCTCATTGGCAACGGACCGCTCGGGATGGCTGTCGAAGCAGCGGGCCGCGATGTAGATGTTGTGGTTGTCGTAGAAGACCCAGACCTCGGTCGCTTCCGTGGCGGCGGCCCCTTCAAGAGGGAGCTGCTGGATGAATCCTCCAACAGCTGGTACCGTCGCGTAGATTTCGTCGTCCAGCCTGCCGTCGATACGCGGTGCCTCCGCCACCCGCACCGCGCGCATCGTTGCGCGGCCCCGATCGTCGCGCGCGATCATCGCCGGAGCCATCGGCGCGGGTGGATCGTCGATCGGTGGCGGGTCGGCAGCGAGTGCAACACCGCCGGAACCGAGGACGACCAGACACACCAAGAGCGGGATCCGCGTGGGCATGGAGGCTCGGCCGTATTGCAAGGCCGCAGCCACGAAGCGATTGGAATCCGGCCTGAAACAGCCCGGCGCCGGCGCAGGCAGCCTGTGGCGTGAGACATCTTCGTCGTGACGCGGCCCGAAGCCTCACAACCTTGCCGGATTTGCGTCGCGGGTGGCGGAGACACGCGGAGACGCGGCACAATCGCGGGGTGAGCTTGTACGCGATTACCGTGAAGACCATTGAAGGCGCGACGCGCTCGCTTGCGGAGTTCCGCGGGCAGGCGCTGTTAATCGTCAACGTCGCCAGCCAGTGCGGATATACGCCGCAGTATGCGGGCCTCGAAGCGCTCTACCGCGAGTTCAGGGATGCAGGCTTCAGCGTCCTCGGGTTCCCGTGCAACCAGTTCGGGTCGCAGGAGCCGGGCAGCCACGAGGAGATCGCCACCTTCTGCCGCACGCAGTACGACGTGACCTTCCCGATGTTTGCGAAGGTCGAGGTCAACGGACCGGCGGCGCATCCGCTCTTCCGGCTGTTGAAGACGTCGCGAAAGGGGCTGCTGGGAACGGAGTCGATCAAGTGGAACTTCACGAAGTTCCTGATCGACCGGGCGGGGAATGTCATACGCCGGTACGCACCTTCGGATAGTCCCGACGTCATCCGCCAGGATCTCGCCGCGGTGCTCGCGCGCGGTGCTCAAGAGGAGCAGGCTGCGCGCGACGAGGCGGCTCAGTCGCGCTTGCCTCGCTCGTGATCGGCGCTCGGGATACCAGCCCGGTTGTCGCCGGCCGCGGTCGAGCCCGGCGCGCCGGCACCGTCGGCCAGCCCGGTGTGACGCTCCACGGTGAACGCGTTCAGGATCTCGCGTTCGAAGATGCGGGCACGTTCTTCGAGCGTCAGCCCCTTCTGGACTTCGGGTTTCTTGTCGTCGGGCACGTCGTTTATCCTTCCGACCGCGCCCAGACACCGGCTTCGACTTCACGGATGAGCCCGGAGCTCACCAGGCGCGTGAGGATGCGCTCGGCGACGGCGCGCGGAACATGCAGCCAGTGCTGCAGCGATTCGCTGGTGACTACCGCGTATGGATTGCGCACCACGCCCGCGACAATGCTGCGGACGAGTTCGGCACGGCGCGTGGTGTCGCGGCGATCCATATCAGTGGGAAGAGCAACCTTGGTGCCTGCCGGCCCCCCATTCACGAATCGGTCAACCGTATGCTTCAGCCGCCGGTCCAACCGCTGTTGCCGCGGCTGAACGCCTGCACGTCACGCGTGACAAACGTCCGGCCATCCCATGTGCGCGCTTCCACCTGGATCGAGCCCGCTGCCACACGCAGGACGTTGAAGCCGTTCGCTTCCTGTCGCAGCCGGGTGGAGGTGGCGGTTGCCGCTTCGACGACGACGGCGCTTCGTCCGCCGGTGTTGTATCGCTGAGCTGTGTGCCCGGCATAACTGGTGTGCAGGTGGCCGGTCAGGAACACATCGATGCCCGCGGCCGTGAGAGTGTGTAGCGAGGGCGTCGCTCCTGTTCCGTCGCTGGTGTCGAATGGGTGGTGCGCGACCACGATCTTGACCGTCGCCGAAGGAACGCCATCGAGCGACGCCTGGATCCGTGTCAGCGTTTCAGCGTCGACGCGCCCGCTCTTCCAGGAGGCCGGACGGGTCGTGTCGATCCCCGTGACCCACACGACCTCGTCCGTGAGCGTCGGGGAAAGATCGCCGGTCACGGCCCGCCTGTAACCGCCGAGCGGATCAAACAACCGGGCGATGAGGTTGAACAGCGGCACGTCGTGATTGCCGGGCACGACCAGCCGGGGCGACGGCAGCGAGTCGATGAAATCCTTCGCCCGCCGGAACTGCCCGCGCCGTGCCCGCTGCGTGAGGTCGCCCGAGATGGCGACGATGTCAGGTTCCAGCGTCCAGACCGCGTCGTGCAGCGCGCGGACGACCCCTGGATCGGCGCGACCGAAGTGCAGGTCCGATAGATGCACGATCGTCCGCGACGCGGCGAGTGTCACGGCCTCTCCGCTTCCCGGGGGACGGCCACGCGGAGTGCTCCTGGCCTGGAGCGATACCGCAGCGGTGTGCGCAGCACGGCGATCTCGCCGTCCAGTGCGACGCCGAGCCGCGGACGCCGGGCGTCGATTGTCAGTTCCGTCGGCTCGAGCGACTCGAACTGCTCGAAGCCGACGAGCCTTCCGCTCAGCGTCGCCCCGAGAACAGTGAGGACGCCGAGCGCGCTCAACTCCGGCGCCATGCAGACGTGCAGATGGCCGGTGTCCAGCGCGGGACGGGATCCAAAGTCCAGCCCGGTCAACTGGTAACGATTGTTTCCGATGAACACGAACGGCGTTCGCACGGTGGCTGCGTTCCCGCTGGCATCCGAAATGACCACCGCGACCCTTCGATAGCGCCGCCACACTGTCCACGCGGCGGCGGCCATGGCTCTCGTTTTTCTGTGGCCCTGCCGTTCCCGCTGTTCGCGTTCCCAGACGAGCCGCGGATACAGCCCGACACTCGAATTGTTGATGAACGTGCGTCCGTTGACCTCGCCCACGTCCACGCGAGCCACCTCGCCATCGAACACCACGTCGATGGCCTGCTCGACGTCGAGTGGGATGTGCAGGTCGCGGGCGAAATGATTCAGCGTGCCGAGCGGGAGCACACCGAGCGTCGCGTCGGTTCCGGCGAGGACCGATGCCACGCTGCTGATGGTACCGTCCCCGCCACCGGCGACGACGTGCGTGCTGCGCCGGTCGATGGCCTCCCGTGCGGCGGCAAGGAGCCGGTCACCCGGGCAGACGCAGACGTGCAGCTCGACCGCTCGCGCCCGGCCGATCTCCTCGAAGCGGGTGGCAATTGCCTGCGCGTCGCCACGCGCCGCATTGAGGATGACCGAGAGCCGCACGCGGCGAATAGAAGCGTGCTGCGTGCCATCTCAGGTAGCTGGTAGCTGGTAGCTGGTAGCTGTAGCTGGTAGCCGGTAACTGGTAGCTGGTAGCTGGTAACCGGTGGCTGTAGGGCGGGCCTTTCAGGCCCGCCTGGCCACACTTTCAGGCCCGCCACGCGCCTCCGTGTGCGATCGTCCTGTCATCGCCCTCAGCGCAGCGGCGATCGTTTCCTCGGCGCGACCC
>Ga0247825_10002068_pt1 | contig 13265 bp, 10 predicted proteins | sample 13C_Vanillin_Day_FD_194413 | JGI IMG/M metagenome (GOLD analysis project Ga0247825, IMG submission 194413) | Soil microbial communities from agricultural site in Penn Yan, New York, United States - 13C_Vanillin_Day48 | ecosystem: Environmental > Terrestrial > Soil > Agricultural land | place...
CCGCCGAAAGGCCTCCTCGCGATACACGAGATGAGCCACTTCACGATCGGCGTCGACGATCAGGCCAGGACCGTCGCCTTTTACCAGGCGCTGTTCGAGGCGCCCATCCAGGTCCGGCAGGGCGCCGCGCCAGCCTACGGCATCGGCCCTGGCGTGCACTTCCTGATGTTCATCGGCGGCGGACCCGGACGCGGCGGCGCGGCGCCGGCGCCCCCGCGCATCGATCACGCCTGCATCGCGATGAAGGGCTTCGACCCGGCCGCCGTCACGAAGACGCTCACGGACTACGGCCTCAAGCCGCTGGCCAACGCGTCGCGCGAGCCGCTCGTTACCTACATCTCGCTGCGGATGCCCAACCGCGGCGGCGCCGAGCGCGGCACTCCGGAGCTGTACTTCACCGATCCGGACGGGCTCGCGATTCAACTGCAGGACGTCCGGTATTGTGGCGGCGCCGGATTCCTCGGCGACGTCTGTTGAGAGGATGGATTCCATGCGCTCCCGCCCCCTCGCGCTGCTCCTCGCCGGCATTTCCGCGACCGTGCTGTCGGGCCAAGCGCGGCTGCCGCCCGACATCCACGAGAAGTCACTGTCGCGCCTGCCGCCCGTCGAGCGCGCCTCGCTCGACGAGGACGGCAAGCGGATCTGGGACGCCGTGGCGGGCACGGCCGGCATGCCGGCCACGGGACCAGCCCCGCTGACGATGTACAGCCCCAAAGCCGCCGCGCCGATCCACGAGCTCAATCAGTACCTGCGGACCACGGTGGTTGGCCCGCGCTATTTCGAGCTGTCGGCGCTGATCGCAGCGCGCGAATTCGATCAGCAGTACGAATGGTCGGGACACGAGCCGGCCGGGCGGCGCGCCGGGCTGGAACAGGCGGTGATCGACGTCGTGAAGTTCAATCGCGGCATCGCCGGCCTGCCGGAGAAGGACGCCACGGTCATCAGCCTCGGCCGCGCGCTCTTCCGCGATCACAAGGTGAGCCCGGCACTCTGGGCGCGCACGGTGGAGCTGTTCGGGCGTCAGGGCGCGGTGGAGATCGCCGCCATCATGGGCGACTACGCGATGGCCGCGGTGATGCTGACCGCCGTCGATCAGCAACTGCCGCCCGGCCGCGAGGCCCTGCTTCCCGTCAGCCGGTAACCGGACGGGCGGTCTGACCGCCTCCGCTAAAGCTACGGCGGTCCGCCGAAGCCTTCGGCGAAGGCGGAAGACCGCCCGCTGGCTGCCTGCCCCACCCGCCATACCCGCCTCACCACGCCGAAGGCGCAGCTGCGCCTGATCTTCATGGACCGCGCTCCCCGCACCATGATCTCCCGCTGAGGAACGCTTGACCGTGAGCGCAAAAGACGGCAGATTCTTGTGAGCTTGCGGTCCTGACGATGCCAGAGATCACCATCGGCCCGTTCACCCTCGACACCCACAGCGGCCGCATGCTGCGCGACGGCGCCGAGATCCGTCTGCGCCCGCAGGCGCTGCAGGCGCTCGAGGTGCTGCTGCGAAACACCGGGCGTCCGGTGTCGTACGAGCAGATGATTGCCGAGGCATGGAAGGGCACGCACGTGTCCAAGCACACGGTGGACGTGACGGTCGGCGAGGTGAAGAAGACGCTCGGCGAGTACGGCCGCTGGATCACCCATCGCCCGAAGGCCGGCTACCGGCTCGAGGTGCCGACGTCGGAAGAGCTCGTGCGCAAGGGCTGGCACTTCTTGAATCGCCGCACGCGTGAAGCCGCCGAGCGCGCCATCGAATGCTTCGAGCACGCCGCCGCCGAGTGCCCCGGCGACGTCCGCGCGTTCGAGGGGCTCTCCACCTGCTACCTGATGCTGGCTACTTTCGGGATGCAGGCACCCGGTGACGTGTATCCCAAGTTCCTCGAAACCCACGAACAGGCGGTGGCGCTGGGCGGCCTGCGTCCCGAGCTCCGCTGCAATCGCGGGCATGGCCTGCACCTCTTCGAACAGCAGCTCGAGCCGGCCGAGGCGGAGCTCCTTGCCGCACTCGCCGAGAAGCCCTCCCACGGCGCCGCCTACGTACGCGCGGCCCTGCTCTACGTCACCATGAACCGCCTCGATGCTGCGGCGGCCATGCTCGAGCAGTGCGCGCTCAAGGACCCGCTGGTGCCGACGCTGCCGGCTACGGCGCTGCTGCTGCGCTTGTGGCGCCGCGACTTCGACGCCGCGATCGCCTACGGCAAGCAGGCGATCGAGCTGCATCCCTATCTGCAGATCGTCCGCGTGAACTACGCGCAGGCGCTCCAGTTCTCGGACCGCCTTTCTGATGCCCTGGCGCAGTACAAGCTGGCCTCCGTCATGTCACCGGACCTGCCGTGGCTGCGCGCACTCGAGGGCACGTGTCTGGCGAAGATGGGGCGCACCCCCGAGGCGCGGGAGATCCTGGACGAGCTCGAGCACCTGCGGCGGTCGGAGTACGTCGACGCGTTCTACTTGAGCGTGCTCCGTGAGGCACTCGGCCACCGCGCCGACGCGATGAGCGAGCTCGAACGGGCCGACGACGAGAACTCGGCGTTCCTGTATTCGATGAACGTCGACCCGAAGATGGATCCGCTCCGCGGCGACGTGCGGTATCAGCGGCTCGAAGCCGCGCGATCGTCGAGAATCGCCCGCGCCTGACCCGGATTCGCGGCGCGGCCCGCAAAAAACGCCGACCGCGCGGCAGTATCTGGCAGACCGGCCTGACGCCGGTTCGCTATGTGCCCGTCCACCGTGTAGGTGAAGAACCCGATCATCATCTCTTCCCAGGTCTGATCGCCCCAGCGGACCGTGGCGGTGGGATCGGGGTTGGCCTTGTTGGCCGCCGAGTTGTCGAAGTGCGCGGCAACGTGGAGCGTGGAGCCTTTCGGCAGCAGCAGCGGCTGGGCCAGCCAGTAGTCCGTCTGCCAGCCGAAGTCGAACCGCGGCACGCGCAGCACGACTTCCTTCCGGCCGTCAGGATAGGTGGCGGTGTAGGTCATGTCCTTGCCGCGCAGGTGCATGTGCGGGTGCATCGTCCACACCTTCACGTCCTCGCTGAACGTGGCTTCAGCCTCGACCCGATGGTCGCTGGCGCCGCCGGGAATCGCGAACAGCGGGTTGGCGATCGCGGCGGTGCGAATCTCCTGCGCCGGCGGCTCCTGCGCGAAGATGAGCCCGAGGCGCGACCGGTCGCGGCCCGCGGTGCCGTTGGTCGTGTAGTGCACCTGGAAGATCAGCGTGGAGCCGGCCGGGATCTTCTTCGCCATCCCCGAGGGGTAGACCGGCGCATCCTCGCCCACCGCCCAGTTCACGAGCATGTTGTCGGTGGCGCGCGACGCGGCCGCAGGGGCGGCACCGCCGTCGGGCGCCGGCCGCGGCGCCGGCGCGGCGGTGGGCGCGGGGCGCGGGGCCGCCGCGGGCTCGCTCGTGGCGAGAATCGGCCGCACGCGCACCACCGCCGGCCGCGCCCGCGGCTGCGGCTCGCGCACATAGACGATGATGTGGTGCACGCGCGCGCGATCGCCGGCCCGCACTTCCCCGGCCTGCATCCAGCGGTCTTCGGTGAAGTTGGTGGGCACCTCGAAGTACTGGTAGTCGATCGTGCCTCGCGCCGGCACGTCGAAGTCGGCGGTCATCTCGAACACCTGGTCCGGCTTGCCGATCTGCCAGCCCTGGGCGAACGTGGGCAGCGCCGGCACGTCCTCCGGGTTGCCCTCGCGCGCGCCGCCGTCCACCCACCGCACGATCGTGTCGATCTCCGCCTGGCTGAGGCTCGGGTTGTTGCGGAACGTGCCGTAGGTGCGGTCGGCGTGCCACGGCGGCATGACCCGCGTCGCGACTTTCTCGCGAATCGCGCCGGCCCACGGCCGCACGTCCTTGAACGACAGCAGCGACATGGGCGCCACTTCGCCCGGCCGATGGCAGCCGGCGCACTTCGCGAAGACGATCGGCGCGACGTCGCGGCTGAAGGTCAGCGCCCGATCCGCGGCGGCGCCGTTCTGCGGCGCGCCACCTGCCACGAGGGTCGTGCCTGCCCAGGCCAGGGTCATCGCGACGGCCGCGCCGCGAATCGTGCCGAGGGAGATGTGCGTCATGGCTGCTCCGCGCTGGCACCGCTCCGGACTGGAGCGGCCTCCGGCGCAGTGTAAACCCGCTGGGCACAGGCACCGCGGCCCGGCATCGCCAACCTGTGGGTTTGACCCCTTTTTGCCCCGGGCTCGGCAGTTCGAACGAGCCGCGGCCGCTCGCCCGCCCGGTGTAGACTCCCCTTCGCGCGGGAGGATCCTCGATGAAATCAGTCCGGTGGGCGGCAGCCGTGATGCTGGCGCTTGGATGGCTGGTGTCCGGGCAACCGGGCACGGCCCAAAGCGGCGACAAATACACGGCGCGGCTGTCCTGGGTGCCGACGGCGGGGGCCGAACGCGTGAGCGGCAAAGGGTCAGTGTCGGCCGCCCTCTCGGGCCGCACGCTGACCATTACCGGCTCGTTCGAAGGGCTCGGCGGGCCCGCTACCGTGGCGCGGCTCCACGAGGGCATCGCCAAGGGTGCCCGCGGCCGGGCGGTGACCGACCTCACGATCGTCAAGGCGGCGAGCGGCACCCTCTCGGGGTCGGCGACCCTGACGCCCGAGCAGGTCGAGTCACTGCGGCAAGGGAAGCTCTACATCCAGATTCACGGTGAGAAAGGCCTCGCGCCCGATGGCGCGAACCTCTGGGGGTGGCTGCTCCGATGACACGCCTCACGCTGCTGCTGAGCGCACTGCTGATTGCAAGCCTGGCGCTGGTCACTGCCGGGCAGGCGCCAACCGCCGCGCCGTTCACGGCCGAACAGGCCGCAGCCGGACGCACCGCCTACGAGACCACCTGTGTAGGCTGCCATGGCGCGAACCTCGCCGGTCCGCCCGCCCTCGCCGGCACGTCCTTCCGGGTGGGCTGGGGCAGCCGCACGACGCGTGATCTGCTGACGGCGATCCAGGCGATGCCCCCGGAGCAGCCGGGAGGGTTGGCGGAAGGCACCTATCTCGCCATCGCCGCCTACATCCTGCAGTTCAACGGGGCGGCTGCGGGCCCTCAGGCGCTCACCGCGAACACGGCGGTGCCGATTGGCTCGTTCCTCACCGCTGGCCCGGCGCAGCCTGGCGGCCAGGCTCCTGGAGGACGCGGCGCTGGACCCGCGGCACAGCCCGCGGGCGCCCAGGCCGCCGGGGCGCGCGGACGGGGCCAACCCGCGGCCCCCGTTCTCGGTCTCACCGTTGCCGGCGAGATCCCGACTTACGCTCGGGTCACCGATGAGATGCTGCGCAACCCGCCGCCCGGCGACTGGCCGATGCTGCGGCGGGATCAGGCGGCGAGCGATTTCAGCCCGCTCAACCAGATCACCCGCGACAACGTCGCGCAACTGCAGCTCGCGTGGGTGGCGCCGATGAGCGAAGGCGGCACCAACCAGCCCTCACCGCTCGCGCACGACGGCGTCATCTTCCTCAACAACAGCAACGGCATCATCCAGGCGCTCGACGGCAGGAGCGGCGACCTGATCTGGGAGCAGCGCCTCGGCGTCAACCCCGCCATGCGGGGCATGTCGCTCTACGACGACAAGCTCTTTCTGGCGCTGAGCAACGCGCACCTCGTGGCGCTCGACGCCCGCACCGGCAAGGTGGCGTGGGATGTAGCGATGCCGGACGGGCGCGGCAGCTCGAGCGGCCCGCTCCTCGCCAAGGGCAAGGTGATCCAGGGCATGGGCGGGTGCTCGGCCTACGTCGAGCAGAAGTGCTTCATCAGCGGCTACGACGCCGCCACCGGGAAACAGTTGTGGCGCTTCCACACGGTCGCGATCGACGGCCAGCCTGGCGGCGACTCCTGGGGCGCGCTCTCGAGCCTGTATCGCGCCGGCGGCGAGACGTGGATCACCGGCAGCTACGATCCCGATCTGAATCTCACCTACTGGGGCACGGCGCAGGCCAAGCCGTGGATGCCGGTGAGCCGCGGGATGTACGGTCTCGACAAAGGGCTCTACACCAGCGCCACAGTGGCCCTCGACGCCGACACCGGCAAGCTCGCCTGGCACTTCCAGCACGCGCCCGGCGAGGCGCTCGACCTCGACGTCGTCTTCGAGCGCGTGCTCGTCGACAGCGGCGGTCAGAACATGGTCTTCACCGTGGGTAAGGACGGCGTGCTGTGGAAGCTCGATCGCAAGACGGGCAAGTACCTCGGCCACAAGGAAACCGTCTTCCAGAACGTGTGGGAGTCGATCGACGTGAAGACCGGCGCGCCGCGCTACCGCCAGGACATCATCGACGCCGAGGTCGGCCAGTGGATCGACGGCTGCCCGAGCACCGAGGGCGGCCACAACTGGCAGGCGATGAGCCACAACCGGACGTCGAACTCGCTCGTCATTCCGCTCAGCCAGAGCTGCATCGCGATTCGCGCACAGCGCATCGAGCAGAAGCCGGGCGGCGGGAGCGCCGGCGGCGCGGATCGGCGCTTCTACGAAATGCCAGGCACCGACGGCAACATCGGCCGCCTGGCGGCCTTCGACGTCACCACGCTCGCCGAGAAGTGGGCGATCCAGCAGCGCGCGCCGTTCCTCACCGCGGTGCTCTCCACGGCGGGCAACGTGGCCTTCGTCGGCGATCTCGACCGCAGCTTCAAGGCGATCGACATGACCAACGGCAAGGTGCTGTGGCAGACGCGGCTGGCGACGTCGGTACAAGGCTTTCCCATCACGTTCACCGCGGATGGCCGGCAGTACATCGCCGTGACCACCGGTCTTGGCGGCGGCAGCCCGCGTCTCGTGCCGTCGACCCTGGCGCCGGAAATCCGCGTGCCCACCACCGGCCAGGCGTTGTACGTGTTCGCGTTGCCCGAGAAGAGGTAGACATGCACCTTCGAGCCACGAAACTCTTCACCCTCGTTGCGGCGGTGTGGGCGGCGAGCGCCGTTCCGGCCGCCGCGGCCACGTGCGAAAGCCTGGCGACGCTGGCCCTGCCGCAAGCGACGGTTACCGCCGCCGAGGCTGTCGCGCCCGGCGCGTTCACGCAGGCGGGCGGCCGCGGTGGCAACCCCTTCGCCGACCTGCCGGCCTTCTGCCGCGTGGCGGCCACGCTCAAGCCCACCGCCGACTCCGACATCAAGATCGAAGTGTGGCTGCCCGCCGCCGCGCGGCTGGAGGGCGCGCCTGGCAGCACTGCCTGGAACGGCAAGTTCCTCGCCGTCGGCAACGGCGGCTGGAGTGGCAACATCGACCGCAACGCGCTCGCCGGCGGGCTGCGTCGCGGCTACGCGGTCGCCAGCACCGACACCGGCCACGAAGGCGGTGGCGGGCCGTGGATGGCGAGCCAGGAGAAGCTGATCGACTTCGGCTACCGCGCGGTGCACGAGATGACCGCCAAGGCCAAGGCCATCGTCAACGCCTACTACGGCAACGCGGCGCGACTCTCCTATTTCCAGGGCTGCTCGGCTGGCGGACGCCAGGGACTCAAGGCGGCTCAGAAGTTCCCCGAGGACTTCGACGGGATCGTCGCCGGCGCGCCCGCGCTCAACACCACCGGACGCGCGATCTTCGCCGTCTACGCGGCGCAGGCGCTGCGCAAGCAAGACGGCAGCTACATTCCCTCGACCAAGTACCCCGCCATTCACCGCGCGGTGCTCGAGGCGTGCGATGCGAAGGACGGCGTGAAGGACGACGTGCTCGAGAACCCACGGGCCTGCACGTGGGACCCGAAGACAATCGAGTGCAAGGCCGGCACCGACGATGCCTCGTGCCTCACCCCGGCGCAGGTCGTCGCTGCCCGCGGGCTCTATCAGCCGGTTAAGAACACCCGCACGGGCAAACTGATCTTCTCGGGCCTCGAACTCGGGAGCGAGATGGGTTGGAGCACGTTCGGCGGACAGCAGGCGTTCCCCATCGCCACGCAGATGTTCCAGGAGATGATCTTCAAGAACCCGGCGTGGGACTACAAGACGCTCAACTACGACGCCGACATGGCGCTCGTAGAGAGCATCGAGAAGGGCAACATCAACGCGATGGATGCCAACCTGCAGCCGTTTCTCTCGCGCGGCGGGAAACTGATTCAGTACCACGGCTGGGCCGACCAGCAGATCCCGCCCGGGACGAGTCCGGAGTACTACCAGAGCGTGGTCGAGCGGCTCGGGGGCGCCGACAAGGTGAAGAACGGCTACCGGCTGTTCATGGTGCCGGGCATGGGCCACTGCGGCGGCGGCGACGGCACGGCCACCTTCGACATGCTGGCGGCGCTCGAAGGCTGGGTGGAAAAGCGCCAGGCGCCGGACTCGATTCCGGCCTCCCGGGTGGTGGACGGACGCGCGGATCGGACCCGGCCGCTGTGCAGTTACCCGCAGGTCGCCTCCTACAAGGGCTCGGGCAGCACGGACGAGGCGTCCAACTTCGTCTGCAAGTAGTTCGCAAGTCGTAGGGGCCGCCTTCAGGCGGCTCAGTAGCAAGGTGGCTTAAGCTAGTAGGGTCGGGTGAGCCACCGCGCGGCCCCGCAAGGGCGGCGCAAAAGGAGCACTGGTCATGAGGACGCTACTCGCCGCCGTCGTCGGCACGCTAGTCGGTGCGACCGCCGCAATCGCCGAAGAGACCCCGACCTTCTATCGCGACGTCCTGCCGATCCTGCAGACCAACTGCCAGACCTGCCATCGCCCAGGCGAGGTGGCGCCGATGTCGCTCGTCACCTACGAGCAGGCGCGGCCCTGGGCCCTCGCGATCAAGAAGGCGACGCAGTCGAGAGCCATGCCGCCCTGGTTCGCCGAGCCCGGCATCACCCGCTACGCCAACGAGCACGAAAAAGTGCTGTCGGAGACGGCGCTCGACACGCTGGCCCGCTGGGCCGATGGCGGCGCGCCCGCCGGCGATCCCGCGACGGCTCCCCCGGCGCGCGTCTTCCCCAGCGGCTGGAACATCACGCCCGACGTGGTCGTCGAGATGCCGAAGCCGTTCGAGCTGCCAGCGCGCGGCACCATCAACTACAAGTACGTGCTCGTCAAGACCAACTTCCCCGAAGACATGTGGGTGGTGGCCGCCGAAATGCGCCCCGGCGATCCCGCCGTGCTGCACCACGGCAAGGTATGGGTACGGCCGCCCGGATCGAAGTGGATGGAGAAGGCCGAGCCCGGCGAGGCCTACGAAACCGAGACGCAGCGCGACATCCTCGGCCGCAATTCCGTCGAGGAGGGGAACGACATTCTTGGCAAGTTCAATCCCGGCCTCGGACCGCAGCGGTTCGATCGCCAGGGCGCGGCAAAGTTCATTCCCAAGGGCTCCGATCTCGTGTTCGAGCTGCACTACACGACGTCGGGCAAGCCCGCGTCCGACGTGTCGAAGCTCGGGCTCGTGCTCACGGAGACGCCGCCCGACACGCGGTATTTCTTCCACGCTGGCCCGACGGCGTTGAATCTGGCGATCCCGCCGAACGACGGCAAGGCTGAAGTAGTCAGCGAGGTGACGCTCGGCGAGGATGCGCGGCTCGTGTACGCGCAGCCGCACATGCATCTGCGCGGCAAGGATTTCGAACTGCGCGTCGTGTCCCCCGAAGGCGTGAGCCAGACGGTGCTCAAGGGCCGCTTCGATTTCGAGTGGCAGATGGGCTACGAGCTCGCCGAGCCGGTGCCGATTCCAAAGGGATCGAAGCTGCAGTTCATCACTCATTTCGACAACTCGAAGGGGAACCGGTTCAACCCGAATCCCGAGACCAAGGTGCTCTGGGGCCCCCAGAACTGGGACGAGATGAGCAACTGCTTCATCGGCGTCCTCTTCGATCGCAGCACGGCGCCCGAGAAGGTCTTCCTGAAATCGGGCCCGAGCCTGTTGCCGCGCGCGGAATTCGGCCCGACGCTCGAGTCGTTCAACCAGGTGCCCAAGGACGCTGTCGCAGCCGCGTCGAATGGCGATGCCCCGGGCGGCCGGGCCGGCCAGTAACGCGCACAAACATGACAGGAGTACGTAGAGGCGCACCTTCAGGTGCGCCTGCAGGCGGGCCTCAAGGCCCGCCTCTACGTACAAGACTCCCGCGCCTCGCCGCAGGCGTGGTGTTCGCTGCGTTGCTCGGCGCGTTGCCGCTGCTCGCCCAGCAGAACCCGCCTCGCGCGGTGGCGCCCGACACCGCCGCCGCGGCCCTGCTCCGCACCTATCAACCCGTCACGGCCAACCGGCTCCTCAAACCCGAGGACGCCAACTGGCTGATGATCCGCGGCACCTACGACGGCTGGGGCTACAGCCCGCTCGATCAGATCAGCACGACCAACGTCGCACGGCTCGAGCCGGTGTGGAGTATGCAAACCGGCGTCGATCGCGTGCACGAAGCGGCGCCGCTCGTGAACGGCGGCGTGATGTTCGTGTCCACGCCGGCCAACCAGGTGCTGGCGCTCGAAGCGGCCACCGGAAAGGTTCTGTGGCGCTACGTGCGGCCACGCCCCAAGGACGTCTTCGTCCTGCACGACACCAACCGCGGTGTCGCGCTGCTCGGCGACAAGGTCTACTACGCGGCGGCCGAGGCCGTGCTGGTGGCACTCGACGCGAAGACGGGCAAGGAGGTGTGGACCACCACCGTCGCCGACAACAAGTCCGCGTACTACATCACGCTGGCGCCGCTCGTAGCTCAGGGCAAGGTGCTCGTGGGCGCTTCAGGTGGCGAGTTTGGCGTCCGCGGGTTCGTGGCGGCCTTCGACGCGCAGAGCGGCAAAGAGGCGTGGCGCACCTACACCGTGCCCGCCCCCGGCGAGCCGGGCAGCGACACCTGGCCCAAAGGCGAGCACTGGAAGACCGGCGGCGCGCCAGTGTGGGTGACCGGCAACTACGATCCGGACACCAACCTGGCCTTCTTCGGCACCGGGAACGGCGGACCGTGGATCGGCGACCAGCGGCCGGGCGACAACCTCTACGTGGCATCCACGGTGGCCTTCGACGTGACCACCGGCCGCATCAAGGGCCACTTTCAGTACGACCCCAACGAATCGTGGGATTGGGATGAAGTGTCGCCGCCCATCCTCCTGGACTACCAGCGCGGCGGACGCACCATCAAAGGCCTCGTCAACGTGGCGCGTGACGGGTACGTGTGGTTCCTCGAGCGCACGGCCGGTCCGATCACCTTCGTCGAGGGCACGCCGTTCGTGACCCAGAACGTCTACCGGCGCCTCGACCCCAAGACCGGCCGCCCCGACGTCGATCCGGCGCGCAAGCCCGGCACCGGCCGCACCGCCGAGTTCTGCCCGTCGCCGCACGGCGGGAAGAACTGGCCGCCGATCGCCTTCAGTCCAAAGACGCGGATGATCTACATCCCGGCCAACAACAACATCTGCGGCACGCTCACCGGCGTGCCGGTGCAGTACTCGAAGGGCCGCTCGTTCTCCGGCGCGATGTCGGGCCAGCCCTTTGCCGCGCCAGGCGCGAAGCACGTGGGCGGCGAGGTGCAGGCCTGGAACGTCGATACCGGCAAGCAGGTGTGGGTGCACGAGTACGACAAGTCGCCGAACTGGGGCTCGATGCTCACGACCGGCGGCGGGCTGGTGTTCACCGGCGGCACCAGCGACCGGAAGATCCACGCCTTCGACGCCGCGTCCGGCAAGTTGCTATGGGAGGCTCAGACCGGCTCGGGCATCGTCGCCCCGCCAACGTCGTTCATGGTCGACGGGCGGCAGTACGTGGCCGTGCACGCCGGTTGGGGCGGCGACCCGCGCGGCATGCAAAACACGCTGAACCGGATATTTCCCGGAGCGTTCCCGCCTGTTCCTGAGGGCGGTTCGATAACGGTGTACGCGCTCGACGCGCGCTGACACACGCCCCGCGAGGCTCAGGCCTCAGGGCTTAAGGACCGGCCAGAACGCTCGTATAATTTCGGCGCTCCTCGAAGGATCCACATCAACTCGCCTGGAGAAATACCCATGACACGCACTCGCGTCGCCGCATTCAGCTTCATTCTCGCGATCTCAGCCGCCGCAGCCTGGGCGCAACAGCCGGCCGCGCCTGCGGCACCGGGACGCGCGGGCGGGCCGGGACGCGGCCGGCCGCCGCTGTTCTTCAAAGAAGAGTGGAAGCAGACCGAGAAAGGCGGCGAGCATCCGGTGACGCCAGCCGAAGCGCTCAGCAATCCCAACCTGGAGCTGAAGCTCTATGGGCCGACGGCGAAGGAATTCCTCATGACGGGCAGCGCCGGCGACGAGAACAACCCGACGCACCTCTGGACGGGCATGTGCACGTCGCCGTGCGGCGCGACCCTGCGCGACAAGGCCAACATGGTGGACCTGTCCGGTCTCGCCCGCATCAAGTGGAACACCAAGATGTCCGGCTTTCACCAGGTGCGGCCGCTGATCAAGCTGGCCGACGGCACGTACCTCGTGGGTGACAAAGCCGACGGCTCCTCCACCGACTGGCTGTGGAGCGAAGTCTCGTTCGCCGACGTGAAGTGGCTGCGCGTGGACATCGCCAGCGGCGTCACCAAGGGCACCTTCGTCGCCAATCCGGACCTCACCAAGGTGGACGAAGTGGGCTACATCGACCTGCTGCCGGGCAGCGGCCACGGCGCCGGCGGCTGGTCGGACGTGGCGCAGATCGAGGTGTACGGCCGGGCGGTGCCCCGGTAGAGCGGCACCCATGGCGCGCGGGTTGACGTTCGCGGACGTGCGCAAGATCGGGCTGGCGCTCGACGGCGTCGAGGAGGCCACGGCCTACGGCACGCCGTGCCTCCGCCTGAACAAGAGGATGATCGCCTGCATCGCGATCAACAAAGAAGCCGAGCCGAACACGCTCATGATCCGGCTGCCCTTCGAGCAGCGCGATGAGCTGATTGCGGAGCAGCCTGACGTCTATTACCTGAAGCCGCACTACGAGCCGTACCCGAGCGTGCTCGTGCGGCTGTCGCGCGTGCATCGCGACGCGCTGAAAGACCTCCTGCAGACGGCGTGGCGGCTCGCCGCCGCCCGTACGGCGAAGCGCCCGGCGCGCCGCCCCACCCCGCACACGCGTCAGCCCGGTCTTCGAACCCGCTGACCCAGGCGCAGCCAGCCGCACCCGTCGGCGTCAACTCTCCTGCCGCGCATAGCGCAAGCCGATGACGCCGGTCGGATACGGCGTCGCCGATGTCAGGCGAAAGTTCCGGCGCACACCGCCGGGCAGAATGCGCTTGCCGCCGCCGAGCGAGACCGGATACAGCGTCAGATAGAGCTCGTCGACCAGATCGTGCGCGAGCAGCGTCTGCACCAGCTGGCTGCTGCCGTCGGTCAGGATGTCCTTCCCCGGCTGCGCCTTCAGCGACCGGACGGCTTCCACCACGTCGTCAC
>Ga0247825_10002069_pt1 | contig 13264 bp, 15 predicted proteins | sample 13C_Vanillin_Day_FD_194413 | JGI IMG/M metagenome (GOLD analysis project Ga0247825, IMG submission 194413) | Soil microbial communities from agricultural site in Penn Yan, New York, United States - 13C_Vanillin_Day48 | ecosystem: Environmental > Terrestrial > Soil > Agricultural land | place...
TTGCCTATCTGTTCGCGCGCCCAGATTCGAGGCCGTTGCTCGCCGAGGCTGAGCCCATCGACTACTTGGCGATGGCCATGTACGTCGATGCGACACCCACGCCCATCCCGACGGCGCCCACGCCCGTACCGCCAACGGCAGTGCCTGTACCGCTACGGACCACCGTCTACTGGCTCTTCGCCCACCCTGACGACGAGTCCCTGGCGGCCGGCGCCGCGATTCGCGAGGCGCAGTGGGCGGGACATCGCAACGTCGTCGTCGTGTTCAGCTCGGGCGAGAACACGGCGGTGCGACGCCAGCTCGGACTCTCGCGGGAGCAGACAATTGCCTCGCGCGAGGCCGAGACGCGGGAGGCGATGGCCGTTATCGGAGTGACGGACGTGCGTTTCCTCGGCATCCCGGAGGGTCAGATCATGGTGCAGACGGTGCGCAACGTCATCGCCGCAATCCTCGAGGAGGAGTCCGGGACCGGCCCGATCTGGTTCAGGGGCCACTCGCCCTACGATCGCTATCTCGGCCTGCAATGCGGGCACATGGACCACTGCGCCATCGCCAACGCGCTGCTGGAGGAGTGGCAGGCGGGCGCGATCGAGCACCTTTTGTTCTACCGCATCGGGCACCTGTTCGGTGAAGCGCGGGCGGGCGAGTGCCGCACCTTGACCCGCGACGAGCTGGCCGCCAAGGCGCGCATGCGCTCGGCGTACGCATACAACAATTGGAAACAGGGGCGCTACGGCATCGGCGGCCGCAGCGTCCCCACGGCGTGGGCAGCGACGGCGACACGGCCGGAGTGCGCGGAGGGGCCGAGGTGAGAGGGTTAGAAGTCTGAAGTTCGATGTTTGTGGTTCGAAGTTTTTAGTCGGCCAGGCGATGCATGAGCGGATGGTCGTCCACCCTACCAGCAGCTGCTGCTGTTCAACCTCAAACTTCGAACCTCGAACTTTTAACCTGAAACTTCAAACTTCTAACCTCAAGCCACCACGCGGTACACTAGCCCTGTCATGACCACCACCGGGCTTTCCGTCACACGCCTGACGCCTGTGCTTGGCGCTGAGATTCACGGCGTCCATCTCGACACAATCGATGAGTCTGGGCTGAGGCAGGTCCACGATGCTCTCATTGCGCACCAGGTAATCTTTTTCCGGGACCAGGACATCTCGGTCGAGTCGCAGATGCGGCTTGGGGCGCACTTCGGCGAGCTGGTGGCGCATCCCAACGACCCCGGGCTCGAGGGCCATCCTGAGGTCATGATCATCCACGCCGACGAGTCGTCGAAGCGCGTGGCTGGCGAGAGCTGGCACTCGGACGTGTCCTGCGATTCGGAGCCGCCTTTGGGCTCGATCCTGCGCATCCATACGCTGCCCGAGACGGGCGGCGACACGCTGTTCGCCAGCATGTACGCCGCCTTCGATGCGCTGTCGGCGACGATGCAGGCCTTCCTCGAAGGCCTGACTGCGACGCACGACGGAGCGCCGTACTACCGCAGTGTCAACGCCCGTATAGGCCGGGACGACGGCGGCCGGACGTACCCGCACGCCACCCACCCCGTAGTGCGAACGCATCCCGAGAGCGGGCGCAAGGCCTTGTTTGTAAACCGCATGTTTACGACGCAGATCGAGGGCCTTTCGCGCCGGGAGAGCGATGCGCTGCTTGCGTTTTTGTTCGAGCACATTGAGCAGCCGCAATTCCAGGTGCGTTTCCGGTGGGCGAAGGACTCGATTGCCTTCTGGGACAACCGTTGCGTGCAGCACCAGGCGATCTGGGACTACTGGCCTGAGACTCGCTCCGGGTATCGCGTAACGATCAAGGGCGATAGGCCGGTCTAGCGTGCGCAATAACCCTGACGACGCCGGACTCGACGACGAATTCGAGGACGACGACCCCAACGACCCGAAGCATCGCGACCACGACCTTTCTACATCGGCCAACTACGACTTCGATAGCTGGACGGACGACAAGCCGTGGTTCTTGCGCCGATGGGCGGTCCTTGCCATCTCCGGAATCCTTATTTTTAGCCTCGTGCTCGGTCTCATCCTGCCCTACGTTTGAGCCCGCGGGTGCCGATGATTCCTTTGCGTACGACACCGCGAGGGAGCAGCCATGGGCATCCTCAACCTCTTCAAGCACCGCGCATCGAACGGCATCATCGACGAAATGCCGCCGGCGATGGTCCACTATCTCCACTTCCCGGCCAGGGAAGTCGCCGAGGAGGCGGGAATGCTGTTGCGGGACCGCAACTTCGACGTCAACGTCGAGCCTGGCGACGACGAGGAGAACTGGCTCGTCCTCGTGACACACGAGTTGGCGGACTGGCGTGGCAAGCGAACATCACCGCCGGACTACTTCGGCGCCATCGCCAGCCACTTCGAGGGAGGTTACGACGGTTGGGAGATCGGGCCCTACAGGCAGGCGTCCTAAACGAAGAGGGGCGCCATGCGCCGGCGCTCGACCAGGGCCTGCATGGACGCGTCGTCCGGGCGTGACCCGTCGAAGCGCTCGGCGGCATCCAGGACCTTCGGCAACAGCGATACGTCACTGGCCGTGTTCAGAAACACACCCCGCTGACCCAGCACCCAGTGCACGGCAGTATCGATGTCTGCCTGGTCTCGCAGCGGTTCGTACCAGGTTGCGGCGTTGTGAGGCCGTTCCTCCCACGGCGCGAGCGTAATCGCCTTGATCGTTTGCACCGCGACGTTGCGCTCCTGACACATCGTTAGCAGGGCGTAGAAGTCGCGTTTGTACGCCTCGTTCATGAGCATCGGATAGTTCAAGGGGAGCAGCACGGAGTCGAAGGGGAAGCGCTCCAGGCTGCGCATGTGGATGCTGGGAGCGATGACGCCGTGGCCGGTGACGCCGATGTAGCGCACGAGGCCGGCGTCGCGGGCTTCGATCGCCGCCCTGAGGGCGCCGTCCGGCCCGAGGGCCAGCTCCTGCTCCGCCGGGTCGGTAAGGTTGTGTAGCTGGATGAGGTCGACGTAGGGCACCTGCATCCGCTCCAGCGATTTCGCGATCTGGTCGCGCGCGGCCGTGTAGGTGCGCTCGCCCGTCTTTGTCGCGAGGAAGAACTTGTCACGGTGGTGCTTCATCCAGGGACCGAGGCGGTCCTCGGCGCCGCCGTAGCTGGCGGCGACATCGATATGGTTGATGCCGTGCTCGAGCAGCACGTCGAGGGTCTGGTCTGCCGTGCGCTGGTCGACGCGCATGAAGGCCGCGGCGCCGAAGATCGTGCGCATGCTTTCGTGTCCGGTGTTGCCGAATGCCAGCTTCTCGATCATGTCTATTCCTCCATCAGTCTGCACGCGCCGGAACTTGTAATGGCTCCGTTCGTGGGGTTGCGTCCGGTTCCGGGCTCATGGACTGCACGAGGCTGGCATGAGCTGACGCATCGAATTGGAGGCGGAGTACGTCCGGGCGGCTGTAGTGGCCGCCGATATCCAGGGATTGCTTCGCTGCCACAATGCGGGAGAGGTGAATGTCGGCGTAAAGGATGTCTTCATCCTCGTATAGAGGCCCGGCGAGGTAGTCGCCGTTGGGCCCGATGATTGCGCTGCCACCGTCAGCGATCAGGCGGGTGTGGTCGAGGCCAGGCCGGCGCCACTTCTCGGGAATCGCCGAGCCATGAACGAGGCCGCACGCGACAATGACAAAGCACCTGCCTTCGAAGGCATACTGCCGCGTCCCGAAGGCGATGTGCTCCCGCTGGGAATTCCACGCCGGCCAAACGCTGGCATGTACGTGCTCGCCGCGGGCGTACATCGCGTATTTGGCGAGGGTCATCTCATGCTCCCAGCAGATCAGGCCGCCGAGGCGTCCCAGTGGGGTATCGAAGAGGTGCATGCCCGACCCATCGCCCATACCCCAGACCAGGCGCTCGCCCGCGGTCGGCATCAGCTTGCGGTGCACTCCCAGAACGGCCCCGTCGGGTCCGAGGTAGAGCAGGCTGTTGTACAGGGTGCCAAGGGTGTTGGTATCGCGCTCGTTGATGCCCATCGCGACGTAGGCGTTTGCCCGCCGGGCCGCTTGTGCCAGTCGGTCAACGTGTTCCGACGGCACTTCGATGGCGTTGCTATGCAGAGCCATCCAGGCTTCGGACTCATGGGTCAGCCAGAAGGGGTAGGTGGGTATCCATGTCTCCGGGAAGACGATGATACGGCTGCCGCGCTTCCCTGCCTCGTCGATTAGATGACACGCCTTATCGATCGTGGCCTCGCGGTCCATGAACACAGACGCTGCTTGCACCGCGGCCACTGTATAACGTTGGTACTGGTCCGGCATCGCTAGCACCTCCCCAACCCTCACTCCAGAACCGCCACCGTGCGGGACGATAGTGACGGCAATTATAGAGAGTCGGCTACAAGCGCTTTGCGAAGCTGAGCTCGTGGCCGTCGGGGTCGAGAATGTGGAAGTAGCGCTCGCCCCAGGCAGCATCGCTGGGAGGCATCTCCGGCGTCAGGCCGGCGTCGAGGGCGCGGCGGTAGATGGCGTCGACGTCTGAGACGTGGAAGATGGTGCGGCCCCAGCCGGGCGCGGGCTTGTAGGCGGGCGAGAGGTCGAGGTTGAGGAACTGGTGGCCGACGCGGAAGCTCGTGAAGCTGGCGTCCGGTCCGCCGTATTCAACGACGAACCCGAGCTTCGTGTAGAACGCGAAAGACCGCGCCATGTCCGCGACGGACAGAGTGACGGCGTTGACCTCCTCGATGCTCAAGCTGGGCCTGTTCCTTGTTCCTTCGTTCCTGGTTCCCTGCGCATTAGAAGAACGGGAACTGGGGTTCCATGCCCATGAGCGCGCGACCCGAAGCCTCGAAGGTCATCGTGCCGATCATGACATGCGCCGAGGCGGTGTGGATGTCGCGCAGGTTCCGCGAGAGGGGGCTGGAGGACATGACCGAGGCCGTACCCAGGATCGCGTGCAGCATGTCCACCGCCTGCACCGACGACTTCGTGGCGTGGCTCGTGGCGAGGCGCACGGTGGCGCGCAGGGCCGGGTCGGTGTCACCCTCCAGCGCCTGCTGCCACAACGCCCACGACGCTTCGTACAGGTAGTTCGCGGCGGAGCCCACGAGCGCCGACGCTTCGGCGACGGTGCTCTGGAGGCGGGGCAGGTCCTTCACCTTAACGCCGCCCCAGCCGTCCTTCTTTGCCGCGATCTCGATCGTCGACTCGATGGCGCTGCGGGCGACGCCGAGCGATTGCGCCCCGTGGTTGATGAACGCCAGCGGTTCGGTGCGATACAGTGGCCACGGGTGCGTGGGCTTGTCCACGATCACCTGGAAGCCCCGCGTTTCGGGGACGAAGGCGTGCTCGATGCTGAAATCGTTGCTGGCGGTGCCACGCAGGCCCAGGGTGTCCCAGGTATCGTGGATGGTGACCTCACTCGCGGGGACGAAGAGCATCTTCGTGCGGTCGTTGCCGTTCTCGTCGACGCGCTTCGTGTCGCCGTCGTAGAGGATGCACTCCGCGGCGAACCACGTCGCGTGGGTGCTGCCGCTGGCGAAGGGCCAGCGTCCCGACACGTCGAAGCCGCCATCAACGGCCACGGCGCGGCCGATGGGCCGGGCCGTGCCCGCAACGATACCGCCGTTACCCCAGATCGTGCGCGACACCCCAGCCGGCATGTAGCCTGCGAAGCCGCACGACTGCGCCGCCAGCATGACGCACCAGCCGGCCGATGCGTCCGCCTTCGACACCTCCTCGACGATGCGCGCGGAGGTCACCGGGTCGGCTTCGAGGCCGCCGAGGTCACGGGGCAGAAGAGCGTGGAAGAAGCCCGCGTCGCGCATCTGCGTGACAAGCTCGGGCGGCAGGCGACGGTCGCGCTCAATCTGGTCGGAGTAACCGCAGATCATCGGGGCCATCTCGATGGCTTTCGCGATTAGCTGCTGGGCGTTCGCGTCTCCATAACGCCGAATCGTCTGGTCTGCGACGGTCACCTTGGGGCTCCTTCAAGCACACGGCATACAGGGAACGATGTCGTATTTTACGCGCGCGAAGACATAGAGGGCGCACCGTCGTGCGGCCCGTAGATGGTCACATCGTCTCGGGCGCCTTCACCACGGCGATCGTTTCGTGCCAGCCGGTGGCGCCGTCCGGGTAGGGGTCGGCTACACGTTCGGTCTGCAGATCGCCGATCCCGTCCGTGGCGCGCGCCCAGATGCGGTGCTGACCTTCGTCAGGCGGCACACGCCATTCGTAGGACCAGAGCACCCAGGTAAAGGGGCCGAGGGGTGGCTTGAGGACGGCATCGGACCATGTCTTGCGGTTGTCCGTCGAGACCTCGACCTTGCTGATGCCGCGGTCGCCGGAGAACGAGAGGCCCTCGATGAGGTAAGCGGAGTTCGGGGCCGCCTCGCCGTAGAAGCCGGGGACGTCGATGCGCACGGAGGTGTTCATGCGCGCCTCCTGCGTCCAGCCTTGCTGCTGCCAGTAGCCGAAGGTCTCTTCGTCCATGAGCATGATGTCTGTGATCCACTTCGGGTGCTTGATGCCGTACTTGCCGGGCGCCAGCAGGCGTACGGGGAAGCCATGCTTCTGGGGCAGCTGCTCGCCGTTCATCTGGTAGGCGAGGATGACGTGGTCCTGCAAGGCGAAGTCGACGGGCAGACTCTCCGTATAGCCGTCGGTACAGCGGAACATGACGAACTTCGCTTCGCGCTGGATGGCGGCGCGATTGAGCACCGTTTTGAGGGGCACGCCCTTCCAGAGCGCGTTGCTGATCAACTCGCCGCCAACCTCGTTGCTGATGCACTGCATGGTCGTGTACTGCTCCTGCGTTGGGAACGCGAGGAGGTCGTTATAGCGCAGGTCCAGCTTCTGGGTGACGAAGCCGCCGACGTGCAGCGTCCAGGAGCCGGAGCTGACCTGCGGGTCGATGAGGTTCTTGGAGACGACGTAGTAGTCACGGTTGGAGGTCACGGGTTGCGTCGCCTGACCGCGGGTCGAGCGCTGCACGCCACCGCGTGCGGCATCGCGCACGACGCGCCCGATGACGACGAGGGCCAGTCCACCGACAGCCAGCCCGGGAATTCGTGTCAGGAAGCGACGGCGCGACTCGTCCTCGTAGTACGCCTCCGTGCCGTCGTCGGCGGCGGTTCCGAGGCCCAACGTCTGGATGCCTGCAATCGCCGCGTACAGCACCGACGCCATCGCCGTCACGAAGGCATATTCCAGCCAGCCCGTTTCAGAGCCCAGCGTCGCGTCGGTCGTCACGATGAGGACGACCGAGAGCCCTGTCAGCACTGCGGTCGATAGCAGCGCGGCGGCGAGCGCGACGTTGAGGACGGCAGAGCGCCACGCATTCGTCATGCGGCGGAGCTGCATCCAGATCGCAACATATAGAACGAGCTGGAAGCCGAGCACCGAGACGAAGAACAGCGCCTTTCCGTACGGGCCGAAGACGCCGAGCATGTCGGAGAAGCTCTCGCCCGGCAGTACGTCGACCATCGCTTCGAGGGCGACCTCGGCGAACAGGCACGTCTGGGTCAGGGTGCGCAGGAGCAGGGCAGCAGCGATCGCGACCAGCCCACCGAGGAGGGCAGGCCAGGCATCCGAGAGCTTGAGGCGGTTCATCTCAGAAATGGTACGCGGACTCCGGCACGAGGGATCACTGCATCGAGTGAGCCGTAACGGGGCCAGTAGTCTCGCCGGTTGCAGCGGTTTGGCATGCCAAACCGCTACAACTCAGCCTGCCCATATCTCTGAGTTGCGTCTATTCCCAGACTTTTCGCGCCACCTCGACCACCAGCTCCAGCTTCTTGCGCTGCTCTTCCGGGGTCACGGGGTTGCCCATGGCGACCGAGGCGAAACCGCACTGCGGGCTCAGGGCGAGGTCGTCGATGTCGACGAACTTCGAGGCTTCTTCGATGCGGCGCACGATGTCGTCCGCCTTCTCCATCTCGCCGGACTTCGTCGTAATCAGCCCGAGGACGACTACGACGCCCTTCGGCACGAAGCGCAGAGGTTCGAAGCCGCCTGCGCGGTCGCTGTCGTACTCCAGCAGCAGGGCGTCGTACTTGAGCTGGGTGAACACCTGCTCGGCGATGGCGTCGTAGCCGCCGGCGGTGTGCCAGCCGCCACGGCCACCGTTGCCGCGGCAGAAGTGCATCGCCACCAGGGACCCGTTGCGGTCGATGCCCGCAATCGAGGCGTTGTCGGCGTCGATGTCGTCCTGGATGGTCTGGGCGATGTCGAGGCCCATCGCCTTCATCTGCTCCACGCGGCCGGCGTCGATGTAGTCGGGGTAGTGGGGATTGTCCACCTGGATGTAGGGCACGCCCTCAGCGGCCAGGCGCTTGACCTCGGCAGCGATGATGGCCGTCACGTCGTCGAGTGCGGCTTTGCGGTTCGGGTAGGCGGCATCGGTGACGCCGGGCTTGAAGCCGCGCGTGGTGATGTAAGAGGCGGCGGGAATTGTCACCTTGTAGGGGGCGCCGCCGGCGTTGGCTTTGAGGAAAGGCGCCTCGTGCTCAGTCAAAGGGCGCTCCTGCTTCAGCTTGTTACCGATGAGCTGGCCGCCTGCGGGGTTGGTGTTCGGCGCCGCCGGAGGCGTCATTTGTACCGGCTCGCCTGTCGCCGCGTCGTGCCATTGCAGGCGCAGGGCCGGCGCGCCCGCGACGAAGCCGCTGACGGCGTACTGGAAGTCGCCCGACCAGCCGCTGCGCCGGATCTCGCCGTCACTGATCACGTCGATGCCGACGGCCTTCTGCATGGCGATGGCGTCGAGGATCGCTTTGTCCTCGATTTCCTTGACCTGGGCGTCCGAGAGCTTGCCTTCGCGCTGAGCAGCGTGGGCGTCAAGGACGGCCTGAGGTCGCAGCAAACTGCCCACCTGGTCGGCACGGTACTTCCTGGGCATCGAGTTCTCCTTTATGCGTGGCGGCGGGTTCAACGAACGGGTTGCGGATTCGCAGCGCGGCTAATACTACGACACGTGGTGACGACGGTCGCTGTGCCATGTGCCCTACCTCGACTGCCTACGACAGCCTGTTTCGCAGTCGGCGCCACCATCTTGCCGGATGGCCCCACGCCGAAGCGTCATCATCCCCCGCACGCGGGCCGAAGGGCTCGACCGCAACCGTGACGACAGCTGGCAACATCCCCGGCGCCACTAACTCCACTTCGATGCGTTCCGGGTACTCAAGCGTACGCAGCTTCGACGATACCCGAACCCGGAAGTTCGCGATGCCCCGGCTTCCCATGCCCAGGCGCTCCGCGACAATGAGTCCAGAGTCGTACCGCAGCCCGATGTGTCTGCCATCGCCGGAAGGCGTCGCCACCGTGACGAACCCATCGAACCCGTTCCCCTCGCTGAGAATCAGGAACCGAGGCTCCACCGACAACACGCCGCCGGCCGCCTCGACGCCCTGCAGCGGGTGCCCGAGACGCCGGCTCCAGCCCTCGAAGTCACGCTCGATTTCGCCCATCGCCTCATTCAGCGCCGCCATCAGCCTGGTTGCCGTGTCTCGCTCGTGCTCCGGGACCATGTCCGGATGGTGCTGCCGCGCCAGCTTGCGGTAACTGGAGCGGGACGGTCTCCAGGCTCACGCCCGGCTCTACGTTAAGGACGGCGAATGGGTCATAAGTTGCTTCCACGTCGCCAGTATCGGAAGCTAGCGCCCGACACTGGTGCCCACTAGCCAAGAGGTAAACGCATGGAGTTCTTCGAGGTCGTCCATTCGCAGCGATCGATTCGCAAGTTCAAGCCCGACCCGGTGCCGCAGGACGCCCTCTGGCAGATCCTCGACGCGGCAATCCGGGCGCCGAGCGGCTCGAACACGCAGCCGTGGGCCTGGCTCGTGGTCCAGGACGCAGCGAAGCGCAAGGTCCTCGCCGACGCCGTGCGGGCGAAGATGGGCGACCCTGAGGCGGGCCGTCGCGAGGCGATGACGCTGGAGCCCGACCGCCGGCGCATGCGCCTCGCGTCCATCGCCTTCCGCGAGGACGTTTCGGCGGCGCCCTGCCTGATCATCCCGTGCCTGGTGAACGTCACTTCGCCCACCCGCGACGTCAACAGCCTGTTTGCCGGCTCGTCGATTTACGGCGCCGTGCAGAACCTGATGCTGTCGGCGCGCGCCATCGGCCTTGGCACAGTACTTACGACCTTCAACACGGCGATAGAGGACACGATCCGCAGCGAGTTCAACCTGCCCGACGACGCCAAGCCCGTCGCCGTCATTCCCGTCGGCTACCCGGACGGGCAGACCTTTGGTCCCACGACCCGCAAGCCGGTGGAGAGCGTCACGTTCTTCGACGGCTGGGACCAGACGAGGTCGCGCTGACCGAACGTATGGTGGCCACCCGCATCGACATGCACATGCACACGGTGCTTGGCGCATATGACAGCGCCCTGCAGCCGGCGCGGCTCGCCGTTGGCGCCCGCGAGGCCGGGCTCAGCGCCGTGGCGATTACCGAGCACGACCGCATGTGGGACGCCCACGTCCTGCGCACCTTTCGCGAGGAGCAGGCCGACCTTCTTGTCGTCAACGGCATGGAGGTCTCGACCGACCTTGGCCACATCCTGGCGTTCGGGCTGCCCGGGTTCGCGCCCGGCATCCATCGAATCGCAGACCTGCGTCGGGTGGCCGACGAGGTTGGCGGCTATCTGGCGGTGGCGCACCCGTTTCGCTACTGGTACGAGCCGGTGCACTTCACGCGACGGGGCGAGGTGCAGCCGGAGATGGTGCCGGACGTGCTGGCGCGGACGCCGGTATTCGAGTACGTCGACGCGATCGAGGTGCTCAACGGCTCCAACTCAGACCGCGAGAACCAGATCGCCCTGGACGTTGCGCACTACCTCGGCAAGCCCGGCATCGCGGGCAGCGACTGTCACTCGGAGACAGGTATCGGCTGCTGCCAGACGCTGTTTGAACGCACGATCGAGACACCGGCGCAGCTAGTCGACGAACTGCGCGCCGGGCGATTCTCTGTGACCTACCATCCCCCGCGCGAAAGCTAACGGGGCCGCCCTTTGCAGGACGGCCCCGGGCTTAATCCGATGAATCCCGGACTTACTGCGTCACTTCGAAGGTGGTGGCCATGCCCTTGGCGGCGTGGGGTGTTTCCGCCGGGTCTGTGGTGTCCGGGACGAAGCACACGAACATGTAGGAGCCGGCGGGGATCGGGTCGGAGAACACCATCGTACCGCTGTCGCCGGGCTCGAATGGCCCCGCGAAGCCGACGATGGCGACGCCGGAGGGCAAGGTGGAGGGGTCGGCCTGCAGCAGTTGGTCGACGGTGAAGCCCGCGGGCACCTTCAGCAAGATGGCCTCATGGGGCTGCTCACCGGCGTTGTCCAGCGCAAATGCGACGTTCGTCTTGACGCCGGATGTGTCGAAGCCGAATGACATTTCGTCCAGGGTCATGTCCACTTTTGTGGCGTCGTCGGGAATCTCGGCGTCCATGCTCTCGGTGTCGTTGATCTTCCAGGCGGTACCTTCCTGGACGAGGCTGTATCGCTGGGGCTGGACTACGGCGCCGAAGATGAAATCGAACTCGGCGGTGGCGCTGTCTTCTTGAACATCGACGTTTTCGAACTCACCCACCTCGATCGGAGGTCCTCCGAAGAACTCGGCGCCGGCCGCGCGAATGTCATCCCGGGAGGCGCCGAACTCGTTCATCAGGCCCTCGTCCGTCCAGTAGCTGAGAAACTGGTCGGTGTTGGCCGCGGAGTAAGCCTGGATGGTGTCACGGATCGTGGACTCGACGGCACGCTCTTCTTCGGAGCCACTGACGGCCACCGAGGTGGGCTGGTTCGAGCCGGTGGCGTTGCCGCCGTCATCGTCATCGCTGCTGCATCCGAGGACGAGGGCGCTGCCGATGATGACAGCCGCGAACGCAGCGAGCGCGGGTTTGAGAATACGGATTCTTGACATGGTTCTCCCCTGACGGCACTGGATAAGTCCTTCCAGTGTCCGGTCAGGGCTGCCGATGACCAATCGAAACTGACTCAGTTTCAATCGCGATTGTGTAAACAAGTACAACGATAACGAGTCAAGCAATCCGTGAGGCGAGAGAGTCTAATCGCCGCTATCGCTCCAGATCGAGAAGGCGTCGAGGACCTGGTGCTGCATGTCGTAGCGCTGGATGATATCGCCGCGAGTCTCGATGACGTGCTCGAGGAATCGGGCGATGCATTCGCGCTCCTCCGGCGTGCACGCCAGCCAGCGCTCGTTGCGCGGACCGTTGCGCCGCAGGTCGCTCTCGATGAGGATCTCGCCATACCAGCCCCACATCGGGTGATCGGCCGGGCCCAGGCAGATGCGGGCTAACGCCGGCATCAGGTACCGGAAGGCGTCGGGCGTGCACATGACGATGGGGTTCCAGGCGGCGCTGCCCACTTCTTCAATGCTCAGCGTCTCCAGCGTGTGCGCCTGCAGCGTCTCGTCGTGTTCCGCGCACTCGGAGCAGTACGGGTGGTCGGTGAATTTGCCGGGCCTTGGTACCGCGCCGAACACGCGCGTGACGTCTGCCAGCACCTCAGCGTCTGTGCTCATGCATCGATTATCGGCGGGCGGTCTAGAGGCCAAAGGTACAGGCTGCTAAAGTGCTCGCACTGCCAGGTGCTCTCTTGGCCCACGCCCAGTCCGAAACTGATAGCTGTCAACTCAACCTGACAACCTAGAACAGGACGATGCCATGACGACGCAACAAGAACCCGAGGTCCTCACCGAACTGAAGATGAACGCCGCGGTCCAGCGGACAATTAACGAGGCGTACGTCCCTAATGACAACCCGATCATCATGGCGACGATCGGCAGCGACGGTAAGCCGGCAATGAGCTACCGCGGCAGTGTCATCGCCTTCAGCGAGACCCAGCTCGGCGTGTGGGCCCGCAACGCCGAGGGCGGTACGGCGAAGGCGCTGGAGGCGCACCCGGACGTGCAGCTGGTGTACCGCGAGTCCGGCGGACCCGGCCAGCGCTCGAAGGGCGTCATGACTTTCCGAGGCAAGGCGCGCGTCGACAACGACGAGGCGGTGCGGGCGAAGGTCTACGAAACGATGCCCCAGCGCGAGCGCGACTCAGACCCGGAGAAGAAGGGCGTCGCCATCATCGTCGACCTCGAGAGCCTCACGGGATTCATCCCAGGTTACCGCCTGCAGATGTCGAAGTAGGAAAGGCCGAGGGGCAAAGGTCAAGGGGCAGGGGGCAATTGGGGCCGGCACCGAGTCGACCCTTCTATCGGAGGTCGGTGATCACGACGTTCGCGCCGGGGAATGTTGCGCGGATCTCCTCGACGTGATGGGCGGCGAAGACTTCGTCCTCGGCCGA
>Ga0247825_10002071_pt1 | contig 13256 bp, 12 predicted proteins | sample 13C_Vanillin_Day_FD_194413 | JGI IMG/M metagenome (GOLD analysis project Ga0247825, IMG submission 194413) | Soil microbial communities from agricultural site in Penn Yan, New York, United States - 13C_Vanillin_Day48 | ecosystem: Environmental > Terrestrial > Soil > Agricultural land | place...
ACGCGTACCGTCGTCTGCGCCTGAAGTTCTCTCCCGGGAGGCGAGAAGCACGCGGCGACTGGTCACTCCCTTATTGCCGAGTGCAATTACGCGAGCGCCCTCGGCCGCGATGCGACACGCGTCGTGCAACACCACGTCTGTGGTCCGGACGCCGACCGCTCTCAGGCGGGCGGGACTCCTGGGACGCGCCAGGGACTCTGCTGCGGCGCGCGACGGATCCGTGGGACAGCCACGAGGCCGGCATCATGAATACGCTCGTGCCGCAGCCGCAGATTCCGAGTCACCAGGGGCCGGACGCGCGGACCGCCGACCCGGAGCTCGACGTCGTCACGATGGCGGTCAACGTTCCTGAGACGCTCGCGCATTATCAGTGACGGCCTCGTCGCGCTCGATGCCGTCCAGGAACTCATGGCAGATCGCGGTCGCCCACATGACAACCTCTATGAGGGGGCGGTCTGGGCCGACATGTTTCGAGTGCAGGGCGACGAGCTGTTCGACGCGTACATGGTGGATGACCAGGCCATCGTCATTCCGGAGACGATCGATGCCATCCGAGCGCTGACGCGCGTAGAAGACGGGACCGAATCGATCGCCAGGACCAATGCGGCGCTGGATATCGAACCAGCGCTCATCTAAGGCAAGTCGGCACTAGAGGCATTAGGCATTGTTCAATGCGTCTCCAGCCCCGGCCGATGCCGTTGGGGATTGACGACGCCGAGCTTCTTGATCCGGAAGCGCAGCGTGTTGGGATGCAGGCCGAGACGCTCGGCTGCGTTGCCGGCACCATTGATACGCCCACCGCAATCACGCAGCACGCGTTCGATGTGTGCCCGCTGGATGGCGTCCAGGTTGTCACCGCACTCCGCCGGCAGCCGGTTCGCCGCGGACCGCAGCGGATCGTCGAGTCGGAGGGTCCCGTCCGTGCTGCAGATGAGCGCGCGTTCGATCACGTTCTCCAGTTCCCGGACGTTGCCGGGCCAGTCGTGGCGCTGCATGACTTCCATGACGTCCGAAGGAATCCGCGTAATGCGACGCCCGAAGTCCCGCTGCCGGCGGTGGATGAAGAACCATACCAGCTGCTCGATATCGCCCGGACGCTCCCGCAGCGGTGGCAGCGAGATCGGAAACACGCTGAGCCGGTAGTAGAGGTCCGCGCGGAAGCGCCCTTCGGTCATCGCCTTCTCGAGATCGACGTGCGTACCGGCGATGACACGGACATCGACCTGCCGCGTCTTCGAGGAACCCACGCGCTCGAATTCCCCTTCCTGAAGCACCCGCAGCAGCTTGCCCTGCAACTCCTGGGCAAGGTCACCGATCTCGTCCAGGAAAATCGTCCCTCCGTCCGCGAGTTCGAATCGTCCCTGCCGCGCCGTCACCGCTCCGGTGAAGGCGCCCCGCTCGTGGCCGAACAGTTCGCTCTCGATCAGGCTGGGCGGCAGCGCGGCGCAGTTGACGCGAACGAGGGTTCGCTCGCGCCGCCGGCTTCGCTGATGCAGGGCACGCGCAAAGAGCTCCTTGCCTGTGCCGGTCTCGCCGAGCAGCAGCACGGTCGCGTCGAGCGCGGCGACCTGGCCCAGTCGATTCATCGCCACCCGCAGCGCGGGACTCTCGCCGATGATCTCGTCGTGCTCGCGGCGGATCCGCTCCTCCTCTTCCAGGTAGAGGCCGTCCGTCGCCGAGGTCGCCACCGCGCGCTCCGGCGCCGTCTTGCGCGTGCGCACGGCTTCTGTCTGCTGGTAGCGCGCCAGGCCTCCGCCGACGATCTCGCCGACCAGGCGCAGCCGATCGACGACCGTCACCTCCCAGGACACGTGCCGCTGGCGGGTGCCGATGACGAGGCCGAACGCCACGCGGCCGTCGATCGCAATGGGGACGGCCAGGCGCGCACCGACGCCCATGCGCTCTGCGTGTGCCCGATCGGGTGCCGCCATCTGCGGGAACTCGGTGGTGGCGTTCATGGCGACCACGGCGTTGCGGGACAGCCGCTGCGCCAGCCAGGGCGTCGCCGGCACGTCTTCGTCCGTCCACCGAATCGCCGGCGGCACCGCCCAGGATGCGACGACACGGGCGTTGGGTCCCTCGAACGACAGCATCGCGCACTCGTCCATGCCGAAGGCCGTCCCGATCTCCTCGAGCGTGCGATCGAGGGTCTCGTTCACGGCCTCAGGATCGATCGAGCTGAACGTCGCGGACAGCGTGACCACCAGCCGCTCGAATGGATGCGGAGTCTCCGATGAATCGGGTCTCGAGGATGAAAACGCAATGACAGCCATGCATGGCCTCCGGTTACGGGGTGGGGGGCGGCTCGAAGCCACCGCCCAGCGCGAGGTGCAGCCCGACACGATTCGCCAGGCGCTGATTCCGAATCCCGATGAGATCGAACCTGGTGTTGATTTGCTTCGCCTGCAGCTGCAGGACATGCAGGAGATCGGTAGCGCCCGTCGTGTACGGGCGCGAGAGTCGCACCGCCTCGGTATCCTGCGTGAGCACCGATTCGAGGAATCGCTGCTGATCCGCCAGCAGCTGTTCGTTGGCCAGCGAGGTCTCGACCCCGCTGAACGCGCGCAGCACGGGGGTCAGATAATCGGCGACCGTATCGACCATCTCTGGTGGTAGATGCATTGCGCCTTCTGGTCAGCGCGTCGTGGCGCCGATTGGGGTGCCGATCACGTCACCCGAGACCACGAGTTCGACCCGGCGATTCTGCTGACGTCCCTCCCGCGTGTCGTTGCTCGCCACAGGAAACTCGGGCCCGAAGCCCTTGGCGCTGAGACGGTCCTGCGCCAGCCCCTGAGAGCTCAGAAACGTCGCCACCGTGTCGGCGCGCTGCTGCGAGAGCTTCTGGTTGATCGCCGGCGTGCCGGTGGAGTCGGTGAAGCCTTCTGCCCGGACGATCAGGCTCGGGTGCGCGAGCACGATGCCAGAGAACCGCGCGAGCTTCTCGCGCGCGGCCGTCTTGAGTCCGTAGCGGCCCGTTTCGAAGAGCACGTCGCCGACGTTGACGATCAGCCCCCGGGCCGTGTCTTTCGTGTCGAGAATGGCGCTGAACTGCTTGAGCAGCGTCGAACGCAGGTTCGTCCGGTCCTGCTCCGCCTGCGCCCGCAGCGCTTCGGCGCGTGCCGTCTGCGCCTGGGCCTCTGCTCGTGCCTGCTCCGCCTCGGCGCGGAGCTGCTCCGCCTGCTGCCGCTCCAGCCTGGCCTGGCGGGCGGCTTCCTCCGCGCGCTGCCGTTCCAGTTCCGCGAGCTGACGAGCGGCGGCTTCCTGGGCGGCTCGCTCGCGCGCGGCCTGCTCGCGCGCCGCCGCATCGGCACGCGCCTGCTGTTCTTCGGCGGCGCGACGCGCGGTGACTGCTTGCAGACGCGCCTCCTCGGCGGCCTGCACGGCCGCGCGCGCCGTCGAGATGATGTCGCGCTTCTCCCCTCTTGGCACCAGGTCCTCGGTTTGAGCCTGGAGGCGCTGCGCGGTCCCGAAGTTCGCGGCCGCGTACTTTTCCGCCTGCGCCAACTGAGCGATCGCCACCGCGTTCCGCGCCTGCTGCACGTCGGGTGGCTCCTTCTTGCTGAACGGCGGCAATGAATATCCGCTACCGGCGGCAGCCACGTAGGCGCCACGCGGAATGATTTCGTGTTGGAGCGTCGTCATGGACGTCGTGCCCCTGGTGTCCTCGCGGATCACGTTCTCGAGTACCACCACGTCGCTGGGCGTGGTGACCGCGTAGTACGGTTCGGCCGTGGCAATCAGCGCGAACGTCTGCGCGTCGGACGTGGCGACGATCGCGGACTCGCCGTCGTCGGTACGCAACTCTCCGAGGTTCTTGGGACGGCCCTGGGGCGTAATCGCCCACAGCACGTACGTGAGGTATTCGACCCCGAACTGCCCAGGGGCCCCCAGCGACCTGACTTTGGCCTTGATCTGAACCGGCCCGGCCGATTCGGTCTTGATCTGCGCTTCGCCGCGGGCTCGCGGAAGAAGCGGCGTGCCGACCAGATCGACCTTCGTTTCCCGACGCGCCTCATACGTGACGGCGGTGGTCCGCCGTGACGGCAGCCCGGCCGGCGACGAGGACGCCGGCGCCTGCTGCGCGTCCGCGATGGTGGGCATCGCGATCGCCAGGCCGGCGGCGGTCATCACCGCGAACCGTTGCATGCTGCGGGTCATGGCACTTCCTCAGGAACGCAGCGCCTCACGCCGCCTGATTCGGCCAGGAGTCGTCAGCGCTGTGGAGAGTCTCTGATGGCATTTCCCCGAAGACCATGCGATAGCGGCCAGCGAACCGCCCGAGCTCGAAGAATCCGTACGACATCGCGACCTCGGTGACGGTGGTCGTCCCCGGGGCGGCAGCGGACAACGCTTCGCGCGCGGCCGCGAGCCGCTGACGCAGCGCCCACTGCTTCGGGCTCACACCCAGTACGTCGTGAAACGCGCTGCGCAGAGTGCGTTCGCTCACTCCCGCCATGCGGCTCAGATCACCGACCGTGATGGGTTCGTTGATGTTGTCGCGCAGGAAGTCGTCGACCTGCGCGACGAGTTCCGCGCGCGACGGACGTCGGGACGGCTGCAGCTTCGGGCGCGCAGACGCGCGACCCGCACTGACGCTGGATCGTGTCGGCAGTGGCAAGATGTGCATGACCGCTACCGTAGTCACCGGAAAACCACGGGGGAACTCGGCGGATTACCGTTTCTTCCCGGAATTAGTACGAGCTCAACACTAGTACTTATTGCAGTCATGACTGCTAATTAAAGACACGCAGCGGCCGGTTTCAGCAGGTTGTGCCGGTTTTGCCCTGTAGGTGTAACGAGGTGGTGTCGTCCAGACTGCGTACGACACACAGTTGGAACCTTCCTGTCTGGCAGTAGCGACGGGTGCGTGGGCGGCTCACGGGCGGCGTCGATAGAACGAAAGTGGCAACCGGCGAGAAGCTCGCCGGGCCAGAAACCGCCAGTTGTCACTAAATTCTTCGGACAGGCTGCGCTTAAGACGCGCAGCCGCGATGGATGGTTGCGTCTCTTCGACGCGCGATCAGCGGGTGTTTGCGTCGCGCTCTGGGGCTAGACCAACCCCTCGCGAACGGCGAACTGAATCAGCGCCGCGGTGGAGTCCACGTGCAGCGTCTCCATCATGCGGTACTTGTGAAACGCCACGGTACGGGCGGACACGTTCAGGATCGACGCGACCTCTTTCATCGATCGTCCCTCAGCCAGCAACTGCAGCACCTCGCGCTGACGCGTCGTCAACTGGTGCACCGGCTTGCGTGCAGGGCTCTCGTGCACGAGCGAGCCCACCAGTTCCTTGGTCATCAGCGGCGTGATGTAGTAGCGATGGTTCATCACCTCGCGGACCGCCAGCTGCAGTTCCGACGCCGCCGAACGTTTCAGCAGGTATCCGGACGCGCCGATGCGGAACGCCTCCGCCGCGATGTCCGGATCTTCGTTCATCGTCAGGAAAATGATCTTGATTGCCGGCGCCAGCCGTTTCAATTCGCGCGCGGCGTCGAGCCCGTTCAGCGCCGGCATCGACAGGTCGAGAATCACGACCTCGGGGTTCAGGCGCGGAACGTCCAGCAGGAACTGCCGGGCGTCGCCGTATGTCGCAACGACGTCGCATTCGGCCTCGAGGAGTTTCTTGAACGCCTCGGCCAGCAACGTGTGGTCATCAACGATGACTGTACGCGGTTTCATGGTGGTCCGCCGGGAATCTGCGCCTGGCAGGAAGTCGAACTCCCACCGCGACGACGTCGGAATCATATGCCTTTCAACGGCGTCGGCCGCCGCCCCCGCTTGGACGGCGAGCGGCGCCACCGCCGCTCGGCCGATAGCTCCCAGTGCCGCTGCGCGTCGTCGAGCCGCTCCGGACCGTAGAGGCATCATTCGTCCGTTGTGTACCCTCACGACGAGCAGCCGCATCGCGGTCGAGCTGACTGATCGTACCGGGATCCGTTCGGCTCGGTGTCGTCCGATCGGTCGTTCCGGCGCCGCGATTCGTCGGCTGATTCGAGGGCGCATTCGCGTTCGACCACGATCCGTCCTCGAACTTCTGCCACGATCCGCCCTGGTTGCGATAGACGTTGCCATCCCGGCCAGCGTAGACATCCCCGGAACCTGATGTCCCCACGAACCCGCCGCCGTCAGGGCCGCGACGTGTCACCGCGCTGCCGCCACCGCTTCCCTGCGTGACGCGCGTGGTGTTGCCGGTGATGTTACTCGTGCGCCGCGTGGTCGTCGCCCACTGATCGCCTCGCTGGACGGCCGTCGATCCCCAGCTGCCATACACGCCCGCGCCCTGGCGGGTCGCGGCACGCGTGCCGGTGCGCGGGTTGTACGCCTCGGCGTAGCCGCGGGCGCCATACGGACCCCATACGGCTCCCCCGCGCGCGTAAGTCCCTGTCCGCGGGTTGTATCGTGCACCGACGCCGGCGCCGCCATACGGCCCATACACGGCCGCGCCACGTCCATATGTGCCGGTCCACGGGTTATACCAGGCGCTATAACCATAGGTTGGGTAGTACGGAAAATAGGCCGGATAGAAACCGCCGTACCAGACGTATGGCGGGTAATACCAACCGCTGCCCCAGACCGCGCAGCCCCACGCGACCATCATCCCGCCGTACGCGGCAGCGGTCGCGTACACCGCCCAGTCGTCATCGTCGTCTTCGACCGTCACGTAGGTGACGTGATGCGACGGTGAGCTCACCGGGATCTCGTAGATCTCCTTCGGGACCGTACCAGTGGCCTGCCATGGCCCGGTCGCCGAACGGCTCATGAACCACACGCCCTGGAAGCACATGTAGTACAGGTCGCCGACCTTGACGATGTCCTTGTCGGTGTTGACCGCCCGGGCAACCGAGGTCTGCGGAATCGGCTCGAACTGCGGATCGCCCTGGAAGCTGACCTCGGGCGCCTGGATTTGCTTCTTGTTGACGCGGGCGGTCTGTGGAATCTGGGCGAGCAGCACGGCTTCGGCAGCCTGCATCGTGCCGGGAACGGATGCCAGGACGCGCGAACGTTCGTGCTCGACCGGGATCTTCGCGAAATCTGGCGGCAGGTTCGGCGTCACAAACGTCCAGGGGCCTTCGAACCCAGGCGCGGAAAACCATCGCCCGGCCACGAGGTAGAACACCGCGCCGGTCGTTCCCATCCTGAAGACATCCGAGTCCGTATTGCTCACCCACTGCAGTTTCGTTCCGGGTACGGGCGTGTACCGCGGGGCGCCGCGCGTGAGGATCAGTTCGGCCGGCGTCTCGCTCACATACACCCGCGTTACGGTCGTGGCGGCAATCGGCTTGCCGGGCACCGCCGCCTTGACCTCTTTCCAGTTCTCGTCTGCCGGCAACTTGCTGAAGCTTGCCGGCAGTGTCCCGGCCGGCGTCCACGCACCGGTCGCCAGCGCCTGCGACTTCAGCCAGCTGTCTCCGTTGCGCAGGTAATAGGTCTTGGTCGAGCCGTACTCGAACAGGTCCCAGTTGGTGTTGACGACGTAGCGCAGGTCGTTACCCTGGATCGGGCTCCACACCGGGGCGCCGTCGATGTTGACGACCACGGCAGGGTTCATCGTGAAGAAGATGACGGGCGGATCGGCCTTGACGCCTTCGTGGTTGGTGATGCGGATCTTGCTCGAGTCGTAGTAGGCGAGCACCCGGTCGAGCGCGATGACCCGGTCGGCCATCGGCATTTCCTTCAGCGCCTCGACGATGGTCGCGACCTGCTCCTTTGAGGCGGTCGGGAAATGAGACTGCGTGACGCGGAAGCTCGAGAAGTCGACCATCCGCTCCGACACGGAGACGCGGGTATCCGCCTCGACGAGCACCGTGCCGACCATTGGCTGGTCAGCCCCCTTCGGTGTATACGTCACCGCCGAATACACCTCCATCTTCTTGCGGTCGTCCCAGGTGGCGATCTGGGGTTCGTACATGGCCACGATGCTGCCGTTGCCGGCCTGGAAACGGCGTGGCCATGGCGCGTCCGATGCGGTCACCGTCTGCGCGGACACGACGACAGAGATCCAGGGCGTCAACGGGCCGCCGGGCGTTACGAACAGCGACGCCGTCACCAGCGCCGCGAGTGCCGGCACACGACGGGAGCCACGCCTACCCATGCAGTCCGCCTCCGTGGTGGAGCCTCCCCTTATCGGTCAGTGCAACGCTATGCGGAAACGGCGCTGTACGCAGCGCCGAATCTGCATAGAGCAGTCTCGGTCTGCTCCTTACGCTGGATGAAGATTCGCGTGAAGAGCGTCCCTCCTAGGGTCGTCGGTGCGCGCGAAAGGAGATGGACATGAAGAAGGTGTTGTTCGGAGCGTTACTCGCGACGCTCATCGCTGCGACGCCAGCACGCGCGCAGGACGACAAACTCGTGCACGTCAACATCGGTGGCGGCTTTACCACGCCGTTGTCGGACGTCAAGGATCACTTCGGAACCGGCGGCAACTTCGTCATCGGTGTCGAAGTCACGCCGAAGCCCACATTCGGCTTTCAGGTGGAGTATGCCTACAACAAGCTAGGGGGCAAGGACGCCACGTTCAACGGGGTTGCCACGCCGGCCGATCCAACGCCGGTCCCGATCCTGATCGAGTCGCACCACAACATGCAGTACATCGACTTCAATGCCGTCGGCCGGATGGCGGGTGATCAGCCTGTCAAGGCCTACGGCATCGGCGGTCTCGGCGCCTATTACCGGTCGGTCAGCCTGACCACGCCCTCCGTCGGCTACACGACGATCTGCGATCCGTGGTGGTACGTCTGCTATCCGGCGCTCGTGCCCGTCGATCAGATCATCGGCGACCGCAGCTCGTGGGACTTCGGCATCAACATCGGCGGCGGCATCTCGTTCCAGCTCGGCGAAGCAGCGCAGTTCTACGTCGAGACGCGCTGGCACTACATCTGGGGTCCGGAGTTCGACAACCCGGCGACGGGCACCACCCAGAAGGCCAACGGACAGTATCTGCCCGTCACGTTCGGCTTCAGATTCTGACCCAACGGAATGCACCAATCGACGGATTGGCGAGTCGACGGATGACGAATTCACAGGCACGAAGGCGCCTTGAATCAACCCGTTCGTCGATTTGTCGATTCGTCAGTCCAGGGTAAGCATGATCATCCCCGCCCGCCGGCGTTCAGCCACGCTCATTGCGAGCGCGCTTGCGTGCATGCTCGTCTCGGGCTTGCTGACCGCCGCGGGGCCGAGGTTTCATCGCGACGACCCCCTCGCCGTCGAACCCGAAACGCAGGACGCCTCGCGCGTGCAGGAATGGTCGATTGATCTATTCGTCGACTTGACGACCAACCTGTTCGGCAAGCCGGGCGACGACACGCCAGGCGTGCACGCGATGAACGTCAATACGATCGACGAGGTGCCGGACTCGAGCTGGTTCACGAACCGCGTCCTCGCCCGATCGCTGACGCTCGACGAGATCGCTCGCGGGCCATCGGCCGGAACAGGCCCGGCAACGGGTCCCCTCACCGTCGTCGCGGCGAAGGAAGCCGGCTTCGCGCCAGGGTTCACGGTCACCGACAACGCCGGCGAACGATGGTTCGTCTCGTTCGATGCGAAGGGCTATCCAGAGGCCGCGACCGGCGCCATCATGGTCGCGAACCGCCTCTTCTGGACGCTCGGGTACTGGCAGGTCGACAACGCGCTCATGCAGATCCGGCCCGAACAGGTGCGGATCGGCGAAGCGGCGACATTCGTGCCGATGTCGGGAACCCGGCGCAAGCTGCGCGCGTCCGATCTCGACGCGGTGTGGCGTCGAGCCAACCGCTCAGCCGACGGGTCCTACCGGGCGGTTGCCGGTCGAGCCCTGCCGGGACGTCCGGTCGGCGGCTTCCGCTACTACGGTACGCGCCCCGACGATCCGAACGACATCGTTCCCCACGAGCATCGGCGTGAGTTGCGGGCGCTCAGAGTGTTCGGCGCCTGGACGAATCTCGTGGACATGAAGGCGGGCAACACGCTCGACGTCCTGGTCACCGACAACGGGCGCGGACTGGTCCGCCATTACCTGCAGGACGTGGGCTCGACGTTCGGCACCGGCGCGAACGGCCCGCGGGAGTACGACGAAGGCTGGGAACACCTGGTGGAGACTGACCTGATCTGGAAGCGGCTGATCACCATGGGCTTTATCATCAAGCCGTGGCAGACGGTGCCGTACGAGGACGTGGAAGCGATCGGACGGTTCGAGGGCGATGTCTTCGATCCTGTGAGCTGGAAGCCGCGCGTGCCGACTGCCTCATATCGCCACGCCCAGCCGGACGACCTGTTCTGGGCCGCCCGCCGGGTCGCCGCGTTCAGCGACGACATGATCCGCGCGGTGGTCAAGATCGGCCGCTACAGCGATGCGGAGGCCGAGCGGCACCTCGCCGAGGTCCTGAGCAAGCGGCGCGACAAGATTGCCGCGGCTTACCTGACGGCGGTCAACCCGCTGGTCAACTTTGCGCTCACGCCAGGGGGGCTACTGTCGTTCGACAACGCCGCCGTCACCGCTCGCGCCGCGCAGGACGCGGCGAGTTACCGGATTGGGTGGGCGCAGTTCGATAACACGGCGGGTTCGACGACGCCGCTCGGTGAGACCACCGCGACGCGTAGTCAGGGCGCGCAGGCGCCAACGTCGCTGCCGGCAGCCGCGGGGAGTTTCGTCCGCGTGAGTATCACCGCCGTCTCGCCGGCGCATGCGTCCTGGGCCGCGCCGATCCATGCGTACTTCCGGCGCGATGCGAACGGCTGGACCTTCGTCGGCCTGGAGCGGACCGTCAGCTGACGCTTCCACCGACGGCCCGGAGGCACGAGCCCACCTCGTCAGTACGCCGCACGCCGCATGCCCGGCCCTCACGTCTCTACGCGGCTGAGCTCTTGGCAGCGTGACGAATGATGGACAGTGCCTCCGTAAGCGTGGTGTCAGGCAGGCGGCGCCGACCGATACACGATGTGCTCGGAGCCGTTGAACCAGACACGCGGACCGGCCACCATGCCCAGGCGTTCGGCGACACGCTGTGACGGCGTGTTGGCGGGACGAATCAACGAGATGACTTCCGGATACTGCCAGCGTGAGAACGCCGCCTCGCGGACCGCGGCGCCCGCCTCGGTGGCGTAGCCCTTTCCCCACTGCTTACGATCCAGCAGCCAGCCGATCTCGGGGCGCTTGCGCCCTTCGACGCTCTGGAGAATCAGCCCAATCTGCCCGACGGGCACGCCGGTCGTCTTCTCGACGGCCAGCCACAGCCCGTGCCCATCGGTGGCGTAGCGTTCGAGTTGGCGGTGTAACCATTCGTCCGCGGCTTCGCGGCTGAATCGGCGATCGTAGTGATGACTGACGTCCGGGTCGGCCATCATGGACGCCAGGAAGTCGAGGTCGTTGGGTTCGAGCTCGCGGAGTACGAGCCGTTCGGTTTCGAGGATGACGGTTCCAGTCATGAACGCGTAGCCTTCACGCTCAACGCGTGACCCAGGGCTTGAACTGCTCTTCCTTTTCAAGGCGCGCCTTGATCGCCTCAGCATCGCCCTTCTTCTCGTACTTGCCGACGCGCACTCCGTATCGAGTCAAGCTGCCGGAGCCGCGTGGCGTCACGAACGTCGGGTATCCCTTGGCGCTGAGCCGGCGCGCCAGTGCATCCGCGTCGGCGCGACTCGTCCCCGCCTGGACCTGCACCACCCAACCGGGACCGGGTGGCTCGGCACTCGCAGCCGACGTCGGTGCGTCCTTCGGAGCAGCGTTCTTCGCGGTGACGTCCTTCGCCGCCGCCTTGGCGGCCGCCCCTTTCTCGACCGTCGCCGTGGCGGGCGTCGCGGCGCTCTTCTCCTTGCGCGCCGTCTTCGAGTCGAGCGGCTGAAGCGTATCTTCGATCGGATTCGGGGCTTCGAGGCGCGGGGAGTACGTCAGCTCTTCGCCCACCGTCACCGGTGTGCCCGACGAATCGCTGATGGGTGGCGGCGGCTCCGGGCGCGTCGGATCGACACCAGTCGTCTCGACAGTCGCAGCCGCGGCCTGCAGGCGCGGTGCTTGGAGGTTGCGGCCGACCATCAGACCGCAGAGGAAAATCACCACCGCTGCGACGGTACCGGCCATGAACAGGAAGACCAGCTGCTTCCCGTTCAACTGGATCTCGTGGAATTCCTCGTCTGCCATGGCAGCCCGGATTGTATCAGGGCAGCTGGGTCAAGAGCTGCTTGGCGCGGCCGTTCGCCGGGTCGCGCGTGACGACGGTCTGGAGTTCGGCACGCGCCGCATCGGTGTTGTGCGCGGCGATGAACGCTTCCGCGAGTTTCACGTGCGCGGTGACCGTGTCCTGGCTCCAGATCGAGATTTTCAGTTCATCGATCGCTTCGTCGAGCCGTCCGTCGCGCAGGTAGACCTCTCCCAGCAGCAAGTGCGCTTCGTGCTGATAGGGCGCGAGGTAGATGGCACGGCGGAGTTCGGCGATCGCGTCGGCATCGCGCTCCGCCTGTAACAGCCGCCGGCCGTTTTCGAGGTGGATCCCGGCGAGTTCCTGCTGATCGCGCTGCCCCGCCGCGACAATCGCGGTATCGACGCGCAGCGCCGCCGGGACGTCCACTTCCGTCTTGATCCGTTCGAGCCCGCGCGGCACCGCCGGCGACTGCCGGTCCCACTCGGCGAAGACGGACGAGAGCCGCCGGGCCAGCTCCTTTTCACGCGCGCCCTCGGCCGCGCTGCCGGTGGCCTGCAGAGCGACACCGAGGATGTAATGCGCCTGCTCGTCGGCGGCATTGCGCCGGACCGCTTCACGCAGCCAGTAGACGGCGGCCGGCATGTCGCGATCCATGAAGAAGGCGTAGCCAAGATTGAAGAAGAGGTCCGAATCGTTGTTGTCGAGCCTGGCGGCCTCGTTGAAGAACGAGATCGCGCGCGCGCCGGGCGCCGGCGGACGCCGCATCTGGATTACCCCGAGATTGTTGAACAGCGCCGAATCAGGCGTCGTCGCGTTCAACTGCGACAGCACGTCGTAGGCCTCCTGCAGCTGTCCGAGGCTGATCAGCGACAACGACGAGAGAAAACGCGCCTGGCGGGCCAGGCGGCTGGCGGGCGCGACCTCGCGGGCGATCGCGAGCGCCTCGCGATGCTTGCTCTGTTCCGTATAAACATCCCACAGCGCGATGCGCGCCCGCTGGAACGTCGGCGCCTGCTTGACCGCCTGCGCCAGGAATGATTCCTTGGTGGCCGGCGCCTGCGCGACGAGCCCCTTCACGAACTGCTCGAAGGCGGCCAGGGGCGGATGCACCTGCTCCATCTGCTCGGCCTGCTGATCACG
>Ga0247825_10002072_pt1 | contig 13255 bp, 12 predicted proteins | sample 13C_Vanillin_Day_FD_194413 | JGI IMG/M metagenome (GOLD analysis project Ga0247825, IMG submission 194413) | Soil microbial communities from agricultural site in Penn Yan, New York, United States - 13C_Vanillin_Day48 | ecosystem: Environmental > Terrestrial > Soil > Agricultural land | place...
GGGTTCGCGCTGCTCGCGGCGCTGCCGTTCTTCCTAGGCAGCTACCACAACGACGTGTATCGGAAGCTGCTGTTGTGGATCACGCTCGCGCTCGGCTACAACTTCCTGTTCGGGATCTGCGGGCAGGTGGCGTTCTCGCACTTCGCCTTCTACGGCATCGGCGCCTACAGCGTGGTCATTCTGCTGTTCCAGTTCAACCTGCCGCTACCGGTGGCGATCGTGCTCGGCGTCGTCATCTGCGTGGGAATCGCGCTCGTCGTCGCCATCCCTTCCACGCGGCTCGAGGGCTTCTATCTCGCGCTGGTCACGCTCGCGCTCGCGCAGCTCTTCATCGTGGTGCTGAACGAAGGCGGCAACGTGACCGGCGGCACCGGCGGCATCGCCAACTACCGGCTGCCGTCGATCTTCGGCTGGCGCATTGCCGGCCCGCCCTACACCCTGGTGATCGTCGCCTTGCTGGCGGGGACCTTCGCGCTGCTCTGGCGGCTCGATCATTCCTGGTTCGGCCGCGCCTGCCGCGCGGTGCGCGACAACCCCGAAGCCGCGGCGGCTATGGGCGTGGACGTGGCGCGCACCAAGGTGATCGTGTTCACGCTGACGAGCGCGCTCGCCGGCATCGCCGGCATGGTCTACGCCTTCGTCGACAACACGGTGAACCCGCCGATCTTCGGGCTGGACAACGCGTTCCTGATCCTGTTCATGGTGATCGTCGGCGGCGCCGGGCGCCACGCGGGCGCCGTGATCGGCGCGATCCTGCTGTTCCTGCTGCCGTTCTGGCTCTCGCCGATCGTCGGCCACCACCACCAGCTGGTGTTCGGCGCGCTGGTGGTGGCGGCGATCCTCGCGCAACCCAAGGGATTGATCGGCCTGTGGGATCGATTCTCGAAGTAAGGAGGCTCACCAAGCGCTTCGGCGGCCTGACCGCCGTGGCGGGTCTCGACTTCGACCTGCGCGACGGCGAGATCCTTGGGCTGATCGGGCCGAACGGCGCGGGCAAGACCACCACCTTCAACATCATCGCCGGCACCTACGCCGCCGACGAAGGCGAGATCCGCTTCGCCGGCGAATCCATCTTGGGCCTGGCGCCGCACCAGATCGCGCGGCGCGGACTGATGCGCACCTTCCAGCACAACCGCCCGTTCGGCGGCATGCCGGTGCTGGAGAACGTGCTGGTCGGCGCCCATACGCGATTCAGCAGGAATGTTTTTTCGAGAAAAGCGTCGACCGAGGAGCGAAACCAGCGCCAGCGCGCGGAGGAGCTGATCGAGTTCGTCGGCCTCGGCGGCCTGCGCGACGCCGACGTCGGCACGCTGTCCTTCGGCCAGGGCCGCCTGCTCGAGATCGCGCGCGCGCTCGCCGGCGAGCCGCGCGCCATCCTGTTCGACGAGCCCGCGGCCGGGCTGACGCCGGCCGAGCTCGACCGCCTCGCCGGCATCATCCGCGGCATCGCCGAGCGCGGCATCGCGGTGCTGCTGATCGAGCACGACATGCGCTTCCTGCTGCCGCTCGCGCACCGCGTGGTGGTGCTCAACTTCGGCGCGCGCATCGCGCAGGGCACGCCGCAGGAAGTGCGCGCGGACCGCGCGGTGATGGATGCCTACCTCGGCGATGCTGCGGCTCTCTGACCTGCACGCCTCCTACGGCGCGGCGCCGGTGCTGCACGGCATTTCGCTCGCCGTGGAGAAGGGCGAGACCGTGACGCTGCTCGGGCCGAACGGCGCGGGCAAGTCGACGCTGCTCGCCGCGATCACCGGCACGATCCGCCGGCGCGACGGCCGGATCGATTTCGAAGGCAAGAACCTGGTGGAGGAGCCGAGCCACGCCATCGTCGCGCACGGGGTGGCGCTGGTGCCGGAAGGGCGCCTGGTGTTCGCGCCGTTCACGGTCGAGGACAACCTGCGGCTCGGCGCAGTGCGCCTGCAAGGCGACGCGCGCGAGCGCTTCGATTATGTCTACGCGCTGTTCCCGCGCCTGTCGGAGCGCCGGCGGCAGCCGGCGGGCACGTTGTCGGGCGGCGAGCAGCAGATGCTGGCGATCGGCCGCGCGCTGATGAGCAATCCCCGGCTGCTTCTCCTGGACGAGCCGTTCCTGGGGCTGGCGCCGCTCGTGGTGACCCAGATCCGCGCTGCGCTCGAGAAGCTGCGCGCCAGCGGCATGACGATGCTGATCGTCGAGCAGAAGCTCGACATCGCGCTCGAGTTCGCGCAGCGCGCCTACGTGCTGATCAAGGGCAGGGTGGCGCTGGAGGACAGCACCGCGAGCCTGGCGCGCCGGACCGACCTGAGGGACCTGTACTTTGCCTTGGCGGCAGCTTCTTCTACCTAACGGTTTACCTTCATCCGCTCGACCCACGGCTTGAAGCCGGCGAGCAGGTCGGTGAGGAACTTTTTGGTCGCCTCGTCGGTGATCCTGCCCTGCGCGTCGAACTTGCCGGGCGCGCTGCCGATGAACACCTCCGGCCGCGGCAGCACGTGCGCCCAGAGCTGGCCGAGGATGCGCCGCAGGTCGTACTGAACGCGCGCGCCGCCGAGCGGCCCCTGCGTGGCCGAGAAGATCGCCACCGGCTTGTCCTGCCAGGACTGGTTCGGCGGGCGCGAAGCCCAGTCGATGGCGTTCTTGAGCGCGCCGCTGAGCGAGAAGTTGTATTCCGGGCTCGCGATCAGCACGCCGTCGGCCTGGGCGATCTCGGCGCGCAGCCGCTTCGCCGGCTCCGGGATGCCGGCGTCGAACACGTCCTGGTCGAACATCGGCAGGTCGGCGATGCTGGTGATGCGCATCGTCATGCCCGCCGGCAGGAGCTCGTTGCACGCGCGCAGCGCGGCGGTGTTGTAGGAGCCTTTGCGCAGGCTGCCGCTGATAGCGAGGATTTGCATGGCGCCAGAGTCTAGCGGCGCTTGGGCAGGCGCGCGACCACGGTTTCGAGGATGTTAGCCCGGCATGGCCGGCCTGGTATGCGCGCGATAGGCCGAATGCAGCAGATCGAAGGTGCGCATCGCCTCGGCGAGCAGCGCATCGTCGCCGCGCGCTTTCTCCCGCGCGCCCTTCAGCATGGTCTCGAGGCCGGTCGCATCCGGCACCGGGATGCCGCCGACGTCCAGGAAGTGGACCGCGGCCCCGATCTTGGCGAGCGCCGGATCCTGGTCCAGTCCGAACGCGGCGGCCAGCACCTCGAACGTGACGCGGTTTTTCACATGGGTGAACTCGGCCCCGTCATAGTCGAAGCCGACCGCTTTCTTCGGGCATTCGCTCGGCCGCGCGATCCAGGCGAACTTCGCGTCTCGGTCGATGAAGCGCTTGATGAGCCAGGCGCTGGCCAGGCGATCCACCCAGGGCGCCTTGCGGGTGGCCCAGACCCGCTTCTGGTAGCGGGCGCGGTCGATCGGCCGCAGGCCCTTCATGGAAGAGCGCGGCTCGTTGCGCGCGTAAAGCTCGGCATAACGCGCCTTGAGCGCTGCAAGGGCCGCGACCGCCTGCGCTTTCGCCTGCCCGGCGAAAAAGTCGATGCGCGATACTTTGTCCACGGCTTGCTCCAGGCGGCGCAGCGCGGTCAGGCCGCGCCGGGGTCCGAGCGTCGGCAGCGAGGCTCTCGCGGCCGAAATGCGGGCGACCAGGCCGGCATATTCGGCGGTACGGTCGAAGCGGGCGCGCAGCGCGGCGTGGTCGTCGGGTTCCCTCGGCGTGGCGTCGAGAGTGACCGCGAGGCCGCCGTGCGACCGGATCTCCTGCTCCAGCCTGCCGAGAGCGACGGCGGCATCGGGCGCATCGTCCGGCAGCAGGTAGACGCCGTCGCGCAGCACGGCGGCACCGCATTCCTTCAGCGCGCGCCAGACCCGCATGCGCAGCGTCGAGTTGCGCGTCGGCAGGCTCAGCACCAGGGCATGGAACATTGGAATCATGTTATACGTATCACAGAAACGTGCCACAAACTATGCCGGCTCGATTGACCAGGGCGGGCGCCCCCCGTAAGGTGCCAGCCATGCAGGGCGCCGCCCTGGCCGGGTCCTAAGGCAGACACCCGGCAGTCAAGACACCTCGTCTCAAGCGCTGCTCCAGTTCCCGAAAGGGAAAGGAGTGCGTCCATGCGTAACAAGATCATCTGGTTCCTCGCAGCCGTGTCGCTGTTCGCAAGCACCGCGGCCGCCGACCCCTTGCGCTACCGCGCGCAATCCGAGCGCGGGCGCGCCTGGGTCATCGATGCGGGCGGACTGTTCCTGGAAGAAGCGCGCAAGCCGCGGCGCGCGATCGCGCTGCCGGAATGGCAATGGGCCGCCGAGCCCTACGCGTGCGCGCCGGATATCGCCATCGGCCCGCGCGGCGAAGCGGTGGTGACGAGCAACGTGCTGCCGGTCCTGTGGCGGATCGACCCCGAGACGCTCGCGGTCAGCGTGCACCACGTGCAGCTCGACGCCGACGCGGACAAGGACGTGGGTTTCTCGGGCCTGGTGTATTCCGAGCGTCACGGCGCCTATTTCGCGGTGAGCGAGCTGCAGGGCTCGATGTGGCGCATCGATCCGCTCTTGCGCCGCGCGCAGAAGATCGCGCTTTCCGAGCCGGTCCGCGGCGCCTGCTCGGTGTCGATGCCGCGCCAGGAGCGCACCGCCCGCTTCAGCCGGCTTAGCGTGGACGGCATCAGCGTCAACCTCGCGCCGGATCAACGCTCGGCCTACGTTCTGACCGGAGGTGCCCGATGAAGTACCGCGTCAAGCAGATCCAGTGTCGCCCGTGGACGCTGTCCTATCTCTCGGTGAAGCTGATCGAGAGCCATTACGAAAACAACTATGGCGGGGCGCTCAGGCGCCTGAACGCCATCACCGAGCAGCTCGAGGCGCTCGACTTCGCCACCACGCCCGGGCACGTGCTGAACGGGCTCAAGCGCGAGGAGCTGGTCGCGCTCAATTCGACGCTGCTGCACGAGCTCTATTTCGCCAGCCTCGGCGGCGACGGGCAGCCGACCAAAGCGATGGCGCAGGCGCTGGCGGACAGTTTCGGCTCGCTCGATCGCTGGCGCGCCGAGTTCAAGGCGATGGGCTACGCGCTCGGCGGCGGGTCGGGCTGGGTGCTGCTGACCTACGTGCCGCGCGACGGCCGGCTCATCAACCAGTACGCCTCCGAGCATTCGCAGGCGGTCGCGAGCGGCGTTCCGATCCTCGCGCTCGACATGTACGAGCACGCCTATCACATGGACTTCGGCGCCAACGCCCGGGCCTACGTCGATACGTTCCTGCGCAACATCGACTGGCCGGCGCTGGAAGTTCGCTACCAGGATGCGCGCAAGGTCGCACCGCCGCGGCCCCTGGAGCAGCCGGAGTTCGGCGACACCCCGGGCGTCAGCGTCGAGGAGGTGCGCGAGCTGATGGCATCCGGCAAGCCGGTGCAGGTGATCGACGTGCGGCCGCGGGCTGCCATTACGCGTTCGCAGGACATCGCCGACGGCATCCCCTGGCGCGACCCCGAGCAGATCCAGCAGTGGATGGGAGAGCTGTCGAAGTCCGAGCCGGTGGTGGTGTACTGCGCTTACGGTTTCCACGTCGGCTGCAAGACCGCGATCAAGCTGCGCGAGGCCGGGTTCGACGCCAGGTACATGAACAGCGGGCATTCCGGGTGGAAGGCCATCGGCGCGCCGCTCAAGCTCCATACTTGAGCATGGACTTCGGATTCGACCGGGACGCGCCCGGGCAGGCGCCTTCGGGATGGAAGGCGGGGGTGACCGGGCGCGGCACTCCGGTCTGGGAGGTGCGCCCGGATCCGGCTGCGCCGAGCAGGCCCAACGTCCTGCAGCAGGTGGGTTCCGGCACCTTTCCCTGGATCGTGCGCGCGGACGTTTCGCTCGAGAACGGACGCGTCGAGGTGAAGTTCAAGCCGCTCGCCGGCAGGCAGGACCAGGCCGGCGGGCTCGTCTGGCGCTGGAAGGACGGCGACAATTACTACGTCGCGCGCGCCAACGCTCTGGAGAACAACGTTTCGCTTTACTACACGGAGAACGGACGGCGCATCACGCTCCAGTATGTCGATGCGCCGGTGCCGGCGAACACGTGGCACACGCTGGCGGTCGACTTCAGTGGAGCGCGCATCCGCGTCGTGCTCAACGGCAAGACCTACATCGAGCTCGACGATAGCCATATCCAGGGCGCAGGCGCTGTCGGCCTGTGGACCAAGGCCGACAGCGTCACCGCGTTCGACGACTTCAGCTACGCCGCGGAATGATCGGCCTTCTGCTCACGGCGCGGTCGCTGCGCGCGTTTGCCGACGGCTACGTCGCGGTGCTGCTTCCGGTGTACCTGCTGGCGCTGGGGCTCGGCACGCTCGAAGTCGGCATCCTCAGCACGGTGACCATGCTCGGCTCGGCGGCGGCGACGCTCGCGGTCGGGCGCTGGGGCCACCGCTTCGAGCTGCGGCGTCTGCTGATCGCCGCGGCGGCGCTGATGGTGGCCACCGGCATCGGCTTCGCCGCGTTCTCGTCGCTCTGGCCGCTGCTGGTCGTGGCGCTCGCCGGCACCATGAACCCGGGCGGCGGGGATGTCAGCGTGTTCTATCCCCTCGAGCACACCGCGCTCGCCGCGACCACGCAGGCCGAGACGCGGACCGGCGCGTTCGCGCGCTACAGCTTCATCGGCTCGATGTTCGGCGCGGTGGGCGCGCTCGCCGCCGCGGCGCCGGAATGGCTGGCCCAGCACCAGGGCATCACCATGCTCGGCGCGCTGAAGCTGATGTTCGTGCTGTACGGCGCGATCGGCATCGCGGTCGGGTTGATCTATTCGCGCTTTCCCCGGGCCACGGCGGATGCCGCGAAGCCCGCCGTTCCCCTCGGCCCGTCGCGCGCCACGGTCTGGAAGCTGGCCGGCCTGTTCAGCGTCGATGCGTTCGCCGGCGGCTTCATCATCAACTCGCTGCTCGCGCTGTGGCTGTTCGAGCGCTTCGAGCTCTCGCTGACCGCCGCCGGCGCGTTCTTCTTCTGGACCGGCCTGCTGAGCGCGGTGTCGCAGCTTGCCGCGGCGCCGCTCTCGCGGCGCATCGGCCTCATCAACACCATGGTGTTCACGCACCTGCCGGCGAACTTCTGCCTGATCGGCGCCGCCTTCGCGCCGAGCCTGGAGATCGCGCTCGCGCTGCTGCTGGTGCGCAGCCTGCTGTCGCAGATGGACGTGCCGGCGCGCGGCGCGTACGTCATGTCGGTGGTGACGCCGGCCGAGCGGCCGGCGGCGGCGAGCTTCACCGCCGTGCCGCGCAGCCTCGCATCGTCGCTCAGCCCGGCGCTCACCGGCGCCATGTTCGCCGCCGGCGCCATGGCTACGCCGCTGGTGCTCTGCGGCGTCCTGAAGTCCGCCTATGACGTCGCGCTGCTCGTCATGTTCCGCAAGGTCCGACCGCGAGACTGACAACCGGCTGCAGGCACAATAGGAGGACGGAACACCGGCGGCAACGGAATCGGGGTTTGGCACCATGGCACTGCGGGCTGTGCCTGCTGCTGTTCGCCTCGACCGGCGTGCGGGCGCAGCAGCTCGAGCCGCGCGCCTACTCGAATGTCCCGGTCGACCTCCATTTCCTGATCGCCGGCTACACCTACTCGTCGGGCGGCCTCGCGACCGATCCAGCGCAGCGCCTGGACAACGCGCAACTCGAGATTCACGCGCCGCTCGTGGCCTATGCGCGTGGCTTCGACGCGTGGGGCAAGTCCGCCAAGTTCGACGCCGTGCTCGGGGCCGCCTGCCTGTCCGGCAGCGCCGAGGCGAACGGCATGCCGGTGTCACGCGATGTGTGCGGCGGGCTGGACCCGGCGTTTCGGGTCACCGTGAACCTGTATGGCGCGCCCGCGCTGCCGCTCAAGGATTTCGTCGGCTACCGGCAGGACCTGATCTTCGGCGTGAGCCTGCAGGTCGTGCCGCCGCTCGGCCAGTACGACTCGAGCAAGCTCGTGAACCTCGGCAGCAATCGCTGGGCCTTCAAGCCCGAGCTCGGCCTGTCGAAGAAGCTGGGTGCCCTGGTTGTGGAGACCGCCATCGGCGCGAACTTTTTTACCGCGAACGACGACTTTTTCGGCGGCCGCAGGCGCGAGCAGGAGCCGATCGTCACCGCCCAGGTGCACTTGATCTACGAGTTCCGCCGCGGGAGCTGGGTTGCGCTGAACGCCAACTACTACGCACGCGGGCGTACCACGATCGACGGCGTCAAGCAGGACGACGAATTGTCCAACTCGCGCTTTGGCATCACGTTAGCTCTGCCGCTGAACCGCCAGCATTCGATCAAGGTGCACGCGAGCGACGGCATCTCGGTGCGTTCGGGCGAGGATTTTCGCACTCTGGGCGTCGCCTGGCAGTACCGCTGGAGTACCGGCTCCTGAAAAGAAAAAGGCCCGCGATCGCTCGCGGGCCTTTCGCGGTCTCTTGCGCTAGCCCTTGTTGATGTAGCCGTAGGCGAGGTTGGTGCGCTCGCCGCCGTGCTTGTCGTAGATCGACTTGCAGTACGCCAGCCTGTCGTTCTCGAGCGCGCCCATCATCTTCGGGGTGTAGCCGTACAGGCGGGCGTTGTTGCCGCCGAGGATCGCGCTCTTCACCGGGCCGGTGGCCGGGCCCATCGGCGCCAGGCCGTATTTCTTCTGGATTTCGTCCGGGATCTCCATGCGGCGCAGCGCCTCGATCTGCCACTGCGGCGCGCCGGTCCAGAGCGAATCGGTGCCCCACACCACGTGGTCGGCGCCCATGCCCTTGATCATGATGCCCAGCATGTAGGCGGCGACGCGCGGCTCGGCCATGTTGCTGTGGGCGAAGATCTGGCCGAGGTCGGCGTACACGTTGTTCACGCCGAACTTCTCCGGGATCACGGCGAGGTCGGAGACCCAGTCGACGCGGCCTTCGCGCTGCAGCTGGTCCCACGCCGCGGCGGCGGTGCCGCCCGGTCCGGCGACCCAGCGGTAGGCCGAGTGATAGATGACGAAGTTGAGCTGCGGCCAGTCCTTCGCCGCCTGGCCGACGTCGGCCACGGTGCAATAGCCGACGAGGTGAGGGAACTGCCGCTCGACCGACGGCGGGAACAGTCCCTTGTGGATGCAGACGTTCTTCAGGCCGGGGCGGTCGGGATTTTCCTTCGACCACTTCACCAGCTTCTCGTAGAACGGGTACATCAGCTTCTCGTCGTCGAGCCGGAACGGGCGCTTGGCGAGGTGCTTGTTGGTGTTGTCGCCGATGGTGTAGCCCTTCCAGGAATCGGGCTTGAGGCGCGCGTTCTCCTCCTCCACCTTCTCCATCCAGCCGTCGCGGCCGGGCGTGAAGATGGCGTGCGAGTACATGCGGCGCGTGCCGGACTCCTTGTTCACCTTCTCGCGCGCGTCGCGCTTCATGTCGTTCGTCAGGAAGGAGAACTTCTCGTCCTCGGAGTAGGAGCCGCTGATGCAGGCCACCTTGGTGTCGCTGTCGAGGAAGATCTCCTTCACGTAGTTCGGGAACATCAGGTCGTCGATGCTCTGCGGCTTGCCGACCAGCGCCGGGTTCCAGCCCGCCTTGCCCACGGCCTCGCGCTGCGCGACGAAGGCGCGGATCGGCGTGCCCTCGCGCAGGAAGTGGGTGTGCATGTCCATCACGAACTGGCCCTTGAGGTTGTCGGCGCGCGCCTGCGCGATCTCGAGGTTCGACGCTTCGCCTTTCTCCACCTGGTAGATCGGCTGGCCGCCCCTGGCGTGCACCTGGTTCATCGCCGCGAACGCCGCCGCCATGCCGCCGGCGGTCTTGAAGAACTTGCGCCGGCTGAGGCCGTTCTTCTTCGCCATGCGCGCGCCGATGTCCTTCACGCGCGCCTCGAACTCCTTCTGCTTGGCGCTCTGCGGGCTCGGCATGTACTCGTCGCTCGAAACGAACTGCACCGGGATCGGCGACGGGAACAGCGACTCGGCGCCGGACAGCTTCTCCAGTTCCTCGGGGGTCAGCATCGGGGTCTCCTCCTGTGAAAGACCATCGTATGCCGCGACTGTGAGTAGGTAAACTGGCGGCGCGAAATCGCGCGCGGAGGAGAACGATGGTCAGATGGCTGCTGATTGGGCTTGTCGCACTTTCGCCGACTTTTGCTGCGGCGCAAGGCTTTCCTGAACGTCCCGTCAGAATCGTCGTGCCGCTGACGCCGGGCGGCTCCCCCGACACCATCGCGCGCGCCGTCGCCCAGGGGCTGTCGAGCGTGTGGAGCCAGCCGGTGGTGGTGGAGAACCGCACCGGCGGCAGCCAGAACATCGGCTCCGACATCGTCGCCAAGAGCGCGCCCGACGGCTACACGTGGCTGCTCGCGCCCGACAACGTTTTTTCGGTCAATCCCTACCTCGGCAAGCAGCCGTTCGACCCGCTGGTCGACCTGATGCCGGTGACGCAGGTCGCGCGCATCCAGTTCCTGCTGGTGGTCAACCCTGACGTGCCGGCGAAGTCGGTGCCGGAGCTGATCGCGCTGCTCAAGGCGAAGCCCGGCGAGCTCAACTTCGGCTCTTCCGGCAACGGCAGCCCGCAGCACCTCGGCGCGACTATGTTCCAGCTGCTTACTGGCACCAAGATGAACCACGTGCCCTACAAGGGCGCGGCGCCGGCGGTTGCCGACCTGCTGCCCGGCCGCCTGCAGGTCTGGATCGGCGCCGCGAACACGCTGCTGCCGCACATCAAGGAAGGCAAGCTCCGCCTGCTCGGCGACACCCCGACCATCGCGCAAACCGTTCCCGGCTACTCGCTCGATCCGTGGCTCGGCCTGTTCCTGCCGGCGAAGGTGCCGCAGGAGGTGGTGACGAAGATCCACGGTGACGTGGTTAAGATCCTGAACAGCCCGGAGCTGAAAGCGCGGCTCGGCCCGCAGGGCATCGAGCTGGTCACCAGCTCGCCCGCCGAGTTCGCGCGCTTCATCCGCGAGGACAACGCCAAGTGGGGCAGGATCATCAAGGAGGCCGGCATCAAGGCCGACTGAGATGGCGCAGGAATCTCCGGTTTCTGTTGCTTCTTCAAAAGAGCTTTGGGGAAGCGACGCCATCGCCGCGATGCTGCGCGCGCTGGACATTCCCTACCTCGCGCTGAATCCCGGCGCGAGCTACCGCGGCCTGCACGACAGCATCGTCAACTACCTCGGCAACACGCGGCCGCAGATGCTCCTTTGCCTGCACGAGGAGTCGGCGGTCGCGATCGCCCACGGCTATGCCAAGGCGTCGGGCCGCATGATGGGCGTGGTGCTGCATTCCAACGTCGGCCTGATGCACGGCTCGATGGCGATCTTCAACGCGTGGTGCGACCGCGTGCCGATGCTGATCCTCGGCGCCACCGGGCCCTGGGACGCGGCCAAGCGCCGGCCGTGGATCGACTGGATCCACACCTCGTCCGACCAGGGCGCGCTGGTGCGCGACTACACCAAGTGGGACAACCAGCCGGCCTCGGTGCCCGCCGCCTATGAAGCGCTGCTGCGCGCGGCGCAGATCGCCGACACCGCGCCGCGCGGCCCGACTTACGTCAACCTCGACGCCGCTTTGCAGGAAGCCAAGATTGGTTCTCTCCCTACATTGCCGGACGTGTCACGCTTCAAGGCCCCCGACGCCGTTCTGCCGGACAAAAAATTGATCGATCAGGCCGCAAGGCTGCTGTCCGGGGCAAAGAACCCCGTAATCCTTGCCGGGCGCGTCGGCCGCAGCGAAGCCGGCTGGAAAGCGCGCGTCGCGCTCGCCGAGAAGCTGCAGGCGCGCGTGTTCACCGACATCAAGACACCGGCCGCATTCCCGACCGATCACCCGCTGCACGCCGCGCCGCCGGCGACCTTCCCGGACGAGGCGAGCAAGAAGGCGCTGAAGGAAGCCGACGTGGTGCTGTCGCTCGACTGGGTGGACACGGCGGGCATGCTCAAGGCGGCATGGGGCGACGCGCCGGTCGGCTCGAAGGTGATCCGCGTCTCGGCCGATGCGCATTCGCACCGCGGCTGGAGCATGGACTATCAGGGCCTGCCGCCGTCCGACGTGTACATGATGTGCGAGCCGGATGTGGCGGTGCCGCTTTTGGCGGATGCGGTTCGGGCTCGCCCTGCGGCGGTTCAATCGAAAAACGAAAATCCGGGAGTAGCTGATACAGCGGTTTCCATCCGGGCCCTGGCGCGGGCGTTCAACGAGCTCACCGACGGCATGGACGTCTGCATCTCCAAGCTGCCGCTCGGCTGGAACGGCAGCTACCGCCACTTCAGGCATCCGATGGATTACCTCGGCGCGGACGGTGGCGGCGGAGTAGGGGCCGGCCCCGGATTGACGGTCGGCGCGGCACTGGCGCTCAAGGACACGAAGCGCATGGTCGCCGGCATCATGGGCGACGGCGATTTCCTGATGGGCGTGACCGCGGTCTGGACCGCGACGCACTACCAGGTGCCGTGCCTGATGATCGTCGCCAACAACCGCTCCTTCTACAACGACGAGCTGCACCAGGAGCGCGTGGCGAAGGAGCGCGGCCGGCCGGTGGAGAACAAGTGGATCGGCCAGCGCATCGACGAGCCGGACATCGATCTCGCGGCAATGGGCAGGGCGCAGGGCGCGGTGGGCATCGGGCCGGTCACGGAGCTGTCGAGACTGAAAGACGCCTTGAAGGAGGCGATCGCCCATGTCAAAGCCGGCAAAGTGGTGGTGGTGGACGTCCGCGTGGTGCCGGGCTACGACACCAGCATGAGCGGGGCTGCGACGCCCACGAGGAAGTAACTGCGGGCGATAACCAGGGGCGTTGACTGGCATCTCCGCTGTCGTTTCCGCATTTCCGCTCGCTCTGGGCGGGATCGATGCTGTCGTGGTCGAGCCAGTGGATCCAGCACGCGGCGCTCGGCTGGGTGGTGTACGAGATCACCGGCTCGGGAACGCTGCTCGGCGCGGTGATGGGCGCGCGCGCGATCCCGATGATCCTGCTCGCGCCGGTGTCGGGCGTCGCCGCCGACCGCTACGACCGCCGGCGCCTGATGCAGGCGAGCCAGGGGCTCGCCGCGGCGGTCACGCTCTCGTTCGGCGCCGCGCTGGCGCTCGGCATGGTCAGCACCTGGATGCTGTTCGCGTTCACCATGCTGATGGGCGCCTCCAACGTCATGGACCGTCCGGCGCGCTTCACCACCGCGTTCGAGCTGGTGCCGCGCGAGATCGCGGTCAAGGCGGTCTCGCTCAACACCATCGGCTTTTCCATGGCGCGGGTGCTGGGGCCGATGCTGGCGGGCTACCTGATCGCCGCGTTCGGCGGGGCGGGAACCTTCTTCCTGCAGGGCGTCCTGTATGCCGCCTCCGGCCTGATGG
>Ga0247825_10002073_pt1 | contig 13254 bp, 18 predicted proteins | sample 13C_Vanillin_Day_FD_194413 | JGI IMG/M metagenome (GOLD analysis project Ga0247825, IMG submission 194413) | Soil microbial communities from agricultural site in Penn Yan, New York, United States - 13C_Vanillin_Day48 | ecosystem: Environmental > Terrestrial > Soil > Agricultural land | place...
ACGCACTGTGGGTGGACGACGCGAAGACCGCGGGCAAGATTCAGATGGTCTACTCCGCCGCGCAGCTCGGCTGCACGACGGACACCGGCACCTGCGCGGTCGCGCCGGGCGTGACGCTCGCGAACGGCGCCGGCAAGTTCTGGGTCAAGGCGACGAACGCCCTCGGCGACGGGCCGTGGAGCGGTGGGCTTGCGTTCTCGGTGAAGAAGTAACCAGCGTCCAACGGTCACACGAACCGACGGTAAGAACAACAAAGCGTGCCGGGCTCAAGCCCGGCACGCCGCACTTCTCCCCCAGGCGATGCCGACACGCCTCGCCCCACGTCAAAAAGCTAACCAGCCCTCGCGGCACGACGCGAGTCCCCGGCGCAGAGCCCGCCCTACTTAAAAGAGAAACCAGCCGACGCGGCGAGCAGCGTCGATCCGCCCACCCAGTGGATGCGCAGATCGAAGCCGACACCCAGGTGGTCGCTCAAAAACCACCTCGCGCCGCCGCCGGTGTTGATATCCCCCGACGACGAGGACACGCTGGCGCTCGCGGCGGTGCTGCGAACCCGGGCGACACCGCCGCCGGCCGTCAGGTAGCTCCACCCCCGCGACGTCCCGAAGTTGATGGACAGCTGCGGCGAGACCACGACCATCGTCACCGACACGTCGGGCAGCGCAATACCGGTGATGGTGCCGTCCTGGTTCGCCGTGTCGATCGTTGGCGTCGCCGACGCGCGCGTCCAGAAGAGATCCGCACCGAGGCCAAGGCTGCGTGAACCCCTGGCCCACGGGTAGACATGGACTCCGGCCTCGAGTCCGAACCCGCGGGCCGGGATGATCGTGTCGCCAGGGAGATCGGGATAGAACTCGGACGTCTGCGGGACGCCGAGCGTGGTGCCGCGGACGTCGAACACCAGCGCGCCGGGCGGCTCCGGCGTGAGCGCCTGCCCGCGGGCGGCGGCCGGCATCAGCACGGACACCAGCAGCGTCAGCGCCGCTGCGACATGCCGCGCCGCCGACACCGCTACTTCGAGCCCTTCGCCTTGCGCCGCTCGGACCAGTACTTCCGCATCCGCTCGGACACCGCCTTCCGCTGCGCGGGTGTCATCGCCGGCCGCCGCCGGCGGCGTCTTGCCTTTGGCGCCGCTGGCGCGGCAGCGTCCGCCGGACCGGCCTCACGGCGCGTGCCACGGCCGAACAGCTCGGGGAACTCCGCGCGGATGGCGGCTTCCTCAGCGCGAATCTGTTCGAGCCTGGACATTGCACCCAGGCGCGTCAGGCGCCGGAGCTGTTCTGCGTTCAGATTTGCCACGTTCTCTGTCCTCCTCAATATCCTTTGGCGGCAGCTGTTGGCGTCTGCCCCTTCGATTCCTGCACGATGCGCACGCCGGCGCTGGCGCCGATGCGGCTCGCCCCCGCGGCCACCATGGCTTTCAGGCCATCGAGGTCGCGGACGCCGCCCGCCGCCTTCACACCCATTTCCTGCCCGACCACCCGCCGCATCAGCGCGACGTCCGCCGCGGTCGCCCCTCCGGGACCGAATCCGGTGGACGTCTTGACGAAATCAGCCGCGGCCGCCTTCGCCAGCGTGCACGCCGTGATCTTCTCGTCGTCGGACAGCAGCGCCGCCTCGATGATCACCTTGCTCACCGCCCCCGACTCGCGGCAGGGCCCGGTCACCGCTTCGATGTCGCGCTCGACCACGCGCAGGTCGCCGGACTTGAGCGCGCCGATATTGATGACCATGTCGATCTCGCGGGCGCCGTCGAAGATCGCCCGCCGCGTCTCGAAGTGCTTGGTGTCCGGGGTCGTGGCCCCGAGCGGAAAGCCGACCACCGAGCAGACCTTCACCCCGCTCCCGTGGAGCAGGCGCGAACAGGCAGTCACCCACGTGGGGTTCACGCAGACGCTCGCGAACTTGTACTCGGCGGCCTCGCGGCACAATGTTTCGATTTCGCCGAACGCCGCATCAGGCTTGAGCAGCGTGTGATCGATCATGCCCGCCACGCCCGCCGTGGTCCCTCCGGTGGCATGGACGCCCAGGCGTTCGGCGCCGGCGGCGATGACGTCGCGGAGGCGGTCCGGGCAGCACTCGTACTGCAACGAATGACAGGCGCACCGCGTCGGCAGGAGCGCACCGCCGGCGGCGGAGAGTTCCTCGACGACGATCTGGATCAGACGCTGCAGGTCGGCGGGCTGCATCAGCTCCTGGCGCGGACTTCGAGGTCGCGGATCTTGGCAAGGCGGCGGATGTAGCGGGCCTCGCGCATGGGGGTTTCGATGAACGTCTCGACAATCGCCAGCGCCTCGTCCTTCGTCACGAGCGTGGAACCGAGCGCCAGGACGTTCGCCCCGTTGTGCTGCCGCGCGTAGCGCGCCAGCGTCTGGTTCAGGCACATCGCCGCCCGCGCGCCGGCGACCTTGTTGGCGGCAATGGTCGAACCCAGGCCGGCGCCGTCGATCACGATTCCGGCGTCGGCTTCCCCACGTGCAACCTGGATGGCCACGGAGGCGGCCGTATCCGGATAGTCCACCGGGTCGCTCGTCAGCGTTCCTAGGTCATGGGCGGCAACGCCTCGCGACCTCAGGTGCTGGACGATGGCCGCCTTCAACGCGAGCGACGTGTGGTCCCCGGCGATGGCGACCGTCCGGATGTCCGCCGGCGGCGCGAGGGTCGTCGCATCCACGTCGTTCCCCTCGCGCACCACCGTCACCCGGCGGGCCCGCAACGTATCCTGCGCAAGCGGCGTGATGTGACCACCGGCGACGAGGACGATTGTCGTACCGTACTCCAGCACGCGCGCGTCCGCTTCGGTGACCATCTGGAACCGTTTCACGATTGTGCCGCTATGTTACCCTTGCGTTTCCCCCGCCTCAAGGTATGCAGACGCTTCTCTCCGCCGACCAGATTCAGACACGCGTGCGCCAGATGGCGCGCGAGATTCAGGTCGATCATCCTGACGGCGTGCACTTCGTGTGCGTGCTGAAGGGCGCCTTCATGTTCCTCAGCGACCTGGCCCGGGCGCTCGAAGGCGAAGTGACGCTCGACTTCATGGCCGTGTCGAGCTACGGCAGCAGCACCAAATCGTCCGGCCAGGTGCAGGTGCTGAAGGATCTCGGTGCCGCCATCGAGGGACGCGACGTCGTCATCGTCGAAGACATTGTCGATACCGGGCTGACGTTGACCTACCTGCAGGACATCCTGCGGGCGCGGTCGCCACGAAATCTCAGGACCGCGTGCCTGCTGAGCAAGCCGTCGCGGCGCAAGGTCGACGTGAAGGTCGAATACATCGGCTTCACGATCGAGGACAAGTTCGTGATTGGCTATGGCCTCGACTACGCTGAACGCTATCGGCATCTCCCCTACATTGGAGTGGTGACGAGTTAGTCGGTGGTTGGTAGTAGGTGGTCGGTGGTTGGTAGTAGGTGGTCGGTGGTTGGTAGTAGGTGGTCGGTGGTTGGTAGTAGGTGGTAGGTAGTTAGCACTTGGGGGGGTCTTGACCTACCACCTACCAACTACTTCCTCACTTCCTCCTGCGTCGACACCTGGAAGCGGCGGAAGCGGCTGTACGTCGCCTCTCCGGTGATGTCGCCACCCTGACCGTCCGGATACCACTCCTTCAGCAGGACCGGCACGTCGATCGCCAGGTTCGGATCACGCTGAAAGGTCGTCTGGATCTCGATGCCTGACCCTCGCTTGCCGATATTCAGCTGCGTCTTGACGATGCGGCCGGTCGCCTGCTCAACGTAGAGCAGGCCGTTGCTGAAGATGTCGGCGTTCCCATCGAGCTTGATGAACGTCGGCGTCCGGAATTCCTGGAACTGCATGGCGCGGACGTCCGGACCCAGCGATTTTTCGAGACCGCTCATCGTGAAGCGGAACCGATCGTGATTCTCCTCCTGCAACAGCGCCAGCACCAGGAGCGGATTGTTGATCGTGCCGATCCGTGCGAGGTTGTACTTCTCGCTCGCCGTCGAGATCTCGCGGGCGCGGCGCATCGCGTTCTCAGGAGGCTCGACGAACAGCTTCGTGAGCCGTTCCGGTTCGCTCCGGACCGACTTTCCGTCCACTTCGAACGTGTCGCGGAAGGTGAGCCATCCATCCGCGCCGGGATACCGCACCAGCATCAGGTCCGACTTCAGCAGACGCTTGCGGCGCGGACTCGAAATTTCCTGCTTGTAGGATTCCTCCGCGACGACGTTCGAGAAGTCACCGACGAAGGCGCGGATGTACGCGCCGACCCGCGGCAGCAGGTCTTTCGGCTGGAGGTTCTGCGCGGACACGGACGGCGTGGCCACGACTGCCGGCATCGCTATCAGCACCAGCGCCGTCATGCGAACCAGGACCGTCATCAGTTGGCCTTCTTCTGCGGCGTCACGGCCGCGCGGACCTTCTCCGCCCACCCGCGCGCCTCTCTGATGATCGCGGCCTCGTCGAGCGTCAGCATCTTGCGGTCGCGCATCAGCGGCTTGCCGTTGACGATCGTCGTCTGGACGTCGTCGCCCCGGGTGACGTAGACCAGGTGCGACACGGGATCATAAACCGGTGTCTGCCGCGCCGCGCTCATCCCGACGACAATCAGGTCGGCGCGTTTACCCGGTTCGAGCGACCCGATCTGCTTGTCCATTCCCATCGCCCTCGCGCCGCCGATGGTCGCCATGTCGATGGCCGTCTGGGCGTTGACGACGCGCGGGTCGCTGGTCTGAAGTTTCTGGAGTAACGAGGCCATCCGCATGGCCTCGAACATGTCGAGATCGTTGTTGCTGGCGGCGCCGTCCGTGCCGAGACCCAGCGCGACGCCGGCTCGCAGGTACGCGGTCACGGGCGCCGTGCCGCTGGCCAGTTTCATGTTGCTCTCGGGGTTGTGCGACACGCCGACCCCCTTCGACTTGAGCACCGCCATCTCGGGTTCGGACACGTAGATCCCGTGAGCCGCCAGCACCCCCGGCCCGAAGAACCCGAGGCTGTCCAGGTACGCCACCCCCGACGGGAACAGCCGTTCCTGCGCCGTTTTCACCTCATCACGCGTCTCCGCCAGGTGAATCAACGTCGGCACGTTGTAGCGGCGCGAGAGGTCCCGGGCCGCTTTCAGCGTCGGACCGTCGAGCGTATACAACGCGTGCGGCGCCACGGCCGGCGTAATCAGCGCGTCGCCCTTGAACTCGTTGATGAACGCCTCGGCGCGTTTCAAGCCGTCGGCCGGCGTCTTCGCGTCGGCCACCGGGAACTGGATGATCGTCTGCCCCAGCACGCCGCGGAGGCCTGCCGCGCGTGTCTCCTTCGCGATCTCCTCCTCGAAGTAGTACATGTCCGCGTAGGTCGTCGTGCCCGACTGGATCATTTCCAGCGCGGCCAGCCTCGTTCCGGCCCTGACGAATTCCGGCGAGACCATCTTCGCTTCCGCCGGGAAGATGTAGTTGTTCAACCAGTCCATGAGCGCCAGGTCGTCGGCGAGCCCGCGGAACAGCGACATCGGCGCATGCGTGTGCGTGTTGACGAGACCGGGCATGACCACCGTGCCGGTCGCGTCGATCGTGTCGGCGCCGCGGAACTGGCGGCGAATCGCCTCGGCGGTGTCGACCGCCACGATGTCGGCGCCGCTGATGGCGACGGCGCCGTCGGCCAGGACACGATGCGTGGCGTCCACGGTCACCACGGTGCCGCCGGTGACAACGAGGTCGACCTGGCGTGGGGTCTGGGACTGTCCTGCGAGACCGGCCAGCATGCCGGCAATGGCCACGGCCAGCACCACTGGCCAGACGATCACAGATCGCATCGCCGAATCGTACACGAGTACTATGGGCCGTGCCTCTTCGCCTCGTCGAACATCCGCTGGTCCACGATGCGTTGATCCAGCTACGGAACGGCGCGACGGCGCCGCCGGAATTTCGCAGCGCGGCCAACCGGATCAGCGTGCTGCTGGCGGCGGAGGCGCTGCGTGACGTGCCGTCAGTTGCCGCCACCGTGGAAACGCCGCTCGGCCTGGCCGACGGCCGCGCGGTCAAGGGCGACGTCGTCGTCGTGCCCGTGCTGCGCGCCGGGCTCGGCATGCTGGACGCCGTGCTGGAACTGCTGCCCACCGCCCGCGTCGGGCACATCGGCCTGCAGCGCGATGAAGCGACGGCGATCGCGTCGAAGTACTACTCCAAGCTGCCGCCGAACCTGGCCGACAGCTTCGTCCTGATGATCGACCCGATGCTGGCCACCGGCGGGAGCGCCGTCGCCGCCATCGACCTGCTCAAGTCCGCCGGCGCCCGCGTCATCCGGATGATCTGCATCGTCTCGGCGCCCGAGGGCGTGGCGCTGGTCGAACAGCACCATCCCGACGTCGTCATCTACACGCCGGTGATCGACAAGCAGTTGAACGATCAGAAGTACATCGTCCCGGGGCTGGGAGACTTCGGCGATCGGCTGTACGGGACGGTGTAGTTGGCGAGTGACCCCTTGACGATCGACATATTGCCGTGCAAATCCGTCGATGTCGAATTGGTCAATCGTTGATTGGGTGTTACACTGCTGGTTCGGTCGGGCGCGTGGCTCAGCGGTAGAGCATCCGCTTCACACGCGGGGGGTCGGTGGTTCGATTCCACCCGCGCCCACCAATCCTTCCCTATCCAGCTTTCCCAGTTTCAGCTGATACAGACGCCTCAAAGGGCGTGAGCCTGTTGCGACTCACGCCGGAGCACGCCGGGGGCAAAGGGGCGACAGGCACTGCCTGACAACCTTCTGGCGGCCGGTCCCGTCGAACCTTCAGCCATGATGCAGTTCACCCATCCCCTGAACCAGCACCGCGCCACTGTAAGGGCGCCACGCTTCTGGACGCTCTTGTTCGGTCCCTTGTATTTCGCCTCGCATGGCGCATGGGGCCAGGCGCTCATCTCCTTCGTGATGGCGGTCTGCACCGTTGGCGTGTCCTGGCTGGTGTATCCGTTCTTTGCCCCTCGCATCGTGCGCAGCGCCTACCTGACGCAGGGTTGGCAGGAAGCCGGTCCTGCGTCCACCGCTTGACCTGCCACTGTCAGTGAACGGGTGTTCCACGGCCACGCCGCCATTGCCAGACGAACCCTGCCACACCGGCGACGACCGCAATCAGCAGCAGGAAGCCGGCGTTGATCGAAAATGACCCACCGCCGACATCCCCGCCCGATGCCCTGAACTGGAATGCAGTCACCGCCAGCGGTCCCCCCACCAGCAGGAGGATCACGACGACCTCCGCAATCACGACGGCGAGGACGCCCGCGGTCACGCTCTCGAGGAGACGCACGGCGCGAAGCATAGTGCAGGATGATACGGCTCGCGCCGGTGCAGGCCTCGCCACTCCAGCGCCTCGCCGCGTTCCTGGCAGCGCCCGTCGTTCAGCCAGGCATCGATCAGGCGTCGGCTCACTGAGGCGAATTCGTAGGACTTCGTGATCGAAAGGGCTATCGAATGGAATCAGCAGTCACGCACACTCGGTCTGTTAACATGGCCAGCCTCTCAGGAGAAACGACATGGGAATGGACGATTTCGTTCAGGAAGTGCGCGGCCTCGTCGAGGAGCTCGTCGCCCGAGGACAACTCGAGAAAGGATCCACGCAGTATGCGATTGCACAGCAGCTGATCGATCAAGGACGGAGTTCCCTATCCCCAGCCCAGGAAGCGGTTTTGGATAACGAGGTGGTTCCGTTGCTGACAGCGCTCCATGAGGAGTACGAGCGGAACCGCATCCTCATGCTCAATCCAGAGTGATCAAGCCGCCCACTCCCTGAACTGGTTGATCCCGCCTCCCGGAATCAGTCTCAGACCCTCAAGAAACGTCGATGCCTCCGCGTACATAACGAAGTACTGCGTGAAGCCCACCGGAATGCCTTCAGGTGATCGGGAATCAACCGCAGGAGATCGTCCGATGACACGTCCGGCCCTCTCGTCCCGTCGCAGTCAGCAAAGCATCGACGCGTCCGTCGAACCCTCCGTACGACAGAAAGGGCAGCCGGAGCTGCCCTCTCTGGTGCCTCGTACAGTAGCGCGAAGCGCTGGCTACGAGGGCTTCTTGAGCGCGGCGATCAACGCCTGCAGAAGCTGTGAGTAGCGGTCGTCATACGACTGCCAGTTCTTCAGGTATTCCTGCTCCGAAATCTTTGCCTTCCCCCAGTCGCCGTCGAAGGAATAGGTCTTCCCGGCGACGTCGACCGTGTCGAATGGCTGGTTGTTGTCCCGTTTGAACCGAAGCCCGTTGGCGCCGAGGTCCGAGATGAAGACCTTGGTCGTATCGGGGATGCCGTTCAAGTCGATGTAGACATCCCGGTAGGCCTTCTGTTTCAGCATCGGATCGAAGTGCGCCGACGTCTTGCCGGTGACGACGAGGAGCTGTGTGCCGGGAATGTAGAGCGCACCCACGACCTGGTCGGCGGTCTGGCCGGCCACGCTGTCAAGTTTCATCTGGTCGAGGAGATTGGTGAGCTCGAGCGCCAGAGCGGCTGACTTCGACTCCTGCGCGAGCGCAGCGGCTGGCGAGAGCAGGAGCCCGACGGCGAGGGCGAACCCTGCCAACCTGCTGAAAGCCAGCCTGCTGAAAGATCGTCTGGTCGAAGAGCGGTGAACGACGTGAGTCACAACGTCCCCCTGGATGAGGGACTTATACGCCTTTACCCGTCCGGCGTCAAAGGGTGGTCTTCAGCCGATGAAAAGCGCGTCTTCCTCCTCCGACGGAGACGGTCGCGAACGCGGCCGGCTGCGCGCAGCGCGAGCGCCGGAGAAGAACGCCTTAATCGCCTGCAACATGCCGAACCCTTCGCGCGCCGGCGCCAGAATCCCTTGCTGAATCGTCTGCAGCGTCTGCTCGACGCGCGCCGACGCGGTGTCGACGCGATCGAGCACCGTGTCGAGCGACCTCTGCAACCGCTCCACCTGCGCGCTGGCCGACGCTGTCGCGCGTGCGGCCTCCGCCGAGATCACCTGCAGGTTCGTGACGATTGGACGGACGTCCCGCTCGATCCGCGACACCGCCTCACCCACGGTGCGGGCAGCGCGCGCGGCAAACAGCAGCACCGCGACCTGGACGATGGCCATCACCACGACGGCCGCTGCGATGAGCCCCAGGAACAGATCGTTCACGCGTCCTGCTCCTCGCCGGCGGCATCCCGGAACTGCTGCCGCGCGCGATCGAAGGCGTTGGTGAGCGTGTCGCGCTGGCGATTCAGAACCTCGCGCCCCTGTCGCGCGGCGTCCGCTGCGCGCTCGCGCCCTTCGCGCGCGCGCTGCCCCAGGTACTCGCGCGTCTCCTCGCCGGACGCCGGCGCGAACAACAGCGCCACGGCGGCCCCGACTGCCGCGCCCGCGATGAAGGCTACCAGGATGCTTGCCCCGTTGTCGTTGTTCGCCATGTCGTCCCTCTAAACCAGACCCGGTCTGATTATTTGTCCGGAAATTGCGATCAGAACAAGCTGACCTTCACGTTTAGATACTTCTTCGGATCGGCCCGGATGTCGTTCACCAGATTGTGCATCTCCACGACGACCTTATTCAGATTGTCATACAACTGCTTGTCGCGGAGGATCTGTCCCGCCGTCCCCTCCCCCGCGTTCAGCCCGGCCATCAGCTTATCGACCCGATCGGCGGTCGAGTTGAAGCGGTCGAACAGTTCCCGGTTCGTCGTCAGCTGCCCGAGCGTCCCCTGCCCGGCATTGATTTTCCCGGTCAGGCTGTCGATATTGGCCGTCGTCGACACCAGCGCCTTGTGGAAGGAATCGTCGGTCATGAACTTCCCGAGCGACCCCTCCCCGTTCCTGATTTTCGCCGTGATCGCGTCGAGATTCGCCAGCGACGCCTCGAGCGACTTCGCGGCGGCCGGATCCTTCAACAGCCGCCCCAGCGTGCCCTGGCCGGCGTTGATCGCGCTGGTGACGTCGTTGACCGACACCAGGAGCGTGTCGAGGTCCCGATACAGCTTGTCGTTCGCCGCCAGCTGGCCAATCGTGCCACGGCCCGCGCGGATGTCCTGCAACAGCGCCGTGAACTCCTGCACCCCGCTCTGGGCCGATGAGGTGATGTCCGCGATTGTGGGCGGAATCGCCCCGGCGGGCACGTAGCCCCACTCCGGGATCGGCGTGCCCTGGCTCGCCGGCGTGATGTCCACGGCCGCCTCGCCGAGCAGCGACACCGACCCGAGCAGGGCCCGCGACGCGTTGGTCACCCGCGGCTGCATGCTCTTGGCGATCTCGAACGTCACCTCGACCCTGTCGCCGCTGAAGGCGATCCCGGTCACTTGTCCGACCGCCACGCCGGCAATCCGGACCTGCGCGCCCTGGTTCAATCCGGCGATGTTCGTGAAGACGGTTTTCAGCGAATAGCGCTGCCAGGAAAAGCCGCCGGAGCCGCTCAGTGCAAAGACCATCACGGCCGCCAGAACCAGCGCGACGATGGTGAGCAGGCCGATTTTCAGCTCGGACCAGGCAAGCGATCGCGTTCGGGGCATGTCAGAACCTCAGGACAGAAAAGCTTTCAGGTACGAATCCGATGTGACGGCGGCCCGCAGCTCGCCGGCGTGTCCTTCGAAGGCAATCAGGCCGTCCTTGAGCATGATGAACTCGGCCTCTTCGCACTTCTTCTCGTCGGCCTTCACGATCGACACGTGCTCGCCGTCGCGCACCGCTTCGTGCGTCGCCACCCGGAAGGCGTCACGCATCTGGTGCGTCACGACGATCGAGCTGACGTTCTCCAGATCCCGCAGCTTGATGATCTCGTCGTCCACGGTGTCGGCCGTGATCGGATCGAGGCCGGTGGTCGCCTCGTCGTAGAGGAGGATCTGCGGCTTCGCCGCCATCGCGCGGGCAATCGCCACACGCCGCCGCTGTCCACCCGAGAGCTCCGACGGCATCCGGTCGATGAACTGGGCCATCTTGATGAAGCCGAGCACCTCCTCGACGCGCTTCCGCACCACGTCCAGCGGCAGGTCGGTCTCCTCGTACAGCTTGTAGCCAACGTTCTCCGCCACAGTCAGCGAATCGAACAGCGCGCCTTCCTGGAATACCATGCCGAGGTTGTGGCGCACTTTCATCAACTCCAGTTCGCTCATCCGATCCGTGCGCTCGCCGTTGACATAGATCTCGCCGGCATCGGGTCGCAACAGCCCGACAATCAGCTTCAGGATCGTCGATTTTCCCGACCCTGACGCGCCCAGAAAGATCTTGGTGTGCCCGGTCAGCAGCTCGAAGCTGACGTCGCGCAGGATGACCTTGTCGTCGAATGCCAGCTGGACGTTCTTGAAGACCACGACCGGCACGTCGGGGCCGCCGGTCGCGGGCGGCTGTGCGGAAGGTTGGGCCAGGAGCGCCATCAGTACAACAACTCGATCAGAAGCGGCGTGATGAAGAAGTCCACCGCGATGACTGCCACCGAGCCGATCACGACGGCATTGGTCGTCGCCCGGCCCACTCCCTGCGTGCCGCCGCTCGTGCGCAGGCCGACGACACACCCGATGCTGACGATGACCAGGCCGAGGACGAACGGCTTGATGATCCCCATCCAGGCATCACCCATGTAGAGCGCGTCTGTGACCGATTGCCAGTACACCCCGCTGGCGACGTGCAGGTTGAACACCGCGATGACCCAGCCCCCCACCAGCGCCGACGCGTCCGACACGACCGTCAGCAGGGGTGCCATGAGAAAGCCCGCCAGCAGCCGCGGCACGACCAGCTTGCGAATCGGATCGGTGCCCAGGGCCCTGAGCGCGTTGATCTGATCGGTCACGACCATGGACCCCAGCTCGGCCGCGATACCCGAACCAACCCGGCCGGCCAGCATCAGGCCGGTGAGCACCGGGCCGAGTTCCTTGATCATCGACGCGCTGACCAGCCGGCCCACCAGAGAACGCGCACCGAACTGATCCAGGGTCATGCCAGCGTTCAGCGCCAGAGCGGCGCCGGTGAAGAAGCCGGTCAGCAGCACGACCGTCAACGTCCCGATGCCGATCGCCTCGAATTGTTCGACCACATCGCGGAAGTAGAAGGGCCGCGAGAACGTCGCTTTGATCGCGGCCCAGGTGAGACGCGTGTACTCCTGGACTTCGAGGACGGCTCCTTTGAGCCACTGTTCGACAGCCGCCACGCGTTACCGGCCAGTCGCGCTGCCGAAACCGAGTTCACGGCTTCGCAGCGTTTTCAGCGAATCACGCAGCGACGCCGCGCGTTCGAAATCGAGGTTGGCGGCCGCCGCCTTCATCTCGTGCTCCAGTCGGGAGATTTCAGCGTCGAGCTCCGCCTGTGTCCGGAACGTCTCGCGCGACTCGCGCGGCGACGGCGCCGCGCTGTAGTCCCGCTCGTACACGCTCGACATCACGTCGTCGATCGCTCGGACGACCGATTCCGGCGTGATCCCATGTTCCTCGTTGTAGGCCGCCTGCCGCGTTCGCCGGCGCTCCGTCTCTGCGATCGCTGACTTCATCGATGCCGTTATCGTATCGGCGTACATGATGACGCGCCCATTCACATTCCGCGCCGCCCGGCCGGACGTCTGAATGAGCGAACCGGCCGAACGCAGGAAGCCTTCCTTGTCGGCGTCGAGGATCGCGACGAGCGACACCTCCGGGAGGTCCAATCCCTCCCGCAACAGGTTGATCCCGACGAGCACGTCGAACGCGCCGCGACGGAGGTCGCGCAGGATCTCGACCCGCTCGAGCGTGTCGATGTCGGAGTGGAGGTAGCGCACCTTAACCCCGAGTTCCTGGTAGTAGGTCGTCAGGTCCTCCGCCATCCGCTTCGTCAGCGTCGTCACTAGCACCCGCTCCCGGCGCGACACCCGGTCACGAATCTCCTTCAGCAAGTCGTCCACCTGGCCCCGGACCGGCCGCACTTCGATCGGCGGATCCATCAGCCCGGTCGGACGGATGACCTGCTCGACGACCACGCCCCCGGCCTTCGACAGTTCGTAGGGACCAGGCGTCGCGGACACAAAGACGATCTGCCTGACCCGCTGTTCCCACTCCGCGAAGTTCAACGGGCGATTGTCGAGCGCCGACGGCAGCCGAAATCCGTAGGCGACGAGGATCTCCTTCCTGGACCGGTCGCCGGCGTACATGCCCCGGATCTGCGGCACGGTCTGGTGACTCTCGTCGATGATCACCATCGCATCGTCCGGCAGGTAATCGAGCAGCGTGGGCGGCGGCTCCCCGGGCGCCCGGCCAGTCAGGTGCCGCGAATAGTTTTCGATGCCGTGGCAGTAGCCGATCTCGCGGATCATCTCGAGGTCGAACATCGTCCGCTGGTGCAGGCGCTGCGCCTCGAGCAGCTTT
>Ga0247825_10002074_pt1 | contig 13253 bp, 12 predicted proteins | sample 13C_Vanillin_Day_FD_194413 | JGI IMG/M metagenome (GOLD analysis project Ga0247825, IMG submission 194413) | Soil microbial communities from agricultural site in Penn Yan, New York, United States - 13C_Vanillin_Day48 | ecosystem: Environmental > Terrestrial > Soil > Agricultural land | place...
GAGGACCACCGAGCCGAAGCGCAGCCGCTTCGGCTCGGTGGTCCTCGTCTCGCTGATTCTAGGCGGGGCGGCGGGGGGCGTGTGGTGGTGGAAGCAGAACAAGGGCGCCTTGCCATTCACCCAGCCTCCGCCCGTTGCCGCTCCCTCTGCCTTGCAGCAGGACGCGGGCACTGTCGCCGCTCCCACTCCTCCGCCCCCCGTCGATCCGCTCGTCGCCGCGGGCCTGTCTCGCGCCTCGGTGAAGATCGCGGGTGCGCTGGAGACGGCGCTCGTCCAGGCCACGGATCCCTCCGTGGGGCCCGCACTGGCGCAGGTGGTGACGCGCACCCTGGTGTGGTGGGTGCGGGTCCCCAACGAGCTGCTGCGCGGTGACACGCTGGACGTCCTCTACCAGCCCCGCCCGGGTGAGGAGCCGCTCGTCCACGCGGTGCGCTTCGTCAGCAACAAGACCGGCAAGACGCACCGCGCCTACCGCTTCCAAGCACCCGGGGACGGGTACGCGCGCTTCTTCCTACCCACCGGCGAGGAGCTGGAGGAGCGCCTGGAGAACGCACCCCTGGACGACTTCGAGCAGGTGACGTCCCTGCTGCGCGACGGCCGCGGCCACAAGGGCGTGGACTTCAAGGTGGCCGTGGGCTCGCCCGTGAAGGCCCCCTTCACCGGCGTCATCAAGCGCAAGAACTGGCACTTCAGCGGCAACGGCAACTCCCTGGAGCTGGAGGAGCTCGGCGGCAAGCGGCGGCGCGCGCTCTTCCTCCACCTCTCGGAGCTGCCCAAGAGCCTCAAGCCCGGCACGCGCTTCTCCACCGGCCAGGTGATGGCCCAGAGCGGCAACACCGGCCGCTCCTTCGCCCCGCACCTGCACTACCAGCTCATGACGCAGGACGATCGCGTGCTGGATCCCTTCGACAGCCACCGCACCTACCGGCGCTCCCTGTCCGCCGAGCAGCGCCCCGCCCTCGAGGCCGAGATTCGGCGGCTGGACTCGCTGCTCAACCCAGCCGTGGCAGGAAACTGACGCACCCATTTCTTGACACCCCCGGACATGGCGGCTAGCGTCCCTGACAATTTCTCAACAGTTCTCAGGGGTTAGGCCACCGCAGCGCACAGTCCAGTGAGGGGCTGGCGGCATCCCGCGGGCCTGAGAACTCCAGAGGCTTCTGTCGGAGGTCGGATGTTCAGGCTTCGCGCCGTTCTCGCCGCGCTGATGCTGGTTGCACCGCTGGCTGCTGATGCAGCGGAGATCACCCGCATCGCATCCTCGTTCGATGAGGATGATCCGTTCGATCTCATCCTCGACGTCGCCTTCGAGCGGACCCAGAGCCGCACGAAGATCACCCGCGAGCAGCAGTCCTTCGCCGGGGGCGAGCTCATCGAGGCCACGGAGGTCTGGCACAAGGGCACCGACACGCGCCTGAACATGGAGCTGTCGATCGGGCTCTACAAGGACCTCGAGTTCTCCTTCGGGATGCCGCTCATCCTCCAGCAGAACGACGCCTACGGCTTCGTCTCCGGGACGGACAACAGCAACTCGACCATCATCAACAACTGCGTGAATCCGGATGGCAGCTCCATCCCCGGGTGCGTGGGCAACTCGGATCTGGCGCGGAGCCTCTTCACCATCCCGTCCACGAGCAAGCGTGGCGGCCTGGGCAACATGCGGTTCGGGCTGGCCTACGCCTTCTTCAACCAGAACCGGGACGACACCAAGCCGATGTGGATCGTCGGCATCGACTACGAGGCGCCTACGGCCAAGGTGCGCGATCCGAGCGAGGACAACACGGAGACGGGCACGCGCGGCAACGTGGGGGATCGCGTCCACAAGTACACCTTCTATACGTCGCTCTCGCGGAAGATCGGCGTGGCGGATCCGTACTTCAAGCTGCACTACACCGTGCCCGTGCAAGGCCCGGGCATCTACTCGAACTGCTTCAACCAGGACAACAATCCGCCCACGCTGGGCACCCCGGAGAACTGCTTCACGAGCCCGTGGAACCGCAAGGAGACGGGCATCAAGGCCCCGCATGTGGGGGGCTTCCTGTTCGGCACCGAGTTCACCGCGTTCAGGGACAGGAACAAGGGCCAGAGGTTCTCGCTCGACCTGCGCGTCCTGGGCAACTACGTGTCCGAGGGCCGCTACTACAACGAGCTGAGCGCGGCCCTGCGCAAGCTGCTGGCCACGCAGGACTACTTCCAGGTGGGCGGCCAGCTGGGCGTCGTGGCGAGCGCCGGTGAGGCCTTCACCCTGCGCGCCAATGGCCAGTTCCTCTACAACACGGACCACACCCTGACCAACGAGCAGGTCGGCACGGACGTCAACAACAACGGGGTGGTGGACGTGCAGGAGCGCCCGGAAGAGCTCAACCCCAACTTCGACTTCCGCACGGATCTGGTGTCGCGGCGTTTCCGGGCCACCGAGAGCAAGGTGTTCCGGCTGGAGCTCTCCGCGGCCTTCGCGTTCTGATGCCTCGCCCGGGCCGCCTCAACGCTTGAGGCTCAGCCCGAGGCGGTAGACGTCCTGGCCGGACCAGCCCGCGCGGCGGGCCAGCTCGGTGCTCAGCGCCTTGAGCTTCTCGCCGCGCGACAGCCCCTCCTCCAGCGCCCGCCGCACCTCCTCCTCGGACCAGCGGCGCTCGCCGGTGCGGCCCTCTACCAGCACCGCCACCTCGCCGCGGGCCTCCTCGGCCCCGTAGCGCGCCGCCAGCTCCGAGAGCGGCCCACGCACGAACTCCTCGTGCACCTTGGTGAGCTCCCGTGCCACGCACGCGCGGCGGTCTCCCCAGGCCTCCTGCAGATCGGCCAGCGTCTCTCCCAGCCGGCGCGGGGACTCGTAGAGCACGAGCGTGGCGGATAGCTGCGCCACCTCCTCCAGCATGGCTCGGCGCTCGGGGCCCTTGCGCGGCAGGAAGCCCAGGAAGTGGAAGCGCCCCGTGGGCAGCCCGGACGCGCTCAGCGCGGCGATCAGGGCGGTGGGGCCCGGCACGGGGACCACGGTGACGCCTCGCTCGAGCGCCTCGGCGACCAGCCGCTCTCCCGGATCGCTGATGCCAGGGCTGCCGGCATCGGTGATGAGGGCACAGTCCTCGCCGGCGGCGATCCGATCGAGGATGCGCCCGGCGCGCTGGCCCTCGGCGAAGGCGGGCAGGCTCACCGTCTCCGGGGCGAGGCCGAAGTGCTCTAGCAGCACGCGCGAGTGCCGCGTGTCCTCGCATGCGACGAAGGCCACGCGCCGCAGGATGTCCAGCGCCCGGGAGGTAATGTCCCCCAGGTTCCCGATGGGCGTTGCGACCAGATAGAGCGTCCCGGCCATGTGTCACATCCCCGCGTCGAAGGCGTTCGGGATGTGCTCCACGCTGGCATTCTCGCCATGGCCCACCACCGAGACGACGTCGAAGCGCATCATCCTCTCGCGCAGGTCATACGCGAAGAGGTAGTGCAGCGCGGCTTTCACGACGCGCCGCTGCTTGGCGAAGGACACCGTGTGCGAGGGGTCGCCCCAGACGGCCGTGGAGCGCATCCGCACCTCGACGAAGCAGACGGTGTCCCCATGCTCGGCGACGATGTCCAGCTCGCCGTAGCGGCACCGGAAGTTCCGCGAGCGGATGCGATAGCCCCGCGCCTCCAGGAACCGCGCCGCCGCAGCCTCCGCCTCGTTCCCATACCCCTGCCTGTCCACCGCTGCCCGTCCCATCCATCCCTCCGCACCCACCACCAGCCAGGCCGCTCCTCTAGCACCCTGCTCCCACACTCTCCACCTCGGGCAATAAAAAAGGCTCAGCCTCCGAAGAGACCGAGCCTTTTTGTCAGCGGAAGCGCACGCCTCAGATGGGGCGGACGTTCTGCGCCTGCAACCCCTTGGGGCCGCGGGCAACATCGAACTCCACCTTCTGGCCTTCCTGCAGGCTGCGGAAGCCCTGAGTCTGAATCGCAGTGTGGTGGCAGAAGAGATCCTCGCCCCCGCCGTCCTGCGTGATGAACCCAAAGCCCTTCGCGTCGTTGAACCACTTCACGGTACCAGTTGCCATTGCCCTTCTTCTTTCTCAACCCGGCCACATAAACGGGACCGGTGGCCCACCCATCAGGAGGTCGGCCATCTGCCTGTGTGTCACATCTCCGGGCAAATTCCCAGAGAACTCCTTGGGCTGAACCCACAATGACCCAGCACCATTCCAGTACCCAACAGTGCCTGGAACGACACCTACCCTCGGGAGCACGGACTCAGCACTCAGGCAGGCCGACGCTGAGATCGGCTACTTCGAGCACGTTCACCGCCAGCCCGCCGCGCGCGCGGTCTCCTTGTACGTGTCCCAGGAGCATGGCCTTGTCGCTCCCATGGCCCTTGCCCGTGGCGCCCTATCAACCCGCCTTGTCCCTGGCATCGCCAGCGAAGCTGCGGCGGAGGATCTCCAGGAACGGCACCTGGCAGGCGCGCAGCAGCGCCAGGAGCGTCGTCACCGCCCACGGGGAGGGAGTGACGAAGTAGCGCTGGGGTGTCTGGCCAGGGAAGGCCTCTTTCAGCTCGCGCAGCCGGGCCAGGTACTCGACGCCCGCGAGCTGGCGCTCCATCCACTGCACCTGACGCGCAAGGATGGGCGAGCAGCCTTCCGTGTCCACGCCCGTCAGCGGACAGAACCCAAGTGAGAGCTGCCCGATCCCCTCCCCACGCAGGCGAGAGGCGAGCATCGAGACGGCGGAGTAGTACACCCCCCAGAGCCGGGTCCGCTCGAAGCGGATGAGGTTCAGGAGGTAGCCACGGACGCGGCCGCCGTCGAAGTACGGATCGAGCATCGCGTAGCCGAACACGCGGGAGTCAGCCCCCTGCCGCAGCACGAACAGGCGCGCGAGCCCGTCCTGATCGAACGCCAGCGGGCGATTGAGGAAGCGCATCTCGACGGGCACGGCGCTCCGCTGCAGGTAGCTCCGGGTGATGGACTCGAGCCGAGCACGATCCTCGGCGCCCAGCGTCGCCGGTTGGACCTCGGTCACGTTGAAGCCGCCGCGCGCGGCCTTCTTGAGCGCTCCCCTCACCCGCGGATGGAGCTCCGCGGCAGGCCCGTCCAGTGTCATCACCTTGTCCAGGCCCATGCCGCTGACCCGAAACCGCCTGCCTCCGAGCTCCGCGACAAGCATCGCGACATCCCTGGGCAAATAGAAGAAGAGCGGGCGCCAGTGGCCGCGGAGGAACCTCTGGATCAGCTCGGCCCGATCGGAGCCCGCGCAGATGGGAGGCCCCAGTGTGAGATCAAACCCGAAGGCACGCTGGAAGGCGATGTAGCCAAACGAGGTCTCGAAATAGGAGAGCCCCGGCTGCAGCGTGGAATAGGAGATCGGATCCGAGCCATGGGCTCGCACCAGCTCGTGCCTCACACCCGCAGGTTACGGTATTTTTGGGCCGCGCGGCCCTCGACTTCTTCGGGCAGCCCCGCGGAGGACCGGTGAGACGCCTCAAAGTCGGCGTGGTGGATCTCCTGGCGCACTCGGTCACCACCCCGCTTCTGCGGCGGCGCGTCATCGCGCCGGGGACTGCGTCGGTGATGCCCCAAGCCGTGGCGGTGTGGGCGGAGGAACTCGGCTGCGAGGTGCACTATGCCGCCTGGACGGCGCAAGAGGATCTCCGCCGCCTGGTGCCAGAGGGCCTGGACGTCGTGTTCATCTCCGCGTTCACCCGGGCCGCGTTCATGGCGTACGCGCTCTCCCGCCATCTGCGCTCGAGCGGCACCGTGACCGTGCTGGGTGGCCCCCACGCACAGTCCTTCGCGGAGCACGCGCGTGAGCACTTCGACTACATCTGCCAGACCACGAACCGTTCCCTGATCGCGGACCTCCTCCATGCCCCCGAGCGGCAGACCCAGGGCATCGTGTTGTCCGCCGCGGAGGGCCCCACCACCCTCCCTGGGGTGGCCCAGCGCTCGCGGTTCATCGACCACTGTCTGCAGAAGGGCACGGACGTCCTGCGCCTGGTGCCGATGCTCGGCAGTCTGGGCTGCCCCTATACGTGCAACTTCTGCGTCGACGCGCCGGTGAGGTGGCGTGGCCTTCCGGTGGACCCCATCATCGAAGACCTGCGCCACATTGAGAGCCGCTGGGGAGCTGACACGCTGGTCGGCTGGCACGATCCGAACTTTGGCGTGCGCTTCGATGAATATCTGGGCGCCATTGAGTCATCGGAGACACGCCTGGTGCACTGCGGCAGCATGAGCCTGTCCCTGCTGGGCGCTGCGAACGCTCGTCGGCTGGGCCGTGCACGTTTCGGGCTGCTGGCCCCCGGCGTCGAGTCCTGGTTCGACTTCTCCGACAAGTCCGGCCGCGCGAAGCTCCTGGGAGAGGCCAAGGTCCGGCACGTCGCGGAGACGCTGAATGGCCTGCAGGGCCAGGTGCAGCATATCCAGACGAACATGATCGTGGGCTTGGACACGGACCAGGGCGCTCTGCCGTGGGAGCTGTCGAAGCGGCTCGTGGAACTCTCTCCAGGCATCTACCCGACCTACTTCCTGGTGACGAACTTCTACAACGCGCCGCTCAGCCGCGAGCTGCACGCCTCCGGGCGGACGCTGGCCATGCCGTTCTCGCTGCTGGACACCAACTGCTTCGGCAATGTGCGGCCCCTGCACTACTCCCCTACCGAGCTCTACGATCGCCTCATCGATCTCTACACATTCGCCTATTCGTGGAGGGCTGTCCTCCGCCGCACGCGTGTGACACCTGGGGGCTGGGGCAAGCTGGTGAACTTCGGCCGCAGCGTCGACGAAGGACGAGGCTTCATCGACTTCCACAAGCGCATCCGCGCGAGGCTGGAGACGGATCGAGAGCTGCGCGCGTTCTACGAGGGCGAACGCGAGCCGCCTCCCACGTCCTTCATGGACGAGGTGAAGACCCAGCTGGGGCCCTATCAGGGGTTGCTGCCCGATACGCTCCTCTCGCCCGAGGGCTACGCCGAGTCGTTCCGAGCCTCCGCCGAGGCCGCCGTGAAGACGATCCGAGAGCCCCTTGCCGGCGTCGTCCCAAAGGAGCGAGCGGCCTCCTGAAGTCCGCTCGCCGGGAACTCGGCTGCTCCCGAATGCGCTGTGGGACCGCGCGGCGAGGAGGCTTGGGCCGGGGCGCGATTGAGGGGCATTCCATGGCATAGTGTTCCCTGATGAACAGCGCCGAGCTCAAGACGGACACCACGTCGGAACCCTACTTCGAGCGCCTGTGCGAACTCGCGGCGCGCGATCAGTGGAAGCTCGAGGATCTCGACTGGGGGGCGCTCGATATGTCTTCGCTCCCGGAGTTCTTCCGTCAGACCGCGGCCGATGGCTTCGCTCAGCTCCAGTGGGGAGAGCGGACCGCACAGCTCGCGGCGACACGCCTGATGGAGCTCCTGCCCGAGGGAGCGGCGCGCTCGTTCATCTCGACGCAACAGACAGACGAAGCGCGCCATGTCGCCTTTTTCGAGCGCGTCATTGAACTCCTGGGATGCGAGGGGCGCGTGAGGCCCTCGGTGGCGAGGCTCATGCGAGAGGTGCAGGGGGCGGAGACGCCGGAGGCGCTGGTGCTCGGCATGCAGATCCTCATCGAGGGCGTGGCGCACTCGCTGTTCCTGGAGGCGGCGCGCGTCGTGAACACGCTCGAGACGGAAGACAGCGCGGGTGGCCCGCTCCAGGCGCTGAGAACGGTGATGGGCGAGTGGATGCCAAAGCTGCTGGCGCGAGACGAGAGCCGCCACATCGCCTTCGGGCTTCACTACCTGCGCCAGCGCATCCCCCGGCTCGATGGCGTGGCGCGTCGCCAGCTTGAGGCAAAGGTCGCACTCTGGGGCGAGTGGGTGCTCGAACAGGCGCGGGATCCAGATCTCGTCTATGGCATCGGGATCGATGGCGAGGCGGCCTGCGGACAACTGATCGAGGATCTGAACCTGCGCCTCGGGCAGGTGGGGCTGGATACGCGGATCGCTCCCGTGAAGGCGGCTTGATGGGCTCCGACCACCATATCCAGGACCGGATCGGCTTCTTCGTGAAGCACGGCTACATCGATCGCTTGCCTTCGTCCTGGCAAGTCAAAGTGGGCTGTCTGGCGATGCTGCCCGTCACCTTGAGCGAGAGCGAGCGCGAGCGTGCGCGCAGCCGGAGCACCCTGATGGGCCAGGTGCCCATCCGCGTCCCGCTGCAGATCCTCTACAACCCGCGTCAGATCCTCCCGGACACGGGGCTGACCCACCGTCCCGAGCAGCTCGTGCGTCACGTGCTCAGCGTGTACCACGAGGACGCATTCCTGGGTTACGACCTGCAGCTGCTGCAGTCACACCCTGGCGGATTGGCGCTGCTGCGTCAGGAGGCGGAGAAGGTCGTCGAGGGGAAGACGCTCTGGGCCCCCTACCTCCGAAAGCTGGTGGGCTGGCCGGGCTATCACGAGGGGCTCATGCGCCTGGCCGAGGCCGCCGAGCGCTTCGAGTACCCGGATCCGCTGGACGTGGATCCTCGCTTCGCCTCGCTCGTGGGCTTCTCCGAGTTCTGCTGCACCATGCCTGACTGGCCTGAGCGTGGCTTCTACGACTTCGAGCTCAAGAGGATCATCTCACGGTGGAAGTGAGACCTGGAGATCTCGACGCGTGCGATCCGGAGTACCAGCGGCGTCATGCCGGCTGGCTCACGTGGGCGCTGCGCACATGGTTCCGGGCGGACATCCAGGGGATGGAGAACCTGCCCGACGGGCCTTTCGTGGGCGTGGGCAATCACAGCGGTGGGTCGTTGATTCCGGACACGCTGCTGTGGGTGGGCACGTACCACACGTCCAGCCGCAGGACTCCGTTGGTGACGCTGGCACATGACGGGATGTTTGACGCCTATCCTCAGCGGCTCGCGAACGCGCTGGCGAAGCTGGGCGCCGTGCGGGCTCGTCAGGACATCGCGGCCGAGGCGCTCCGGCGCGGGTTTGCCGTGCAGGTGTACCCAGGAGGTGATCACGACGCGTGCAGGAGCTTCTTCCGCAGGAACGAGATCGTGTTCGCCGGCCGGAAGGGCTACGTCGAGCTGGCACGTGAAGCCGGTGTCCCGATCGTGCCCGTCGTGTCCGTGGGCGCGCACGAAGCCCTGGTGGTGCTCTGGGATGGCGTGTCGCTCGCGAAGAGGCTCGGGCTCGATCGCCGCTTCCGCCTGAAGGCGCTTCCGCTCTCCTTGAGCCTGCCATGGGGCCTCTGGCTGGGCCCGCTGCCGGGCTACGTGCCTCTGCCGACGAAGATCAGCCTGCGGGTGCTGCCGCCGATCTCGGCGGAGGGTGAGGACATCGACTCAATTGACGCCCGTGTGCGAGCATCCATGCAGCGCACGGCAGACGAGCTGGCAAGGGGGCGCCGCTTCCCATGGATCGGATGAAGATCTTCAGGTTCGATGACGCGCTGGACGTGAACACGGCGACCGAGCGCGAGCTTGGGGCGCGGCTGGAGCGGCTCTGGGACAAAGAGCCACTGCTGCGGCCACAGCCGGAGATGCACGACTACCAGCTCACGTATCCGCCAGCGATCCAGATGGAGAAGCGCGACGGGTACCGGCGCGCTCCAACGGACGAGGAGTTCCTGCGCGATGCGGTGGGCTCGTTCACGGCGGCTGGCTATTACTTCCACTTCGGCTTCTGCAAGTACCGCTGCCGCTACTGCTTCCACTACGAGTTGCTGACGCGGCACAACGACGAGCTGATGTCGCGGTACGTGGATGCGCTGGGCCTGGAGATGCGGCGGGTGCGCGAGCTGACGCCCCGCCTCAAGCCCGCGCTGTACTTCCTGGGAGGTGGAACCCCCACAGCCCTGCCCGTTCACCTGCTCGAAAGGTTCCTGCAGAACCTGGTGCGCCACTTCGGCCCGCCGCGAACCTCGATGAGCACGGTGGAGGCAAAGCCCGTCACGGCCTCGGACGACAAGCTCCGGGCGCTGGTGCAGGCGGGCTTCCGGCGCATCAACTTCGGCGTGCAGACGCTGGATCCGGAGCTCTATGCCTTCCACCACCAGAAGGAGGACATGCGCGTCGCCCTGGATGCGCTCGAGCGGGCCCGGAGGCTGGGGTTCGAGTTCATCAACATCGACATCATGACAGGGCTGGAGCGGCAGACGCCCGAGTCCTGGCAGAAGACGCTCGCGGAGTTGGAGCGGCTGGCGACGAGCGGCGCGGTGGACAGCGTCTTCATCTACCCATACCACGACGATCCGCGCAGCGGCACCTATGGCAAGCCTGGTGCGGTGCCCTCCTTCGTACAGACGGCGCACACGGATGCGCAGGCTCGAGCGCTCTTCACGCGGCTGGGCTGGAAGGAGCTGGGCGCGCGGTTCTATCGAGCTCCGCGACACGTCCGGCGCGAGATCTTCGAGCTGGCAAAGCTGCGCGTGAACCCCTCGTATGGAGAGGTGCTGTACCACGGGCTGGGCAACTCCAGCTTCTCGATTGGGGATCGGGCCACGTTCCTCAACCACCGAGACGTGCTGGAGTACTGCGCGGCGGTGGAGAAAGGCGGGCTGGGCATCGCGTACTGGCGGACGCTGGACAACGCCCAGCGAGCGACGCGGGATGTGACGTTCGATCTGCTCTACAGCCCCTTCACGCGCGTGCGGTCCCGAGCAAAGAAGTACGGCGCGGAGACGATGGCCCACCACCGCAAGCAGCTGGCGCGGTGGGCCGAGCTGGGGCTGGGCGAGGAGAACAAGCTCCTGGGCATGTTCTCACTGAGCCCGCTCGGCAAGCTGGTGCACCAGCAGATGATCCCGCAGCACTACCTCCTGGAGGACCGCCGCGAGCTGGAAGAGACCATGCAGCGGCGCCAGCAGGAGGGCCGCCGGTACCGGGGCTACTGACTCATCCTCACCAGCTCAGACGTTGACGGTCCCATCGGCCATCTGCGCGAGGCCCGGGTGCGGCGTCACGAGCACCACCTGCGTCAGCGTGCCCAGGTGCTTCAGCATCCGCCCGATCAGCGGCAGCTTCACCTCGTCCATGCCCACGAACGGGTGCTCCAGCAGGAACGGGTACTTCACCCTCGCGCTCACCTTCTCCACCACCACCATCCGCAGCGCCAGGTAGTACATGTCCATGTCCCGCGGCGGGATCTCCCCCACCAGGAGCTGCTGCCCCGGCACGAACACCGAAGCCCGCCCGTCCTGGTCCCACTCCACGCCCAGGTAGCGGCGATCCGTCAGCGCGCTCAGGTACTGCGTGCAGCGGTCCCGCAGCAGCCCCGCCAGCACCGTGACATCCATGTTCAGCAGATCCGCCGCCATCTTCATCACCAGCGGCGAGGGGTCCTCCGCCGGTCCCGAGCCCCCGGCAGACTCCGCAGCGGCGGCAGGCCCAGGCGCCGCCGCGGGCACGTGCCCTGACTTCGCCAGCGCGATGGACTCCTTCGTCCGCGAGAGCTCCCGCTCCACCTCGCGCAGATCCCGCACGAACGAGCCCTTCTTCCCGATCTCGGCGTTGAGCTCCTCGATCTGCTGCTTGATCGTGTCGCGCTGCTGCCCTGCCGCGACGAACTCCGGATCCGCCTCCATCGTCGCGAGCTGATCGCGCAGCTCGGTGAGCCGCTGCTCCAGCAGGCCCTTGCGATCGAACACCGCGGGGATGTCCTCGTGGTTCTCCAGCTCGAGCACCTTCATCGCCTTGCGCACCGGCGCGGCCTCGGCCTCGAACTCTTCGAGGAGCTTCTTCTCGCGCGCGGCGAACATGCCCTCCTTGTTGCGGACGGACGACGTGCTCGCCAGATCGTCCACGTACCGCAGCGCCAGCATCGCCGCCCACCCGAAGGCAGGGATGTCCAGCAGCGTCAGGTACCGCCAGCTGCTGTCCATCGCCACGCCCAGGATGAGGCCCAGCAGCAGGAACAGCGTGCCGGCCCCGATCCCCACCCAGAAGAGGATGTTCCGCTTCAGAGGCTCCACCGAGGCGGGGACCGACGCCGCGTCCTGCTCGCGCTCCGTCTCCAGCCGCTTGAGCGCATCGTCCCGCTTGGCGATCACCTTGGGGTAGCGCTCCACCCGCGCCAGGATGTCCGCTGGCAGCCCCAACGTCTCGGGTGTGGGCGCGGAGTTCCACGCGCCCTCCGCATCCCGGACGGCCACCTTGAGGCCCTCGGTGCTCTTCAGCTTCCGCTCCACCTCGAAGGCCTGCGAGTTGAGCCCATCCAGCTTGAACTGCAGATCCTCCATCTCCCGCGACTTCACCAGCTCCTGCTCCAGCGCCTTCACCTTCGCCTCGGCCGCGGGGATGTCCTCCGCGGGCGCCACCGACTGGGTGCTGGCCAGTGCGGGCATGGACGGGTTGCTCGCCAGCGCTTGCATATGCGGGTTGGTGCCCCCACCTGGCAGCGAGGGCTTCTTCACGTCCGTCTTGGAGGTGCGAGCCCTCGGACGGCGCGAGGGGAGATGGCTCGGCATCAGGCTGTACACCTGCTCCCAGACGGTGCGCGACGGCAGGCCCACCTGCGAGCGCAGAAACTGGCCAATCTCCGCCGTGTCCGAGGACACCAGCTCCGGCGGCTGGCCCGGCATCGTCTGCTTGTGCAACGTCCCCGAGCTGCCCAGCTCACGCAGCAACCGGTAGGTGAGGTTGTCCTGGCCCACCAGGGTGAAGGCGGCCTTGCCTCGCTTGTCCTGCTGGGCCGAGAAGTTGCCGTCCTCGCCACGCCCGTCGGCGTACAGGAGTGCCATGGCCAGCCCCGCCAGCGGGCTGATCTCGGCAGCAGGAGGCTTGAGGACGGTGAAGCCCGGCTTCAGCTGGAAGCGGTTCTGAGCCGAGAAACCCCGGACGTTTTGGACGGCGACCTCGAGGAAGTGCATGCGCTCCCCCATCCTAGCGCACCAACGAAAAAAGGAGCGCCCGCGAACGGACACTCCTTTCTCGGTACCGCGCTCACCTGGGGGGTGGGCCGCTGGGGACCCGGGGGACTGCTCCCCAGTGGCGCGCTAGGCCTTCTTGGCCGCGGTGGCGCCGGCCGCTGGAGCCGTGGGCTCCTCCTGCGTCTCCACGCGGGAGGCCTTGCCCTTGAGGTTACGGAGGTAGAAGAGGCGGTTGCGGTTCACGTTGCCGCGCGAGAGGACCTCGATCTTCTCGTAGCGGGGGCTGTGCAGCGGGAAGATGCGCTCCACGCCGACGCCGAAGGACACCTTGCGCACGGTGAAGCTGGCGCGGTTGTTGCCCTTCTTCTTGCGGATGACGATGCCCTCGAACGCCTGGACGCGCTCCTTCTCGCCCTCCTTCACCTTCCAGTGGACCCGGACGGAGTCCCCGGTCCGGAAGTCG
>Ga0247825_10002075_pt1 | contig 13247 bp, 9 predicted proteins | sample 13C_Vanillin_Day_FD_194413 | JGI IMG/M metagenome (GOLD analysis project Ga0247825, IMG submission 194413) | Soil microbial communities from agricultural site in Penn Yan, New York, United States - 13C_Vanillin_Day48 | ecosystem: Environmental > Terrestrial > Soil > Agricultural land | place...
GCGCGACTTCGCCGAAGGCGTGACCGCTTTCGTGGAAAAGCGCAAACCCAGCTTCAAAGGCCAATGAGCCGCCAAGGCGCCATGACGCCAGGAAATCAAAATACAGGCATTGAACAGCTATCGGGTGAGTTGGCTGATCAGTATTCTTTTGGTTTTGCTTTCGCCCTTCTTGGCGCCTTGGCGTCTTGGCGGCTAATTTAGGGGGTGGGAATGCCAAGCCTGAAAGGCAAAACGATTTTCATCACTGGGGCGACGCGGGGGATCGGCCGCGAAATCGCGTTGCGCTGCGCGCGCGACGGGGCCAACATCGTCGTCACCGGCAAATCCGCCGAGCGGCACGCCAGGCTGCCCGGCACCATCCACGAGGTGGCGCAGGAAGTCGAAGGGGCGGGCGGCCAGGCGCTCGCCATCCAGCTCGACGTGCGCGACGCGGACGCCGTCTCCGCGGCGGTGCAGCAGGCGGTGGAGAAATTCGGCGGCCTGGACGCGCTCGTCAACAACGCGAGCGCGATCGCACTGACCAAAACGCTGGACACCCCGGTCAAGCGCCTCGACCTGATGCTCGCGGTGAACCTGCGTGGCACTTTCGTGTGCTCGCAGGCCTGCGTCCCGCACCTGAAAAAAACATCCAATCCTCACATACTTACACTGTCGCCACCGCTCAACATGCATCCTCGTTGGTTCAAGGGGCATGTCGCCTATACCATGGCAAAATACGGCATGAGCCAGTGCACGCTCGGCATGGCGGAGGAGTTCCGGGCAGACGGCATCGCGGTGAACTCGCTGTGGCCGCGCACCGCCATCGCGACCGCTGCGATCGAGGTGAATTTCCCGAAGGAGGTTTTCGCCGCGAGCCGCAAGGCCGCGATCGTCGCGGACGCCGCCTACGTCATACTGAACCGCGACAGCCGCAAGGCCACCGGCAATTTCTACATCGACGAGACGGTGCTGCGGGAAGAGGGCGTCACCAACTTCGATCAGTACGCTGTCACTCCAGGAACAAGTCTTTACACGGACTTGTTCCTGGACTGATCGAAGTTCAGGGATGAGGGCGGAGGGATGAGGGATGAGGATTTTTACTCATCACCCATCACTCATCACCGAGCGAAGCGAAAAGGGAGGATACATGGCACAACCTGGCCACCTGATTTCTGTGGAAGCGGCGGTCACGCTCGACGGCCTGCTGCGCGAGCGCGTGAAGCGCACACCGGACCTCGTCGCCTGCCGCGCGTATAACGAGCCGCACAAGAACTGGCGCGATTACACCTGGGCGCAGATCGACCACCAGGTCGCGCGCTGGCAGGCCGCTCTGGAGAAGGAGAGCCTGAAACCCGGCGATCGCGTCGGCGTGATGCTGAAGAATTCACCGGAATGGGTGACGTACGACCAGGCGGCGCTCGGCCTCGGGTTGGTGGTGGTGCCGCTCTACACCCAGGACCGCGCGGAAAACGTCGCCTACATCCTCACCGACGCCGGTTGCAAGGTGCTGCTGATCGAGGGCGTCGAGCAGTGGCGCGCGCTGGCCGACGTCAAGCATCAGCTTCCGACCGTGAACCGCATCCTGACCGTCGACTCGGTGCCCGGCGCGGACGATCCGCGGGTGCGGTGGATCGGCGACTGGCTGCCGGCGAGCGGCGGCGAAACACGCCACGTGCCGCGCGACCCGCACGCGCTCGCCACCATCGTCTATACCTCGGGCACCACCGGCCGGCCGAAGGGCGTGATGCTCTCGCACAACAACATACTGTCCAACGCGGCGGCGGCCTGCTCGTCGGTGTTGACGGTCGGACACGACGACGTGCTGCTGTCCTTTCTGCCGCTGTCGCATACTTTCGAGCGTACCTGCGGCTACTACCTCACCATCCTGTCCGGCTCGACCAACGCGTATTCGCGCGGCATCCCGGTGCTCGCGGAAGACCTGCAGACGATCCGCCCGACGATCCTTATCTCCGTGCCGCGCATCTACGAGCGCGTCTACGGCCGCATCCGCGACGCGCTGAATGCGGGTTCGCCCGCGAAGAAGAAGCTGTTCGAGCTGGCGGTGGAGGTCGGCTACGCGCGCTTCGAGCACGCGCAGGGGCGCGGGCCGTGGAAGCCGTCGTTCCTGCTGTGGCCGGTGCTCGATGCTCTGGTCGCGAAGAAGATCCGCGCGCGCCTCGGCGGACGCCTGCGTGCGGCCATTTCGGGCGGCGCGGCGCTGCCGCCGGAAATCTCGCGCGTGTTCATCGGGCTCGGGCTCACCGTGCTGCAGGGCTTCGGCATGACGGAGTCGAGCCCGATCGCCGCCGCCAACCGCCCCGGCGACAACCTGCCGGCGAGCGTCGGCACCGCGCTGCCGGGCGTGCAGCTGAAGATCGGCGAGAACAACGCGCTCATGATCAAGGGGCCCAACGTGATGCTCGGCTATTGGAATAACGCCGATGCGACGAAGGCCATACTCGGGCCCGACGGCTGGCTGAATTCCGGCGACACCGCGCGCATCGACGAGAAGGGCCACGTCTTCATCACCGGACGCCTGAAGGAGATCATCGTGCTCTCCAACGGCGAGAAGCTGCCACCGGTGGACATCGAGTCCGCGATCGCGCGCGACCCGCTGTTCGAGCAGGTGATGCTGCTCGGCGAGGGCAAGCCCTTTCTCTCCGTGATGACGGTGCTCAACGCCGAGCAGTGGATGAAGCTAGCGGTGGAGAAGGGCTTCGACGCTACGCCGATCGGTGTCAAGGAAAAGCCGGTCGAGGACGCGTTGCGCGCGCGCATCGCGGCGCAGATGAAGGAATTTCCCGGCTACGCTCAGGTGCGCCGCGTGGCGGCGACGCTCGAGCCCTGGACGGTCGAGAACGGCCTGCTCACGCCGACGATGAAGCTGAAGCGCGCGAAGGTGATGGAAAAATTCAATGCCGAGATCGACAAGATGTACGCGGGCCACTGACCCGCTGCAAGCGCGTGATAGGTGACGAGTGATAAGTGATAAGGCTCCCGCGCGGCGGATGTTTGCAACCGGCCCGTATCACCTATCACTTATCACGGACTCATATGAATGAACAGCGTCCGACCTGCCAACTGCCCGCAGGCAAGGAGCCGATGCTGCGCGTGGCGCCGATGCCGCGCGACGCGAATCAGACCGGCGACATCTTCGGTGGCTGGATCATGGCGCAGGTGGACATCGCCGGGAGCATTCCCGCGATGCGGCTTGCCAAGGGTCGCGTGGCGACCGTGGCGGTGAATTCCTTCGTGTTCAAGCAGCCGGTGTTTGTCGGCGATCTCGTCAGTCTCTATGCCGAGGTGGTCCGGGTGGGCCGCACCTCGATCACCGTCAACGTCGAGGTCTACGCGCAGCACCGGCCGGAGCGGGAGGAAGTCGTGAAGGTCACCGAAGCCACGCTCACCTATGTAGCAGTGGACGAAAACCGCCGGCCGCGTGTTGTTTCGGCGCAACAGTAACCTGTTGTATGCAAGCACTATTGTTGTAGAAATACCGTCGGGGAGTAACAATGGCTTGCGGCAGTTCGAGCGTCATCAATAAGGGGGAATCATGAGCACTTCACGAACGCTGGTTTCGTTTGCCGTGGCTTCCGCGCTGGCGGCTTTCGCTGGCGGCGCGCAGGCTTCAGGCTTCGCGCTGATCGAGCAAAACGCGAGCGGGATCGGCAATGCTTTCGCCGGCCAGGCCGCTTCCGCGCAGGACGCGAGCACCATCTTCTTCAATCCCGCCGGCATGACGCTCCTGCCCGGCCGGCAGGTCGTGTTCGCGGGTCACGCGATCCGGCCTTCCGCTGAATTCACCAACAGCGGTTCCGTCGCGCCGCCCTTCCTGCCGCTCGGGGACAACGGCGGCGACGCCGGCGACTGGGCTTTCGTGCCGAATGCCTATCTTTCGTGGCAGCTGTCGCCCAAGTGGTTCGTTGGCGTGGGCATGAACGCGCCGTTTGGCCTGAAGACGGAATACAGCCCCACTTGGGTCGGTCGCCTTCACGCCGTCGAGTCCGATCTCAAGACCATCAACATCAATCCCAGCGTCGCCTACAAGGTGAATGACCAGGTTTCCTTGGGCGCGGGTATCAGCTATCAGCGCGCCGAGGCCACGTTATCCAATAATGTGAACTACGCTGGCGCGGTGGCGCAGGTTCTGGGTGCGGGGGCGGGCGCCGCGATTGCCGCGGCAGGACAGGGCGAGGGTCTTGCGAAGATCGAAGGCGACGATGACGCGTTCGGCTACAACCTGGGCGCGATGTTCAACGTCAATCCCAATACCCGCATCGGCGTGGCCTACCGCTCGTCGATCAGCTACACCATCTCGGGCTCGGTGAATTTCGGAAACCGGCCGGCGGCGCTGGCCGCCGCGCTTCCCGATGGCGCAGTGCAGGCGGATATCAAGATGCCGGCTTCCGCGTCGGTCAGCGTATTCCACAAGCTCAACCCGAAGTGGGATCTCCTGGCCGACATCAGCTGGACCGAGTGGAGCTCGGTCACGGCTCTGAATATCGTGCGCTCCAACGGCGCCCTGCTGACGACGACGCCGCTCAACTGGAGCGATACCTGGCGCTTGTCCGTCGGCGCGAACTATCACGTCAACAGCGCGTGGACCCTGCGCATGGGCCTCGCGTACGACGAGTCGCCGGTGCCGGATGTCGACCGCACGCCGCGCATTCCGGACAACGACCGCACCTGGCTCGCCTTCGGCGGTCAGTACCGCCTGTCGAAACAGGGCGCAATCGACTTCGGCTATGCCTATTTGCACGTGAAAGACCCGAGCGTCAGCCTGTGCGGACCGGCCACGGCGGCGACCTTGGGCTGCCGGGGGAAGAACAACCTCGTTGGCACCTATGACAACAGCGTGCACATCTTCAGCGCCCAGTACCGGTACAACTTCTAATCGCGCGCGGTAACTCGATCGGCCGGGCGGTTTCGACCGTCCGGCTTTTTCGTCTGTAGTGCCTTCATTTCCCGTCTCTTTTTCCGGTCGGGCTGCGTGCTAGAATCGCCGTTCACTCGGGAGGGTTTCATGGCAGCCGCTTCTCCCTTCATCGTGCGCAAGGCAGCGGTCCTCGGCGCAGGCGTGATGGGCGCGCAGATCGCCGCGCACCTGGTCAACGCGAATGTCCCCGCCATCCTCTTCGAGCTGCCGCCCAAGGAAGGCGATCCCAACGGCAACGTGCTGAAGGCGATCGACGGCCTGCGCAAGCTCGAGCCGAGCCCGCTTGCGGTGAAGTCGAAAGCGGACCTGATCCAGCCGGCGAACTACGGCCAGCACCTCGACCTGCTGAAGGACTGCGACATCGTGATCGAGGCGATCTCGGAACGCATGGACTGGAAGGCCGACCTCTACCGCAAGGTGGCGCCGCACCTCTCCGAGCACGCGATCTTCGCGAGCAACACGTCGGGTCTTTCCATCAACAAGCTGGCGGAATCGTTTCCGGAAGGGCTGCGCCGGCGGTTCTGCGGCGTGCATTTCTTCAATCCGCCGCGCTACATGCACCTCGTCGAGCTGATTCCCGCGAAGGACACGGACGCCGCGCTCCTCGACGACCTCGAGAAGTTCCTGGTCACGGCGCTGGGCAAGGGCGTGATCCGCGCGAAGGACACGCCCAACTTCATCGCCAACCGCGTCGGCGTGTTCTCGCTGCTCGCGACGGTGCACCATGCCGAGCGTCTCGGCATCGGCTTCGATGTCGTGGACGCGCTGACCGGCACGCTGATCGGCCGCCCGCGCAGCGCGACGTTTCGCACCGCCGACGTGGTGGGGCTGGACACCTTCGCGCACGTGGTCAACACGATGAAGGAAACCCTGCCGAACGATCCGTGGCACAAGTACTATGACGTGCCGGGCTGGCTGAAGCAGCTGATCGAGCAGGGCGCGCTCGGCCAGAAGACCCGCAAGGGCGTCTACCAGAAGATCGGCAACGACATCCACGTGCTCGATCTCAAGACCAGGAACTATCGGCCCTCCGACGGCAAGGCAGACGAGGGGGTCGTTGAAATCCTCAAGAACAAGGACGTCGCGCAGCGTTTCGAGCAGCTGCACGCCTCCGACCATCCGCAGGCGCAGTTCCTCTGGTCCATCCACCGCGACGCGCTGCACTACTGTGCGGTGAACCTGGCCGAGATCGCCGACAACGCGCGCGACCTCGACTTCGCGATCCGCTGGGGCTTCGGCTGGAACCAGGGACCGTTCGAGATCTGGCAGGCCGCGGGCTGGAGCAAGCTCGCGGGCTGGATCGGCGAGGACATCGCCGCGGGGAAGGCCATGAGCAGCGCGCCGCTGCCGGCCTGGGCGATGGAATCATCGCGCAAAGGCGTGCACGGCGCGGAAGGGTCGTTCTCTCCCGCTGCCAAGACGTACAAGCCGCGCTCCGCGCTGCCGGTCTACCGGCGCCAGCCGTTCCCGGACCGCCTGGCGGGCGAACCGGTCAAGTACGGGGAGACGATATTCGAGACCGAGGGCGTGCGCTGCTGGCACACCGGCGACGACATTGCGATCGTCAGCTTCAAGAGCCGCATGCATGCCATCGGCGATGATGTGCTCGACGGCGTGCAGCAGGCGCTCGATGAAGCCGAGCGCAATTACATGGGGCTCGTCGTCTGGCAAACGGAGCCGCCGTTCTCGGTTGGCGCCAACCTCAAGAAGACGCCGGCCGGCGGACCGCGGCCGAAGCCTTCTGCGCTGGGCAAGCTGCTCCGCTCGGTCAAGCGCGAGGCCGAGTCCCTCGCGCTGAGGGCGGCGCGCCAGATCGGCGTCGCCGACCAGTTGATGGCGGGCAAGCTCGCCGAGGTGGAGAAGCTGGTCGAGCAGTTCCAGGAAACCACGCAGGCTCTGAAATTCTCCGCGGTGCCGACAGTGGCGGCAGTGGACGGTCTCGCGCTGGGCGGCGGCTGCGAATTCGTCATGCACAGCGACCGCGCGGTAGCCACGCTGGAGAGCTACATCGGTCTGGTCGAAGCCGGCGTGGGACTGCTGCCGGCCGGCGGCGGCTGCAAGGAGTTCGCGCTGCGCGCGGCAGCCGAGGCGAAGGGTGGCGACCTGTCATCGTTCATTCAGCGCTATTTCAAGGCGGTGGCGATGGCCGAAGTGGGCCGCAGCGCCGAGCATTCCCGCGAGTTCGGTTACCTGCGCGTGACCGATCGCGTGGTGATGAACCGCTTCGAGCTGCTCGACACCGCCAAGGCCGAGCTGCGCGCGCTGGCCGCGGGCTACCGCCCGCCGCTGCGCCAGGTCGCGGTCCCGGTGGCGGGACGCAGCCAGATCGCGACGATCCGCGCCTTCATGGAGAACCTGCTCGCCGGCGGGCACATTTCCGAGCATGACTACCTGATCGGCCACAAGGTCGCCATCGTGATGTGTGGCGGCGAAGTGGAAGCGGGCAGCCTGGTGGACGAGCAATGGCTGCTCGACCTCGAGCGCAAGCACTTCATGGAACTCATCGCCACCGAGAAGACTCAAGCCCGGATAGAGCACACGCTCAAGACGGGCAAGCCCCTCAGGAACTAAGGTACAAGTCACAAGGCACAAGGGCGGACGCATGCAACGGTTTGGCTATTACTACTTGTGCCTTGTGTCTTGCGTCTTGTGCCTTCGGATGGAGAACCACCATGGCTAAGCAAATCCAGGACGCTTATATCGTCGCGGCCACCCGCACACCGGTGGGTAAGGCACCGCGCGGGATGTTCAGGAACGTACGGCCCGACGACCTGCTCGCGTTCGCGCTGAAGAGCGCGCTCGCGAAATCCCCAGGCCTCGATCCCGCGGCCATTGACGATGTGATCGTCGGCTGCGCGATGCCGGAGGCCGAGCAGGGGATGAACGTCGCACGCATCGGGCTGCTGCTCGCTGGCTTTCCCAATACCGTGTCGGGCATGACCATCAACCGCTTCTGCTCTTCGGGGACACAGGCGGTCGCACTCGCCGCGGACCGCATCCGGCTGGGCGAGGCCGACGTGATGATCGCGGCCGGCACCGAGAGCATGAGCATGGTGCCGATGGGTGGCAACAAGCCGTCGTTCAGCCCCGACGTGTTCGGGAAGGACGAGAACGTCGCGATTGCCTACGGCATGGGCATTACCGCCGAGCGGGTGGCGGCGCAATGGAAGGTGAGCCGCGAAGATCAGGATATGTTCGCCGCCGAGAGCCACCGGCGGGCGGTGCGCGCGACCGAGAGCGGCGAGTTCAAGGACGAAGTGACGCCGTACCCGATCCGCGACCACGTGCCCGACCTGGCGACGCGCGAAGTGAGTGTCAATGCGCGCGACGCGGCAAACGACGAGGGCCCGCGCCGCGACACTTCGCCCGAGGCGCTCGCGAAGCTGCGCCCCGCGTTCTCGCTGAAGGGCAGCGTCACGGCCGGCAACAGCTCGCAGATGTCGGACGGCGCCGCGGCGGTGATTCTGATGAGCGAGGCTGCCCTCGCGCGCTACAATCTGCGCCCGCTCGGCCGCTTCCTGGGCTACTCGGTGGCGGGCGTGCCGCCGGACATCATGGGGATCGGTCCGGTGAAGGCGATCCCGAAAGTGCTGAAGCAGACCGGCGTGAAGCTGGAGGACGTGGACTGGATCGAGCTGAACGAAGCATTCGCCGCGCAATCACTCGCCGTGATCAGGGATCTCGGCCTCGATCGCGCGCGCGTCAATCCACTCGGCGGCGCGATCGCGCTCGGCCATCCACTCGGCGCGACCGGCGCGATCCGCGTAGCGACGCTGTTGCACGGACTGCGCCGCCACAAGAAAAAATACGGCATGGTGACGATGTGCATCGGCACCGGCATGGGGGCCGCGGGACTGTTCGAGGCGCTTTGACGCCGGCGCGGGCGCCGATCTCAGTCAGGGGATCTTGCTGACCGGCTCTGGCCGCGCGATGCCGAATCCCTGGACATAGTCCACGCCGATCTCGCGCAGCTTGTCGAGCGTTTTCCTGTTCTCCACGAACTCCGCGATGGTGCGGATGCCGACTTCCTTGCAGACCAGGTTGATGGCCTTCACCGTCGCCGGTCCGAGCGGACCCTGCAGCATGCTCTCGATGATGACACCGTCGATCTTGATGAAATCGACGGGCAGCTCGTTGAGATGGTTGAAAGAGACCCGGGTGCTGCCGAAAGAGTCGAGTGTGAAGCGGCAGCCCTGCGACTTGAGTGCGGCCACGAACGCGCGCGCGGCGGCCGGATGCTCGATCACGTCGCGCTCGTTGACCTCGAAGCACAGTACCTTGGGCGGGACGCCGGCTTGCTTGATTTCCTCCTGCACCGCGCCGAGGAACGAGGTGCTTCTCAGCGCCGCGCCCGAAACGTTGATGCACATCATCGGCAGCGGTCTCGCCGGATCACCGCGCATGCGCGCCGCGCAATATAAGAGGACCGCACGCACCACCCAGCGGTCAATTTTGGCCATCATCCCAAGGCTCTCCGCCACGTCGAAGAAGCCACCTGGCGGCAGCAGGCTGTCCTCTTCCTGCTTCAGCCGCAACAGCACCTCGTAGCACAGCGGGTCGGCTGTGCCTGCCTTGAGCGGCAAAATCCGCTGCAACAGGAGTAGAAACAGGTTTTCCTTCAGCGCGCGCTCGAGCATGGCGCGCGGGTCGTCCCATCCCGTCAGCTGCTCGGTCATCAGGCGCAGGTAAAGCGCCTGGCCTGCACCCGATGCCGGGGGAATGGTTTCCATGTCCCGCGACCGTCCCGGCATGGTCGGAACGTCCTTCTGCGCAGCTAGAGGATTGGCGCCACCCGGTTTTCCCGAAAGCGTCGGGGCATCCTTTGCCGCGGGAGGAGTCTTGTCCTCAGGCACTGTCACTCGGGAGGCATTCTATAAGGGCGAGGCATCGACGCAATCATTCTACCTTATGATTCCATGAGGAAAATCTTTGTACGGTGGGGCACAGACCGACCCCTCGCACGACGCCGCCCTACATATTGGGGTAGTTAGGGCCGCCGCCGCCCTCGGGCGCGACCCACACGATGTTCTGCGTCGGGTCCTTGATGTCGCAGGTCTTGCAGTGCACGCAGTTTTGGGCGTTGATCTGCAGCCGCGGGTTCTTGCCGTCCGCGTCGCGCACGATCTCGTAAACACCGGCCGGACAGTAGCGCTGCTCGGGTGCGTCGTAGAGCTCCAGATTGACCTTGACCGGCACTGTGGCGTCCTTGAGCGTCAGGTGCGCCGGCTGATCCTCGTTGTGGTTGGTGTTGGAGATGAATACCGAGGACAGGCGGTCGAACGTCAGCACGCCGTCCGGCTTCGGGTAAGTGATCGGCTCGGCTTCCGGCAGCGTTTTCAGCGTCTCGTGGTCGGCGTGGGCGTGGCGCAGCGTCCACGGCGCATGCCCGCGCAGCACCACCTGGTCGAATCCCACCATCAGCGTGCCCAGCGCGAGGCCTTTCGACATCCACGGCTTGAAGTTGCGTGCGCGGTGCAGTTCCTCGTGCAGCCAGCTCGCGCGGAACTTGGCGGGATAGGCGGAGAGCTCGTCGCGCGAGCGCCCTGCGCCGAGCGCATCGTAAGCGGCTTCCGCCGCCAGCATGCCCGACTTCATCGCGGCGTGGCTGCCCTTGATGCGCGAGGCGTTCAGAAAGCCCGCGTCGTCGCCGATCAGCGCGCCGCCCGGGAACGCGGTCTTCGGCAGCGACTGCAGGCCGCCGGCCGAAATGGCGCGTGCGCCGTAGGAGATGCGCTTGCCGCCTTCCAGAAAAGGCCGGATCGCGGCATGGGTCTTGTAGCGCTGGAATTCCTCGTACGGATTGAGGTACGGATTGCTGTATCCCAGTCCGACCACGAAGCCGACGGCGACCTGGTTGTTGTCGAGGTGATAGAAGAACGACCCGCCGTAAGTGTCGTGGGCGAGCGGCCAGCCCGCGGTGTGGATGACAAGGCCCGGCTTGTGTTTCTCGGGCTTGATCTCCCACAGCTCCTTCAGGCCGATGCCGTAAACCTGCGGGTCCACGCCCTCGCGCAACTTGTAGCGGTCCTGCAGCTGCCGGCCGAGGTGGCCGCGGCAGCCCTCGGCGAAGAAGGTGTAGCGGGCGTGCAGCTCCATGCCGGGTTGGTAGCTGTCGGTCGGCTTGCCGTCCTTGCCGATGCCCATGTCGCCGGTGGCGACGCCGCGCACCGCGCCGCGCTCGTCGTAGAGAACTTCGGTGGCCGCGAAGCCCGGGAAGATTTCCACGCCGAGCACCTCGGCCTGCTTGCCGAGCCAGCGGCAGACGTTGCCGAGACTCACCACGTAGTTGCCGTGATTGCGGAAACAGGCGGGCAGCGCGAAATCCGGCACCTTGAACGAGCCGCTTTCCCCGAGAAACATGAAGCGGTCTTCGGCGACCGGGACGTTGAGCGGCGCACCGAGCTTCTTCCAGTCGGGCAGCAGCTCCTCCATCGACCGCGGGTCCATCACCGCGCCCGAGAGGATGTGCGCGCCGACTTCCGAGCCTTTTTCCAGCACGCAGACGCCGATTTCCTTGCCGTCGCGCGCGGCGAGCTGCTTTACGCGGATGGCCGCGGCCAGCCCCGCGGGGCCGGCGCCGACGACCACCACGTCGTATTCCATCGTTTCGCGCTGCGCCACTATTCACCTCTTGTTACATCAATCATTGGTGCCATTATAGTAGAACGCGCCATCGCCTCATTCGCTTTCAGTGCGTGATTCGTGAATCGTGATTCGACTTGTTACCTCGTGATTTGCGGGTCGTGATTCGATGCCGTCGCTTACACCAAACCTCTCCCGAGGGGATCGGAGTTTTTCAGGTTCGACTCACGACTCACGCTTTTCCAAGATCGCGCGGGCGGCGTGGATGCCGCTGCGCACGGCGGACTCGATCGTGGCCGGATGGTCGCTCGCGACGTAGTCACCGGCGAGATGGAAGTTGGTGAGCGGCGTGCGCGATTCCGGGCGCTTCAGGCCAGGCGTGCAGGCGAAGGTCGCGCGCTTTTCGGCGATGACGCGGCACCACAGCGGGTCGGGCAGGGCGCCGAGCTGCTGCTGCAGCTCCTGGTGGACGAGCCGGCCCAGCTCGTCCTGCGCGAGGTCCTGGTGCGAGCCTTCCGCGCTGATCACGGCGCCGATCACGCCGTGCTGCCCCGCGAGAGCGCCGCGATCGAACGCCCATTGCAGCAGCGCGCTGTCGAAGCCGAGCATCGGCGAGGGCAGTCGCACGGTTTCCGGGTAGCCCAGGTAAACCGAGTAGATCGGCTGGTAGGCAAAGCGCTCCACGGACTCGGCCACTTCGGTCAGCGCCGAGATGCCGATCAGGAAAGCGCCGGCGTGGTAGGGTGGCAGCGCGCAGACGATATGGCTGAACGTGCCACTGCCCGCCGCGCTGCGCACAGCGAAGCCGCTGCTTTCCTGGTCGATCTCGGTCACGCGGCTCCCGGTCAGCACCGCGCCGCCGTGCGCGCGCACGTAGTCCGCGGCAGGGTCGGGAAACAGCCGCGACAGGTCGGTGCGCGGCAGCAGCATGTCGCTGGCACTGCTGGCGGCGTCGAGACTGTCGCGCAGCACGTTTAGAAATACCTGGGCCGAGGCTTTCTCGGGCGGGGTATTCAACGCGGAGATGCACAGCGGCCACCACAGCAGGCGGGTTAACGCGGGGCCTTGCGCGTGATCCGCCAGGAGCGCGGCAACGGTCAAGTCCCGTTCCAAGGCATAACCCTGCTGGCGCATGCGCATCATGAAGCGCGCCGCGGCCCAGCGTTCCCCGGCCGGAGCTCCACTTGCTGTCGCGAGGCCGGCCAGCAGGTGCAAGGGGGCGGGCAGGCGGGAAGCCCGTAGCGAAAAGCGCCGGTGTACCTGCCAGGTGAGCGGCAGGCGCAGCAGCAGCTTCTCCGGGGCGGCGCCGACCAGGCGCATCAAGCGCAGCGTCTCGCCGTAAGCCCCGATCAGGATGTGCAGGCCGTTGTCGAGCGCGGTCTCGCGGTGCTCGACGCGCCGCGCGCGGCCGCCGAGCGTCTTGGCGGCTTCGAACACGGTGACGGGAACACGCTGTTCCGCGAGCGTGACCGCCGCTGCCATGCCGGCGTAACCACCGCCGATGACGGCAACGTTCATGTCAGCAATCAAGAATAAACCGGAATAGGGGTGTATGAGGGGAGTATCCCCTCATTCCATTCCCTTAGGCCGCGACGGGTTGGGCGCGCTTGTGGCCGGACCAGATCTTCCCGGGCACGCAGACGCTGCCCTCGAAGATGCGGCGCGCGGTGCGGATCAGCGCCGCGCGGCGCAACGCCTGCTTGTCGTCGGTGAAATCGGCGTCGAGGTCGATGACGATCATGCCCTGGGG
>Ga0247825_10002076_pt1 | contig 13244 bp, 10 predicted proteins | sample 13C_Vanillin_Day_FD_194413 | JGI IMG/M metagenome (GOLD analysis project Ga0247825, IMG submission 194413) | Soil microbial communities from agricultural site in Penn Yan, New York, United States - 13C_Vanillin_Day48 | ecosystem: Environmental > Terrestrial > Soil > Agricultural land | place...
GCGGACCGCATGAGCCCCGAAACTCGTGAGCTGCTGGAAGAGATCCTCGAGCGTCGCCTCGTCATTGACGGACACGCGCATCTGAATGCGTGACTTGTCGTCGTTGGTCTTGCCGATGTCGAACGTGATGATCTCGTACGAGCCCTTGACCTCGATGATCTTGTCGAAGATCGCTGACAGCAGCCCCGAGTCAATCAGGTGGCCTTCCGCCTCGATCGTGTCTGTGACTGACATCGGCAGTCATTGTACTGGTTGTTCCGCTTCAAGCTTTGAAGCGGCGACTTCACTTCTTGAGCGCTTCCGGCCCGACGAACTTATAGCCGACGCCGCGGACTGTCAGCAGGATCTTCGGAGAGCCGGGCCGATCCTCGATGTAGCGCCGAAGCCGCACGATGAAGTTGTCGATGGCGCGGGTGTCGGTCCCTTCGTGCAACCCCCACACTTCTTCGAGCAGCGTGCCACGGGAGATCGCCTGCCCCGCATTTCGCACCAGGTACTTCAGCAGATCGCACTCCATCTGCGTCAGCCGATATGACTTGTCGTGCACGCGTACTTCCATCGCGCCGAAGTCGAGCGTGCGCCCCTCGAACGCATACGTCTCGGGAGTGGGCTCCGGCGTCTCAGAGTCGCGCTCGTTCCAACGCCGTCGGCGCTGCAGGCCCTTGAGCCGCGCCATCAGGATCGCGAGCTCGAACGGCTTGGGCAGGTAATCGTCCGCGCCCGATTCGAAGCCGCGCAGCACGTCCTCGGGACGTCCTCGGGCCGTGAGCATGAGGATCGGCACGAACTGGCCGGCCGCTCGCAACTCCGTCGCCACCGTAAAACCGTCCTTACCCGGCAGCATCACGTCGAGGACCACTATCTCGAACCCGTGGCGCTCTTTCAACAGCAGCTCGAGCGCCTGCTCCCCGTCGCGCGCGACCACAGCGTCGTAGCCTTCCGCCTCGAGGTTGAAGCGAAGACCCTCGGCGATGTGCTGCTCGTCTTCGACGATGAGGATGCGAGTCATTGCGCGATCAGTCGAGGCAGTTCGAGCGTGAACGTGGCGCCGCGCCCCTCGCCCTCGCTTTGTGCGAACACCCGTCCGCCGTGCGCACGAGCGATCGACCGCACGATATAGAGGCCGAGGCCCGTTCCCTTGATGTTGCGCAGGCCTCTCGCCTGGACACGATAGAAGCGATTGAAAATCCGCTTGAGCTGCTTTCGCGGAATCCCGATGCCGCGATCCTGAACGCGAACCCAGACGGTGTCCGGGGCCGGTGCCGCGACCGACACCGTCACCTGCACCTGGCTCCCTGAGTACTTCACGGCGTTGTCGAGCAGGTTGGTGACGACGGTGCGAAGTTCCTCGGCATCGCCGCTGACGACCAGTGCGCGATCGCGTGGCGCAGCGAGTTCGATGGCGCCGGGATGCAGATGATGTCGGACGATCGCCAGGCCCACGCACTCATCGGCGAGTGCGCCCACATCCACCGGGCCGCGCGCGACAGCCTTCTGCCGTTCGCGAACCACACCGGCTTTGAGTACCTGATCGACCGTGTGATGCAGCCGATCGGCATCGGCGAGCATGATGTCGTAGAACTCACGGCGTCTCGCCTCGCTGACCTCACGCGACTGCAGCGTCTCCAGGTACAGACGGATCGATGCGATCGGTGTCTTCAGTTCGTGTGTGACGGCGTTGATGAAGCTGTCGTGCTCCTCGTTTCGCTTGATCTCGAGTACGAGGAAGACGGTGTAGACAATCAGCCCGGCAATGATCAGGCCGAACAGGATGATGCCGACGATAATCGGGGTGATTCGGCCCGCATTGGTGATCACCCAGCTGATATTCAGCAGCAGTGCCGCTATGACGAGCAGCACGCACAGGGCGACGAAGAAGGCGATGGCTTTCTGGCGCCGGGTCACCGGGTGATTCTAGCAATGCAGAATTCAGAATGCAGAATTCAGACAGTGCCTGTACGTAGCAACGGGGTGAAAGCGCAATTGCCTTTCACCCCGTCTGCCTTCTGAATTCTGAATTCTGAATTTCGTGTCGGTCACGCTACCGCTTCATCTGCCGACACCACGTCGTCTTCGCTCATGGGCTGCTTGATCTTGGCCAGCTTGATGTCCCAGGCCAGGCCGAGGAGCTGCAGCGTTCGAATCCCGATCCAGTTCTGATCGAGCTCATACCACGCCAGGCCGTGGCGCGCGCTTGTCGGGTGTGCGTGGTGGTTGTTGTGCCAGCCCTCGCCGAAGGTCAGGAGCGCGACCCACCAGTTGTTGGTGGAATCGTCACGCGTCTTGAAACGGCGTGTGCCCCACTTGTGTGTTGCGGAGTTGACGAGCCAGGTAGCGTGAAGACCGAAGGTCGTGCGGAAGAAGATGCCCCAGAGAACGTATGGAATGCCGCCGAAGGCCAGGAGACCAAGGCCGACGACGACGTTGCCCACCCAGTGCCACTCCGAGAGGAACACGTGACCGCGATCTTTGCTGAGGTCGGGAACGTAACGCGCCAGCACCGAGGCGTCGTGATGGAGCCCGTCGCCCAGCAGGATCCAACCCATGTGCGCCCACCACGTGCCTTCTCGCGGCGTGTGCGGGTCGCCTTCCTGATCGGACTTCTGATGATGAATGCGATGCGTGGCCACCCAGAAGATGGGACCGCCTTCGAGCGCAAGGGTCCCGCAGAAGGTCAGGAAGTACTCGACCCACTTCGGCGTCTTGTACCCCCGATGCGTCAAGAGCCGGTGGTAGCCCATGCCGATGCCGAGCATCCCGCCGGCGTAATAGAGAATGAATGCGGCGAGCATCGCGCCGGCATCCACGTAGAAAAGGGCCGCCACGGCGCCGACGTGAAACCCGGTCATGGCGATTGCGGTAATCCAGTTCAGGCCTGTTTGATGTTTGCGGCCGTAGAGAAGCATCGGGGTCGCCATTGACGCGGGTATCCTCCTAAAGGGTTGTCGGAAAGTGAGTCGCCAAACCATAGCAGTCCAGCAGGCGCGCCTCTGTAATACTTCTGTACCCGACACCAACTACAAGGGGTTCAATGAGTTCGGCCGATGTCTTCGCGCTCTCGATTCACGCCGATTACCGGTGTCGGCACTCGGGTGCATGTTGTTCCGCCGATTGGGATGTCCCGGTAGAACTCCCGGTTTACCGGATGCTGGAGGACGCGGTCGCTGCCGGTCGCCTGCGGCCGCAGGTCTCCGCCCGCCATCTCCATCCGTTCGTCGTCGAACCAGACCTGCCTGAAGATGCGGCTGCGATGCTGGAGCGCACAGAGATCGGGGAGTGCGTGTTCCTCGATCGCGGGACGAAGCTGTGCATCGTTCATCGCGATCTCGGTGAACCGGCGTTGCCGGCGACGTGTCGATACTTTCCTCGACTTGCTGTTCGCGACGATCGCGGTACGTTCATCACGCTCTCGCATTTCTGCCCGACGGCCGCGTCGATGTTGTTTCGTGACGACTGTGCGCTCGCGATCACTTCGGGACCGCATGCTTTTCCACCGGGTCAGTACGAGGGGCTCGTTGTGACGAGCGACGACCTGCCTCCGCTCCTCACGCCGACGATGCTGATGGACGGGCCTGGCTATTCGGCGTGGGAGCGCCACATGGTGATGCGCTGCGCAGAAGGCGAGCGCAGCCCTGAATCCATCGTGGCGACGTTGGAACGGGATGCTCGCCTGCTTCGCGCGTGGAAGCCGGGACGAATGACGCTGGTCGATGCCGTTCGCGATCTGCCGGTGCAGCCCGAACGGGCCGACATGCCGCGCGCATTCGATCGCACCGCTTCTCTCTACGCGGAGGTCATCCAAACTGTGCCGGAGGACCTACGGCCTCACCCGGACGAGCATGGACTCGACGTCGCGTTCGTGGAGTACGCGGGTCCGATGTGGGCGCGGTTTTTCGTTCCGCTCAATCGATATATCGCGGCGAAGGCCTTCGCCTCGTGGACTGCTTACCAGGGCCGAGGTGTCGCGTCGATCGTGCGTGGGTTGGAGGCGGCACTGGCGGTCGTCCGCGTCGAAGCGGCCCGACAGTGCCGTGATGCGAAACGGCATCTCGACGCCGACCTGCTGCGCGATGCCTTCCGAAGTGCCGATTTCATCCTCAATCACCTCGCCGTCGGCGAGGATCTGGCAGGCGCCTGGTCAGTGGCCGAGTCGTAATTCCCCTTCCGCCGCTACCTACACATCCGAAACGTCAAAGACGGCGATCACTGGACCGTGATCGCTCGTCCCGAACTCGCGCTGCACGACGCAGGACGTCGCGCGCGATGCGAGTGACTCGCTCGCGAAGACGTAGTCCAGACGCCAGCCGATGTTGCGCTGCTTCAGGTTGCGCCACGGCGCCCACCACGTGAACAGGTCCGTGTTGTCCGGGTCGAGTGTGCGATGTACGTCCACGAGGCCGCGACTCAGAATGCGTTCGATGAGCGCACGTTCGTCGGCGCGCTGACCGACGATGCCAGGCTTCCGTTCCTTGGGGTGCACGTCCATGTCGGTGCGCGCGACGTTCATGTCGCCGCACATGACGAGCGGTCTTCCCGCCGACTGCGAGTCAGCGGCGAATTGATCCATCGCCTCCAGGAATCGCACTTTCGCAACGAAGTCTTTGCCTCCATTCGGCACGTAGATCGACGCAACCGTCACCTTCGGCAGTTGCGCGGTGACAATGCGATGCTCGAAGTCGAACGGTGGATGCTCGAACGTGAGCCGGTCGGGAAACGTCGCCGTCCGGACGTGCAGCGCGACGCCCGAGTACCCCTTCCCGCCGTGCCAGTAGCACGAATATCCCTCGAGGTCGCAGATCCAGACCGGAAGCTGGTCGAGCGACGCCTTGATCTCCTGCAGGCAGAGGACATCAGGCTGTTCGCGCTCCAGAAATTGCTGAAGCTCGGTCTGCCGGGCGCGGATCCCGTTTACGTTCCAGGTGGCGATCTTCATCTGGTTAGTGGGTGGTGGTTAGTGGTTGGTGATCAGCGGGTAGCAGTTCGTGGCTATCGAGCTTCCGTTTACCACCAACCACCCACCACCATCCACCAACCAGAATAAAGTGTAGGGCATGCACGCGACGCTCGAGCTCGCGCGACGCATCGATCGCGCCGAGATTGATTTCTGCGCCATGGCCACGATGGGCGTTTCGCAGGATGCGGCGACGCTCGAGCGAGGCGGTGGGCTGGCGGTGTACGCCGCACCTAGTTCGCCGGTCAATAAAGTGCTCGCCCTCGGGCTCGGGGTCGAATGTGCTGACGATGATCTCGATGCGATCGAGGACTTCTACGCCGAGCGGGGATGCCCGGTGCAAATCGAGCTGTGCCCGCTCACGTCGCCGGATCTGCCGTCGAGACTGTCGAAGCGCGGCTACGTCCTGCAGGCATTCGAGAACGAGCTCGCTCGCCTCGCGCCAACCGAGCCTGTGCAGTCCTCGTCTGATGCCGATATCACGGTCGAAGTGGGGGCCGCGGAACATCCGTGGCTGGAAGTCGTTGCCGAAGGGTTTTCGGTTCCGGATCGACTCGTGCCGGGAAGTCCGCCGGTGCCGCACGACGCGGTCGCGGCCATCGGCGATGTGATGCGACTCTTCGTGCACCCCGACATTGTGCGATATGTGGCACACGTCAACGGACATCCGGCTTCGGCAGCCGTCAGCTTCGTGAAGGATGGTGTGATGTGTATCGCCGGGACGGCGACACGCCAGGCGTTTCGTCGGCGCGGCCTGCAGCGGGCCGTCGTCGCGCGCGCCCTGAACGATGGGCGGGATAAAGCCGACCTGATCATCGCGACCACTGAACCGGGCAGTGTCTCGCAGCGGACGTTCGAGCGATGCGGCTTCCGCGTCGTGTATACGCGGGCGATTCTGGTCAAGTACTGAGGCTATGGGACGATCGTTGGCCGTGGCAGGGATGAAACGCATCCGCGCGGGGGTCGCGGTGGCGTTGCTGTTCCTGCTGACGGGCGCCTACGCTCCGACGCAGTCACAGAGCGTCTCCGCGATCACGCCGCCGTCGGCGGAGTTCGGCGCGAACATCGGCGACGACTACTTCCTCGCCACGTACTCACAACTCGAGGCCTACTGGAAGAAGCTCGCGCAGGAGTCGGATCGGCTTCGACTCGTGGATATCGGACGAACGGAAGAGGGACGACCGCAGTGGATGGCGATCGTCTCGTCGCCCGAGAACCTTCAGAAGCTCGATGAGTACAAGGACATCTCACGCCGCCTCGCTCTCGCGCAAGGTCTGAACGACGGTCAGGCACGCGCGCTGGCCGCTCGCGGGAAAGCTATCGTCTGGATCGATGGCGGATTACACGCCAACGAAACGCTCGGCGCACAACAACTGATCGAGACGGTCTATCAACTCGTCAGCCGTTCCGACGACGAGACGCGTCGCTTCCTGAACGACGTGATCGTCCTGGCGGTGGACGCGAATCCCGACGGTCACGAGCTCGTGGCCAGTTGGTACATGCGCGAGCGGGATCCACTGCGCCGCTCGCTTTCCGGAGTTCCGCGCGCGTACCAGAAGTACGTCGGGCACGACAACAATCGCGACTTCTACATGTCAACGCAGGCCGAGACGATCAACATGAACCGCATCCTCTACAAGGAGTGGTTCCCGCAGATCGTGTACGACCACCACCAGACGGGGCCGGCGGGAACCGTGATGTTCGCGCCGCCATTCCGCGATCCGTTCAACTACTTTCTCGATCCGCTGATTCCGGTGTCGATCGACCTCGTCGGCGCCGCCATGCACGCGCGCTTTGCGGCCGAAGGCAAGGCGGGCGTGACGATGCGAACCGGATCGAACTACTCGACGTGGTGGAACGGCGGCCTCCGCACAACGGCGTACTTCCACAACCAGATTGGGTTGCTCACGGAAACCATCGGCGACCCGACGCCGGTTGAAATCCCGTTCGTGCCAGACCGGCAGCTGCCGAGCGCCGATCTGCCGTTCCCGATCGCGCCGCAGCGCTGGAAGTTCCGGCAGTCCATCGACTACTCGATCACGGCAAATCGTGCTGTGATCGATGCCGCCTCACGCAATCGCGAGGCGTTGCTGTTCGGCGTCTACCGGATGGGGAAGAACGCCATCGATCGAGGGAACCGCGACTCCTGGACGGTCTCTCCACGCGCGCTGTCCGCTGCTCGCGGCCGCGGCGACTTCGAGCGCCAGTTCCGTGACCCGGCCCGTCGAGACGCACGCGCCTACATCGTGCCGTCCGATCAGCCCGACTTCCTGACCGCGATGAAGTTTATCGACACGCTGCTCAAGACAGGAGTGACGGTCCATCGCGCGACCGCCGCGTTCAAGGCTGACGACAAGAGCTACCCGGCGGGCTCGTTCGTCGTGAAGACCGCGCAGGCGTTTCGACCACATGTGCTCGACATGTTCGAGCCGCAGGACCATCCCGACGACATTCCGTCTCCCGGTGGACCGCCAATACCGCCGTACGACAACGCCGGATGGACGCTCGCATTTCAGATGGGCGTGAAGTTCGATCGCTTCCTCGAGGCACTCGAGGGCCCGTTCGAGCGTATCGACTCGGTGACCCTCCCCGAGGGCCATGTGTTCGGATCAGGAAAGGCTGTCGGATATTTCCTCGGCCATCAACAGAACGACGCGTTCACCGCTGTTGGCCGCTTGCTCGCCGCCGGGCAGGAGGTCCTGTGGCCGCGAGATCGATCGATTGGAAGCGCGCCCGGCAACACGGGCGCGATGTACATACCCGCGCGATCGGAGACGCGCGCGTTTCTCGAGAAACTTGCGCGTGACCTCGGCCTGGCTTTCGCGGCTGTCGCCGCACCGCCTGCAGGGCCGGCGATGAAGCTCCGCCCGGTCCGCATCGCTCTCTGGGATCGCTACGGGGGATCGAGTTCGAGCGGATGGACGCGCTGGTTGCTCGAGCGATACGGATTCCGCTTCGACATCATCTACGCGCAGGCCATCGACGCGGGAGGATTGCAGAGACGATACGACGTCCTGATTCTCACCGACGACGCGCGGCTCGACGCGAGGGGCGGCAGCAACGGCGCCCCCGACCGCGTGCCTCAGGAGTACAGCCACACGACCGGGTCGCTCACGGCGGCGCGATCGTTGCCGAGACTGAAGCAGTTCGTCGAAGAGGGGGGAACGCTGATCGCCGTTGGCCAGTCGACGTCGATCGCCGAGGAACTCGGCTTACCCGTGTCGAGCGCCCTCGTCGATGGAAAGGGCGACAACGCGCGCCCGCTGAAGCCGGAGCAGTACTACATTCCAGGGTCGGTGCTGAGAGTAAGCGTCGACAACACGACGCCACTTGGCTACGGCTTCGAGCGCCAGGTCGATGTGTTCTTCGATAACAGTCCGGTGTTTCGGATCGGGCAATCCGCCGCCCCCGCCACTCGCGTCGCATGGTTCTCGAGTGCCGCGGCGCTGCGCAGCGGATGGGCCTGGGGTCAGCAGTATCTCGAAAACGGCGTCGCAGTTGTTGATGCGAAGGTCGGCCGGGGACGCGTGCTGCTGTTCGGCCCCGAGGTCAACTACCGCGCGCAATCGCACGGCACGTTCAAGTTCCTGTTCAACGCGATCTACTACGCGACGGCTGAGCCAGCGACGATAGGCGCGCGCTGAGCGATCTCCATCGCGCTGATCGGCTATCAGCGTCGCTCGAGCAATACGACATCGGAATCGTCCTGCACGCGTTCGAGAACGATCTCGCGGCCGTCGGGAGAGACGTCGAAGTCGCGCACGTCGAAGCCGGGCGGAAGGTTGGTCAGCTGACGTTCGGCACGCGTGGTCAAGTCGATCAGCCAGAGATCCTTGTGCTGAATCTCGCCGCGCATCACCACGATTGAATCCGTATCAAGAAATCGGAGGCGTCGCGCGCCACGCGTCAGCGTCAGTCCCGGCAGTGGATGCGGCCCACTTCTGGTTGCCGCTTTCACCGAAAATGTTGTCCCGATGTCGGGACCGGAGTAGAGGACGAACTCACCGCCCGGCGCCCACACAGGATCAATCGCGTAGTCCCGCGTGAACGGTGTGACGGAGCCATCGAGCGAGATGGTGAAGAGGCGTGGCGTTCCGTCCACGTCCGCGGCGGACGTGATCGACTGGCCGTCAGGTGCCCATCCGGGACTGCCGCGGAGCTTCAGGGACGATCCAACGGCGTGAGCGTTCGTGCCATCGACGTTCATCACCAGGAGCTCGGATTGACCGTGCCGCCCGACCGCGAAAGCGATGCGCTGCGTTCGGGGTTCGATCGCCGGGCTGCCGATGATCCGCGCCTCGGGTGCGCTCCATAGCTCGGTGGCGGCGCCGTCCGCCAGCTTCCAGATTCCGTCACCTGCGCCCTTGGAAGACACATACAGCAGGTATCCAGAGCCCATTTGCGGAGCAAATCCAGGGCCCGTCGTGAGGGAGACGGGAGTGAGATGTGACGCGTCGGCTGGAGTGCCGGTTACGGGAACCCGCCACAGCGTTCCCTTCGGGTTCGCGAGCGTCAGCACCAGGCGTCGTCCGTCGTCGCTGGCCGCGAGCGATGTGTATCTATCAACGCCAGTGCTCACACGATGCGGCACGCGTCGCTCGACATCGATGCTGTAGAGCCACGGACCGGAGCCGTCGCCATCGCTCGCGAGATACATCAGCGTGCGGCTGTCGATCATCACCGGGTGACTGACGCGCCCGGCGTGACGCGTGACCTGCTCGGCTGTGTCGCCCTGTGGACCGATACGCCAGACGTCCATGGCATTCGGCACCGATCCCTGAACGAAGTAGATGAACCTCTGGTCGGGGGACCAGAGCGGAAAGTGCGCGTGCAACCCGGAGGTTGCGGTGAAGATGGCCCGGTCTGTCGGGTCGCGACCGGAATCGCGCACGAACATCGGATCGCCAGGACCGGGTGTGTGGTATGCGAGTCGAGTTCCATCGCGCGACCAATCGAACTCCGCAATCCCCTCGAGGTAGGGGCGTGGCTTCCCGCCAAGCGTGGGGACGGCCCACAAGCTGATGTCGCCGCCTGACGTGTCGGGGTTGCGAGTCCAGAAGGTGACCAACGCGCCATCCGGCGAGAATCCCATCGTGCGAATCGACGGATTAATCAACTCGCGCACGGCACCCTGCGTCAGGTTGTAGAACTGTCCTGTGCCAACCTGCGTCACCCACACGTCCATCTGGCCGTCGCGGTCGGAGAGGAAGGCGACGAATCGTCCGTCACGTGAAACGGCGGCCGCTTCCTCCGTGCCGTTGAAGTCGGTCAGTCGTTGGAACTGAGCGCCATCAAGGGGATTGCGCCAGAAGTACTCCGTTCTGTCGACGGCCCACCAACCCGCAGCCAGTGCGGCCGTGAGCGCCGCCGCGGTCAGAGACCAGAGGATCGTTGATCGGTTGCGCGACGCAGGTGTTACGGCAGTGGGCTGAGAAATCGATGGTGAGGCCGGGGCTGGATCGAGCTCGTTGCTGCGCTCGCTCTCGTCGTGGCGGCTGCGCGTCCATGCGTTGAGCTCAGACTTGAAGGCATAGACGGAGCCCAGCTTGTCGTGGATGTGGCGATGAACCGGCATCGCCTCGCGCTTTTCCCACCGCTGAACCGTCGTTACGTCGCGTTTCAGGTAGGCGGCGATCTCCTTCCACGAATCCAGTCGGGCTTCGGATGCAAGGCCGGCCGTCGGTGGGGCGCCGGACGAAGGATCGGCCATCGTGTTGCTCGTTCCAGAGATGACCGGATTGTAGCGCCCGCCTCAGACAGCGGCAATCGACGGCAAAGAGCGGCAGCACGAGAAATCCGGCCGCGTGCGGTCGATTGCTGCTTGGCAGTCCCCGCAGCGCCGGCGATTGTGGCGGAGCGCGCACGAGCGCAAGGGGGAACAACATGAGAAAACGGGTGCTCTTGTCTGTGGCGTCGTTTCTGATGGTTGGTGCACTGCATAGCGGGAAAGCGCTCGCCACCGATGCTTACGGTTTTTCGGGCACGACCGTCGTAACGGGACGGTTCGGGGAAATCGACGTCAAAGCTCACACGGTTCCGGCGGACTTCTGGCAGCTGAGGTTGAAGACTCTCGGACAGTCCGACCTGTTCGTGCAATCCAACAAGTGGGACGCTGGAGGGAGCACGGGTTGGCACACGCACCCCGGGCCGAGCCTGATCATCATCACCGCAGGACTGGTCACGGCATATGAGAGCGATGACGATGACTGCAGTCCTCATGTCTACGGAATCGGGACACCGCTGGGCAACACGTTCATCGATTCCGGCGGCGACGACGTGCACGTCCTGCGCAACGAGACGTCGAGCGAGGCGCGTGGGTTTTCGGTTCAGATGATTCCGCCATTCGGCCCGAGCGGACGGCGGATCAACGCACCGCACCCACCGAACTGTCCGTTGACGATCGATTGAGGGAATGGCGGCGGCCGCGTCAGCGGCTCAATCGCTCGAGCAGCGCGATCGTGGCCTCGTTGGGCTGGCGCGCACGCCGAGCGGCTTCGAGCGGCGTGCGGTCGCCCTTGTTCTTGATATCCAGCCTGGCGCCGGAGTCAGCGAGGAACTGAATCACGGAGAGAAGGCCGCCGCCCGTCGTTGCCGCCGTGTGCATCACGGTGTCGCCGGTGGCGTTCGCTTCGTTCACGTCGATCCCGGCAGCGACCCCGATTTTGATCGCGGCGAGCGCCTGCTCCTCTGACACGTGCTGCGATTCGTCGCCACCAGACGTCACCGCACCGGCGGCCAGCATGAGGACGTTGTTCCCGTTCTTCTGCGTCAGCTTCGGGTCGGCGCCGGCGTCGAGCAACAGCTTCATGACGGTCACGTCGCATTTGCGCGCGGCGCGCATCAGCGGCGTGGCGCCTTCACCGAGCCGGCCGTCGCCGGCGTCGTAGACGCGCTTGAGGATCGGGCCCTTCAGTCTCGAGTTCGGATTGGCGCCCCTGGCAAGCAGCATCTTGACGATCGGGATGCTGCCTTCGATCACCGGCGGCGCAGGATAGGGCCGGCCGAACGTGTCGCCGAGCGTGTGCATGTCGATCGCCCCGTAGAGCGGCGTCATGCCCTTGATGTCGGCAAGATTCAGATCGGCGCCCTTTTCGATCAGCACCGACGCCGTGTCCCAGTGGCCGTTGATGATCGCGATGATGAGGGCGGAGGTGCCTTCGGGATCGAGAAGGTTCAGGTTCGCGCCGGCATCTGCGAGGGCTCGGGTGGCGTCTGTCGCTCCTTCACGCGCGGCGTACATCACCGCGGACCAGCCGCCTCGCGGGAGCACGGTCTGACCCACGTATGAGACGCCTTCCTCGACGCCTGAAAGCAGCACACCGTTCTGCGTGTGCGGGTAGTTGGTGACCTTCGACTGAATATTCAGATCGGCGCCGGCTTCAGCGAGCGCGCGCACGGTGTCCGCCCGATTGCTCGAGGCAGCCCAGACCAGAGCTGTCGTTCCCGTGCGCGTCTCACGGGCGTTGACGTTGGAGCCCGCTGTGACGAGACGCTTTAACCCATCCACGCTTCCTGTTTGCGCGGCCAGCATCACGAGCGTCTGCCCCTCGGGGAGCCCGGCTTCCGCTGTTTTGATGTTTGCGCCCGAGTTGAGCAGCAGGCCGACCAGGTCGCCGCGACCGGTGCGCGCGGCAAGCGAGAGCGGCGTCACGCCGTAGCGATTGGCGGCATCGACGCGGGCGCCTGCTCGAATCAGCAACTCGGTCGTCGACAAATCACCAGCGCGAACGGCCCAGTGCAGTGCGCTGGTGCCATCGACCTCAGTCGCGTTGATGTCCACCCTGCTGTTAAGGAGGGTTCGGACGGCGGCCGTGTCGCCGGTTTTCACCGCGGCGACGAGCGCAGGCTCCGGCCCCGCAGCTCGCGCGGGCACAGCTAGCGCGAGGACGAGGAGCGCGAGAACGAAGCGCATCAGAAGAACTCGGCGGTGCCGGTACTTTCGCCGAACTTGGTCATCGGGCTGTCGAAGTGATTCGCGACGCTCAGCCAGAGGTTGCCGAGCTGCGTTTCCTTCGGCAGGACGATGTGACGGTTGCCTCTGGTGCTTGCACCGCCACCGACGGCGACCATCGGAAGCGGATCGGTCGCGTGCACATTGGAGTTCGCCATGCCGCTGCCGTAGAAGATCAGCGAGTGATCGAGCATCGTGCCGTCGCCATCGGGCGTCGCCGTCAGCTTTTCGAGCAGCCGCGCGAACGTCTGCAGGCAGAAGACGTTGATCTTCGCGTTGTTGGCAATCTTCTCCGGCTTGTCGCCGTGGTGCGAGGTCACGTGCCACGGGTCGCTGATTCCG
>Ga0247825_10002077_pt1 | contig 13237 bp, 8 predicted proteins | sample 13C_Vanillin_Day_FD_194413 | JGI IMG/M metagenome (GOLD analysis project Ga0247825, IMG submission 194413) | Soil microbial communities from agricultural site in Penn Yan, New York, United States - 13C_Vanillin_Day48 | ecosystem: Environmental > Terrestrial > Soil > Agricultural land | place...
CTCCGCGCTGTCACGTCGTCCTCGTCCGCGTAAAAGGTCGAGAAATCTCGCGACACCGAGGACACCGTTGTTTGCCCGTTCGCTACGTAGATGACCGCCCGATCGTCCGAGTGATCGCCGACGAAGAGCGGAAAAAACTGCGTCTTTGGCCGATGGGTGAGATACGTCGGACCATACTCCGCCAATGCATCGACGGCGATGCCCGACCAGCCCAGTTGCGCCTCGAGGTAGTACGTATTGCTTCCTTCACGCGCGTCGGCTGACCCGACATCGACAAACACCCCACCGCGTCGGTCCTGAAAAAAATCGCGGGCAATCCACTCCTCTGGCCCGTTCGACCAATGCGTGGAGCCGTACGCGGCCCGTAGCCAGCCATCCTCGTCCCGCCGACCATAGTCTCGGGCAACAACGCCACTCACTACTGCCGTGAGCACCATCACCAGCAGCACTTCCACCAGATTGAGGCGAGGCAAACGGCGCGGGAAGGACTTCGTCACGGAGACAGCCTAGCACGCCGCTCGGCCCTCGACAGGTAGACGGGTCGAGGGGTTCATATGAACTAGGGAAGTGACCGTTTGTTGAGGCAATCCGCGACAGGAAGCGGCTCTTCCCTAGCGGTATTTGCGAGCTTTGCAGTCCCCCGGGTGCGTGGCGTGTGGAAGTTGGACATGCTTCGTGAGGACGGGCTGGCGTTGGACCGCACCAAGCGGGAAGGGGGGTGGGGTTCCATTGCGACGACCATGGGCCTTCACGCGGGAGGTAAGTGGACGGCGCGTTCGTTGCGGACGGTGAACCAGCTTGTCCGAAAACTGACGGCTGTCTCAATCGCCCGTGAGACTCGCTCATCTCCCGGACCGTGACGCAAGGGGACCTTGAGGCTCCCGCCTGTCTCGATTCACCCCCGCGATCGTGCTCCCGTCTACACGCAGCTCGAGCGGCGACTCCAGGCAGGCATCGCGTGCCGGCGGTTGGCACCAGGGGATTAGATCCCGACGGCTCGGCAGTTGTACCTGGCGTTGGCCTTCCAGAGCACGGTCGCAAACGCATCTGCGAAGCGTGGGGAGTGGGGGGCGAGCGTGGGGTACGAAATATGCCGCGCTGTCGCCCGGTATATTCGGACGTGTATAGGCGAACTGCAACGCGGACAACGCCGCTAACGATAGGTCCACGCGTCTGTCTCAGAGTGCCGTGCGGCGTCCGGAGCTGCCTGACACTGGCGCGTGACGTTTCTTAGCAGGGGCCGTGTCGGGCCCACTAGCCACGAATGCCAACTACAGCTGGACATCCCCTGCGTAGTCCGGATATCGTGCGCCACTGGGCGTGCCTCTCGGTACGGATAGCCGCACTGTGGGGGTCTTCGAACCGCGACGAGAGTAACGAACGATGCCGAATTATTGAAATTCTAACTGCGCCGGCCGGATAGCCTGCGTTCAGTGCTATGGCACCGGCAAGCACGGCAAGGACTCCGCGAAGTCATGCTCACACTGCGGCGGCTCGAAACAACAGCGTTAGACCGGCTGGATCTGACGAAGGTGGACGAGATCGGCTTCATCGACCTGATGCCGAGCAGCGACCACGGGCCCTGCAGCTGGTCGGCCTTGGGGCAGATCGAGGTGTACGCGCGCCCCGGCGCGCGCAGACCGCCGGCCGGCGTCTAGGCCTAGAGTCGTCATGCCGAAACAGCGCCAGCCTTTGTCGCGTGCTTCCTCACTGTCACGATCCAGGGGCGGCGTGCGCCGCGTCGCGGCCAAGACCGGCGGCAAGCCGCGTCGCGGCCAGACCGGCGGCAAGGCAGCGGCAGCGAACAGTCCCGCAAACACGCAGACCGGCGCGCCTGCCGACCCGGCGGTGGCCGAACTACGCATCGGTCCAGGCACGGATGGGTCGGTCGCGCAGATCCGGGGCACTGCCACGCTCATCGAGTTGGCCGCCAAGTGGATGTACATCCTGCGGAACCGCAGCCGCTGGGCCAAGGACGACGATCTGAAGATCGAGATCGGCGAGGCGGCCAAGGACGACCTCGCCAAGCTCGGCGTCGATGATGCAGCACTTCTGAAGATCTGCAGTTCGGAATGGCGGCACACCGAGGTCACGTTCTTCGACGACCACGCCACCAGCCGGACCTCGACTCCCGCCCAAGCCGCCGCCATGGCGTTTCCGTGGGAATTCGTGCTCAGCTCCGCCACCCGCAAGGCGCGCGCGGAAACTCTGCTGGTGACGCGGGTGCTTCCCCGCCCCTGGCTTTGGCCCGGCACACCGGTGGACCTCGACAAGCTGCTGTTCGTCGAGAGCGCGCCTGGGCGACTCGAGGGGTTCTACTCGTTCGAGTCCGAACGCGCACGGCTGCGGGCCGCGACCGGCCGGAGGCAATGGGCCGTGTCGGAATCCGACTCGTTGCGACGGCTCCCCGACCGGATCCGGATGCACAAGCCAAACGTCATCCATGTCTCGGCCATCGACAACCACCAGGCGGCCCAGATCATCCACGGCTTCTACGACGACCCCGAGATCGAGAAAGTGCTGCCGAACGGGCCCGATGACGGCATCATGATGCGGCGGGTCTCGACCGAACGCTCGTTACCGCCTGAGGAACCCGTCCCCTACGACGAGTTGGCCAAATATCTCCTTCCCGAAACGATCAAACCCAAGCCCTGGCTCGTGACCTGCAACATGTACTTCTCGAGCGCGCGGATCGCGCCGGAGTGCATCCGGCGCGGCGTGCAGGCGGCGGTCGGCTTCCAGGACGAAGTGGACGACGAGCTGGCCGAACTCTTCTTTCAGGAGTTCTACCGGGCCTGGTATACCGACCAGGGTGCCGGACTTCCCAACGCCTTCGGGCAGGCGTGGAAGGCGCTCCAGACACACCGGCAGCGGCTGTACGGGACGGGCATCGTGCTGTGGCTTGCGCGCTCCGCGTTCAGCATGCAGCGGCGGCCGGCGCTCGGTAAGCCCGGTGAGACGGACATCGCGATCCCGAAACTGCCAACGGACCCGCAACGCAAGGCGGTGCGCCGCCAGCCGATCACGGAGGTCCTGCAGGTCGAACTCAAGGTGCCGCCCACCGTGAACTATTCGCTGCTGCACAACGCGCGGCCGTTCCTGACGAAGTTCACGCTCAACAAGCTGGTCAAGCACTCGCTCGACGAGATTTCGGTGACCGTCGATCTGAACGTCGGCGACGGCTCGCTTCCCTTCCGCTACACCGAGCGCCTCCTCGAATCGTCGCAGCGCGACGTCTCGAGCCTGGTGCGCGTGCCGCTGACGGCGCCGCTCCTCCGCTCGCTCCGCGAGCGGGTGCAGACGACGCTCTACGCGAAGGTGTCCTGGGACGGACGCGTGGCGCACGAAAGCACGGAGAGCGTCACACTGCTTCCCGTGGACGAGTGGCTTGACGACACCACGGAGAATCCGTGGCTGCCGTCGTTCGTGCTTCCAAGGGATCCGGCGATCGTGAAAATCATCTCGGCGGCGCGGCAATACCTGGTCACGCTGCTCGACGACACCGCTGCCAGCTTCGACGGCTACCAGTCGGTGACCGACGTCGCCGATCCGCCGCTCGAAAACGTCGACATGCAGGTGCGGGCCATCTGGGCCGCGATCGTCAACGAGTTCAAGCTGCTCTACGTCAACCCGCCACCGGCCTACTCGAAGCAGTCGCAGCGCCTGCGGACGCCCTCCGAGATCCTCGACTCGGGATCGGGGACCTGCATCGATCTGGCGCTGCTGCTCGCCGCCTGTCTTGAGTACATCGAGGTCTACCCCGTGCTGGTGCTGCTGAGCGGGCATTGCTTCGTGGGCTACTGGCGCAACTGCGACGACCACGAGGAGTTCCGTCGCGTGTGCCACGTGCCGAAGTCGACGCCGATCGAAGTGGGGCGCCTCTCGCGGGCCTCCGCCGTGTCGCTGGTGGACGAATACGAGTGGCGGCTCACCGGACAGCAGTTCGGCGAAATCCGCCACTACCTGCGGACGGACAAGCTGCTCTTTCTAGAAGCCACCGGCTTGTGCTTTGAGTACTCGTTCGCGGATGCGCTCGAGGAAGGCGCCTCCAACCTGTCGCGAGCGGACTTCGATTCGCTGCTCGATATCCGTCTCGCCCGTTCGGCCGAGCCACCAGTGACGCCGCTGCCGATCATCGGACTGACCGGCGGGACCGAGTCATGATCGGCGACGACTTCAGCGGCTACCTCGACGCCGTCACGCAGTACGGGACTCAGTTCGACGTCGTGGATCCATCGGAGACGCGACCGCCAGGCGTGAAGGTCGCGGACGTCCGCCGGCGGCGCGGCCGGCTCACCGACAGCCGCGAGACTGGCGTGCAGAACCTCGCGCTGGTCGAGCGCGAGGGCGTGCTGCTGTGGCTGCCGGCCGAGGACGTCGGCAGCCCGCGCTATGGCGGGTTGCGCCGCCGAGCGAGACGGCGCGGCTTGGCCGGCCTGGAGGTGGGCCGGGTCGTGAAGGAAGTCAGCGTGCCGGTGCTGGAGCCCAACCAGTATCTGAGCGCCCTGGCCGACACCGATCAGCGGCTCAACGCACAGTGCGACGCCGGGCTTCGCACGGTGAAGGTGGCGCCGGACGGCCAGTCGTTCGCGGCCACCACGGAAGGGCTGAAAGCGTCGTACTCGAAACGCACGCTGCTTATCGTCCATGGCACGTTCTCGAGCTCTGCCAACATTCTCGGGGAACTCGCGGCGACTCCCAACGGACGGGCCTTCATGCGCGACGCGCTGAAGGCCTACAGCGGGCAGGTGCTCGTCTTCGACCACCCGACCCTCTCGGTCAGCCCGTTCCTGAACGCCCTCGACCTGGGGCGCCGGCTCGCGGGCACGACTGGATCGCTGGATGTGATCGCCCACAGCCGCGGCGGCCTCGTCACCCAGTGGTGGCTCGAGGTGTTTGGCGACGCCCTCGCCGGGACACAGGTCAGGGCGGTGCTGGCCGGCGCACCGCTGCGGGGCACGCACTTGGCGTCTCCGGCGCGCATCCAGCCGTTCCTCAGCGTGCTGAGCAACATCGGCCACTACGTCGGCCAGACGCTCAACCTCGCCGCGGCCGCCAACCCGTTCGCGTTGGCGTCGCTCGCCTTGCTCCGGTTCTTCGGCCAGCGCGAGCGCAACCGCTGGGGCCTGCCGCCGATCGACGGCATCGGCTCACGGCCAGGAACTGACGCGGCTGTCGCCGTCATACCGGGCCTGCAGGGCCAGTCCGCCGTCGGGAACAACGCCGAGCTCACGCGACTACGGGCCTCAACCGCGCGAGCCAACGTGCGGTACTACGCGTGCGTGGCGGACTTCGAGCCCGAACGCATCGGCTGGAAGCTGTGGAAGGTGATTTCCGAGTTCGGCGATCGCGCCAAGGATGTCGCGACGGACGCCATCTTCAAAGGCGCCAACGATCTGGTGGTGGACACGGCCCACATGACCACGCTCGCCGACGGCCGGGACATCACCGAGGTCACCCAATTCCTGGGCCAAGCGGACGTCCATCACTGCAACTACTTCAGGCAGAACGAGACCTTGAAGAGCCTCCGCGACTGGTTCAAGCCGCTGACATGACCCGCGGCGACTGAAGTCGAGAATCACGCCGTTCGTGTACGCCCACAGATCCCACCGGTGGACACGCACCTAGACTCCAGCGCCTCCACAACTACCGGCGACTCCTACAGATCGGGGTCAAACTCGTCCTACCCACAAACGGCAGCTATCCGCATCACCAGATGCGTTACTGGCTCTGCGTAAATGCTCCCAAGGGGAGCGATGGCCACTGGCCTCGTTGTCCACCTCTTGGTCGCGGTTGCGAGCCACCGACGTTAGATCGTCCGATGGCGCTTTTTTCCCATGCGCCAAGCCAGCATTGCGGCCAAATTCCCCTGCACCGTGATTCTTCCATTGCGCTCAATCGTGAGCCGATCTACCAGGCCGCGGCTTCAGCTCGCGGGCTTCACTGGGTGGCATTCCGCCATACACCTTCTCGGTACTCGCAACCGTGGGCTCAACCGCTCCGCGGCATTCCCGTCGGCCTCAGGCCCGGGACTTCCATGGCTTGAACGCATTGTCGTCGTCCAGCCCTTCCATCGCGAACGCGACCGATGGAAAGTGCCGAGAGATCACGGACTTCATCGAGTTCTCTTCCACCCAGGCGATCCCCTCTTTCGTGTAGATCTCCGGGCGGTAGTCCTGCGACAGGAAGCGATCGCTCTTGAGCCGCCGCGCCGCCATCACCAGGAAGATCCGGAGTGCGGTCTCGCTGAAGCCCATTCCCTCCGGCAGCGGCTCGGCCATGAGCCCCACCATCGTATCGACCATCTCCAGATCGTTGTTGTAGACACGCTTCATCTCGGCGGCCCACTCCGGCTTGTCGGTCAGCTCCTCGAAGCTCCTGACCGGCGGCTTGTGGAGCAGGCGACGGAACCGGTTGTAGCGCGGCACGCCGCGCTCGCGGTCGCGAAGGATGTCGACGGCGCCGAGGTCGAACCGTTCGCCGTTGTCCTGTTCGAGGTTCTGCAGGAACTTCGGAAAGTTGTGCAGCCGCACCGCGCCAGGGTTGTGGATCCCGAACGAATAGAACAGATCCGGAATGTTGAACCGCGCGAGGAACTCCAGCCCGCGCTGGCCGGACAACTCCGGCAGTTCGGCATTCACGAGCCCCGCGCCGGTATCGGCCGATCGGATGGTGAAGTGATCCGGCATCAGCGTGTGCATGCGGTACACCGTCACGAACTCCTCGGTCAGCGAAAACGGCACGCCGTGGTGATCTGTCGGCGAGCCGGGAATCCCGGAGAAGACATCGTTGTCGGCGACCTTCGGAAAGACGTTCTGCAGCGTGCTGAACCGTCCGTGCCAGGCGGTCCTGAGGCCGGTGGTGAGGACGTCCCGCGGAAGGATGGCGGACGACCACTCCACTGTGTGAATCTTCGCGAGCAGCGCCGCGTTGACGAGACGAGCCTGCTGGAACAGCCGCTCGTCGGCCCAGAGCGGATTGTGCTTCCTGAGCATGTCGCAGATGGCGTTGTGCTCGAGCGCGAACAGCGCGTGCAGCAAGCTCATTCCCACCCAGCTGTTCTCAGTGAATCCGGTGATCTCCCGTCCCGTGACAGGATCCACGCCAAGGCGCCCGCTCGGGCTGACCAGCACCTTTCCCTCGCGGCCGGCACGGAGGGACGACTGGGCCGACGGGCTGCTGCCGTAGACGTGCGAACCGTCCCACCAGTGCGTGTTCTCGTTGATGTACGCCGGCGGCCGTGTCGAGTCGGGAACTTTTGGTGGATCGGCCGGCGTCTTCGGCACGCGCATGGTCGGCTCGTGCCAGTGGTCGCCGTCGCCCAGCGGGATGTCGTGGGTGTGACTCCAGCTGCCTTTCTTGTGCACGAACCAGTCGTGGACCATGAACTGGATCCACGCCGCCGCGATCACGTTGAGGATCGTCGCGGGCTGAAAGACGGTGCGGGTCAGGAGCTCGAGGCTGACGTGTCGCGGGCTGGGGATCAGAAGATTGGCCGTGTCAGGGAACGCTTCGCTCAGGGGCACGTTGCGCCCGAAGCGCATGCCCGCGCTGCCCATCCGGGGACACTTGAGGTCGTTGTACGTGCCGTCACTCGCGCGCACGTTGTAGGCTTCGGCCGCCGCGGGCGCCGTGGAGCTCTCGAGCGGCGGCTCCTCCGTGTCGTGGAGATTCTTCGCCCGCAGTTCGTCGCGAATCTGGTACAGCTTGATGCCCTCGGCGGCACGGGGAAGGTCGTACCAGTTTCTAGAATCCTGGCCCATGAACAGACTCCTGAGAAAACATTTGACCTGTGTGTGATGGGAAGAGGGGACACCCTAATGCTGCAGGCGCCGTGATGTCAACACTCTTCGGAACGGAGGCTGAAGCGCTCTGAGTCCCTGCCCGTCCGACGGTTCGAGATGGACAGTCGGGGCAAGGCCGGAGTCGTCATACCGGCAGTTCCAGGGGGTCGAGAAGTGTCAACGACGAGCGACGGCGCGGCACTAGGGTCAGTATGACGCTCTTGCTGGGTCAAGCGTCAGGCATCCAGCGTCTCACGCTGTCCAGGAGCAGTGCGTTTATCTCGGACAAGCGCGCGGAGCTCTAGTCACTCCCCGCCGCGGTATGCGTTGCGCGACACCCGTGTCTCGCCCGCGCGAGAGCGTGGCCCTGTGGAGCGGGCAGTGTGTCAGTTAGTGTGTCAACTGTCGGAGTTCGAGCCGAAGTCGAGGCGAACCCGCATTCATTGTTTAGGAATTCGTGGTGAGCCGGGGGGGAATCGAACCCCCAACCCGCAGATTAAGAGTCTGCTGCTCTGCCAATTGAGCTACCGGCCCACGAAACGCTCCATTGTATCTCAGGATCGGAGAACGCAGCGGCGCGCGCGGCAGGATTTTGTGGGTCCCGGATAAGATCTTGCCGGCTACTGGAGGCCGCCTCGGACGGATGTGATGCGCTCGGTGTTGAAGCCAAGCCAGTGCATCCGTCCCGCGTAGCGGGCATGCTCGACCTTGATGCATCGATCCATGACGACGGTGAGACCGCCGGCCTCGGCTATTCGTCCGCCTTCCTGGTTGATCACGGTGTACTGACACCAAAGGTTCTTCGCACCGATGGCCACCGCCTCTTGGGCGATCCCGGGCAACGCTTGCGGCGCGCGAAACACGTTGACGATGTCCACTGGCACCGGCACGTCAGCGAGGGTCTTGAAACTTCGCTCGCCCAGGATCTCCGCCTCGCGCGGATTCACCGGTATGACGCGGTAGCCGTGTCGCCTGAGGTAGTACGCGACGAAATAACTCGCACGCAGCTCGTTCTTCGACAGGCCTACGACCGCGACGGTCTTCGCGCTGAAGAGCACCCGCTGGATGGTCAGCGGATCCTGATACCGGCTCACGTCGAACGGCGGTGTCATTGGGCTGGTGCCTCGAGGGACGCCGACCGGACCTTCGCGAAGCCCTGCTCGAGATCCCAGATCAAATCATCCACGTCTTCGGTGCCGACCGAGAGCCGGATGGTCCCTGGGCCGACACCAGCGGCCCGCAGCTCCTCGTCCGAAAGCTGCCGATGGGTGGTGCTCGCTGGATGGATGATCAGGCTCTTCGAGTCGCCGACGTTCGCGAGGTGCGACCAGAGCGTCACGCCGCGAATGAAGTCCTGTCCGGCGTCGCGGCCTCCACGACATTCGAACGAAAACACCGCACCGGCGCCGCGCGGCAAATACTTCTCGACGAACGGCTGGTAGCGGCTTGTTCGCAGGCCGGCGTACGTCACGTTCGACGCCATGGCATGCGACTCGAGATACCGGGCCACCACCGACGCATTCTCGACGTGACGCTGCATGCGTAACGACAGCGTTTCAAGACCTTGCAGGAAGAGGAACGCGTTGAACGGACTCATGGCCGCCCCGAGATCGCGCAGCGTTTCGGCTCGAAGCTTCATCAGATACCCGTATGTGCCGAAGGTCTCGTGGAACTGGAGCCCGTGATAGGCCGGTGACGGTTCGGCCACCACGGGGAAGCGGCCGTTCGACCAGTTGAACTCACCGGAGTCGACGACGACACCGCCGATACTCGTGCCGTGCCCGCCGATGAACTTCGTGGCCGAGTGCAGCACGATGTCCGCGCCCCACTCGATGGGGCGGCAGAGAAATGGCGTCGCGAACGTGTTGTCCACGAGCAGAGGGATCTCGTGCTGGCGCGCAATGGCAGCTACCGTCTCGATGTCGAGCACGTTTCCGCCCGGGTTGCCGATCGTCTCGCCATAGAAGGCCTTCGTGTTGTCGCGGACGGCTGCCTTCCACGCATCGGGGTCGTCGGGATCGACCCATGTGAGGTCGATGGACATCTTGCGGAACAGGTGCTTGAGCTGGTTCACCGTCCCGCCGTACAACGCGGACGACGAGACGACGTGATCGCCGGGCGAGAGCAGGGTGAACAAGGCAGCCATCTGCGCAGCGATCCCGCTGGCGAAGGCCACCGCACCGCAGCCGCCTTCGAGGTTGGCAATGCGCTCTTCGAACACGGCCACGGTCGGATTCATGATGCGCGAGTACGTGTTGCCGTACTCCTGCAGGTTGAAGTACGCGGCCGCCGATTCGGGATCCTCGAACACATAGCTCGTCGTCTGATAGATCGGCACCGCACGCGCGCCCGTGTTCGGGTCGGGGCGTTGCCCTGCGTGCACCTGGCGGGTGTCGAAGCCGAAGCGGCGGGACTCTTCCATGGGGCGCGGTCTCCTAACTAGGGCAGCGACGACGTTGTGAATCAAGCAGACGAGCAGACGAACTGTCGTTCACGCTTCTGTCTCTTCTCGGTTCGTGTTCACGTTCGGTGCCGGGTTCCGGGTTCCGGGTTTATGGTTCGACGTCACCTTACAGCGAACCGCGCGGCGTGAACCCGGGAACCGAGAACAAGAACCCGCGAACCAAGAACCGAACCTGAACACGAACCGAGCACTGAGAACCCGGAAGCGTGAACGACAGGTTCTCTGTTCATGTCCCTCTTCCGTCGCGCGCGAGAAACGCCTGAATCATAGGAGTCTGTCGCGCTTCCTCCAACAAGAAGCAGTCGTGCCCGTAGGGCGCGTCGATCACGTGGAGGTCGACGTCCTTGCCGGCCGCACGAAGCGCGTCCGCCAGCTCTTCGGAACCCGAGGGCGGATACAGCCAGTCGGAGCTGAAGGCAATGAGCAGCGACCGGGCAACGACATTGCGGACGGCGTGCGTGAGCGTGCCACGCCCGTACTGCCTCGCGAGGTCGAAGTAGGAGAGTGCCCGGGACGTGTAGAGATAGGTGTTGGCGTCGAAGCGCTTCACGAACGCATCCGCCTGGTGACGCAGATAGCTCTCCACCTCGAACTCGGGCTCGGTCAGCAGGTAGCGGATATCGTCCGCAGACTGCAGGCGACGGCCGAACTTGTCCTTCACGGATGGAGCGGAGAGGTAGGTGATGTGTCCAACCATGCGGGCCACGCCCATGCCGGCCGTGGGCGAGCGTCCGGTGCCGTAGTAGTGTCCGTCCTGCCAGTCCGGGTCGGCGGTGATCGCGTTGCGCGCGATCGCATTCCACGCGATTCCTTGTGGGTGAAGGGCGTGGGTACTCGCGATGGGAATGATCGTGTCGACTTGCTCGGGATATCGAACCGCCCACTCGAGCGCCTGCATACCTCCGAGGGATCCGCCCGCGACGGCGAACACGCGGGGGACGCCGAGCTCATTCAGGAGCGCGCGCTGCACGCGCACCATGTCTGAGACGGTGACGACTGGAAAGTCCGTTCCGTAGGGCTTGCCCGTGGCCGGGTTCGTAGACGAAGGTCCCGTCGTGCCCCGACACCCACCCAGGAGGTTCGAACTCACTACGAAGAATCGGTCGGTATCGAACGCCTTGCCGGGACCGATCATCCCATCCCACCAGCCGAGTCCGCGGCGCTGCTCGCCATCACGTTCCTCGGCACGGAAACCGTCCCTCGTCCCCTCGGCGGCCGGCATCGTCGAGAAGCCCGCCGCGTGTGCGTCTCCGCTCAACGCATGGCACACCAGGATGACGTTATCGCGGTTCGGCGACAGCATCCCGTAGGTTTCGTAGGCGACGCGCACGGGATACAGCTCCCGCCCGCAATCAAGCGCAACTGGTTTTGGTAATTCGAGGAACAGAGTGTCGACAGTGCCAACCGAGCCCACGACAGTCTTCGCCGTCCGCGTCGTCACACGGGCGATCATATCCTTCCCGATGTATGATTCGAACCTTTCGCGAAGTGATTTCGGACGACTATCCGGCGCTATTTCAAGGAGGAGGCCCTATGGCTGAGTCGAGTGTCCAAAACGGAGTCAACGTCGAAGCGCTACTCGCTGCTCGCGAGGTGCTGAGAGGCGCGCCTGAGGCCGCCAAGTTCACGTGGCGGGCATCCTGCAAGTGGCAAAACGGTACCCACAGCCGGACGAAGATCAAGGGATTTCATGGGCTCGGCGAGGAGCAGAAGCACAAGACCGAGTTCTCGTTCGAAGCCGATCATCCTGAGATTTTTGCATCCGAGGATCTTGGTGTGACGCCGATTGAATACGTGCTGGTCGGTCTGGCGAGCTGTCTGACGGCCGGTGTGGCCGCGGTCGCGCAGAATCGAGGCGTCCAGCTCAGGTCGGTCGAAGCGAAGCTCGAGGGGACCATGGACATCCAGGGCATCCTCGGCATCGACAGGGATGTGCGCAACGGATATGACGACATCAAGGTCACCTTCCACATCGATGCGGACGCGCCGAAGAAGGAAATCGAAGCGATCGTCGCGCAGTCACAGTAGCGCTCGGCGGTGTACGACGTGTTGACCAATCCGACGAATGTGACCGTCGCCGTGGCGTAGCAGCACGTAGGCCGGGGCCCGCGGATCGCGGGGTGTGTAGGTGCGTAGGCCGGGGTCCGCGAAGCGGCCCCGGCAGTGTGTAGAGCGCAGGCTGAAGCCTGCGCGGAGTCAAATCATCGAATACATCACCACGGTCGTCATAGGAGCCGGCCACGCGGGGCTGGCCACGAGTCGGTGCCTTTCCGAGCGCTCGATCGATCACGTGGTGCTCGAGCGCGGCGAGGTGGCCAACTCCTGGCGCCGCGAACGCTGGGACTCGCTGAGGCTGCTGACGCCCAACTGGCAGAGCCGACTGCCCGGCTATTGCTACGAGGGCGTCGATCCCGACGGCTTCATGACGATGGCCGAGGTGATCGAGTTCGTGTCACGTTTCGCCGCGGTGGCCGAGGCGCCGGTGCGTACGCAGACCACGGTGACATCGGTCACGCAGTCGGGCGCAGGGTACCTTGTCACGACCGACCGGGGTGACGTGCATTGCCGCTGTCTGGTGCTGGCGAGCGGCGCCTGCAATCTTCCCAGCGTGCCGGCCCATCAGCAGGCAGTACCTGCGTCCATCGAGCACTTCACGCCGATGGGCTATCGCAATCCAAACCAGTTGCCTGATGGCGGCGTGCTCGTCGTGGGCGCATCCGCGACCGGTGTGCAGCTGGCGCATGAGATTCACCAATCCGGTCGTCCGGTGACGCTCTCGGTCGGCGAGCACGTGCGGCTGCCTCGGATGTATCGCGGTCGTGATGTCCTGTGGTGGATGGATGCCTCGGGGGTCTGGAACCAGCGTTACGACGAGATTGACGACATCACCCGTGCTCGAGGACTGCCGTCGCCCCAGCTGGTTGGGACATCTGAGCGGGTGACGCTGGATCTCAATGCACTCACAGCGGCTGGTGTGATACTTGTTGGT
>Ga0247825_10002079_pt1 | contig 13231 bp, 7 predicted proteins | sample 13C_Vanillin_Day_FD_194413 | JGI IMG/M metagenome (GOLD analysis project Ga0247825, IMG submission 194413) | Soil microbial communities from agricultural site in Penn Yan, New York, United States - 13C_Vanillin_Day48 | ecosystem: Environmental > Terrestrial > Soil > Agricultural land | place...
CTTCAAAGGCATTCTCATCATCGCGCCGGCCGAGGGAGCAAGCTCGATTCCGCCGTCGATACTTGCTCTGGACAACGTTCTGGCAGTGGAACCGCCGACAGCCGACGGCGGCGAAGGCGCGGGGCAGCGGGCGGTAGCTGCGGCGGGGAGGACGGCTGCATTCCTCCTAGCCCGTGAGCCGAGGCTCGACGCGGCGGCACTGAAGCGCCGCTTGACCGAAACCGACAGCGACCCGATGTGGCGGGCCCGCAGATAGCCATCCGGGAGGGCGAGAGATGGACGGCAAGAACCGCAAGGATCGCAGGGCTGCGCGCGCCGAGGGCCACCTCGACACGGCTGCGTTCCTGAAGGCGGCCGACAGGTTCATCGATGTTGCCAACCGCCAGAACGAGCGCGTCAAGGCAACGGAGCTGCACCTGGCGTTTCTATATGCATCCGCCCGCTACAGCGCCTATGTCGCGAAGGCGATCCTCGACGCGCCCAATCACGAGGACTTCGTGACGGAGATGACGGGACGGTATCAGGAGATGCTGCGGCAGCATCTCGCCGACCCCTCGCTGGCAGAGCCAGCGGGAACTTGACGTGGCGACGCATGAATCAATGTTCCAATCCCGCACTTGTGTATTGCCCACGGCGAAATCCTGATCCATATAGCCGGCCAGCCGGTGCACCCTTTTTGCGGGGCGCGCCTCAAGATTGCGGTTTTGCTGCTTGCCCATATGGGCGGTTGCCTTCCCAAGTCTGAGATGCCGGGCCGAGCGTGCGGCCCTTTCTTGACCGGCATATTCACGCAACCACCGGGAAAGGAACATCCCACATGCGCGTCACAGGTACCGTGAAATTCTTCAATACCGCCAAGGGCTATGGTTTCATCACGCCGGAGGGCGGCGGGAAGGATGTATTCGTTCACGCCACCGCGCTCGAGCAGGCGGGCATCCGCTCCCTCAACGAAGGTGACCGCGTGAGCTTCGTGCTCGAGGACGATCGCCGCGGCCGCGGCAAGCAGGCGGGCCAACTGCAGAAGGCGTGAGGCTGCCCTACTCGGCATGATTGTGCTATGAAGTCTGGTGCCCTCTGTGAGTTGCAGGGGGCGCCTTCGTGTCTGTGTTGGAGTGCGTTCGATCCCAAGTCACAAGTTCAAGGTCGGCGAGACCGTCGACTTCAAGCCGGGGCGCATGGGCTTTCCGGCTGCGAGCCGCGAGTGCACGATCGTTCGGCTGTTGCCGATCGAGGGCGGCAGACAGCTCTATCGCATCAAGTGCGCCGCCGAGGCGTTCGAGCGCGTGGTGCCGGAAGCGCAGCTCACCGAGCGGGTGTGAGCCTGGCTTTCAGGCGATCCGCTGCCCAGTCTTCCTCCAATTGGTTGTAAAGGCAGCACGGTCGCCGCCAACTCCTTGATTTCCGGGACGTCAGCCATACCGGCAAAGAGCTTCCGCCTCTGCTCCGAGCTGCCGCATCGCCGGCCCGATGATCGACAGGCCAGCGGACATTTCCCTCGATTCGCCCTTTGTTCGCCTCAGCCCGGCTTATAACTGGGGCCGCGCCGATTCGGCGCGCATCTCGCCCCGAGGGGACTGCGCTTGGATAGTCTGCTCGCGATGCTCGATGCAAAAGCAACCGTTCCGCGGCCGACCGCCGGGGACCGGGTGCCCGTGCTGCTGCCAGTCGCTCTCGATCAGACCTACGACTACCTGCTGCCGCCCGACGTGAGCGCGAGCGCCGGCGCCTTCGTGCTGGTGCCGTTCGGACCGCAGACCCGCATCGGCATTGTCTGGGATGCACCCGTCGGCGAGGGCATGAAGCCGGTCGCCGACAAGAAGCTCAAGGCCGTCACCGCCCGGCTCGTCGACGTGCCGCCCCTGCCCACCGTCTCGCTCCGCTTCGCGGAATGGGTGGCGCGCTACACGCTGGCGCCGCTGGGCATGGTGGTGCGCATGATGATGGGCTCCTCCGCCGTGTTCGAGCCCGTGAAGCCGCGCTTCGGCGTCAAGCTGAGCGAAGGCGCCGCCCAGCCGCCGCGCATGACGCCCGCACGCAAGCGCGCGCTCGAGATCGCTGTCGACGGGCTCGTACGGGCCAAGGGCGCGCTCGCCGCCGAGGCGCAATGCTCCACCGGCGTCATCGACGGCCTGGTCGAGGCGGGCAGCCTGGTGGAGGTGGCGATCCCGGAGCGGCGGCTGCCGGCTCCCAACCCGGCCCACGCGACAACCGAGTTCGGCGGGGCGCAGGCCCTCGCCGCCGACGCCATGCGCGCCAGCGCCGATGCTCGAGCCTTCTCCGTCACGCTGCTCGACGGCGTCACCGGCTCCGGCAAGACGGAAGTCTACTTCGAGGCGGTCGCTCGCGCCCTCGAGAAGGGCCGCCAGGCGCTGATCATGCTGCCCGAGATCGCGCTCACCAGTCAGTTCATGAACCGTTTTGCGGCTCGCTTCGGCTGCCCGCCGGTCGAGTGGCACTCGGCGCTGTCCTCGGCCGAGCGCGGCCGTGCCTGGCGGGCCGCGGCCACGGGCGAGGCCCGCGTCGTGGTGGGGGCCCGTTCGGCATTGTTTCTGCCCTTCAAGGACCTCGGCCTCATTGTGGTCGATGAGGAGCACGACCAGGGCTTCAAGCAGGAGGACCGGGTCCACTATCAGGGCCGCGACATGGCGGTCGTGCGCGGCAGCCTCGGCAAGTTTGCCGTCGTGCTCGCCTCCGCGACCCCGTCGATCGAGAGCCACGTCAACGCCCGCACCGGCCGCTATGGCCATGTCGAGCTGCCGAGCCGCTACGCCGGCGCCGAGCTGCCGCAGGTCTCAACCATCGATCTGCGCCAGCAGCCGCCCGAGCGCGGCAAGTGGCTCTCGCCCGTGCTGGTCGAGGCGGTGACGGAGACGCTTGGCCGCAAGCAGCAGGCGCTGCTGTTCCTCAATCGCCGCGGCTATGCACCGCTGACGCTCTGCCGCTCCTGCGGCCATCGCATCGACTGCCCGCAGTGCACCGCCTGGCTGGTCGAGCACCGCTACCGGAACCGGCTCGAGTGCCATCACTGCGGCTTCTCGCTGCCGATCCCCGAGAAGTGCCCCAAGTGCGGCGAGCCAAATTCGCTGGTCGCGTGCGGTCCGGGGGTTGAGCGCATCGCCGAGGAGGTTGCCGAGCGGTTTCCCGACGCGCGGCTCGCCATACTGTCCTCCGACCTCGTGCCCTCGCTCGTCGAGATGCGCGACATCATCAAGAAGATCGAGGCGGGCGAGGCCGACATCATCATCGGCACGCAGATGGTGGCGAAAGGCCACCACTTCCCGCAGCTCGCAACGGTGGGCATCGTCGATGGCGATCTGGGACTGGGCCAGGCCGACCCGCGCGCCGCGGAGCGTACCTTCCAGCTCATGCACCAGGTGACCGGTCGCGCCGGGCGCGTGCTCACCGCCGGCCTCGGATTGGTGCAGACCTACATGCCCGAGCATCCCGTGATGCAGGCGATCATCTCCGGCGACCGCGAGGCGTTCCTCGCCCGCGAGATCCGCCAGCGCCAGGCGGCGCAGCTTCCGCCTTACGGCCGGCTCGCCGCGCTCATCGTCTCGGCGCGCGACAAGGAGTTGGCCCAGCTCTTCGCCCGCGACGTCGCACGTCACGCGCCGCCGGCGCCGCGCATCGAGATTCTGGGCCCGGCGGAAGCACCGCTCGCGGTCGTGCGAGGCCGCCACCGCTGGCGCCTGCTGGTCAAGGCGCCGCGCGAGCTCGACATCCAGACCTACCTGCGCGCCTGGCTCGGCAGTCTGCCCAAGCCGCCCGCCGACCTGCGCATGACGATTGACATCGACCCGTATAATTTCCTGTAGCTAGTTTGACGGGTGGTGCGGGACCGAAGCGAGCAATTTCATGTCCGTAGCCGACTTCACGGGGCTCTCGGTAGCCGACCAGCTTCTTCGCCTGCGAGAACGCGAGGAGGGGATGGGCGGCGAGCACATGTGCGACCTTGTCGAGATGGTCGAAGCGTTTCGCTCGAAACTCAGGGACGCATCGTCGCCCGAGATTTTGCGGTTGTTGTCGAAGACCATCGAGGGCCCAGAGGTCCGGGATGATCACAGCTACTGGAGTTGTGTAAGCGAGCTGCATCGGCGGAGCGATCCCTGCATCTTCGAGGCGTGCGTCGCTTGGGTCGGTGCTGTGGTGCCGCGAGCGCGAGTGGCGGGTGCAGACGTCCTGTCACAACTTGGGTACGCGCGAGGCTATCCTTTTGCAGCGCAATCTTGTCCCGTCCTCGAGCGGCTCCTGGGTGACCCCGAGCCCACGGTCGTTGCAGCCGCGCTGATAGCTCTTGGACATCTGCGCTGCGGCAATCTCTCCCTCATTGCATCTCGCGTCGGCAGCTCTGATGTGAATATCCGCCTAGCGATCGTGCATGCGTTGCTGGCGAGGAACGAACTCTTGGCGCGGCAAACGCTGGTCGAGCTGTCCCGAGACGCTGAAGTCGAGGTTCGCAATTGGGCCACTTTTGCGCTCGGTGCGGGCAGCACCTACGACGACCCCGCTGTACGAGAGGCATTGCTAGCGCGGCTGTCAGACAAAGATGACGAAACGCGTGGCGAAGCACTGGTGGGCCTCGCTGAACGCAAGGACTCTCGGGTGCTGACCGCAATCGCGGAGGAGCTTGCGCTCAGCGATGTTGGCGACCCGGCCATAGAAGCGGCAACGCGGATGCCTCATGCAAGTTTGTTGCCTGCGCTCGAGGGGCTGCTAAGGGCACGCCCGGACGACCTGAGCGTCCGTATGGCGATAGAGGCCTGTCGGAGTGCCAAGGCAAGCACTACCGCCCCTGGCCCAGGAAGTTGGTGACCGCCTGGCGCGCGGCGTCGTCCCAATCGTCGGTGTTGGTCGGGCCGATCAGGTGGCGCAGGCGGCTCAGCTCGCGCTTGACCTCGATGCGAGTAGACTTGTTCCACTTGGGCAGGCCGCTGCGCAGGTCTTCGATGGCGGTGGTGTTGTTGGCCTTCGCCGCATCGAGAATGAGCTTGGCGGCGCGCGCGTAGTCGGTCGATCCGCCCTTGCCGTTGTCGAGCAGGATCGCCAGGTTGCGCGGTGCGAACCTGTTGTTGGAGGCGATCGCCTTCTCGTACCACTCGCGCGCCTTGGCATAGTCCTGCGACATGCCCCAGCCGTTCTGGTTCAGCACGCCGAGGCTGTTCATGCCGAAGCTGTTTCCGGCCGCCGCCGCCTTCTCGTACCACTCGCGCGCCTTGGCGTAGTCCTTGGGCACGCCCTCGCCCTGCTCGTAGAGGAAGCCGAGGCCGTGCATGCCGCCGCCGTAGTTTGCGGCGACCGCCTTCTCGAACCACTCGCGCGCCTTGTCGTAGTCGCGCGTCACCCCGAGGCCGTTACGATAGATCCAGCCGAGCTCGGTCATGGCGGATGTGTTGCCGACCGCTGCGGCCTTCTCGTACCATTCACGCGCCTTCACGACGTCGCGCGGTACGCCCCAACCGTTCTGGTAGAACCAGCCGACGTTGATCATGCCGATGCTGTAGCCCGCCGCGGCGGACTTCTCGTACCAGACGCGCGCCTTCTCGTAGTCGCGGGGGACGCCGAGGCCGTCGCGGTAGAGCCAGCCGAGATTGGCCATGGCGGCGACGTTGCCGGCGGCGGCGCCCCGCTCGTACCACTCTCGCGCCTTGGCATAGTCGCGGGGCACGCCCCAGCCGTTCTGGTAGAGCCAGCCCATGTTGACGATGCCTGCGCCGTTGCCGGCGGCGGCGGCTTTCTCGTACCACTCGCGCGCCTTGGCATAGTCGCGCGGAACTCCTAGTCCGTCGCGATAGAGCCAGCCGAGATTGGCCATGGCGGCACCGTTGCCGGCGGCGGCAGCCTTCTCGTACCATTCGCGCGCCTTGGCATAGTCGCGCGGGACGCCCCTGCCGATCTGATGGAGCCAGCCGAGCCCGGTCATGCCGCCGCCGTGTCCGGCTGCGGCAGCCCGCTCGTAGGCCTCGCGCGCCTTGCCGTAGTCCATGGTCACGCCACGGCCGTAGAGATAGCGCTCGCCCTCCTGGAAGTCCCGCTCCGCCTGTGCGGTGCGCTGAGACTTCTCGTCCAGAGCCTGCTTCTCCTTGGTCGATTTCTGCGCATCCGCCTTGCGCTTGGCCTCCGCTTCCAGGCGGGCCTGCTCGTCTGCGGCCCGCTCGGTCGCCTGGCGGGACTCGGCCTCGGTCCTGCCGGGGTCCTCGCCGCTGTGCCAGCGCGAGTAGGTGATGCCGCCGACGGCGCCCAGCAGCACTGCGACAATGGCGGCGACGATCGGCCAGCGCTGGCCGACGTGGCCGACCGTGGAGGCGACCGGCACCGACTGGGCGGCATCGATGAGGGCGGTGCGGGCGGCGGTGGCTTGCCGGGTGGCCCAGTTCGGCTGCGGGTCGGCGCCGAGCAGCATGGGCCGCAGCTGCGCCACCGACTGCGGGCGCTCGGCGAGGCGGACCTTGAGGCAGGCGTCGACGGCGGCAAGAAAGCCGGCCCGGTATCTGCCTGCGCCGGCCTTCACCGCCGGCACCATGCGGTCGTCGATGGCGCGCAGCGTCGATTCCTCGGGCGGCTTGCCGGTGACCGCCCGATAGAACATGCCGCCCAGCGCGTAGAGATCGGACCAGGGCCCCTGCAGGCGGCCGTCGGCGGCGTACTGCTCCTGCGGGGAATAGCCGGCCTTGACGATGCCGGTCAGCGCCCGGCTCATCTCCGCCACCTTGCGTCGCGCCGTTCCGAAGTCGAGCAGCACGGGGGTACCGTCGAGGCGGATGATGACGTTGTCGGGGGCGATGTCGCGGTGCAGGAAGCTCTCGTTGTGCAGCATCTCCAGCGCGTCGAGCAGCGGCCCGGCGATGCGGTCGAGCTCCTCCTGCGTGGGTTCCCGTCCGAGGCTCTTGAGCCAGGCCTCGAAGTTCTTCCCCTGCTCGAAGCGCATCACCATGTAGGCGGTCTTGTGGGCCTCGAACACGCGCAGCACCCGCACGATCGAGGGATGCTCGAAGCGCGCCAGGGTCCGCGCCTCCTGCAAGAAATTGGAGCGGCCCCAGTCGAAGGTCTGCTTGTGGCGTTCCGACTTTGCCCGCACGCTCATAGTCGAGTCGCGATCACCGAACTCGACGGGGTAGTACTCCTTGATCGCAACCGTCGTGCGCAGGCTCACGTCCTCGGCCTCATATGTGATGCCGAACCCGCCGGAGCCCACCACACGCACGATGCGGTAGGTTCCGTCGAGCACCGTCCTCACGGGCAGGATGACGCGACCGTCCAAAGGCACCCTCTCGAGCCAGGCCAGCAGAAAGGGCGATGGTAGCAAAAATCTGGCAGCGCAGATATCCGCGCTGGCCCCTCACTCGGCGGGAGCTTGGCGCGCCTCGGCGTGGGCTTCGCCGCCCTTGCCCCATAGGCGCCGGTGCAACCTGTCGAGCAGAAGGTAAATGACCGGCGTGGTGTAGAGGGTTAGCACCTGCGACACCATCAGGCCGCCGATGATGGCGATGCCGAGCGGGCGGCGGAGCTCGGAGCCGGGGCCGACCCCCAGCGCCAGGGGCACAGCGCCGAGAAGGGCGGCAAACGTCGTCATCATGATCGGCCGGAAGCGCTCGCGCGCCGCCTCGAGGATCGCCCGCTCGGGGGAGAGCTCGCGCTCGCGCTCGGCCTCGAGCGCGAAGTCGACCAGCATGATGCCGTTCTTCTTGACGATGCCGATCAGGAGGATGATGCCGATCAGCGCGATCACCGAAAGATCCATGTCGCAGAGCTTGAGCAGGAGCAGCGCCCCTAGGCCTGCCGAGGGCAGCGTCGAGATGATGGTGATGGGGTGCGCCAGGCTCTCGTAGAGCACGCCGAGCACGATGTAGACCGCAAGCAGCGCCGCGATGATGAGCAGCACCTGGTTGTTGGCCTCCTTGGCGAAGGCCTTGGCGTCGCCGGCGGGCTCGGCGCGGATCGAGTCCGGCATCCTGAGCTCGGCGATCGCCTGGCGGATTGCTGTCTGTGCCTCGTCGAGCGTCATGTCGGCATTGAGGCCGTAGCTGATGGTCACGGCCGGGAACGGGCCCTGGTGGTTGACGACCAGCGGCGCCAGCGCCTTGTCGACGCTGACGACGGCGGTGATCGGCACCTGCACTCCGTCCTTGCCGGGCACGAAGATGCGCGAGAGGTCGCCCGGATCGCGCTGGAAGCGCGGCTCGACCTCGAGGATCACGCGATACTGGTTGCGCTGGGTGTAGATCACCGACACCTGGCGCTGGGCGAAGGCATTGTTGAGGGCGTTGTTGATGTCCTGTACACGCACGCCGAGGCGCGAGGCGGCGAGCCGGTCGATGGTGATGTTGGCTTGCAGGCCACCCTGCTCGCGGTCGCTCGAGACATCGGCGATACCGGGGATCTGGCGCATGCGCTCCTGCACCTTGGGTGCCCATGCGTAAAGGTCCGCGGTCTCGGGGCTCCACAGCGTGAACTGGTAGTCGGAATCGCTCTGGCGACCGCCGACCCGGATGTCCTGGGCCGCCCCAAGGTAGACGCTGAGCCCGTCCACCGCCCTCAGCGAGCGCCGCAGGCGGTCGATGACGCGAGCGGTCGTGAGCCCATCGCGCTCCGAAAGAGGCTTCAGGGCCAGGAACATGCGGCCCCGGTTTACCGAGGCGTTCCAACCCCCGGCCCCGACCGACGAGCCGACGCTGGCGACGGCCGGGTCGGCCAGCACGATCTCCAGCGCCTGGCGCTGCAGCTTGGCCATGGCCTCGAAGGAGATGTCGGCCGAAGCCTCGGTGCCGGCAAAGATCAGGCCCGTGTCGTCGCGGGGGAAGTAGCCCTTGGGCATCTTGATGTAGAGGTTCACCGTGACGACGACGGTGGCAAGCATGATGAACGTCATCAGCGCGCGGTGGCCGAGGGAGGCCTCAAGCGTGCGCATGTAGCCGCGCAGCATCCAGCCGTGGACGGCCTCCACGATGCGGTCGAGGCGTGTTGCGTTGGAGCTCGGTGCCTCGCGCACGAAATGCGCGCAGATCATCGGGGTGACGGTCAGCGACACCACCAGCGACACGCAGATGGCAACCACCAGCGTGACGGAGAACTCGCGCAGCAACCGGCCGACGACGCCTTCCATCAGCAGCAACGGGATGAAGGCGGCGACGAGCGAGATCGAGATCGACACGACCGTGAAGCCGATCTGGCGGGCGCCGTCGAGCGCGGCCCGCATCGGCGAGGACCCGGCCTCCAGGTTGCGGAACATGTTCTCGATCATGACGATGGCATCGTCGACGACGAAACCTACCGACACCGCCAGCGCCATCAAGGTCAGGTTGTTAATGGAGAAGCCGAGGCACCACATGGCCGCGCAGGTGCCGGCAAGCGACAGCGGCACGGTGATTCCGGCAGCGATGGTGGGCGTCGGCCGCCGCAGGAAGATGTAGACTACCGCCATGACGAGCACGATCGACAGCGCCAGCGTCAGCTGCATGTCGTGCACGCTGGCGCGTAGCGTCGAGGTGCGGTCGGACAGGACGGAGATCTCGATTGCCGGGGGGATCCAGCGCTTGATCTCGGGGATCAGCTCGCGGATGCGGTCGACGGTCTCGATGACGTTGGCGTCGGCGCTCTTGACGATGGTGAGCAGTATGGCCGGCTTGTTGTTGAACATCGCGGCCGAGCGTGCGTTCCGCGTGCCCCCGTCCACGCTGGCGACGTCGGAGAGGCGTACGGCTGTGCCGTTGGCGACCTTGACGATGATATTCTTGTAGTCCTCCAGCGAGCGCAGCTGCGCGTTGGTCTCGAGCGCCACTGCCCGCTGGTCGCCATCGATGATGCCGAGAGGTGCCAGCGCGTTGGCGTTGGCGATCGCCGCGCGCACGGCTTCGATGCTGAGGCCCATGGAGCCGAGCTGCGTGGGGTTGACGCGCACGCGGATGGCGGGCTGCTCCGCGCCGGCGACCTGCACCTCCGCCACGCCCTCGACCTGCGAGATGCGCTGGGCGATCACCGTGTCGGCCGCATCGTAGAGCCCGCTCGGCGGCAGCGTCTCGGATGTCAGCGCGAGGATCAGAATGGGTGCGGCCGCGGGGTTCGACTTCCGGAAGCCTGGTAGCGAGGGCATGTCGGCCGGCAGGTCGGCTGCGGCGGCGTTGAGGGCGGCCTGGACGTCCTGCGCCGCGCCCTCGATGTCGCGGCTGAGCGCGAACTGCACGGTGATCCTGGTCGAGCCGAGCGAGCTCACCGAGGTGAGCTCGTTGACGCCGGCGATCTCGCCCAGCCTCCGCTCGAGCGGGGCCGCCACGCGGGCCGCCATGGTCTCGGGGTCAGCGCCGGGCAGGCTTGCATTGATGCGGATGGTCGGGAAATCGACCGAGGGCAGGCTTGCGACTGGCAAGAACCGGTAGGCGACGATGCCGAGCAGCAGCAAGCCGATGGCGAGCAGCGTGGTGCCGATCGGGCGTTCGATGAAGGGCCGCGAGAAGTTCATGGATGCTTACTCCGCCGGCCGGCCTGCGATCTCGGCGGGGGGATAGGTGCGGGGCGGCGAGACGGCATGGTCATGCTCGCTGCGCGGGGCAGGCGCCAGACGCGCGCGCACGCGCTCCATGGCCAGGTAGATGACGGGTGTGGTGTAGAGCGTGAGCAGCTGCGAGAGCAGCAGCCCGCCGACGATGCTGATGCCCAGGGGGTTCCTGAGCTCGGAGCCCGTCCCGCTTTCCAAGGCCAGCGGCAGGGCGCCAAACAGGGCCGCAAGCGTCGTCATCATGATCGGCCGGAAGCGCAGCAGACACGCCTGCACGATCGCATCGCGCGGGGACATGCCCTGCGTGCGCTCCGCCTCGAGCGCGAAGTCGATCATCATGATCGCGTTCTTCTTGACGATGCCCATCAGCAGGACGATGCCGATGAGGCCGATCATCGAGAGGTCCATGCCGGCGAGCATCAGCGCGAGCAAGGCGCCGATACCGGCGGAAGGCAGCGTCGTGAGGATGGTGAAAGGGTGGACGAAGCTCTCGTAGAGCACGCCGAGCACGATGTAGATGGCGATGACGGCGGCAAGGATCAGCCAGGGCTGGCCCTGCAGGGACTTGGTGAACTCGTCGGCGTCGCCCGAGTAGCTGCCCGTCACCGATGACGGCATGCCGATCTCGCGACTGGCGGCGGAGATGGCCGAGACGGCGTCGCTCAGCGCCGAGCCGGGCGCCAGGTTGAAGCTGATGGTGACGGAGGGAAACTGCTCCTGGTGACTGATGGAGAGCGGGGCCGTTCGCCGCTCGATGGTGGCGACCGCGCTCAGCGGCACCTGCGCGCCGCTGCTGGAAGGTATGAACAGCCGCGACAGGGCGGCGGGATCGCTCTGATACTGCGGCGAGGCCTCGAGCACGACGCGATACTGGTTGGCCTGCGCGTAGATCGTCGAGATCTGTCGCTGGCCGAAGGCGTCGTTGAGGGCGTCGTTGATCGACTGCATCGACACGCCGAGCCGGCCGGCCATCTCGCGGTCGACGCGCACCATCGCGCGCAGGCCGCCTTCCTGGGCCTCGGAAACGACCTCGCGCAGCACGGGCGAGGACTTGAGGTGCTCGGCGAGCTTGGTCGACCAGGTCGCCACGTCGTTCTCGTCGCTGCCGACCAGCGTGTACTGGTATTGGGCCCGGCTGATGCGCGTGCTGATCTTCACGTCCTGGGCAGGCTGGAAGAACACCGTGACGCCGGGGATGACGCCGACCCTGCCTCTCAAGCGATCCATGACGGCGGTGACGTCGGACTTGCGCTGGTCGCGGGGTTTCAGGATGATCTTGAGGTGCCCGGCGTTGGGCGTGATGTTGATGGTGCTGACGCCCACGACCGACACGACACCGGAGACGTCGGGGTCCTCGCGGACGGCGTCGGCCGCAGCATCCTGCAGGCGCACCATCTCGTTGAAGGAGACCTCGGGACCGGCCTCCAGCACCGCCGTAACGAGCCCTGTGTCCTGCAGCGGCAGGAAGCCCTTGGGCACGACCGCATAGAGGCCGATGGTGATCACGAGGGTCGCCGCGGTGGTGAAGAGGGTGGCGGTCTCGTGGCGCAGCACCCACTCGAGGCTCCTGTGGTAGGCGGCGACGACCCGCTCGACGAGGTCATTGAAGAAATGGCCGATACGGCCCGTGCCGCCCGTCTGGCCCTCGTGACGCAGCATGCGCGAGCACATCATCGGCGTCAGCGTGAGGGACACGATCGCCGAGATGACGACGGCAATGGTCAGCGTGAGGGCGAACTCGCGGAACATGCGGCCCACGAGGCCCGTCATGAACAGCAGGGGGATGAACACGGCGATCAGCGACAGGGTGAGCGATATGACCGTGAAGCCGATCTCGCTCGCACCCTTCAAGGCCGCCTGCATGGGGCTCTCGCCCTTCTCCATGTGGCGGACGATGTTCTCGATCATGACGATGGCGTCGTCGACGACGAAGCCGGTGCCGATCGTCAGCGCCATCAGGGAGAGGTTGTCGAGCGAGAAGCCGCAGAACCACATGACGCCGAAGGTCGCCACCAGCGACACGGGCAGCGCCACGCCGGCGATGATGGTGGCGCGGATGGTGCGCAGGAACAGCAGCACGACCAGAACGACTAGGCCCACGCTCAGCATCAGCGTGAACTGCACGTCGTGAACGGAGGCGCGGATGGTGCCGGTGCGGTCGTGCACCACGGTGAGCGTGACGTCGCTCGGCATGGTGCGCTGCAGGCGCGGCAGCTCGGCCTTGATGCGCTGGACGGTCTCGATGACGTTGGCGCCCGGCTGGCGATGCACGTCGATGATGACGGCGGGCGTGTCCTGGTACCAGCCGCCCACCTTGGTGTTCTCGAGGCTCTCGACCACCTCGGCCACGTCCTTGAGGAGGACCGGGGCATTGTTGCGGTAAGTGATGATGACCGACTTGTAGGCCTCGGCACTGGTTATCTGGTCGTTGGCGCCGATGGTGTAGGACTGATGCGTGCCGTCGAGTGAGCCCTTGGGGCCGGCGACGTTGGCGGCCGTGATGGCGTTGCGCAGGTCCGACATGGAGAGACCGTAGGCGGCGAGCCGGGCGAGGTCGGCCTGGATGCGCACGGCGGGCTTGATGCCGCCCTCGACCGAGACGTGCCCGACGCCGGCAACATTGCTCAGCCGCTGGGCCATCAGCGTGTCGGCGAGATCGGAGAGCTGGCGCAGCGAGATGGTGGGCGAGGTCAGCGCCAGCGTCACGATCGGCTGGTCGGCCGGGTTCACTTTTGCATA
>Ga0247825_10002080_pt1 | contig 13227 bp, 11 predicted proteins | sample 13C_Vanillin_Day_FD_194413 | JGI IMG/M metagenome (GOLD analysis project Ga0247825, IMG submission 194413) | Soil microbial communities from agricultural site in Penn Yan, New York, United States - 13C_Vanillin_Day48 | ecosystem: Environmental > Terrestrial > Soil > Agricultural land | place...
CCTACGAAGCCGTCGTGAGAGAATTGCGCTCAACCGGCCTCGTCGTCGCGACTGGTGAGTTCCAGGCCATGATGCAGGTCGAACTGGTCAACGATGGGCCCGTCACGGTGCTCGTCGACAGCAGGCGACAATTCTGATGAGACATGCGTTCTTGTGTGTGGCTGCGCTTATCGTGCTGCAGCCAGTCCTGGTGTTCGCGCAGCAGCGGCCGCTCGTCACAGAAGACCCTGAAACGATCGGCGCGGGACGCCTGCTCATCGAGGGTGGATTCGACTACGGAAGCGGCGTTGAGTACCCGACGTCCGGCCTTGAAGGGAACCTGTTCCGCTTTCCGCTCGTCGGCGTCAGCGTTGGCCTGAGCTCGATCGCTGAGATTCAGATTGATGGCGGGTTCTACAACCATTTGAGCATTACATCGCGAGAGCCGGCCCCGCTCTCCGACATGGTCACAGCGACCGGCGATTCGACCTCGAGCATCGAGGACATCGTCATCGGCACGAAGATCCGAATTGCCGGCGAGACCGAGTCACGTCCCTCGTTCGGGCTTCGATTCGCGACCAAGCTTCCAAACGCGTCGAATGAGAGCGGTCTTGGCCTCGACACGACTGACTTCTTCGCGTCCGTCCTGGTGGCCAAGACGATGCAGAGGGTCCGAGTCGTCGGTAACGTGGGCCTGGGCATTCTGGGAGATCCGACTCGCGGCGATCAGCAGAACGATGTGCTGACGTATGGCTTGTCGTTTGCGCGTGCTTTGACGCAGCAGGCCGAGGTTGTCGGTGAGATCAACGGCCGCATCAGCACGCGAAGCGGTGGCCCGCCTCCCGGTACCGAGTCGCGCGGCATCGCTCGAGTCGGCGCCCGCTACACGATCGGGAACTGGCGGGCCGATGCCGCTATGCTGTTCGGCGTGACGTCGCTGGACCCGAGCTTTGGGTTCGCCGGCGGTTTCACCTACGTGTTCCAGGCGTTTCAGGTTCCATGATGTCGTCCGTTCGCGTCGTGAAGGCGCACGCCTACGGGAACGATTTCCTGTGCGCTCCCGCTGACGGGGCTGGTAGCGATCTGCCCGCTCTCGCTCGTGCCATGTGTCATCGGCACCATGGAATCGGTGCCGACGGGCTGCTCTTGTACGGCCTCCGCGATCGTGGGGCGACGATGAAGCTGCTGAATGCAGACGGCAGCTGGTCGGAGCTCTCTGGAAACGGGCTGAGATGTCTGGCGGCGCTCGTTGCGCGCAACCAGGATCTTCGACCGGATACGACTCTGACGGTTGACACCGATGCTGGAGTGAAGCGGCTCGAGCTGTTGGCTCGTGACGGGGAGCGCTATACCTTTCGCGCCGCGATGGGGCAGCCGACGAATCTTCGACAGGCCACGATCGATGTCGCTGGCGAGTCTGTCACGGCGTCGGTGCTCGAAGTCGGGAATCCCCAGTGCATCGTGCTCGGCCCGCTTCCCGATGCCGAACGATTCAACCGCCTCGGACCGGCGCTTGCCACGCATGCGATGTTTCCGGCTGGCACCAACGTCGAGTTCGTTCACGTCGAAGCGCCAGACCGCGTGCGAATTGTGATCTGGGAGCGCGGCGTGGGCCCGACAACTTCTTCGGGAACCGGGTCGTCCGCGTCAGCGGTCGCCGCCGCGGCCCACGGCGGCGCTGCGCGCGCGGTGGACGTCGTCGCACCGGGCGGCACGCAACGCGTCGAGTGGCGTGACGAGGGCGTATACCTTACCGGCTGGGCGGAAATCGTTCTCGAGGGGATCTGGACGGGAAGGCAGTGAACCCGCCCTTCGAACCTTGAACCTGGAACTTCGAAGCTCGAACCGAACCTGAACACGAACTGAGAACCGGGAACTCGGAATCAGGAACGGCAGTACAGGTTTTTTCGTACTGTTCCTACGTTCGTCGTCGCGGAGATTGCGACGATGGCCCCTGCGAGATTGTGGTCACGACGGACTGGATCTGCCGCTTGATCCCCGTCAATAGCCGATCCGCCTCAATGTATTTCTCAGCCTGAAGGCTTGCGTCCGCTTTTTGCAGCTCTCCCTCGAGTTGCTTGAGGCGCTGTTGCGCCGTGCGTCGGGTGCCACGCGGGATCTGGGCGCCGGATGGACCGTCCATGCGCGCACGCGCCTGAGCGATCAGCGACTTCGCCTCGGCAAGCGATCGCTCGACGTCGCCTCTGAGCTTGGCTCGGGTGTCGGCCGCGGTGCGGGCCGCGTTCTGCGCCTGCTCCCGGCTCTCGAGCGCGTAGTTGAGGGCGAGGCGATAGTCGCGAGCAGTTACCGCTTCGTCGGACTGTGAGAGAGCCTTCGTCGCCGCTGTGAATTCGGCGGCCGCGTATTGTTCGGCGCCGGCCGCGCGCGCGGCATCGATGGCACCCTGCGCCTGATCCATTTCCTTGTGAGGGGGTTCCGCACAGGAGATCGCCACGAGGACGACGACAAGCCACGCGCCACGGGCGAGCCCCGTGGAGAAACGCATAAGGATTTCAGTATAGATGAAAGCTGTTGCGCCGCATGATCGGCCACGCGAGAAACTTGAGCGCCTCGGCGCCGCCGGGCTCGGCGACAACGAGCTGCTGGCGCTTGTACTTGGAAGCGGATCGCGCGCGCGGAACGTCTTGGATGTCGCCAACGATCTGCTCCACGACGTAGGAGGCACGCACGGGTTGACGCGCGTGGCGATAGACGATCTGCATCGCGTCGCTGGCATCGGTCGCGCGCGGGCCGCGCAGGTGCTTGCGGCGGTCGAACTTGGACGCCGGACGCTGACGCGCGGCGGCGTCGAACGACCGAAGCTGCGGTCTCCGGCCCAACTGGCGGCGTATCTTCTGCCGCTCTACGGAGCAGCCGCGGTGGAGCAGTTCGGGGTCGTGATGCTGGATACGAAGCACCACTTGATTCGGGTCCGGATCATCGCCATCGGTACGCTCGACTCAACGGTCGTTCATCCGCGGGAAGTGTTTCGAGAGGCAACGGCAGCGGCCGCCGCGGCCATCGTACTCTTTCACAATCACCCGTCAGGCGATCCGGCGCCGAGCGACGACGACCTGATTCTGACCAACCGGATGCTCAGTGCTGGCATGGTCATGGGGATCGACGTCGTGGATCACATCATCCTGGGCGACCAGCGGTACTGCTCGCTGCTCGAGGTCGGCGCGATCCCCCAGCGTGGCTGACGTCCTGCCGCGAACGCCTGCTGATAAGATTGAAGATCTTGACCGCGCTCTATTTCGACTGCTTCTCGGGTGCCTCCGGCGACATGATCCTCGGCGCACTGATCGATGCCGGCGTGAAGCTCGAGGATGTGCGGCAGGCGCTCGGCAGCCTCGCAATTACGGCGGATACGATCTGGACGGAGCCGGTGGTTCGTGGCGGCATTCGCGCAACGAAGTTCAACGTCCGTGGGGAGGCGCATCCACCAGATGCCCCTCCCCGCCACCACGATCATGCCCACGAGCACACGCACGCACAGGCGGGAGAGTCGCATCGAACGCTGCGAGAGATTCTTTGTCTGATTGATTCATCGAGCCTGAGCACCCGGGCGAAGGATCGAGCGAAGAATCTCTTCACCAAGCTCGGGGAGGCCGAGGCCGCCATCCACGGCACGTCGCTCGATCGCGTTCATCTGCACGAGGTGGGTGCGCTCGATTCGATCATCGATATCACGGGCACCGTCTTCGCGCTCGAGCAGCTCGGCGTCGATACGATCGTCTCGTCGCCGCTGAATGTCGGTGGCGGGACGATTCACTCCGCGCACGGTCGCTATCCGGTGCCTGCGCCGGCGACGGCGCGGTTGTTGAAGGGCGCGCCAATCTACTCGGGCGGAGAGCAGGTGGAGCTCGTCACGCCGACAGGCGCGCTGCTCATCGCGGGTTACGCGAGCACGTTCGGCCCGCTCCCGGCGATGCGTGTCGATCGCATCGGATACGGCGCTGGCACCCGCGACTTTCCGAATTCGCCGAACGTGCTGCGCGTGCTGATGGGTGAACTGGCTGCCGCCGCGCCGAGCCACTCGGTCGTCGTGATCGAAGCCGAGATCGACGACATGAACCCGCAGATTTTTGGCGTCCTGATGGACCGATTGCTGGCAGAAGGCGCGCTAGATGTCTTCTACACGTCGATCCAGATGAAGAAGAACCGGCCTGGAACATTGCTGACCGTGATCGGCACCCCGGGCCACAAGGATCGATTGACTGCGACGATCTTCCGGGAGACGACCACCATCGGCGTGCGCTATCACGAGATGGCGCGCGAGGTGCTCGACCGTGAGATCGTCACTGTGACGACGCCGGTCGGACCCGTTCGCGTCAAAGTCGCGCGGCGGGCTGGTGAGGTCCTGAACGTGTCGCCCGAGTTCGACGACTGTCTGCGCCTGGCGAGCGAGCATGGGCGCCCGCTCAAAGAGATCCAGGCGCTCGCCTCGCTGGCTTACTATTCCCGCTGAATCGTGCGTTTCTTCCTGACCACCGCCATCGACTACGTGAACAGCCGCCCGCACCTGGGGACGGCCTACGAGAAGGTCACGGCCGACGTGATCGCCCGCTACAAGCGTCTGTGCGGCATCGAGACGTACTTCATGATGGGCAACGACGAGCATTCGCAGAACGTCTACAAGAAGGCCATCGAGCAGGGGCTCGATCCGTTGGCGTACTGCGATCAGATGGAGCGCGAGTTCCGCGCCGTCTGGAAAGAGCTCGACATTTCGTTCAACGACTTTATTCGAACGACGGAGCCGCGGCATCGCATCGCGGTCAGCCGGCTGGCACAGGCCAGCCGCGACGCCGGCGACATCTATGAAGGCGTCTACGAGGGCTGGTATTGCGTCTCGTGCGAGGCGTTCAAGCAGGAGAAGGACCTGATCGACGGCAAGTGCCCCCTGCATCCAACGCTGACACCGGAATGGATTAAGGAGAAGAACTACTTCTTCCGGCTCTCAAAGTATCGCGACGCGATCGTCCGTCACTTCGAGGAGCACCCCGAATTCCTGCAGCCGGAGATGCGACGCAACGAGATGCTGCGGCTGCTCGAGGCCGGCCTCGAGGATATCTCCGTCAGCCGGGCCGGCCAGTTGTGGGGTATTCCGCTGCCGTTCGCACCTGACAACGTCGTCTACGTCTGGTTCGACGCGCTGATCAACTATGCCGCGGCTGCGGGCTACGCCACCGACGACGCCAAGTTCGCTGCCTGGTGGCCTGCCGACCTGCACATTGTCGGGAAGGACATCACGCGGTTCCACACGGTGGTGTGGCCGGCGATGCTGATGAGCGCCGGGCTGCCGCTGCCGCGCCGCGTGTTCGGTCACGGGTGGGTGAACTTTGGCGGACAGCGCATGAGCAAGTCGCTCGGCACGAGCGTCGATCCTGTCGATGTCGCCAGGCGCTTCGGACCCGATCCCGTACGCCTCTATCTGACGAAAGAGATTTCGTACGGCGGCGACGGCGACTTCACGTGGGAGCGCTACGAGGAACGCTACAACGTCGATCTCGCCAATAATCTCGGGAACCTGGTGAGCCGGGTATCGGCGATGGCCGAGAAGTACCGCGGCTCGTGCCTTCGTGCGGTCGGTCAGAGCGGCAGGCTGGCGCAGGTCGCCGGCGATGCCGTGCGGCGGTATCGCACGGCGATGGAGTCGTATGCCCTTCATGAGGGGGCGGCAGCTGCGTTCGAGATCGTGGATGCGGCCAACGAGTACATCGCCGAGACGGCGCCGTGGGCGCTCGCAAGAGACCCGGCAAACGCTGATCGCCTGACCGGTGTGCTGTTCGACGTGGTCGAGGCCATACGCGTGGCATCGGTCCTCCTGCTTCCGGTGATGCCCTCGTCGTGCGCCGAGATTCTCAGGCGCGTCGGCGAGCGGATGCCGGTGTCCGAACTGAGGCTCGACCGTGATGCTCAATGGCGAACGGATGGCGAGCGCGAAATCATCAAGGGTGCGGCCCTGTGGCCGCGCAGCGACGACAAGTCGAAGGAGACGACAGTGGAAGAAAAGCCCTCGGGCAGTGCCGGTCAGCCTGCGCCGCCGATCGCACCAGCAATGCCTACGACTCCCACGCCTGCCGCACCTGCGCCCGCTGCACCCGTGGCGTCGGCGCCAACCACCGATTCGCGCATCTCGATCGAAGACTTCATGAAGGTCGAGTTGCGTGTCGCGAAGGTGCTCGAGGCGGAGGCCGTGCCGAAGTCGAAGAAGCTGGTGAAGCTGAAGGTGGATGTGGGGACGGAGCAGCGGACGATCGTTGCTGGCATCGCCGAAGCGTATCCGCCCGATCAACTCGTCGGACGGACGATCGTCATCGTGGCGAACCTCAAGCCGGCAAAGCTGATGGGCATCGAGTCGAACGGAATGGTGCTGGCTGCCAGCCCCGACGGCGGCCTGCCGAATCTCGTCTCGGTCGATCCGTCACTGCCGGCCGGCTCGAGAGTTCGTTAGGGCAGTGCTAGTCGACAGTCACTGTCACATCGCTGGGCCTGAGTTCGTCGAGGATCTCGATCACGTCATCTCACGCGCACGAGCGGCAGGTGTCGGCCGCGCCTTCGTAATCCTCGCGGCCGACGACGAACCCGAGTTGCAACAGGCGAATGAGGTCAGTGCGCGGTGGGGTGACGTCAGATTCTCAATCGGCGTCCATCCACACGCCGCGGGAAAGTTCGCGTCCGATCCTGAAGAAGCTGCGCGCCAGGTCGGTCGCGCGCTGGATGCGCAGCCGCTCTCGCGGGCAATCGGCGAGATCGGCCTCGACTACCACTACGATTTCGCGCCACGAGAGGTCCAGCAGCAGGTTTTTCGTGAGCAGATCAGGCTCGCGCATCGACTGAAGCAGCCGATCGTGATTCACACGCGTGAGGCCGAGGACGACACATTCAGGATACTTACTGAGGAGCGGGCGTCAGTGATCGGCGGCGTTTTTCACTGTTTCACCGGCGACCGCTCCATGGCGCGGCGTGCCCTGGACATCGGTTTCGACCTCTCGCTCGCGGGCATTGTCACGTTTCCGCGCGCGTTCGAGCTGAAGGAAGTGGCGCGCATGGTTCCCCTCGATCGCCTGCTCGTCGAGACCGACAGCCCGTTTCTGGCGCCTGTTCCGCATCGAGGCACCCGCAACGAGCCGGCGCGTGTTGTTCGCGTCGCCGAAGTCATCGCGGAGCTTCGAAACACCAGTGCTGAGGCGGTTGCGAAAGCAACGGGAGAGAACTTCGGTCGCCTGTTTGTCCCGTAACTCCAAGCGAGAACACGAATTAGGCCGCACGGCTCGTTGACACTCCCGCTTCGATATGGTGTGATCTGACAACTTGAATCCCGCCGCGCAGAAACCATCCGTCGCCGCCCTCGCGCAGTTGTTCGAGCCGATCCGCGAAGATCTTCGTGCAGTCGAACGTGAGTTCGCCCGTCACGTGCAGTCGCAGGTCGCGCTCATTCCAACAATCGGGGACTACATCCAGAACGGTGGTGGCAAGCGTATTCGTCCCGCCGTCCTGCTGATGGCCGCTCGCATGGCGGGCTACACCGGCGAGCGCGCCGTGCTCTACGCCTCGGTGCTCGAGTTCATTCACACCGCAACGCTCGTTCACGACGACATCATCGACGAGTCGCAGCTCCGTCGTGGTCGCGAGGCCGTGCACACGCGGTGGGGCAATCACGTGACGGTGCTCTTCGGCGACTTCCTGTATCTGAAGTCGATGTCGCTCGCGCTCACGCAGGATGACCTCGCGATTATTCGTCTGCTCTGCGACGTCACTCTCCGGATCGTCGAAGGCGAGATTTACCAGCTCACAAAGAACGGCGATGCGGACCTGACCGAGACGGAACACTTCGAGATCGTTCAGAGCAAGACGGCGTATCTCTTTGCGGGATGCGCACGCATCGGCGGCATGCTCGGCCCGATCACTCGCGAGCAGCAGGAAGCGCTGTGGCAGTATGGGCTCAACATCGGCATGGCGTTCCAGATCGTCGACGACCTGCTCGACTTCACCGGCGAAGAAGTCGCGCTCGGGAAACCCGTCGGTGGCGACCTGCGCGAAGGCAAGCTGACCCTTCCCGTCATTCACATGCGAGACCGCGGTGGCCCGCGTGCAGCGGCGTTGCTGCGCAAGGTGGTCGAGTCGCGCGAGGTCAGCCTCGACGAATGGCACGAGATCAAGGCGATGCTGACGCAGACGCGCTCGATCGAGTACGCGAACCGCGTGGCATTCGACTACGTTGAGCGCGCAAAGAAGACGCTCTACTGCTTCCCCTCGTCCGACGCACGCGATGCGCTCATGTTCCTTCCTGACTACGTGGTGTCACGCGATCGGTAGCCGTCGGTGACGGGTTGTAATGCAGAATTCAGAATGCAGAATGCAGAAGCCTCCGGGTAGCGTCTGCATTTTGAATTTTGCATTCTGAATTACAGCCTGCCATGGATCCCGCCTCTCGCATCGCAGAACTCCGTCGCCAGATTCGACATCACGAAGAGCGGTACTACGTCGCGAACCAGCCCGAGATCAGCGACGCTGAGTTCGACGAGCTGCTACGCGGGTTGCAACAGCTCGAGGCCGATCACCCAGACCTCGTCAGCGCTGATTCGCCGACGCAGCGCGTCAGCGGACGCGTCGCGGAAGGGTTTCAGACCGTCGCGCACGCTGAGCCGATGCTCAGTCTCGACAACGCCTACGACGAAGACGAGCTCAGAGCGTTCGACGATCGAGTGCGTCGCGGCCTTTCTGATGGCGGGTCCGCCCCAGGCTCAGTCGATTACGTGGCCGAGCTGAAGATCGACGGCGTCAGCATCGCGTTGACGTATGTCGATGGTGTGTTCGTCCGCGGTGCAACCCGCGGCAACGGCACCGAAGGAGAAGACGTCACCACCAACGTACGGACGATTCGGAGCATCCCGCTCCAGTTGAACGAGCCGGTGCCCGGACCGGTTGAGGTCCGCGGCGAGGTGTATCTGCCGCGTGCCGCGTTCGAGAAGATGAACGAGGAACGAGCCAGCGCCGGTGACGTGCTCTTTGCCAACCCACGCAACGCTGCTGCAGGCGCACTGCGGAATCTCGATCCTGCCCTGGTCTCAAAGCGTGGCTTGCGTGCGTTCACGTATCAGCTCCTCGTTCCGAAGCCAAGGCAGACCCAGCTGGCCTCACACGCGCTGACGCTTGAACAGCTCGGACGATGGGGGCTGCCGGTTGAATCGCATTGGAGGCGGTGCGCCGGCATCGAGGCGCTCGTCGAGTTCTGCTCGGAATGGGCGGAGAAGCGGCGCGGTCTCGGCTTCGACACTGACGGCGTCGTCATCAAGGTCGACACCATCGAGCAGCGACGCCGGCTTGGCACGACCAGCAAGTTTCCCCGCTGGGCGGTGGCTTTCAAGTTCCCGGCAGAACAGAAGAACACGCTGCTCAAACAGATCGCGGTGAACGTCGGGCGCACCGGCGCCGTGACGCCATTCGCGGTGCTCGAACCAATCTTCGTCGGCGGCACCACCGTGTCGATGGCCACCCTCCACAACGCCGACGACATCGCGCGCAAGGACATCCGCGAGCGCGACTGGGTCATCGTGGAGAAGGCAGGCGACGTGATCCCGCGCGTCGTCGGTCCCGTGATCGCCAGGCGTCCCGAGGATTCGGTGCCCTGGGTGATGCCCACGGCGTGCCCGGTATGTGGCAGCCAGATCCATCGCGAAGAAGAGGAGGCCGTGTGGCGATGCGAGAACGTCTCGTGCCCGGCCAGGCTGCAGCGCGGCCTCGAGCACTTTGCATCGCGTGGCGCGATGAACATCGAAGGCCTCGGCGAGTCACTCGTGGCGCAGCTGATCGCAGGCGGTCTCGTTCGTGACTACGCGGACCTCTATCACCTCACCCTGGAGCAGCTGGCGACGCTGACGAGCACATCCGAGCGCGAGGGGAAGGCGATCGAGCGGCGGTTCGGTGAGAAGAACGCGGCGAAGGTCGTCGAACAGATCGCGCGGAGCAAGAACAACGACCTCTGGCGTGTGATCTACGCGCTCGGGATTCGCCACATCGGCGAGCGCGGGGCGCAGGTGCTTGCCCGCGCATTCGGATCGATGGAAGCGCTCGAAGCGGCTTCGCTCGAGGCGCTGCAGTCGACGAACGAGATCGGACCGGTCCTGGCGGAGTCAGCGCGAAGCTGGCTGGATGAGCCGCGCAACCGGGAACTTGTGTCGAGGCTTCGCGCGGCAGGTGTCCGCATGGAGGTGCCCGAATCCGAACGCGTGAGCGCCGGACCGGGGCCGTTGACCGGCCGAACGTACGTGATCACGGGCACGCTCTCCTCGATGACCCGCGAAGAGGCGACCGCGGCGCTGGAGCGTCAGGGCGCAAAAGTCTCCGGATCGGTCAGCAAGAAGACGACGGCCGTGATTGTGGGCGAGGAGGCCGGGACCAAGGCCGACAAGGCCAGGACGCTCGGCGTAACGATGCTGGACGAGGCGGCGTTCAAGGCACTGATCGCGCAGAACACCGAGGCGTGAGGCTATCCAGCGCCCAAAGCCTCGAGCCGAAAAGCCTATAATGATCCCGATGGCCCGCCGATTTCTGGTCGTAACGGTGTGTCTGGCGGCTACCGTTGCGTTCCTGTTCGGACTGATCGTAGCCGGCTCGCTCACGCCGACCCCCGCGCAATCGGCGACGAAGCCCAATGTTTCCGCCCTACGTCCGTCGAAGCTGACGACCTCGGGGTCGGCGGCGGCGTCGTTTGCGGATATCGCCGAGCAGCTGAATCCGTCGGTCGTCAACATCGATGCAACGTCGCGCGCGGGCAGCCGTCCGCGTCAGCGCGCCGGGATTGCGCTGCCTGATAGCCCCGACCTCTTCGGCCACCCACCGGAGCGAGAGCGTCAAGGACCACGTCGCGGCGCTGGAACTGGATTCATCATCGATCCCGATGGCTACATCCTGACCAACCATCACGTGATCGAGGGCGCCCATCGGATCGCGGTGCGGTTGGCGGATGGCCGCAGCCTTCGGGCTGAAAAGGTGGGATCCGATCCGGACACTGACATCGCGCTGATCAAGGTGTCGTCTCCGAAAGCGCTGCCACACGCCGTGCTCGGCGATTCAGACACGCTGCGAGTGGGAGAGTGGGTGCTCGCAATTGGCAACCCGCTGGCCTACGAGCACACGGTCACGGTTGGCGTCGTGAGCTTCATCGGGCGGAAGCTGTTCGACTCGTCGCTCGACCGCTACATTCAGACCGACGCAGCGATCAACTTCGGCAACAGCGGCGGGCCGCTGATCAACTCTCGCGGTGAGGTCATCGGGATCAACGCCGCGATCAGCTCGCGCGCGTCGAACATCGGCTTCGCGGTTCCGAGCAATCAGGCCAGCCTGATCCTTCCGCAGCTTCGCGAGATGGGTCGCGTGTCTCGTGGCTACATCGGCGTGGCGCTGAGAGACGTCGATCCGGATCTGCAGCGGTCGCTCGGACTGAATTCTTCGAGCGGCGCCCTCGTGCAGGACGTTACCGCCGGCTCACCGGGAGCGCGCGCCGGTCTTCGTCCTTATGACCTCATCGTCGCCGTTGACGGTAAGCAGGTCGTGCGCAACGACGAGCTCATTCAGCTCGTCGCGGCTCGTGAGCCGGGCACGTCGGCGACTCTTCAAGTCGTGCGAGACGGCCGGGCGATGAACGTGCCCGTGAAGCTCGCCGAGCGTCCGGCGCGCGATCCCGAGCCGGTCCAGCTCGACGAAGGCGCGCGCCCGACCAGCCGCACGGGATCGCTGCTCGGAATGCTGGTGCGCGAGATCGACGTCGAGTTCGCTGCACGCTTCAACCTGCCAAAGGGCATGCACGGGGTTGTCGTCTCTCGTGTGGATCCCATGGGTCCGGCCTACGACGCCGACATCGACCGCGGCAACATCCTGCTGGAGATCAACCGGCAGCCCGTGCAATCAATCGACGACTTCCGCCGCCTGACCGCCAACGCCCGCTCCGGCGAAGTGATGGCCCTCTATCTCTACAAGCCCGAGGGTCCACGGCGGGAGTTGCGCACAGTAAAGGTCGACTAGCGCCGTTCCATGTTCCACGTTCCGGGTTCCAAGTTCGTGTGCAAAGTTCCGGTTCCCGGTTCCGAGTTCATCGTTCTCGGTTCGATGTCCGAGCTTCAGAACGTGGAACCTGGAACCCATGAACCTGGAACCTCGAACTCGAACCCAGCACACGAACCCGGAACCTGGAACCAGGAACTTGGAACCGTGCTCTCCGGCGCCCCGTGGCTATGAAATCTCGCGTACTGGTCATCGATGACGAGGCAGCGATCCGTGACTCGCTGCGCATGATCCTCGAGTACGAGGACTACCAGTTCGTCGGTGCCGCCAGCGGACAGGAAGCGCTCGACCTCATTCGCCGCGAACGCCCCGACATCGTCCTGCTCGACATCAAGATGCCAGGCATGGACGGCATGGAGGTGCTGCGGAAGGTGCGCTCTGTGGACGAGACGCTGCCGGTGGTGATGATCTCGGGCCACGGCAACACGGCCACCGCCGTCGAAGCGATCCGGTCTGGTGCGATCGACTTTCTCGACAAGCCGCTCAGCAGCGAGCGCGTCATCGTCACGCTGCGGAACGTGCTCAGGCAATCGGAACTCACGAGCGAGAACCGCGACCTCAAGGTTGCGATGGAATCCAAATACGAGCTCGTGGGACAGAGTCCGGCGCTGCGTGGTGTGCTCGAGGCAGTGACTCGCGCGGCTCCAACGAATGCGACTGTCCTGTTGCTCGGTGAGAGCGGAGTCGGCAAGGAGCTCGTCGCACGAACCATTCACCGGAACAGTCCCCGTGCATCGCAGCGCTTCGTCCAGGTGAACTGCGCCGCGATTCCCGAGGAGTTGATCGAGTCTGAACTCTTCGGCCACGAGAAGGGCTCGTTCACTGGAGCCACCGAGAAGCAGGTGGGGAAGTTCGAGCAGGCTGACCGCGGCACCATCTTCCTCGATGAAGTCGGCGACATGAGCCAGAAGACGCAGGCCAAGGTCCTGCGCGTGCTGCAGGAACAGGAAGTCGAGCGACTTGGTTCTGCCCGGACGATCAAGGTTGATGTCCGCGTCATCGCGGCCACCAACAAGAATCTCGAGGAAGCGATCGAGCGCGGTGAGTTCCGAGAGGATTTGTTCTTCCGGTTGAACGTGATCCCGATCATCGTTCCGCCGCTGCGCGAGCGCCGTGAGGACATACCGCGACTGGTTCAGCACTTCGCGAAGCGGACCGTGGAAGAGCACAACCTCAAAC
>Ga0247825_10002081_pt1 | contig 13220 bp, 12 predicted proteins | sample 13C_Vanillin_Day_FD_194413 | JGI IMG/M metagenome (GOLD analysis project Ga0247825, IMG submission 194413) | Soil microbial communities from agricultural site in Penn Yan, New York, United States - 13C_Vanillin_Day48 | ecosystem: Environmental > Terrestrial > Soil > Agricultural land | place...
CGCGCCGAGGAGGACTGGGCGGCGCTCGCGGGCAAGCTGGCCGCGGACGCGGGGCTGTGAGCGATTGGATCGTCTTCTGGGTGGTGATTGCTGTTGCGCTCCTGGTGGATTTTTTCGTCTCCAGAAAATCTACCAGCCGCCGCGCGGGCCTGTGGAGCGCGATCTGGATCGGCCTTGGCCTCGGCTTCGGCGGCTGGATCGCGCTGCGCCATGGCGGCGACGCCGGCGTCACCTACGTGACCGCGTACCTGCTCGAGAAGTCGCTCTCGGTGGACAACCTGTTCGTCTTCATCCTGATCTTCTCCCTCACCGGCATCCCGCCCGACCTGCAGCCGCGCGTGCTGTTCTGGGGCATCGCCGGCGCGCTCGCCATGCGCGCGGCGCTGATCGCGGCCGGCGTGCAGGTGCTGGAGCAGTTCCACTGGGCGATCTATCCGCTCGCCGCGCTGCTCGCTTACGCCGCGTATCGCACGCTGCGCGGCGAAGAGCGCCAGACCCGGCTGGTCGAGAAGGGCTGCGCGCTGTGCTCGAGCTGGCTCGCGCGCGTGATGCCGATCCACCCGCAGCTCGAGGGGCGGCGTTTTCTCGTGCGCCGCGACGGCCGCTGGATGGCGACGCCGATGCTGGTCGCGCTGGCCGTGATCGAGACCACCGACCTGGTGTTCGCCGTCGATTCGATCCCTGCCGTGTTCGCGGTCACGCGCGACCCGTTCCTGGTCTACAGCTCGAACATCTTCGCGCTGCTCGGCCTGCGCTCGCTCTACTTCCTGCTCGCGGGCGTGATCCGCAAGCTGCGCTTCCTGCGCATCGGCCTGGCGGTGATGCTGCTGCTCGCCGCGATCAAGCTCGCCATCGGCGACCTCTACCACGTGCCGCCGCTCGTTGCGCTCGCCGCGATCGTGGTGATCTTCGGCGTGTCGATCGCCGCTTCATTGCTGTTTCCCGGAAAACCAGAATCAAGTTCATGCACGCACCTCGACCAGCTCCGCAACGTGACGCCGAAGAGCAACGGCTGCGAGGAATGCCTGAAGAAGGGCGAGCGGTGGGTGGAGCTGCGCATGTGCCTCAGCTGCGGCAACGTGGGCTGCTGCGACAGCTCGAAGAACCGGCACGCCAGCGCGCACTTCCAAGCCACCGGTCACCCGCTGATGCGCACCCTGCAGCCCGGCGAGCGCTGGAAGTGGTGCTACGTCGACAAGATGAAGCTGGACTGAGCCCGCGTCCTACAGCCAGTCGGTGAGCAGCACGCCGACGCCGATGCGGTGCATGTTGTAGTTATAGTCGATCAGGCTCTCGCCGTAGCCGTTGTACCACTGCACCAGGCCGCGCAGGCGGCGCGCGATCGGAAACGACCAGGAAAGCTCGCTGTTGTAGCGGCGCTCGCTGTCGAACAGGTTGCGCAGCATGGCGCCGAACACCTGTCCCCGCCAGTGGTACAGCGCGCGCAGCTCGTAGCGCCCGAGATAATTCTCGATGTCCGGATTGTTGTCCTCTTCCGCGTCCTCGTGGATGCGCACCCAGGGCTTGAAGCTCAGGGCGAAATCGCCGCGCACCAGCTGGAAGTCGGCGAACACGCGGTTCCAGCTGCGCGACAGCGGCTCGGCGCGTCCGTTGGATTGGTGGACGAAGCCGGCGTTGACCGCGCGCAGCTTGAAGCCGAGCAGCTCGGCGCGCGTCAGGAACGAGAGATAGACCTCGGGCTCGTAGTTGGTCTCGCGAAACGGCGCCGAGATCGTGCCGTTGAAGAGCTGCCACAACGCGACCTGCGTGTAGCCGAACCAGAGGTCGCCGTTGCCGGCGAGCAGGTCGTCGGCCATCTTGGTCTGGAAGCTGAGCTGGAACTTGATCTCCTCGCTGTCGAGGCGATCGGAAGAACCGGTGAACTCGTAGGGCGCCTGGTTCGGCGTGCTCATCGAGGTGACCAGGATGTAGTTCGGCTTGCGCGCGGTGAGCGTGAAGCTCTCGCGCCGCGCGTCGTCCTCGATGCGCTGCTCCCAGATGCTCTGGGCCTGCGCGCGTGCGGCGGGAGCGCCGAGGATCAAGGCGCCGGCCAGCAGCGCCAGCCACCCGTGCGTCATCGCGGGATACTCGCCAACAGCGCGTTGAGCCGCGCGGAGACCGCGCTCGCCTCGAGCACGCTCATGTGCGTCTCGTCGTAGCCCTGGACCTCGACCGCGTTCTGGCGCGCGGCGGGACGAAGCTGGCTCGCGACCGTGACCACGCCGTCGCTCGGCTCGCCGAGCGCGATCGTCCTGTCGTTGCGGAAGCTGTAGAGCAGATGATGGGGCACGCCGGGGTCGCGGCCGTAGAGCGACTGCAGGTAGGCGCTGCCCGGCGCCATGTCGGTAAACACGCGCGCAGAGCCGATCGGCGCCTTGGCGCCCCATTCGGCGCCCTTGTGGCCGTCCCACGGCGTCGAGATCGAGACGAAGAGCGGCACCGCCGCGCCGCCCCCGCCCTCGCGGTAGCGCTGCAAGAACCCGCGCGACACCAGTCCACCCATGCTGTGCGCGACCACTACGAATGATTTGAAGCCGTACTGGACTTGCACCTTGCGCATGGTCTGCGTCAGGTGGTCGGCGATCTGCGGCAGGTGCGCGCCCGACGGGTAGTAATACACCCAGGGCTGGAAGCGCTGCCGGTCGAGGCGCTCGATCAGCGTCTTGAAGTTCTGCGGCGTGCCGTTGATGCCGTGCACGAACAGCACCGGGATCCTGGTGCTGTCGTAGGCGCCGAGGAAATAGATGCCGGGGTGGCCCTTGAACAGGAAGTCGAACGGCCGCCACAGCCCGTCCTCGGCGATGCTTTCGTCGAAGCGCGGGTCGGTGAGGTTGGAGATCTCGCCGATCGCGGTGACCTGGGCGAGCGAAATTTCCATCTGCTCGCTGAAGGTGCGCGCCTGCAGCGTCGCGACGTCGACGGTCTCGCTGAAACGCGAGCGCCCGTCGGCCGGAATGCGCAGCGCCAGGTCGCTGCGCCGCTCGCCCGCCTTGCAGGTGACGGTGCGCTCCGGGTCGAGCCGCAGGAACGGCTCGTCGGTCTGCAGCTTGAGGTCGCGGTTCAGGTCCTGGAACCCGACCACGCCGTAGGTGCCGGCGCTCGCCGCGAAGCCGAACAGGCCCGGCCGCTCGAGCACGAAATGATCGGCCACCTGCCAGGTCGCGCCCTGCTGGCGCGCGAGCACCACGATGAGCGGCGCTTCGTCGACGCGCTCGGCGTCCACGCGCCCGACGATGCGGCAGGTGGCATCCAGCTTTGCCTGCTGCGGCTTCACGTCGAGCATCGCGCACGCGGCCAGAACGGCGAGCAGCGCTACGCCGAGCAGGCGCCTCATCGATCCACCCGGAACAGCGCGCCCGGGCCTTTCTCGCCCCATTCGGCGCGGTCCCATTCCCTGGGCACCAGCTGGTCGCCGGCGAGCTGGAACACGATCGGTCCGCGCTGGCCGAGGTCGAGGGTGACGCGATTGCCGTCCCGCTTCCAGGTTCCTTCGGCCAGCTGGGGGCTCGGCCGCTCGCTCAGGGTGCTCGAAAGGGCGCCGCGGCCGTCGGGCTTTAGCGTCACCCGCACGTGGCGCTCGCCCGCGTCGGCCGCGGGGAGCACGGCTTCGTAGGTGCCCGGCGCGGGCGTGGTCGAGCACGCAGCCGCGGCGAGGCAGAGCAGGGCGATACCTCCCGGGAGCCCTTTCACCCGACCACGATAGCAGGGCTCACTGGCGGAGGTATTGGACCTTGGTCCAACATCGCTCTTCATATTGGCGCGCTAGTCTTGGCTTTCCGCCTCCCTCCCCTGGTTCCAACCGACCGCCATGAACAACATCCAGAAACTGCTAGGCCTTGCCGCCGTCTCCTTTGCCAGCGTCGCCGGCGCCCAGGACATCCCGAACCATCCCGCGCTCACCGAAAAGTTCTGGTTCGGCGCCGGCATCTTCTTCCCCGAGACCAACACCCAGGCGCAGCTCACCAACAAGGCGACCGGGGTGGGCGCCACCGTCGATTTCGAGCAGTCGATGGACCTCGAGCGCCAGAAGAACGTGCCCGTGGTCATGGGCCGCTGGCGCTTCGGCGACCGCTGGCGCCTCGAAGCCGAGTATTTCCAGCTCAACCGCAACAGCGAGCGCGTGATCGACCGCCAGATCGAGTGGGGCGACCAGGTCTTCGCGGTCAACACCTCGGTGGCCACCCAGTTCGACTTTTCCGACCTGCGCGTGTCGCTGGGCTACTCGTTCTTCAAGCGCCCGGACAAGGAGCTGGGCGTCGGTATCGGCCTGCACGTGGCGACCTACGACGTGAGCCTGACCGGCTCGGGCGGAAACGGGCAAGGCGAAGACGTCCTTGCGCCGTTGCCGGTGTTGAGCCTCTACGGCCAGTTCGCTCTCACCAACACCTGGGCGGTGGGCCTGCGTCTCGACCGCTTCGCGCTGTCCTACGACAAGTTCGACGGCAGCCTGACCAGCCTCGGCCTCGACGTCCTCTACCAGCCGTTCAAGCACGTCGGCTTCGGCGCGGGTTATCGCGCGCTCGCCATCCGCGCCGAAGTGGAGGGCGATCGCCACATCCTGAAGATGCGGCAGGTCTTTCAGGGCCCGATGCTGTTCATGAACGTGAGCTTCTGAGATGAAAGCCTCCCTGCTGGCGATCGCGCTGCTGCTGCCGCTCGCCGCGGCGGCGCAGCCCAGCGTCGCGCTCATCGGCGAGCCGGTGGAGGCGACCGTCACGGTCACCAAGGTCGATGCCAAGGCTCGCACCGTCACCATCCGCGGGCCGGCCGGAAACCTGCACGTGCTCGCGGTGCCCGAGGAGGCGCAGAACCTCGACCAGGTGAAGCCGGGCGACCGCTTCCGCATGGCCTACGCCGAGGCGATGGCGGTCTCGGTGAAGAAGGGCGCCGGCAAGCCCGAGGGCGCGATCGAGGAAAGCGTGAGCGTCGCGCCGAAGGGCGCGAAGCCCGGCGGCTACAAGGTGCGCACCTTCCACGTCACCGGCGTGGTCGAGGCGATCGACTACAAGAAGCGCCACGTCGCGCTGCGCGGCCCGAAGGGCTCGGCGTCGTTCCCGGTCTCGCCCGACGTGAAGGACCTCGAGAGCGTGCAGGTCGGCGACCGCGTGTCCATCGTTTATTCGCAGGCGCTCGCGCTGCAGATGGAGGCGCAGCCCGCCGCGCCGAAGCGCTAGTCCGGCACCCCGGTGCTCCAGCTCGCCGGGTCGGCGCCCATCTTCTCGCCGAGGTCGGCGAGCGAATTCATCACATCCTTGTGGAACGTGCCCGCCGCCGGCGGCACCCAGCTCTCGGGCACCGCCATCACGCGCAGCTCCACGTCGATGCCGTGCTTGCGGCGCGTCAGCTCGGCCATCGCCTCGAGGTGGCGCATCGCGCTCACCGTCGCGCTCTGCGTCGCCATGATGGTGGCGCGCGTCATGATGTCGGCCCAGCGCTCCTGCGTCACCTGCGGCGGAAAGCGGAACTGGTTGTTGAAGATCACCCAATAGCGCACGCGCGGCGCCGGCGCGCGGCCATGCTTCGCGCGCCACTGCGCGGCCAACCCGGTCTCCTGGTCGACGCGCGCGCCGTAAAGGATGTTGCCGGTGATCGCGCCATCGACGTACAGGTGCTCACCGATCGCGCGCGCCGGGAAGATCGCCGGGATACCGGCGCTCGCCAGCAGGATGCGATGCACGCGCTCGGGGTCGCCTCCGGCGAGCGCAGCCTTCGATTGCGCCACCAGGTCCCAGGGGCGCGAGTCGCCGAGATCGACGTTGGTGGTATTGATCAGCAGCAGGCGGCCGCTGCCGTCCTGCGCGGCGATGCGCTCGAGCATGCCGCGGTCGAGCGTGGTGCGCATCTCGCGCTCCAGCCCCGGCAGCGAGTAGAAGGATGGATTGTTGGGCAGGAAGAACAGCAGCCCGCGGGATCGGGTCCAGTCCGGCTTCGGGTTGCGGTACAGCTGCACGATGCGCTCGATCGACTCGTCGTCGCCGAGGAACGCGAACGGCGCGATCAGCGCGCCGGTGCTGACGCCGGTGACCACATCGAACTGCGGCCGCGCCATGTCGCCGGTGACGCGCCCCCAGCCCTTCAGCACGCCGGCGCCGAACGCGCCCCAGTCGCCCCCGCCGGAGACGATCAGGAAGTCCATCGTCGGCTGCGCGGAACGCGCCTTCGCCTCCGCGCGCGCGAGCAGCGTCGCGATCAGGACCTGCACGGCATCCGCGCGAGCGGCGTCCAGAGCCTGGCGCTCGGCGAAGAGCTGCGCCTGGGTGCGCTCCTGCCGCGCGGGCGCCGCGCAACCGCACAGCGCGGCGGCGAGGAGCACGGCAGCGGTCAGCCTCATGGATGTCCTACCGTAGTGAGTCCGCGCGGCCGGCGGTATTGGACCTTGGTCCGACGCCGGCGCTGTTACGGCGCCGTAGCCGAAAAGCTACCGCCGAGCGCGAGGTGCAGATTCACGCGCTGCACCAGGCGTTCGGCCTGCACGCGCAGCAGCGCGGTGCGCGCGGCGTGCAGCGCGAGGCTCTGCTGCTGCACCGCGCGCAGGTCGCCGGCGCCGACGCGGAAGCGCACGTTGGCGAGCTCGAGCGCGCGCGCGTTGTCGACCACCGCTTCGCGCAGGATGGCCTCGCGCGCGTCGAGCGCGAAGGCGGTCGATAGCGCGCTCTCCACCTCGCCGAAGGCGCGCGACCCGACGCGGCCGTATTCGGCGACCGCCTGCTTCTGCTCGGCGTTGCGGATCTCGACCTGCGACTGGAGCGCGCCGCCGGTGAACAGCGGCGCGGTGAGCGATGCGCCCGCGCTCCACACCGGGTTGTCGCGGTCTTTGAGCACGAACAGCTCGCTCGAGATGCTGGTCACGGCGGCAGTGAGCGAGATGCGCGGCAGGCGCGCCGCCTTTGCCTCCTGTACGCGGTAGAACGCCGCCGCCACGCGCCGCTCGGCCGCCACGATGTCGGGGCGCCGTTCGAGCAGCTCGGAGGGCATGCCGACCGGAATCGGCCCGGGCAGGACGACGAGCTGCGCGGGCACGCTGAGCTGCGCCGCCGGATAGCGCCCGGCCAGCGCTTCCAGCGCGCGCACCGCCTGGCGGTAGGCGAGCTCGAGGTTGACCACGCTGTCGCGGAACGTCGCGAGGTTCGCGCGCGCCAGCGCCACGTCGTATTGGTCGCCGCGGCCGACGCGCAGGCGGTCCTGCGCCAGGCCGAGCTGCTTCTCGGACGCCGCCGCCATCTCCTCGGCGTTCATCCTCTGCAGGCGCGCCTCGGTGGCGAGAAACCAGCTCTTGGCGACCAGCGCGGCGAGCGACTGCCGCGCGTACTCGGCGTCGAGCTGCGCCGAGCCGTGCTGGTCGCGCGCCGCGGCGCGGCCGCTGCGCACCCGGCCCCACACGTCGAGCTCCCAGTTGGCGAAGATGCCGCCGCCCTCGAGGCCGCTCGAATCGCCGCTCAGAGCGCCGCCGCCGCGCAACAGCGCGTTGACCTGCGGCCACAGCGTCGCGCCCGCGGCCTTGGCGAACGAAGCCGCCTGCTCGACCCGCGCCGCGGCCACCTGCAGGTCCGGATTGTTGGCCAGCGTCTCCTGCACCAGCGCGTTGAGCTGCGGGTCGCCGAATGCGGTCAGCCAGCCGGCCTGAACCGACTGCGCGGGCGCCGGCACCGGCATGGCGGCGTAGCTTTCCGGCACCTTGAGGTTCGGCAGCGCCTGCGCGCCGATGTCCTCGCGCTTCGGCGGATCCTTCAGCGCGCAGCCGCCGGCCACGGTCAGCACCAGGAGCGAGCAGAGCGCGCGCATGCCGCTCAGTGCAGCTTGGGAATCAGGTAGTTCAGGTACGAGCCGACGCGCAGGATCACCTTGCGGATGATGTGGATCGCCTGCAGGTGGTCGGTGTAGATCGCGGCGTCGCCCGCCGCGCCGGCGGCGAGGAACAGCTGGCGGTCCTTTTCGGCGATGTCGAACTTGACCGCGAACTTGCCCGGCGGCTGGTTCTGCACCATCAGCGAGGAGGGCAGGTCGCCCGTCGGCATCATCGTCCCCTGGCCCTGCGCCCAGATCACCGAGTCGACCTTGCCCTTGACGATCTTGCCGGGCATGGTCTTCAGCGCGAACTCGACCTCGTTGCCCGGCGCGACGGCGTGCAGCTCGTTCTGGTTGTAGAACGCGATGACCTGGCCGTCGGCCTCGATCAGCGTCATCACGTGCGAGCGCGCCACCTGGCCGACGAAGCCGCCGGGGCGCAGCTGCAGGTTGACCACGTAGCAGTCGCAGGGCGAGGTGGTGGTGGTCTGCTCGAGCTCCCATTTGGCGTTCTGCAGCTGCGCGCGCGCCTGCGCAACCTCGGCGAACTCGCCTTTGACGGTGGAGGCGAGCTTCTGCTGCACCTGGCGCAGGCTGGCGCGCGCCTGCGCCTCGGCGTTGCGCGCGGCGTCGAGCTGGCCCTGCTGCTCGATCGCGTCGGCCTCGGCGCGCTCCAGGTCAAAGCGGCTGCCGGCGCCGGTCTTCGCCAGCTCGCGGTACTGCTCGACGCGCTTGCGCGTGAGGTTGAGCCGCGCGGAGATCTCGCGCGCCTTGTTCAGCGACTCCTCGATCTTCGCCTGCGCGCCCGTCGCCTGCTCGACGAGCTCGCGCTGGGAGCCCTGCATGCCGACCAGCTTGGCCTCGAGCACGTCGACCTCGAACTGGTAGGGCGTCGGGTCGATGCGGAACAGGATCTCGCCGCGCTTCACCAGCCGGTTGCCTTCCTCCACCGGCACCTCGATCACCCGGCCGCGCACCTGCGAGACGATCGGCACGCTGTATTTGATCACGCGCAGGTCGGAGGAGGAGGGCGCGAACACGTTGAGCGCCAGGATGGTGGCGCCCAGGCCGATGATCGGGATGATGACCACCGTGACCTGCGTGCCGGTGTTCCACGGCAGCCACTTCAGCTTGATGAAGATCAGCCAGACGAAGAACGAGTAGATGCCGAGAAGGAGGATTTCCATCTAGGCGGCTTCTTTCTCCAGCCGGTGGTCGAGCCGCTCCTTCAGCGCCTTGAGCTTGGGCGGCAGCGCGCCGCGCTTCTCCATCGCCACCAGCTCCGCGCGCACCTGCACCGCGGACTCATGCGAGAGGATGCCCTCGCGGTGCTTCTCCTCCACTTCGTCGTAGTAGTCCTCGTGCTTGTCGGTGCCGTAGGCCAGGCGGTAGCCGATCGGCTTGGTGTAGGCCCAGATCCAGGCGATCGGCCAGAGCAGGCCGCCGAACACGAGCGACAGCAGGCAAAGCGTGGTGATCGCATCCTTCTGCGGGTGGTGGCGGTTGTGTGCGATCTTCTCCGGCAGTACGTGCACGATCCAGAACAGCACGATCACCACCACCGGCACGATGAAGATGACGACCAGCGCGAGGATGTCGGCGAACGTGTCGAGCGCTTCGCCCGACAGGAAAGAAGCGCGCGCCGCAGGAGCGGCGAGCGCCAGGAGGGAGCAGGCCAGGAGCCGCTTCATTGACCCGTTAGTGTGCAAAACCCTATCCCGGCGGGGTATTGGACTTTGGTCCCATTTCCTCAGTGTATAGCCACGCGCTGAGCAGGGTATGGGTGACCGCCAGCACCAGCGGCCCGATGAAGATGCCGATCAGCCCGAACGAGATCAGGCCGCCGATGACCCCGATGAAAATGAGCAAGAGCGACAGGTCGGCCGCGCCCTGCTTGATGAGCAGCGGGCGCAGGAAGTTGTCCAGCGTGCCGGCGATCAGGGTGATCACCAGCAGGAACGTACCCCAGACCGGGTCGCCGCTCCAGTAGAGCCAGATCGTCGCCAGCGCCAGGATCGGCACCGCGCCGATCTGCGCCACCGCGAGCAGGAACATGACCGCGGTGAGCAGCGTGGCGAACGGCACGCCGGCGAGCGCGAGGCCGATGCCGCCGATCAGCGCCTGCACCAGCGCGGTCACCACCACGCCGCGCGCCACGCCGCGGATCGCCTGCCCGGACAGGCGCACCGCGTTCTCGCCGCGCTCGCCGCCGAGGCGCGCGCCGATGCGCAGGATCCAGTCGGCCGCGCTTTCGCCGTTGGCGTAGAGCACCGCGGCGGCCACCACGGTGAGCACGAACTGGAGGAACACCGCGCCCAGGCTGCCGATCTGCGAGACGAACCATGAAGTCACGCCGCCGGCGTAAGGCGTGATCTTGACCGCCAGCACCTTGAAGCCTTCGACGGCGACTTCGTTCCAGAGCTCCACCGCGCGAGCGCCGACCAGCGGCAGGCTCGCCAGCCACGCCGGCGGCGGCGGCAGCTGGTAGTCGCGCATGTTCTTCGCCCAGCCGACCACATCGTCCACATGGGTGACCACGGTGACGATCGCGGCGGAGAGCGGCACCACCAGCACCAGCAGCAGGACGACCGACATCGCGGTGACCGCGAGCCAGCGGCGGCCGCCGCTGCGGCGTTGCATCCACAGCATCGCCGGCCAGGTGGCCACCACGATCATCGTCGCCCAGATGATCGCGCCGAGGAACGGCCGCAGGATCCAGAAGGTCGCCGCCATCAGGCCGCCGATCACGAGCACCGTCAGCACGATGCGCGTCAGCTCGCGGCCCTGGAGATTCGGCACCTACTTCGCCTTCGGCTGGCGCGCCGCGGCTTCGTCGAAGCCCTGGCGATAGCGCTTCGCGTCGAACGCCTGGCCGCAGCTCCCGGCGATGACGGCGGATTCGTCCTTCCCGCCCATCCGCGCGTCGCGCCCGCCGATCCGGTACCAGTCCTGGCCGTGGCACTCGACCACGTCGCCGCCGGCGCAGCCGGCCAGGAGGGTGAGGAGCAGGGTGCCGAGCGTTTTCATGGACCGTACTCTAGCGCCACGCGCTGCCGGCCTGGATGTAGATCGCAGTCTCCTCCGGCCCGCGCGCGAGATCGACGCCCATGTAGATGCCCAGGCGCCGCGCCATCAGCCGGCGGAAGCCGATGCCCCAGGCGCTCGCGCTTTCGCCGTCGCTGTAGCTGGCGCCGCCATTCCAGGTGCGCCCGCTGCCGAAGAATCCGATCAGCGCCCAGCGCGGCGCGACGTTCCAGCGCAGCTCGGCTTCGGCGAGCGCCACGCGCTCGTCCTGGTAGCGGAAGAACGGAATGCCGCGCATCTCGATGAACGGCAGCTGGTAGAACGGCACGTCGCCGCTCGCCGCGCGCGCGTCCGCGCGCAGGCCGAGAATCCACGCCTTGCCGAGCGGCAGGTAGCTCAGCGCGTAGGCGCGATAGAGCTGGTACTCCGCGTCGCTACCGATCTCGGGCGAATAGAACACCGACTCGGCGAACAGCTTCCAGCCGCGCGCGGGGGTGAAGAAGTTGTCGCGCGAGTCGTGCTCGAAGAACAGGCCCAGGCCGGCGCTGCGGATGGTGCGGTCGGCGGGCGACAGCACCGGCTCCGGCCGCGAGGGATCGAAGCGCACGTCGAAATCGATGTAGTTGAAGCGCCCGCCGACGAAGTTGTCGCTCTCGCCGAGGCGGCGCTGGACCAGCTGGGTGGTCGCCCAGCCCTGCAGGTTGTAGCCGATCCTGGTGTTCTCTCCGTAAAAATCCAGGTTCACATCGGGCCGGCCGATGAATCCGCGCCAGCGCCACTTTTCCTCCGCGAAGGTCACCATGCCCAGGGCGCCGATCAGCGTCGTTCCGTTCTCGGTGGCGGCGAACGCGCCGCCGAAGATGTCCGGCGGGCTCAGGCGGCCTTGCGCGCGCCGCTCGCCGAGCGATTCGCGAAACCAGAGCAGCGCCGCGCCGGCGCCGTAGCCGATCGCCGGCTCGGTGATGATCATCGGCACCGGCAGGAAACCCTTCTTCTCGAGCAGCCACTCGGAGGCGTCGAGCGCGCCGTCCTCGGGATCGCGGAAAACGCTTCGCTCTTCGGAAAAGGCGGGTGCCGTGATCGCCAAGGCGAGCACGACCAGAAACCGCCTCACCTAGCGGCGGCCTCCGCCACCACGCCCGCCGCCGCCGGCGCGGGCACCGCCGCCGCCCTGGAAGCCGCCGGCGCCGCTGCTGCGGAACTGCTGCGCGCGCTGCGAGCCGACATCGCGCGACTGGGCCTGCCGGTCGAGCGATTGCACGCTCTCGCGCGACGCGCTCTGGTCGCGCGCCGCCGCCCGCTCGCCCGCCGGCTGTTGCCCCGCAGACGGTCTCTGGTCCGGCTTCTGCACGTCGGACCAGCCGCTGCCTTTCTGGTGCTGCTGCCAGTTGCCGCCCTCGTCGCGCCGGTACACGTTGCCGTCGCGGCCGGCGTAGACGTTGTTGCTGCCCGCGCCCTTGGCGAGCGTGGTGTTCCCCACCTGCGTCGCCTGCACGTTGCGCCCGCCCGGCCCGCTGATGCTGGTGCTCTTGCCGCCCCAGCGGTTATAGCTGTTGTTGATGCTGACGTTGTTGTGGTGGCTGACGTACACGCCGCCGCCGCCATAGCAACACGGCCCGTGCCAGCCGCCGCCCATGGCGAAGCCGAAGAAGAAGCCGACGGTGAAACCGGCGCCGTAGCCGTACGTGTAATACGGAGGCGGGTAGTACACTGCGCCGACATAGGGCGGGTAGTAATAGCCGGTGCCGTAAACGACCACGCCGTCCGAGGAAAGCACGGTGCCGTAATAGCCCGGTGTATAACCGACGAATACGGTGGTCGGCGTGCTGCTGTAGACGCGCACGTAGGTCACGTAGTGCAGGGGAGAGCTCGGCGGGATGGTGTAGATCACCGAGGGCACGGTCGCGGCCACTTTCCACGGACCGGCCGGCGCGGTGGCGGCGAACCAGACGCCGTTCTGCGCCATGTAATAGGTCTTCGGGTCGATCTGGATCACCGGCACGCCGGTGTTGTAGGCGTACTGGAGCGGCGTGCCGTCGATCGGCTTCCATTGCGGCGCGCCGCCGTCGTAGGCCACCGGCGTGGGCTGCACGTCGCGCTGCACGGTCGCGGTCTGCGGGATCTGATTGGCGATCGCCGCCTCGTTCGCCTGCGGCGTGTTCGACACCGAGGCGAGCACGTCGGCCACCTGGTGCTCGGGGGGGATTTTCGCGAAGTCCGCGGGCAGCGATTTGCCGGCGACGAAGCTCCACGGCCCGGTGAGCGCCTTGGCGCTGAACCAGCGGCCCGAGATCAGCACGTAGTAGGTCTGCGTGCCGAGCTCCATGAAAATGTCGCTGGTCGAGTTCGACATGTACAGCAGCTGCGTGTTCGGGATCGGCGAGAACTTCGGCTCGCCCTTGCTCTGCAGC
>Ga0247825_10002082_pt1 | contig 13219 bp, 16 predicted proteins | sample 13C_Vanillin_Day_FD_194413 | JGI IMG/M metagenome (GOLD analysis project Ga0247825, IMG submission 194413) | Soil microbial communities from agricultural site in Penn Yan, New York, United States - 13C_Vanillin_Day48 | ecosystem: Environmental > Terrestrial > Soil > Agricultural land | place...
TACCTGGTGAGGATCCTGAAGATCACCGGGGGCAACGTCACCAAGGCAGCGCGCCTCGCGGGGCGCAACCGCACCGAGTTCTACCGCCTGCTGGAACGCCATTCGCTTGAGCCGGGGATGTTCAAGGCCGCCTGAATGCCCACCGGCGCATGAAACCGATGGCGATGGCGCACAGCAGCGCAAAGGCGCCCACCGCGTAAAACGCTTCCACTATGCCGTAGCGATCGGCGAGGAAGCCCATGGCGAGCGGTGTGCTCAGATGCGAGAAGCTCCATCCCATGCCACCGAGGGCCAGTGCCGAGCCGCGCTCCTCCGGCTTGCTAGCTTCGGCAATGGTGATCTGGAAGTAGAGGGTCATTGCGCCCGAGCCGAGGCCGACCACCAGCATCCACAGTCCGATCGGCACGAGATGGTTGACGGTCGGTAGCAGCCCCACGGCTGCGGCCACGGCTATTCCGCACACCACTGGCCAAAGTGTTTCGGGCCCCGTCCGCACGAAGCGGGCGGCAATGAGGCCCGCCGCAATGGCGCCAACCGCCCGCAGGGCGATCAGCACGCCGGATGCTTCTTCGCCATACCCGTACTGTGCAAGCAGCAGCGGATAGAACGACATGGACAGCGAAAAGGGCAGCGCCGACAGGTATGCGCAGAAGACCGAATAGTGGATGATCCGCTCGCGCAGCAGTGGCCCGTAGGCTGCCAGGATCTTCTGCCCGGGCGGCACGGACTTGGGCGGCGAGGGCTTGGTGCCCACTCCCGCGAGGAACGCGACCAGTCCGATAGCCGCCATGGTGCCGAAGGTGGCGTCAAAGCCGGCCGCGGCAAGCAGGAAACCGCAGACGGCGCCACCCACGATCTGGCCGACATTAGTTACAGCGTTGAGCCGCCCAAGCTGGATGCCTCGATTGCCGGGCAGCTCGCTCGCCATCGCCCAGGTTGCCGGCCAGAACGCCGCGCGCGACACCACCAAGCCGAGCTGCGCGGCCATCAGCATCCAGAAACCCTCGGCGACGGTGAACCACAGGGAGGAGAAAACGATCATCCAGCAGGAGGCAAGCATGATGCGCCGGCCGCCGATGCGGTCGGTATAGGCCCCGCCTATCAGGTTGAGCGCCGCCTGGGCGAGGACCGGCATGGAAAATAGCGCACCGATCTGTGCATTCGACAGGCCCTGCGAGGCCGCATACAACGGCACGACCAGCCAGGTCATGCCCAGCCCGAAATTCCAGACCAGCGAGGCGAGAAAGAAAAACGGGTGGGACAAGCCGGAATTATGGGTCTGCCGCCCGTAAGCCAGGCAGCCGGGTTTCGACTAACCCGCGTGCAAATCGCATTTCTCCTGATGGCGTTCGCCGCGCCGCTGGGCGCGGCAGCGAGCCAGTGCACCGCCCTGTCTGGGCCGCATACCACCGCGCTCGTGGAGCTCTATACGTCCGAGGGCTGCAGCAGTTGCCCGCCCGCCGATCGCTGGCTTTCGGGTCTCGGCACCCTCGGCTACGTGCCCGCCCAGGTCGTACCCATTGCGCTGCACGTCGACTACTGGGACTACATCGGCTGGAAGGACCCCTACGCAAAGCGCGACTTCTCCTTGCGCCAGCGCAAGCTGACCCAGCTGCAGCGCCTCGCGCTCGTCTATACGCCGCAGGTCATGCTGCAGGGGCGCGATTTCCGGGGCTGGGGCACGCCGGCTTTCGATAAGGCGGTATCCCGAATCAATGCGCGGCCAGCGGCGGCGCGCATCGCCCTCGAGATCGCAGGCGCCGATCCCAAGGCCCTGCGCGTTCGGGCGAGCGCCGAACTCGCGGAACACGCAAAGACCGCGGACGCCGCTCTCTATCTGGCTGCCTATGAGAACCACCTTCGGAGCCACGTCACCGCCGGGGAAAATCGGGGGCGCATGCTGGCCCACGATTACGTCGTGCTGGAATGGCAGGGGCCCTTCGAGCTTTCGTCCGGTACCCTGCAAACGGAGCGCCTGATGCCGTTGCTGCCGGGGGCGGTGCCAACTAATTCCGGGGTCGTCGCCTTCCTGCAGGACCGTCGTACCGGCGAGGTGCTGCAGGCCCTGATGCTTCCGGCCTGCTAAGAAAACCGGCCGGTCTCTTTGGAAAGCGGGCCCGCTTCCCAATTTTCCTTTATATTCGCGGCGTCATGCCCGGCCGGGGGTGCCGGGGGCCCATAGAGGAGCGTCCATGCAAGCGACGCAGATCCGGCAGAAGGATGGCGTCTTTTATTTCGTCAGCTACAGGGCCAAGGACCTGCTGGCGAAGGTGCGCTTCATCAGCCGCTTTTACGGCGAGGGCGAGCAGATCGCGCCGGGGCGCATCGCCCAGGACGACGACATCGCCCAGTTCATCGCCAAGATCGAGCGCAACGACCAGGCGTTCCAGCGCTCCGTATCGCGCGGCAAGGTGCGCCAGCTGAAAAACTTCTACGAGACTGCGGTTTCCCAGCCGCCCATCCCGGGAACCGTACTGCTCTTTACGTCGGAACGCCTGACCTTCCGGGGAGGCGGCGAAGGCGGCCAGGGCAGCCTTTCCGAGCCGAGCTCCAAGTTCCTGATCATCGACGGCCAGCACCGCCTCGCAGCGCTGCAGTTCTATCTGCACGAGCGCCCCGACGACGCCGCCACGATCAACGTGCCGTGCATCATCTTCGATGGCCGCAGCGAGGATTTCGCCACGGAGATGTTCGTCATCATTAATTCGACCCCCACGCGCATCAACAAGAGCCACCTGGTGGACCTGTACGACCGGGTGTCCTTCGCCGCACCTGACCGCAAATTCGCCGCGCGCCTGGTGGAGAAGCTTTACAGCGAAGGCGACAGCCCCTTGCGCTATCGCATCAACCGGCTCGGCGGTCGTAGCCAGCGCGACAAGTGGGTGTTGCAGGCCGAGCTGTTTAACGAGCTGCACCGCTGGGTGCGCGGCCGTTGGCGCTCGATCCAGCTCGCCGGTGGCAGCTCCAAGGAAGTGCCGCGCTACTACGCCATGATTCGCGATTTTTTCAAGGCTGCGCGCAGCGTGTTCGGAGATTCTGTCTGGGGCGAGGATGACTACATGGTCACGAAGCCGGTGACCATCAAGGCAATGGTGCGCGTATGCGCAGACCTCGCGCGCGACGATCCCGAGCCGGAATCCGGTCGGGTGGCGCGGTGGGAGAAGCGGCTTGCGCCGTGGTCCGACATGGCGCGCCAGTTCCGGGAAGAAGGCTTCTACGAGCGGTTCCCCGCCAAGGGAGAGGTGGAACGGGTCGACCGCATCCACCGAGACCTCGCCAAGGCGGCGGGTATCGATACGGGCAAGAAGTCCTAGACCGCCTTTTCTTCCCGCAGCTGTGCGATTTCGGCCGCGCCGTACCCGAGCTCGGCCAGGAGAGCCTCCGTATGCTCTCCGAGCGCCGGGATCGGCCCCATGCGGGGCTCCATACCATCTATGTTGGCCGGCGGCTTCAGCGCTTGGATTGCGCCCGCCGGCGAGCCCACCTCGGCCCAGCGTCCCCGTGCCGCCAACTGCGGGTGCTCCCAGAACTCCTGCAGGGTGTTCAGGCGGGCGTTGGCTACGTCGGCCTCCTCGAGCCGACTGATCACTTCAGCCGAGGCCAGCCGGGAGAAGGCTTCGTCGAGGACCTGGTGCATCTCCGCCCGGTGCTGTTGGCGCGCCGGGCCGGATGCAAACCGCGGGTCGCGCGCGAGACCGGGTTGTTCAAGCACCGTTTCGCAAAAACGCGCGAACTCGCGCTCGTTCTGGACACTCAGGAACACCGTGCCGCCGTCGCCGGCGCGGAACGGTCCGTAAGGCACGATGGTGGCGTGATGCGCGCCCGAGCGCGGCGGCGGGGAGCCGCCGTAGGCGCTGAAATAAGCCGGAAAGCCCATCCATTCGCCGAGTGCCTCGAACATCGTGATGTCGAGCGTTGCGCCTTCGCCGGTGCGGCCGCGCCGCAGCAGCGCGGCAAGGATCGTGGAATATGCGTACATGCCCGCGGCGATGTCGGCCACCGGGATGCCGGCCTTGGCAGGCTCCTGGGGGGTGCCCGTTACCGAAAGAAGGCCCGCCTCGCATTGAACGAGGAGGTCGTAGGCCTTCTTCGAGGCGTACGGTCCCGAAGGGCCGTAGCCTGAGATGCCGCACCATATAAGCTGGGGATGCCTGCCTCTGAGCTCGGCGGAGCCCAAGCCGAGCCGGTCGACCGCGCCGGGAGCGAGGTTTTGCAGGAACACATCGGCGCGCTCGAGCAGCTTGGAAAGGATTTCGCGAGCGGCCGGATGCTTCACGTCGAGCGCCAGGCTTTCCTTCGAACGGTTGGTCCATACGAAGTGCGAAGACAGGCCTCTTACGGTTCCATCGTACGCGCGCGCCGCGTCTCCGCCGTCCGGACGCTCGATCTTGATCACGCGCGCGCCCAGCTCCGCAAGCTGCCGGGTGGCGAATGGGCCGGCGATCACCTGCTCCAGGGCGACTACCGTAATCCCGTCGAGCGGCCTCATGTGAACCGGACCTTCAGACCGGACAGCGCGACGCCGGAGATCTCGGTACGCCAGGTCTCGTCGGGCGCGACCGGATGCGCATCGGTCAGCGTGCCGGTCGTCACGATCTCCCCAGCGGCGAGCGGGGGAGCGCCGGGCTGTGCTCTTAGCAGCGCCACCAGATGACCGAGCGCAACGAGCGGGCTGCCGAGCACGTTGCTTCCCGAGCCGCGGTCCACCAGGTTTTCGCCTTTCCACAGCGCCAACTCGACCGCGGGCAGCGATGTTGCGTGCTCCACCGGCACCGGCGTTCCGACGATCAGCAGCCCGTGCAGGCCGTTGGCCGCCGTCGAGTGAGCGAGGGACGTTCGCCAGCCGGGTTGATCGCATTGCACGATCTCGATGGAATGCGCCATCCATTCGAGGCAGGCGAGCAGCTCTTCCTTGTCTGTGCCGTGCGGCGCAGCCCTCAGCTTGAAGCAGATCTCGGGCTCTATGCGCGGCTGCAAGAGCCCTTTAAGCGACACGCTGCACGCGTCGTTCTCCGCATGGTGCAGCGTGCGGTCGAATACCGTCCCCCAGATTGGCTGGTGGACCCCGTAGCGGGGCCAGATGCTGCGGTTCGTGAAGCCGATCTTGCGGCCTACAGCGCGCCAACCCTCCCGCAACCGCCGCTCTCTGTAGCGCAACGCCGCTGCATACCCGTTTTCGGAGCGCATGCACTGATTCTAGCGGCTGGTTGCGGCCCGCCGCGCGGCATGCGAAATTAGCTGCAAATGGATCCCGCGCTGCTCTGGGCGGTCATCGGACTGGTGCTCGTGATTGTCGAGCTGCTGACGGGCACGTTCTACTTGCTCATGCTCGGCGTGGCCGCGTTCGGCGCGGCAGGTGCCGCGTGGCTGGGCTACGACTTCGCGGTGCAGTCGATCGTCGGGTCCGTGGTAGCTGCGGTCGGGTGCTATGGCGTGCACGTCTACCGCGAGCGCAACAAGGCGGAGCAGATGGCGCCGCTCGACGCTGGCATGCCGGCGAGCTTCGAAAGCTGGATCGACGCAGGCGCGCGGCTCGCGCGCGTGCGCTACCGCGGCGCCAGCTGGGATGCCCGAGTCGAAGGCGGCGAGTCGCTCGAGCCCGGCACGACAGTCTATGTGCTCGCGACCGACGGCAATACACTGAAGGTGGGGAAGAACCGGCCTTAGAGGGAGGGAAGTGATGTTTTGGAAGCTTGCGGTCGTCATTGGCCTCACCGTCGTTGCGGCGCTCGTGCCGCCGCTGTCGTCCTACTGGGGCTGGGTGCTGGTCATTGGCGTGATCGTGTCCTTCGTCATCGAAGGCGTGCGCATCGTGCCGCAGCAGAGCGCCTGGGTGGTGGAGCGCCTGGGGCGCTTCCGTGGCGCCCTCGAGCCGGGGCTGAACCTCATCATTCCCTTCCTCGACCGAGTTGCTTACGTGCACTCGCTGAAGGAAGTGCCGCTCGACGTGCCCGAGCAGGTGTGCATCACCAAGGACAATACGCAGCTCGGCGTGGATGGCATCCTCTATTACCAAGTCACCGATCCGCGCCTCGCGTCCTACGGCTCTTCCAACTACGTATCGGCGATCACGCAGCTCGCCCAGACCACGCTGAGGAGCGAGATCGGCAAGATGGAGCTCGATCGCACTTTCGAGTCGCGCGACGACATCAACCGGCAGATCGTGCACGCGCTGGACGAGGCGGGGCGCAACTGGGGCATCAAGGTGCTGCGCTACGAGATCAAGAGCCTGACGCCGCCCGAGACGATCCTGCGCGCCATGCAGGCGCAGATCACCGCCGAGCGCGAGAAGCGCGCCCTCATCGCCAAGTCCGAAGGCCAGCGGCAGGAAGAGATCAACCTGGCTGACGGCGAGAAGCAGGCGGCGGTGTTGCGCTCCGAAGGCGAGAAGCAGGCGGCGATCAACAAGGCGCAGGGTGACGCGACCGCGATTCGCGTGATCGCCGAGGCTACCGCGGCCGGGGTGCGCGCCGTGGCCGACGCCATCGGCGACAAGGGCGGCCTCGAGGCAGCCAACCTCAAGGTGGCGCAGCAATACGTCGAAGCCTTCGCCAGCCTGGCGAAGACTACCAACACGCTGATACTCCCGGCGAGCGCCGGCGATGTGGCCGGCATGGTCGCCACGGCGATGACGGTGCTCGACAAGACGCGCCAGACGCAGGCAGCGGTGCGGGCCTAGGGCGCCTTGGCGGCGTCGGCAGAGGGCCCTAGCGCGCCGCGACGGCGTGCAACGAGTTGCGTGGCTCCCACGAGGCCGAGCAGTGCAAGGCCGATCGTATCGGTGATGAGCCCAGGCTTGATGAGGCATAGCGCGGCGACGAAAAGTAGCACCCGCTGCCATAGGAAAGCGTAGCTGAACAGCCAACCAAACAGGCTTGCGGCAAGGCAGATGACCCCAATCGAAGCCGACACCACCGACCACGCGACGAATGCCCATTGCGCGCTCCAGTCGGTGACTATGAGCAGCAGCATCGGCTCGTAGACGAACATGAACGGCACGATGTAGGCGGGCGCCGCCGCGCGCATCGCGGCGAATCCGGATTGCCACATGTCGGCCTTGGCGAGGCTAGCGGCGGCGAACACGGCCAAAGCTACCGGCGGCGTAATGGCCGAAACGATCGCGAAGTAGAACGCGAACATGTGGGCTGCGGGCGTCACGGCCGCCTTGCACGCGGCAGTCACCGGCTCGGGGCAACCGCTGATGCCCAGCTTGATGACGGCCGGGACGAGCAGAGCCACCATCATGATATAGGCTGGGGTGGTCGGCATGCCCATGCCGAGGATGATTCCGGCCAGCGCCGTCAGGATGAGCGCCAGAATAAGCGTGTCCTGGGCGAGCGCGACGACGATCTGGGTGAATACGATCCCCAGTCCGGTGATCGTGACGCAGGCGATGACGATCCCTGCGCTCGCGCAGGCCACGGCGACCGCCAACGTATTCTTTGCTCCCTCCTCGAGCGCTTCGATCACGCTGCGCCACGTGATCCCGGTTCGCGTCGTTCGCCGGAGCAGGGCGATCGGCAGGCAGGAAAGCGCCCCGACCAGGGCGCAGAGCGGCGCAGAGTAACCGAGGATCAGGCCGAACAGCACTACGAGAATGGGCACGAACAGGTGCCCGCGCACCAGCATCACGTTGCCGAAACGCGGCAGCTGGGATTTCGGCACGCCGGCGAGCTTGTATCGCTTAGCCTCGAAGTGCACGGCGAAGAAAACGGCCAGGTAGTAGAGGCCAGCCGGCACGATCGCCCACATCGCAATCTGCGCGTACGGCACGGCCAGGAACTCGGCCATGACGAAAGCCGCCGCCCCCATGATCGGGGGCATCAGCTGCCCTCCCGTCGAGGCGACCGCCTCCACCGCGGCGGCGAACGGCGGCCGGAAGCCGGTACGCTTCATGAGCGGAATGGTGATCGGTCCGTCCACCATCACGTTGGCAACGGCACTGCCCGACACCGTGCCGAACAGGCTGGAGCTGACGACCGCCACCTTGCCCGGTCCCCCCGCTGTGTGCCCGGTGAGCGACATCGAGAAATCCATGAATAGCTGCCCCGTGCCGCTGCGCTCCATGAAAGCGCCGAACAGCACGAACAGCATCACGTAAGACGCCGACACGCCGAGCGTCGAGCCGAAGATGCCCTCGGTGGAAAGATAGATCTGCTCCATCAGTACCGGGAAGGTCACCTTGGTGCTCGCCGCGTACGCGACGAAGCACAACGCGGTAATCGGCAGCGCCCAGCCAAGCACCCGCCGCGTTGCTTCGAGCACCAGAATGATTGAAATCACCGCCCAGAACTTGTCGGCGAACGTCAGCTCGTCGATGTAGATGATGCGATTGGTGTAGTACTCGTAGTTGATGAAAATGTGGAGGACGATGCCCCAGCCGCCCAGCAGCAACACGGCGTCGAGCAACCGCCAGCCGATACCGCCGCCGGGGCGCGACGGATAGAGGAGGAATACCAGCGTCAACGCAAATAGCAGATGCGTGCCGCGGAAGATCAGTGCTTCCGGAGGACCGAAGGCGGCAGCCCGCATGTGGTAGAGCGACATCGCGATGGCGATGGCCGCCACCACCCAGCGCAGCACGCGGGTGCCCGGCTGGGTTGCCGGCTTTTCCTCTTCCATTCCCCTCCTCGAACAAAAAGGGGCGGTCCAGCCGCCCCTTTCCAATCGCGTCCGGCCGCTACATCGCCCCGGCTTCTTTATAGAACTTCGCCGCCCCCTTGTGGAATGGCACCCCGATGTCGAGCGCCATTTCCTTAGGCGTGATGCCGTCGATCGCCTTCACCACTGCTGCCATCGCATCCACGTTGGTCGCCATGGTCTTGGTCATCTGGTACACGGTCTGCTCGGGCAAATCGCAGGAGGCGACGATGTGCGTCGAGTAGCCGATGACCGGCACGTCCTTGTCCTGCTTTGGATACGTGCCTGCCTTGATGATGAGCTTGTTGTATCCCGGGTTTTCCTTCTTCAGCGCGTTCATCGTCTTGTCGTCTACCGGAACCAGCTTGACATCGCGCGCGCTCGCCAGGTCCATCACGGCCGAAGCGGGCGCCGTCGTGCCGAGGGTGAACACCTGCACGTGCCCGTCTTTCATCATGGACACCGCGTCAGTGTAGGCGGCCTGGAAGTTCGCACGGCCGAGCGATTGGTAGCTCATGCCGTTAAGCTTCAGGACGGTATCGGTCAGAATTTCGGCTGTGTTGCCTTTCGGCTGCGTGACCAGGTTCTTGCCTTTCAGGTCGGCGAACGAGTTGATCTTCGCGTCGGCGAGGGCGACCACCTGGAAATACTGCGGATAGAGGTTGGCCACCTGGCAAACCTTGGTGACCTTCTTCGGATAGGGCTTGCGACCTTCAATGCCGTCCACCGTGGTGCTCGAGTTGGCGATCCCGATCTGCGCCTTGCCCTCGTCCACGCCGCGCACGTTGGCGATGCCCGCGCCGGGGGTCTGCGTGATGTTCAGGCCGGGGACCGCCTTTTCCCACATGCCTTTCAGCGCGCCGCCCAGCGGAATCCACGAACCGCCTTGCGGGCCGGTCATGAACGTCACTTGTTGCGCTGCAGCGGGCGCTGCGAACAGCGTGGCGACCGCAGCCGCGCACAGCATTCTGTCGAATCTCATCTCGTCCTCCTCAAAGGGAGCGAAGATTCTAGCCTGATCTAATGCGTGCGCGTGGCGTGGCGGTGCGCTGCTGCGGTAGCCCAAGCGCCGTGCAGGCTGGCGCAAATGTCTCGGACCACTGGCGCTGCATGAGGGTGAGAGGCAAGGCACTGCATGTGGCGCGACACGCACACGGCGAGCCTCGGGCAGCCGGTGCGGGCGTAGTGGGTCATGAGGTAAAGCAGGGCTGCGGTGATCGTTTCGACCGTGCTCTCATCGGTTTGCTGCGGTGGCATGCCAAGTCCTTTCGTGTCGTCGCTGGCTGGCTGCGGCTGATCGCGGGCTGGCTTGCGCAAGAAGTTTCGTTTCAGGCGGTAAGGATGAGTTTTCCGTTCTGGGTCAGGCGCAGCTTGTATTCCTTGCCGTTATGCACGATAAGCAACTCGCGCCGCGATCCCAGCAACGCTTCGCTCGTCACCCGGTGGAGCGGCTGCGGCGGAGAGTTGAACGCCCGTTTCGCGGTGCTCATCCGAGAACGATAGTAGTTCTCATCTCACGCTGTCAATACTAATTCTTCGGAAAGACATGGTCTTACGAGTTAGTGTGTGCCCGCATCTTGCTAACGACCTGTTCACAGATGATAATAGTTCCCATGTACATCTGCATTTGTAACGCCGTAACGCAGCGTCAGGTCGAGGAGGAGTGCGCCCGCTCGGGAGCCGCGTCGGTGGAGGATCTGGCCTCGCAGCTCGGCGTGGGCGCAGGCTGCGGCCGTTGCCGCGAGTGCGCGGCAGAACTCCTAGTCGAAATCTGCGGCTTGGAGCCCCAGCCGGCGCCTTGACGGCGCAGAGCATCCGTCGTCGAATCCTCGGCTCCCCCAGTCCGAGACGCGCCGATGAAAGGTGATCCGCAGGTTATCCAGCACCTGAACAAGGTGCTGTTCAACGAGTTGACCGCCATCAACCAGTACTTCCTGCATGCACGCATGTTCGGCAACTGGAGCTTGAACGAGCTCGAGGAGTACGAGAAGAAGGAGTCGATCGACGAGATGAAGCACGCCGATCGGCTGATCGAGCGCATCCTGTTCCTCGAAGGCCTGCCCAACCTGCAGGACCTGGGCAAGCTCAGGATCGGCGAGAACGCGCAGGAGGCGCTGAAGTGCGACCTGGAGCTCGAGCGCGCCGCCCGGCCGCCGCTGCAGGACGCGATCGCGCACTGCGAGGCGGTCAGGGATTACATCTCGCGGGTAATCCTCGAAGACATTCTCGAGTCCGAGGAAGAGCACATCGATTGGCTGGAAACCCAGCTGGACCTAATCGGTCATATGGGCCTGCAGAACTGGCTGCAGTCGCAGGCAAACCACGGAGACTAGTGCATGGCGCAATCGAGCGGTTCGTTCCACGAAAGTACCGACAAGCTGAAACCGGAGACGATGGATCGCCACCGGGCGATCGTTTCCATCATGGAGGAGCTCGAGGCGGTCGACTGGTACGACCAGCGTGTCGACGCGGCCGGAGACGATGAGTTGCGCAGGATACTTGCGCACAACCGCGACGAGGAAAAGGAGCACGCGGCGATGACGCTGGAGTGGCTGCGACGCCATGACCCGGTGTGGGACGAGCAGCTGCGCAATTATCTCTTCACCGATAAACCGATCCTCCAGGTCGAGCACGACATCGAGGAGCGCGAAGCCGGGCAGGGCGACGGCGACAGCTCGCTCGGCATCGGCAGCCTGCGGGCCGAGGTGAAGCGATGAGCCCATTGCTGCGGGAGCTTGCGCCGATAACGGGCGAGGCGTGGGCGATGATCGAGGAGGAGGCCAAGCGCACGCTGAAGCTCAAGCTCGCGGCGCGCAAGCTGGTGGATTTTTCGGGGCCGCTCGGCTGGGAGGCCTCTGCCGTGAACCTGGGGCGCGTGGAGCGCCTCGACAAGACGATCGCCGATGGCGTGGAGACCCGGGTGCGCAAGGTGAAGCCGCTCGTCGAGCTGCGGATTCCATTCGAGCTGCAGCGCGATGAGCTGGAAGCTGCCGGGCGCGGCGCCAAGGACGCGGTCGTCGATCCGGTGCGAAACGCAGCCAGCGCGGCTGCCATCGCGGAAGACCGGGCCGTGTTTAACGGATTCGCGGCGGCCGGCATCCGCGGCATCGTCGAAGAGGCGGCAGCGGCAAAGCTCATGCTGAGCGACGATTACCAGGCCTACCCCGCGGTGGTCGCGGAGGCCATCAACAAGCTGCAGATTGCCGGCGTCGAGAGACCTTACGGCATTGCGCTCGGTCCCCGCTGCTATACCGGATTGACCAAGACCACCGTCGGCGGCTACCCGGTGATGGAGCACGTGCGGCGGCTACTGGACGGGCCAATCGTTTGGGCACCCGCCGTGGACGGCGCGGTGGTGCTCAGCGCACGCGGTGGCGACTTCGAGCTCACCGTCGGCCAGGATTTTTCGATCGGTTACCTCGAGCACACGGCGAGCAGCGTGCGGCTGTATCTGCAGGAGACTTTCACCTTCCACGTGCTCGCGGCCGAAGCCGCAGTGCCGCTGACCTACGCCAAGAAGGCCTAGGCCACTCGCGTCTTTACCGGCTTGCCGGCGAAGTGCAGGCGCAGGTTCTCAATCTGCAGGTCGCCCATCGCCTTGCGCGTTTCCACGGTGGCGCTGCCGACGTGCGGGAACAGCACCGCGTTGTCCAGCGTGAAGAACTCGGGCGGCACGCGCGGCTCGTCGGCAAAGACGTCGAGCCCGGCGCCGGCGATGCGCTTTTCCTGCAGGTAGCGCAGGAGCACCGGCTCGTCGACCACCGAGCCGCGCGCGATGTTGACCAGGTAACCCTGTGGTCCCAGCGCATCCAGCACCTTGGCGTTGATGATGCGCGCGGTTTCCGTGGTCGCCGGTGTGACCACCATCAGGACATCCGAGTTCTTTGCGAGGGTGACTGGATCGGGGTCGTACGGGTAGGCCACGTCTTTGCGGCTGCGGTTGTGGTAGCGGATCTTCATGCCGCAGGCCAGCGCCCGCTTGGCGATGGCCTCGCCAATGCGGCCCAGGCCGAGGATGCCGAGGGTCTTGCCGCCGGCAGAGGTGGTGAGCGGATACGGCCCCTTGGTCGCCCAGCGGCCGGCACGGAGGTACACCTCGGACTGCGGAAACTTGCGCAGCATGTTGAGCACCAGCGCGAGCGCGGTGTCCGCGACGCAGTCGTTCAGCACCTCCGGCGTGTTGGTGACGATGATGTTGCGCTTTTTCGCGTCGTCGAGGTTGATCGCGTCCACGCCGACGCCGAAGTTCGAGATGATCTCGAGATTGGGCAGCGCGTCCATCAGCTTGCCGTCCACCGGCATCGGACCGAATGTGGCCAGGCCGCGCACTGTCGCAGCATGCTGCTTGAAAAACGCGTTGCGCTCCGGGCCCTCGAACAGGAGATGGCACGTGAACTCGTTTTGCAGCGTCGCCATGGTGCCCGCATGGCCGCGCGCGGTGATGATGATTTCGGGTCTCATAATCTGAATTTGGCGGCGAGCGCTTCGGCGCCGCGCGCGAGGATGCCGACGTCGGCACCCACTGCGACGAACAGCGCGCCGCATTCCAGCCAATGGCGAGCGTCGGCCTCGTGGGGCG
>Ga0247825_10002083_pt1 | contig 13216 bp, 12 predicted proteins | sample 13C_Vanillin_Day_FD_194413 | JGI IMG/M metagenome (GOLD analysis project Ga0247825, IMG submission 194413) | Soil microbial communities from agricultural site in Penn Yan, New York, United States - 13C_Vanillin_Day48 | ecosystem: Environmental > Terrestrial > Soil > Agricultural land | place...
TCGACATCTTTGCCCTCTCGGTGTCGTTCGAGTGGGACTACACGAACGTGCTTACGCTGCTGCGACTGGCAGGCATTCCGTTGCGAGCGGCGGATCGCACGCCACACGATCCGATCGTGATGATCGGTGGGGCCGTGACGTTCGTGAACCCTGAGCCGCTCGCGCTGTTTGCCGACATCATCGCGGCCGGCGAAGGCGAGGCGCTCATCCCGCCGCTCGTGCACGCGTTTCGAGAGGCGAGCGATCGACAGGATCTGTTGCGCCGACTCGTCGCCGAGCGCGGCTTCTACGTCCCCTCTTTCTACGATGTGAAGTACGCCGACGACGGCACGATTGAGAGCTTCGTCGTCAAGGAAGGGACCACGGCTCCCGCGATCGTGAAGAAGGCGGCACTGCGCACGACGGACGCCGCAGATCCGCCCGCCACAAAGATCTTCACGCCCGACACGGAGTTCGGCTCCAGGTTCCTGATCGAAGTCGTACGCGGGTGTGCCAATCTCTGTCGCTTCTGCTGGGCGGGTTACAACTACCTTCCCGTCCGCGCGTTCCCCAAGGACCGAATCCTCGATCTCGCAAGGCGCGCGAAGTCTCACTCGAATCGAGCCGGCCTCGTATCGATCGCGTTGTGCGACCACCCGCAGATCGAAGAGATCCTGACGAGCCTCGTCGAGATGGGCTACAGCATCAGCCCTGCGTCGCTGCGCCTGGACGATCTGACGCCGACGATCCTTCGCCTGCTGCGCGCGAGCGGCGAGCGGACCATCACGATCGCTCCCGAGACTGGCTCCGATCGGCTTCGTCGTGTGATCAACAAGACGATAACCAACGACGAGATCCTGGCGGCGGCGGACATGATCTTCTCGACCGGCTTTGACAACCTGAAGCTGTATTTCATGATCGGTATCCCGACCGAGACCGATGAGGATCTGGACGCCATTCGGGATCTGACACTGCAGCTTCGCGAGATCATGCTCACGCACGCCCGCCCGCGCGGACAGGTCGGTCGAATTGTCGGCAGCGTCAATCCGCTGGTGCCCAAGCCGGGCACGGCGTATCAGTGGCTGCCGATGGAAGACGACGCATCGGTCGAACGGAAGATCAAGCGGATGCACGGCCTGATGGCCGACATCGACAACGTCTACTTCAACATCAAGTCCGAGCGACATTCGTTCTACCAGGCGCTCCTCTCCCTCGGAGATCGGCGTGTGGCTCCTGCGATCGAAGCGGCCGAACGCAATGGCGGCAACTGGCGCGCCGCCGTGAAGGAAGCCGGGATCGACGCCGACTTCTACGTCTTCCGCGACCGGTCGCGAGACGACGTGCTGCCGTGGGACATCATTGACGGCGGCATGAAGGACACCTTCTTCCGCGCCGAAGCCGACAAGGCGATGAAAGCCGAGTGGACGCTTCCGCCGAAGCGGCAGAAAGAGAACGCGCGGCTCCTCGCGGTGCTGCACGAGCAGTGAGCTCGGCTTCGGTCCTCAGTCAGTTACGATTCGCTCTCGGCGCCTTCCGCGAAGGCGGCGTACGCCTGCAACACCATCTCGCGAATGCGGTCCTGCTTCGTTGCGTCGCCGTTGGTGGGGCGCAGCAAGGCGAACGTCCTGCGCTCGCCGTTGACTGAGTACTGACGCGCGGGAAACGTCACGTTGCGGCCGCCGCCGGTCCGGCGCTCCCAGACCGCGAACCCGATCAACTTCATCCCTTCGAGCTCGCCTTCGGTGAAATGGACCTCCGCGTCGGCAAGCTTGCCTGGCGGGTTGTTCTTGTCATTCGGTGTGATTCGTACGATCACGGCGTCCTCCGTCTGCAGTGGCTTTCGCGCGAGAGGTGCGAAAGCGATGCGCTGGCGCAGAGGAAGATGGCAAGGGCCGGGCCGCGCGCCGGGCGTCGACACGTCGATGCAATGCGCTGAGCCAGGAAGGGTTACGACGGGAGAGACAGAAACTGGGCGGCGCGGTGTACGAGGATGCCTACTCCGGTTGTCAACCCTCGACTGCGCTCAGGGTCATCCCGAGCTTGTCGAGGGATGAGGCAGTCGAAGGGTCAGTCCTGCAGCAGCATCACGTGGGCGATCGCCAATTCCTTTGAATGGGTGAGCGTGAGCAGCGACTTCGTTCCACCGATCTTTGCAAATCGTGTCGCGGCGCCGCCGTGAAACTGGAGCATCGGCGGTCCATGCCGACGAACGACTTCGATGCCGGTCCAGAACACACCCTGCGATTGTCCGGTGCCAAGGGCCTTCATGGCCGCCTCCTTCGCCGCAAAGCGAGCAGCGAAGGACGGGCCGAAGTCCCTCTTGCGGCGGCAATAGGCGATCTCGCCCTCAGTGAACACGCGCCGGACGAAGCGGTCGCCGTACTTCTTGATCGCTTCCTCGATGCGATCGATCTCCGTGGCATCGAGTCCCGTTCCTATAATGGTCATCGTGTCTCGTCAATCCTATACGAGCCTGCCGCAGGGATCCGACGGTTTCGAGTGGACGGATGAGTCCTGGGGTGCAGCGCTCCGGTGCAGCCCTCTCAGCGTTCACGCACCGCATCTCTTCACGACACGCCAACTGGCGTTGTCGTCGGCGGCAGACGTGCGCGCGCTTGCGAAAGCGGTCGGCGCTCGTGATGTCGCCATGGTCACGCAGGTACATGGTTGCAACGTCATCGTCATTCGCAAGGGGCAACCCATACCAGCGCCGAGACCTGAGGCGGACGCGTTGATCTCTGATGCGCCGGACATTGCGATCGCCGTCAGGGCCGCTGACTGTGTGCCGCTGCTGATGGCCGACCGAGCGCGCGGGGTCGTCGCGGCCGTGCACGCGGGGTGGCGAGGAACGGCGGCGCGCGTTGCAGTCGCTGCGGTCGATGCCCTCGGACGCGAGTTCGGCACGCAACCCTCCGATCTCATTGCTGCCATCGGGCCGAACATCGGCGCCTGTTGTTATGAAGTGGGGACCGAGCTCGTGGACGCATTCGCTGCGGCCGGGCACGAACGCTATCTGATCGATCGCTGGTTCCTCGCGCCTCCGCCCGCTCGCGGGTCAAGCACACGGCCCGGCTTGCGCCTCGACGTCGCCCGCGCAAACATCGATCAGCTCATTCTTGCCGGCGTTCCCGAGGATCAGATCTACGCTTCCGGGCTGTGCACGGCGATGCATCTCGACGTGCTCACGTCGTACCGCAAGGAGAAGGACAAAGCAGGACGAATTGCGGGCGTCATTCGGGCAATGGTGTCGTGAGAATGCGGAATTCAGACAGTATCCGCATTCTGCATCCTGCATTTGAATTACAGCGTCAGTTCGCTGGCGGCTTCCAGTTGAGGACGACCGTGATCGGGCTGGCCGCCGACACGATCGCAGTGACGAGAAATCGCTGGCCGTCAGGTGAGGGTTCGTAACTCGACGTGGTGGCCATCGTGAACAAGGCACGCGGAGGACCCGTCTCGAGGCTCGAACTGCGTTGCGACACTGGCACAGCCATCAGGCGCCTGTCGGGAGCGAGGTAGAACAGCTCGCCTCCGTCGCGTCGCCATCGCGGCAGCGCACCCCCACCCACGGACACCTGTACCTTCGGTCCGGGGCCGGGGAAGGGCTGAACGTGGATTTCGCTCTGTCCCGTCTCAGTCGACTGGTAAGCGACCCAGCGGTTGTCCGGCGAGAACCGGGCGTTGATTTCCACAAACGACGACCGCGCGACGTCGAACGGCGTGCGTTCGCCGGAGAGGGGCAGAGCCCGCAGATCCAGACCCGTCGTCGTTGTGACGGCATACACGATGAAACGTCCGTCGGCAGACCAGTCCTGGGGGTGATGCCATTCGTTGACCGATTCCTCGAGCAGCTGGATCTCTCCTCCCGTGCCATCCGAACGGCGTTCGTAGACGACTGACCCATCACGGGGTCCATTCGCCTGGTGCGCAACGCGAGTGCCGTCTGGTGAGAGGATCACATCGTTATCGTTCACATCGAAGCTCAGTCGGCGGGGCACTCCCCGTTCGGTATCGAGAAGCCAGACGTTCGTGTTCCCTGCGATGGTGCGCGTGACCGCAGCGACGCGCCCATCCCGCGACAACTGGTACAGAGTCAGTTGACCATCGTCAGCCTGTCCCACGGTACCGACAGAGCGGCCAGTCCGGTCGAGCCAGACGAGCTGCGTTTCGCCCGCCGACGAGCGGTAGGCGATGGACCCGGTCGTTGACGAGGAGACCGCGCTGTAGCCGAAGAATCCTTGGGACACGAGAACCTTCGGGGCAATAGGTACCAGCTCTCTCTCGAGAGTTGTGGAATCGCTGCGCAGTCGACGTCCCCACAACGCCCCATCTCGTGCGAACAGCATGTGAGCAGGCGGCATGAGCCGGTAGCCTGATTCTCTGTCCGATACCCGTTGCACTTTCGCGCCGTCCGTGGAGCCGAGATACACACCACGAACGTCAGGCGGGCCCAAGGTGAAGAGCAGGAATCGTCGGCCATCCGGTAGAAACTGCGGCCACCGGTGACTGTTCTGGCCCGGCAGCAGCCTGGTGGCTTCTTTGAGGGCGCCACCATCTGCGGAAATACTGTGGACAGGGCCGATGACGCTGCCGATGAGGATCGTTCCATCGACGTTCCACGTTCCCCCGGCGGATGGGTGACTCGCCAGTGTGCGCACGAGGCCGCTGGCGAGATCGATCCGTTTCAACACGCCGCGCGCATTGAACGCCACCGACTCGCTTCCAGGCGACCAGAACGGATTCGCCCCGCCGTCGGTGCCCGCCAGCGGTCGTGGCTCCTGCGAATCGAGCGGCCGAAGCCAGAGTCGGGGCGGATCCTGTCCCGCTTGGAAGACCACGCTGCGGCCGTCGGGAGAGATCGCAAAGGACAGCGGATCGACGGCCGGAGGGGTCACAATCTCCAGGCGAGTTTCAGGCACGTCGGCAGGCGCCCGCGGAGCGACGGCGACGATCCCAATCGCACCGACGATCGCGACGAGCGCGATCGCCCAGCCGGCATAGGCGAGTCGCGGGTAATACGGTCTCCCGCGTTGACTCGTATCGCTCTCGCGCGCCGGTTGCTCGAAGGCGCCCTCGATCGCCAGGCGCACGTCGGCGATGTCGTGGAACCGCTGCCGGGGATCCTTCTGCAGACAACGTTGCAGGCACAGACGCAGCGCCGCGGGTGTCTCCGTCGGGAGAGCCGTCCAATCCGGCTCGGTCTTGATCACATTGGCGAGCACTTCAGTGACGCCGTCGCCCGCGAAAGCCGGCACACCGGTCAGCATCTCGTAGAGCACGCAGCCGAACGCCCAGATATCGGTTCGCTTGTCGACCGTTCGGCCGCGCGCCTGCTCGGGGCTCATATACGGTGCCGTCCCGAGTAGCACGCCGTCTTGCGTGCCACCCACGGTTACCGTCGGCGAATTCGCGATCTGAGGGCCGCTGCCGGTGCCACCCATCGCCATGGCGAGGCCGAAGTCGAGCACTTTCACGCGGCCCTCGCGCGTGATCTTGATGTTGGCCGGCTTGAGGTCCCGGTGCACGATGCCGCCCTTGTGCGCCGCTTCGAGCGCCTCGATCACCTGACTCGCGTAGCTCACGGCTTCGTCGATCGGCAACCCGCTTCGTGAAGCAGTCGGCTGGGCGCGGAGTGCGATACGGTCGGCGAGCGTCTCGCCCTCGACCAGTTCCAGGACCAGCGCCTTGACCGCCAGTCCCGTTTCGGGCGAAGGCTCGCCCTCGTGGACACCGTAAATCGATCCGATGTTGGGGTGGTTGAGCGCCGCCAGCATACGTGCCTCGCGCTCGAAGCGCGCTCGCCGGTCAGGATTGGCCAGCCCAAGATAAGGCAGGATCTTGAGGGCGACCTCGCGGCCGAGTGTGATGTCGCGTGCCCGATAGACCAGCCCCATGCCGCCGACGCCGAGCAGTCCGGTGATCTCGTAACTACCGAGACGCTCTCCCGGGCTGAGCCTGTGGGCTAGGGGGTCGAGGATGCCGGCGACCGCGCTCAACACGTGTCCACGCATGGCGCGATCGATCGACCGTTCGAAGACCGCTTCGTTGCCAGCATCGGCGGCCAGGAGCGATTCGACATCGGCCTGCAGCGCGGGGTCATCGCCGCACTTGTCTCGCACGAGGGCCGCGCGGTCCTCGATACGACATGCGACCGCCGCATCGAAGATCTCTTTCACGCGCGTCCAGTGCTCGGCCTCGCTCATGTCGATTCCTGCGGACGGCCCGACGTCATGCGGCGGTAGAGCCACGCTTTCGCGCTTCTCAGCTCTCTCGCCACCGTCGATCGTGAGACGGACAAGGTACCGGCAACTTCGACTTCGGTGAGACCGCCGAAGTAACACAGTTCGACGATTCTCTCTTGCCGTTGGTCGAGATGAGCCAGCTCGGACAGTGCCTTGTCCAGCATGAGCAGATCGCACCCCCGGGGGTCGACGCTCGCGAGGTCGCTGTCGAGCGTGACTCGCAGCGCCTCGTCCGGGCGTTTGGCCGCCGCGCGGGCGCGTGCGTGATCCACGAGGATCCGCCGCATCATTCGGGAGGCCAGCGCAAAGAAGTGCGTGCGGCACTGCCAATCAACATCTCGCTGGCCCACCAGCCGAAGATAGGCTTCGTTCACCAGTGCGGTTGGCTGGAGTGTGTGAGCCTTGCGATCACGACGAAGATGGCCTGCGGCGCGACGCCGGAGCTCCTCGTAGACGAGCGGCAGCAGCTCCTCTTGCGCGTTCGGATTCCCAGCCGACCACGCTTTGAGCAGACCGGTCACGACTCCCGCTGACGCCGATTGCATGCCTGCACGCCCTCTCGGTTCGAGCCGTGACACAACTGAGCCGGATCTTCCGCGTTGAGTAGTAGCGACCGAGCGTGAAGCCCGTTCAATCGCGAACTCTGCCACCTCGGCCGGAACAGAGTCAAGAACGGAACGGCCGGAGATCACGCCCAAAAGGTCACCGATGCTCAATTCGTCACTAAAGGGAGCAATTCCATGGTCTTTATCCGAGTTGCGTTTACTGTCATCGTCCTCGTCACACTCATTGCGTCGTCTCCAAACGCCGCGCCCCACTTCTTGAACTGGTCCGCGCCGGTGAACCTTGGTCCGACCATCAATTCCGCGTTCGCGGAGGCAGGCCCCGCCATTTCAAAGGATCGATTGAGCCTCTACTTCCACTCCGAGCGCCCAGGCGGAGAGGGGTCCACTGACTTCTGGGTTTCGCAGCGCTCCAGCGAGGACGCGCCGTGGGAGGCTCCCGTCCACCTTGGCGACGCCATCAATACGCCGTTCACCGAGGCCGTCGCCGCCCTGTCCCGCGATGAGCACTGGCTGTTCTTCACCAGTGATCGGCCAGATAGCTTTGGAGGTAATGACATCTGGGCGTCATATCGCCAGCACACACATGACCCCTTTGATTGGCAACCCGCGGTGAACCTCGGTGCCGGCGTCAATTCGGCCTTCCTCGAATCCGCGCCCAGCTACTTCGCGAACGATGACGGCGGTGTGCCGCAGCTCTTTTTCCACAGCGCTCGACCGGGTGGCCTCGGTGGCACCGACATCTACGTCAGCGAGTTGTTCCCGAACGGGACGTGGGGTCCGGCGAGCCTGGTTGTGGAGCTCAGTGGCTCATCAAACGAGCAACATCCTTCGATCAGGTTCGATGGGCTCGAGGTGTTCTTTTTTTCGCCCAGGCCCGGCTCGCTGGGCGGACCGGACGTGTGGGCGGCAACGCGCCGGACGGTGTCCGGTCTCTGGTCCACGCCGGCGAACCTGGGGTCGATCGTCAACAGCGCCCTCGCTGAAGTGCAGCCCTACATCGCTTCGGACCGTCGAACGCTGTTCTTTCAGTCAGATCGTCCCGGCGGGTTCGGCAGCCAGGATATTTGGATGACCACTCGCTCCAAGCGCTAGCCAGGGAGTTTTCTTTGAACGCAGGAGGCGACCCTGCATTCGGAGTACCCGCGCCCGCCTCGATGGTAGGATAATGGCATGCGAACTACCATCGATAAGGCAGGCCGGGTGGTTATTCCGGCGGGCATTCGCGATCGCGCCGGTCTGACGGCTGGATCGGAGATCGAGATCACCGCAGACGAACTCGGTATTCGCATCGAGCGGGTTGCCGCTGGACCGCGGCTGGTCAAAGTGGGTCGACGGCTGGTTGCACGGCCGACGGTGTCACGCGACGCACGTCCGCCCGTCGACATCGCCGCTCTGGTCGAAGACGAGCGAAACCGCTGGCCGTGAGCGTCTTCCTGGACACGAGCGTGATTCTGGCCGGGCTGGTCGACTTCGGGCCGCAAAGCGCCCCCGCGCAATCGCTCATGCACGCGGTCGCTGAAAAGCGCGTGCTCTCTCCGGCCACGGCCTGGCACTGTTGTCTCGAGTTCTTCTCAGTGGCGACCCGGCTCCCACCCGAGTTCAGGATCGCGCCTGCGGACGCGGTCACCCTTCTCGAGGAAGAAGTCTTCGCGAGAATGGCCGTTCACGACCTGCCAGCCGCCGATCGGCTGGCGATGCTGCGCGGCGCGGCGCGTGATGCCATCGCGGGCGGCCGTATCTATGACTCCCACATCGCTGACGTGGCACGCGCGTCTGGCGCGCGTGTGGTCGTCACCGATAACCGCCGGCATTTCGTTTCCGCGTTGCGGTACGACTTGCGCGTCGAAACGCCCGCGGAGTTCCTGACCCACCTGGGAAAAGGGAAGTCCGGGTAATTTCGACGAGACGAAGGCTCTCTGCCGTGCGTCTGTTCGTAGTGAGCTGAGAGGCTGCCGTCCCGCGTGCGAAGCGTCCAGCCGTCATCGTCCTCGACCACCTGCGTCGACCCGGCGCTGATCCGCGCCATCTCGTAAGCGGAGGCCCGTGCACCTTCCTGTTCGAGCGCACCGGTATGAGGGTAGGCTTCGGATGGGATGATAATCGCATGCGAACTGCTCCGGGAGTAGTTCGAGTGAGGCCGTCATGAAGAGATTCGTTCTGGCAATCCTGATATTCGCGCTTTCGGCCGGAGTTACTGCGGACGAGGGCATGTGGACGTTCGACAATATCCCGAGGGCTGAGATCGCGAAGCGGTTCGGTGTGCAGCTGAGCGATCAATGGCTGTCACATGTACAGAAGTCGGTCGTCCGTCTCGAAACCGGCTGCACGGCCTCATTCGTGTCGGTGGAAGGGCTCGTCCTCACGAATCACCACTGTGTGGCCGAATGCCTGGCCAATAACTCGAGCGCGGAGCGCGACCTCATCGCCAACGGCTATGTCGCCGTGAGGCTCGAGGACGAACTGCGCTGCCAGGGAGCGCAAGCCTCCGTCTTGATGAGTACCGAAAACGTCACTGATCGCGTCGTCAAAGCCATCGGTGACGTCGAACCAGCGGAGGCGACCGCCGTCCGCAACAAGGTGCTGACGACACTCGAAGCCAATTGCGAGCAGGCGTCGAAGCAGGCCGGCACGCCGCTGGCCTGTGAATCCGTCACGCTGTACCAGGGGGGACAGTACTGGCTCTACAAGTACAAGCGCTACGAGGATGTGCGGCTGACGTTCGCGCCGGAGCAGGCGATCGGCGCGTTTGGCGGCGACCCGGACAACTTCCAGTTCCCTCGCTGGTGTCTCGACATGTCGCTGCTGCGCGTGTACGAGAACGGCAAACCGGCATCGACGCCCGACCATCTCTCCTTTGAGTGGGGCGGTGCCAAGGATGGTGAACCCGTGTTCGTCGCCGGCCATCCGGGCACGACGCAGCGTCTGCTCACGGTTGCGCAGCTCAAGACGCAGCGCGATGTGTTCCTGCCATTCTGGCTCCTCCGTTTTTCCGAGCTGCGCGGACGAATGATTCAGTACTCGAAGACGTCCGCCGAAGCCGAGCGTACGGCCCAGGACTATCTCGGTAGTGTAGAGAACGCGATCAAGGTGCGTCGCATGCAACTGGCGTCGCTGCTCGACGACCGCATGATGGAGCAACACGCTGCGGCCGAGCGCAAGCTGCGCGACGCGGTGAACGCTGACGCCACAGTGAGGACGGCAGCGGGCGCCTGGGACGACATCGCCCGCGCCGAACAGCGTTACCGCGAGATTCTAATTCCGTACACGTGGCTCGAAGGGGGCGCCGCGTTCAACAGTGAGCTCTTCGGCTACGCCCGGCAGCTCGTACGAGCGGCCGACGAGCGCGCCAAGCCGAACGCGGAACGGCTTCGCGAATACACCGATGCCGGCCTCGCTCGTCTGAAGCCTGCGGTCGAGGCCGCGACGCCGGTCTATCCGGCGTTCGAGGAGGTGCGGCTCTCGTTTTCTCTCGAGCGGATGCGTGAGTATCTCGGTCCGGATCATCCGACCGTGAAAGCCGTCCTTGGCGCGAAGTCTCCGGACGAGAGGGCCCGCGAGCTCGTGACTGGCTCATCACTCGCCGATCCCAAAGAGCGGTTGAAGCTGTTCGAGGGCGGTGCCGCGGCGGTTCGTGCGTCCACAGACACGATGATTGTTCTCGCGCGAGAAGTCGACGCCGAATCGCGCCGGCTGAGGAAAATCAATGAGGAAGTGCAAGGGATTGAGGCCGTGGCGCAGCAGAAGATTGCCGAGGCGCGCTTCAAGATCTATGGCACGCAGGTCTATCCCGACGCGACGTTCACGTTGCGGCTCTCTTACGCAGCAGTCGCCGGATGGACAGAGGCTGGCACGATGGTCGACCCCTTCACGCGGCTGGAGCGCCTCTACGCGCGAGCAACAGGTGCGCCGCCATTCGCTGTGCCGAAGTCGTGGCTCGACGCGAAACCACGGCTGGAGATGAACACGCGCGCCAATTTCATCACCACCAACGACATCGTTGGCGGCAACTCCGGCAGCCCCATGGTCAACGCCGCGGGTCGCATCGTCGGCCTGGCATTCGACGGCAATATCCATTCGATTGCTGGAAGCTACTGGTTCGATCCGCAAACGAACCGAACGATTGGTGTGCATCCCGAGTTCATGAGGACGGCCCTAGCGCAGGTGTATCGCGTGACCAGGCTCACGAAGGAGCTCGGGATCCAGTAGGCCGTCACTTACGCTGCCGTGGCGGTCAGGACGATCGGTGCGCCTCGCGTAATCACGAGCGTGTGTTCGTAGTGAGCTGAGAGGCTGCCATCGCGCGTGCGGAGCGTCCAGCCGTCATCGTCCTCGACAACCTGCGTCGACCCGGCGCTGATCATCGGTTCAATCGTCAGGACCAATCCCTCGGTCAGCACATCCGTCTGAAACGGGTCGTAGTTTTTGGGCACGGTCGGTTCTTCGTGAATCGTGCGGCCAACACCGTGCCCTGACAACCCTTTGATCACCGAGAAGCCGCGGCGACGAACCTCACGCTCGACGGCCCGGCCGATTTCGTTGACCCGCACACCGGCGCGAGCCACCGTCAGCGCTGCGCGAAACGCCGCCCGTGCGCAGATGGCCAGATTGTGAGCCGTCGCGGAAGCCGGCGTGACCACGACGCTGAGTGCGGCATCGGCGATGTAGCCACCTGTCTCAACGGTGACATCGAGCTTGACGATGTCGCCGGTGGTGATGCGGCGAGCGCCGGGGATTCCGTGAACGATCTCGTCGTTGACACTGATGAGGATCGTGCGCGGGAACCCGTATGTGAACGCAGGTGCGGAGCGAGCACCGTGGGCGGCGAAGAGGTGCGCCGCCGTCTCGTCCAGTTCGCCCGTCGTCACGCCAGGCCGCACCTGTTTCGCGAGGGTGTCGAGCGTGAGCCGCGCCACTCGTGCCGCCGCTCGTAGCCCTTCCCAGTCAGCGTGAGATTCGATCGACATAGCCGTGACCTGACAGAAGATTCTGACTCGAGAACGTTTCTGCGTCAGTTGAAGATGCTGGACGTTGCCGCAGCCGGCGGTGTTGGTGGCCGTTCGTAGCCCAGATCGGTGGGCAAGTCTGAGCCGCCGGCCGCGGCCACCGCGAGCTCGTCGCAGTGTTCGTTCTCGGTGTGACCGGCGTGACCGCGGACCCACTCGAACTTCACGCGATGATATTCGCAGAGCTCGAGCAGATGGCTCCACAGATCCCAGTTCGGGACCGTTTTCCCCTGGCGGCGCCACGCTTTTGCGCGCCAGCCTTTAGCCCACCCCTTCGCGATCCCGTTCACGACGTATGCCGAATCGCTGACAACGGTCGCCTGACACGGTTCCTTGAGAGCTTCGAGTGCCTTGATGACGGCCATCATCTCCATCCGGTTGTTCGTCGTCAGACGAAAGCCGCCAGAGAGCTCACGCCGATGCTCGCCGTATTCGAGGATGGCGCAATATCCACCCGGTCCCGGGTTGCCGGTGCATGCGCCGTCCGTGTAGATGGTGACTGACTTTCCGCTCACGGAGCGTGAACGACAGGGTGCTCGACGTGCGGGGGAGGTGGCACCCAGTACATCACGCGCTGACAGCTGTCGCACTGGATGATGGTGTCGTTCTGCCGGATTTGCTGAAACACGTGCGGTCTCAGTCGCACGTGGCAGACCGAGCACAAGCCGTCGCGCGTGGCGCTGCAGATCGCGATGCCTTTGCGTACCTTGGCGACCTGCTCGAACAACGCGAGGAGCCTGGGCTCGAGCGCCTTCACGAGTGCAGCGCGCTTCTCGGTCGATTCCTTGAGTGATACTTCGGTGGACGCGAGGTCCTGATTGAGCGTCTTCTTCTCCGCCTCGATTTCCTTCGACTGCGTAGCGAGAGCGGCTTCCGCCCGCTTCGCAGCGGCGGCGAGCTCGTCGGCCTCCAGCATTCGCTCCAGCACTTTTTCTTCGACCGCTCCGAGATCGCTCTGGGCGGTTGCGATCTCGTGCTGCATTGCGGTGTATTCGCGATTGGTCTTGACGGCCGAGAGCTGGTCTTTGAACTTCGTCAGGCGGCCCTGATAGACCGCGACGTCTTTTTCGAGCTCACGCCGCCGGTCGCCGTTGGCCTTGAGTTGTTCTTTCGCGGAGTCGAGAATCGCTTTGGCTTCGTGGAGTCGCGCATCGAGCGCGGCGAGTCTTTGAGGATGGAGGGCGATGGCCGACCGCGCCTCGGCGATGATTGTTTCCAGGTGCTGGAGTTGGATGAGGCGTTCTAGGTCTGGCGACATCACTGAATGTAAACTCCCACCCTTCTGCTTCGCGTCACCGTGATTCCATTTTGCATTTTGTCTTTGGCATTGTGAATTGCACGCGAAGTATGTGAATGGGCCCGCCAGGATTCGAACCTGGGACCAACCGATTATGAGCCGGCCGCTCTAACCGCTGAGCTACGGGCC
>Ga0247825_10002084_pt1 | contig 13207 bp, 8 predicted proteins | sample 13C_Vanillin_Day_FD_194413 | JGI IMG/M metagenome (GOLD analysis project Ga0247825, IMG submission 194413) | Soil microbial communities from agricultural site in Penn Yan, New York, United States - 13C_Vanillin_Day48 | ecosystem: Environmental > Terrestrial > Soil > Agricultural land | place...
GCGCAGTAAGATCCGGCGCACGGGAATTACTGCTCGATGAGATCAGAGGACAGCGGAATGAATCCATCGCGCATCGTGCTGCGGCTGTCCGGGCTGTTCCTGGCGGTGACCCTGGCTGGTCACACCATCTTCGCCCAGGCGGACATCACCGGCTTGTGGCGTCCGCAGCCGCGCAACCAGGACGGGAGCGGGATGATCGGCGACTACGCCGGCGTTCCCCTGAGCCCATCCGGCCGGTGGCGAGCCGAGAGCTGGTCGCCGGACGACTACGATCTCGCAGAATACGCGTGTCGTCCGCATGCGTGGGACTACTCGCTCGAGGGGCCCCTCTCTCAGATGCGGATGTGGTCCGACGTAGACCCGGCGACGCAGAAAGTCATCGCCTACCACGGGCACCTCAATCAGCAGGAGCAGGAGACTACCATTTACATGGACGGTCGGCCGCGTCCTCCTGCCAACGCCCTGCACACGTGGAGCGGGTTCACGACGGGGGAATGGGAAGGAGACGTGCTCGTCACGACCACGACCCACCTCAAAGAAACCTACATCCGCCGATCCGGCCTCATGCGCAGCGACCGTTCTGTCGTTCGCACGCGGTGGCGGCGCATCGGCGACTACCTGCAGGCCACCTCTATCCTGTACGACCCGGTGCTCATGGCCGAGCCGTACATTCGAACCACGATGACGTGGATCGAGGATCCCACTCTCATCGTCGCCCCGTATCCGTGCGAAGAGGCGACTGAGGTCGCGGTGCCCAGAGGGGAAGTGCGGCACTTCCTTCCCGGCCAGAGCCTGCTGCCTGGTTTGAACCCCAAGCTGACGGATCGGTTCGGCACGCCGTACGAGGCGAGGCTGGGCGGATCGGAAACGATGTATCCCGAGTACATCGCCAAGATGAAAACGTTCCCGCGCCCCGAAGGGCTGAAGCGCGGGGATTTGGGCCGCGGAGGGGGTGGGGGAAATTGATGCGCGTCTGGGTACTCGTGGCCGTCGCGCTCGCGTTGCTGCTCCCGGTCGAACGGGTGCACACGCAGACCCCTCAAGCCGATGCTCGTCGTCCTGTGTGGCCGCCAAAGTTGGACGAGCCGGCACCCGGGGAGGTAGAGGTCCTGCCGGTGCGGGGCCACGTGTCCGTGATCATGGGAGCCGGCGGTAATGTCACGGTCCAGACCGGCGAGCAGGGCATCCTCCTCGTGGACACCGGCATCGCCTCCATGAGCGAGAAGGTGTGGGCCGCGGTTCAGACGATCGCGCCACCGCGCAAACCGCTCCGCTACGTGATCAACACGACGGAAAACGCGGAGCACACCGGCGGGAACGCGGTGATCGCGGCGAAAGGGGAGACGGTCCCACTCCGCGAAGCCAACTACACCGCGGGTCCGCAAGGGTCCATCAACTACAAGCGCGCCTCCGTCGTCTCCCATCAGAACGTGCTCAACCGGATGTCCGCGCCGACCGGGGAAAAATCTCCGACGCCCCCTGAGGCGTGGCCGGACAACACCTATTCGATCGATCAGAAGCGGTTCTACTTCAACGACGAGCCCGTGGTCATGATGAACTTTCCGGGGAATACCGATGGCAACACCATCGTCTTCTTCCGAAAGTCCGATGTGATCAGCACGGGCGACCTTCTCGATCTGACACGGTATCCGCTCATCGACCTCAAGGCCGGAGGCAGCATCCAGGCGTTCGTGACCAGCCTGAACAAATTGATCGACCTGTGCGTGCCGGAGTCGCACGGTGCCGGCGGAACGCTGATCATTCCGGGTCACGGGCGCATCGCCGATCACGCCGAGGTCGCCTACTACCGCGACATGATGTACATCGTCCGCGATCGCATCCAGGACATGATCGACAAGGGGATGACGCTGGCCCAGGTCAAAGCGGCGCGACCGACCCGGGACTACGACGGACGCTATGGAAGCAGCAAGGGTGATTGGACAACGGACATGTTCGTCGAGGCTGCGTATCAGAGCCTGCGCAAATAGCCCGATCGTGGACACCACTCCTACTCGCCGTTTGTCTCTCACCGCCCTCGCGCTTGTCATTGCTCTTGCCGTCGCACACGATGTGCAGGCACAGGGACAGGGACGCGGGCGAGGTGCTGCCCCGGCGGGTCCGCCGCCAACGGCGCGCGCGTTGGCCCCCAAGGATTTCACCGGCTATTGGGTGTCGATCGTCACCGAGCACTGGCATCTGCGGATGCTGGTTCCACCCAAAGGCGACTACAGCATGCTTCCGCTCAGCCCCGAGGGGCGCAAGATTGCCGACTCGTGGGACCTCGCCAAGGCAAAGGCAGAGACCGACCAGTGCAAGGCGTACGGTCCGCCGGCCCTCATGCGGGTGCCGGGTCGTCTCAATATCCACTGGACCGACGACAACACGCTGCAACTCGACACCGACTCGGGCACGCAAACCCGCACGTTCAGGTTCGGCGGCGCAGCGCCGCCTTCAGGGCAGGCGCCGTCGCTGCAAGGATCCTCTGTAGCGTCGTGGGAATTCCTTGGTCCCCGCGGTCGCGGCACCGGCGTACCGAAGGGCTCTGGTCAGTTGCGCGTGCGGACGACTCAGATGAGCGGGGGATACCTCCGAAGGAATGGCGTCCCCTACAGCGAGAACGCCTCGCTCGACGAGTACTTCGACACGTTCACCGAGCCGAATGGCGACACCTGGCTCGTCGTGACGTCGATCGTGACCGATCCGCGGTACCTGACCCAGCCGTACACGTCCACGGTCCCCTTCAAGAAAATCGCTGACCGCCAAGGATGGGATCCCACACCGTGTAAGGCGGACGAAGCCCGCTGAACGTGGAGGCGCGATGCGACGGGGGATTTGGCAACGCGTTGTCGTCGCGACGGTCCTGGCGGGTGCTACTGCTTCGGTGCTCTCTGCACAGCAGCCCGCCTTCGCGCAAGGCGCCGGCGCCGCAAGCCCGGCACCAGACACGGTCCTGTTCAACGGCAAGATCATCACGGTTGACGATCGCTTCAGCATCGCGCAGGCAGTAGCCATTCGCGCCGAGCGTGTCTCCGCGGTCGGCACGAGCGAGGAGATCACCAAGCTGGCCGGGCCGAATACCCGGCGCATCGATCTTCGCGGCCGCACCGTCACCCCGGGATTCATCGACAACCACGCGCACTACATGGAGGAAGGCGTCCTCTGGAGCGTGGAGCTGCGGCTCGACGGCATCGAGACGCGAAAGCAGGCCATCGAGATGATCCGGGCGAAGGCGAAGTCGCTCGCTCCCGGAGAGTGGGTGTACACGTTGGGTGGCTGGTCGCCCGATCAGTTCACCGACGACAAGCGCCCGTTCACTCGTGAGGAGCTCGACGCGATCGTCTCTGACCGTCCGGTTCTGTTGCAGTTCACGCGCGCGGAGACTTACCTCAATAGCCGCGCCGTCGAGGCGATCGGCCTCGAGAAGATGACCGAGCCCTGGATCAGGCGTGACGCGAGCGGCAAGCCCACTGGTGTGGTCGATGCCGGCGGCGCCAACCGGGTCTCGGGGGTCATCCCGAAGCCAAGCACCGAGATGGTGGAGAAGAACAGTCTCCTGATGATTCGTGAGCTGAATGCGTCGGGGCTGACGGCGTCCGGGGGGTCATGTCCGGCGGCGGTATTGCCGATCTTCCGCATGATGGCGCGCGAGGGACGGCTCAACAAGCGGTTCTTCTGCCTCGTGTCGGCGCCAATGGGCAACAACGCGGACACGGTGACGAAGAACCTGCCGCGCATCGCGGAGCTCAGGAGCCAGTTGTTCCAGGGCGATCTCTGGATCGATCATTTCGCGTACGGCGAGGCCAACTTCACTCCTGCGCACGACAACATGGTCAACGCCGGGGGCAAGCAGCGGCCGGAGAACCTCGAGCAGTGGGGCCGCGTCGCGCGCGAGCTCGCGAAGGCGGGCTTGCCGATGCACGCGCACACGACGCTCGAGAATTCCTTCGACGGCTTCCTCGATCAGATCGAGCGTATCAACAAGGAGTTCCCGGTGCGGAACCTCCGATGGTCGCTCATTCACGGCGAGCAGTTGACGGCGGCGCATCTGGAGCGGATGCGCAATTTGGGTATCCACGTGGCCATCCAGCCACGTGCCACCATCATGGGCGGCATCTTCAACCGCGTACATGGCGATCGCTCCTACGACATGCCGCCGCTGCGCACGATTCAGGAGAGCGGCGTAGCCTGGGGCTTTGGCACCGACACGTTCGAGGTGAACCAGTACCGTCCGTTCACGACGCTCTACTTCGCCGTGACGGGCAGGATGGTTGGTGGCGCCGTGGTGAACCGTCAGCCGATCAGCCGCGAGCACGCGCTCATCGCCCACACGAAGGGGAGCGCGTTTACGATCCTGCAGGAAGGCAACATGGGATCGATCCAGCCCGGCAAGCTCGCGGATCTGGTGGTGCTCGACCGCGATTACCTGACTATTCCTGCGGAGCAGATCAAGGACATCCGACCGGTCATGACGATGGTTGGTGGCCGCGTCGTTCACGACACGACGTCGACTCGATAAGGGTCACGAACAATGAGAGGGAGGATCGGTTAGCACACGAGTCATTCGAACGGTCCCTGGGTCCACGGTGATGTGAGGAGGGTGTTCCATGGCCTGCCCGTTGAATCGTGCCTCGAGTATCGCCTTCGGTCTTCTTCTGGTGAGCGGGGTCGCCTTCGCTCAGGCGACGGCGCAGCTGAACGGCCGCGTGACTGATGAAAGTGGCGCCGTACTTCCAGGCGTGACTGTCAACGCGACGCAAACCGACACCCAGTTTGTCCGCACCGTTGTCACGGATGAGACCGGATCCTGGACCATGCCGAACATGCCAATCGGCCCGTACCAGCTCGAGATCTCGCTGCCCGGGTTTCGCACCTACGTGCAGACCGGTATCGTGCTGCAGGTCAACGCCAACCCGGTGATCAACGCCGCACTCGCGTTAGGCAACGTGGAAGAGACGATCACGGTCGCAGGGGAGACACCGCTCGTAGACGTGCGCAGCGCCGGTATCAGCGAGGTCGTGGAGCAGGAGCGGATCGTCGAGCTTCCGCTGCAGACTCGGAACGTGACAGACCTCATCGTCCTGGCGGGCGGAGCGGTCAACACGGGGAGGGTCTCGGCTCTGAGCACCTCCGGTAGCGTAGGCATCTCCGTGGCCGGCGGCCTGCGAAACGGCGTCGAATACCAACTCGACGGCGCCGCACACAACAGTCCGCACGACCTCGGCAACCTCCCGTTCCCCTTCCCGGATGCGCTCCAGGAGTTCAGCGTCGCCAGCGGCGGTTTGGCTGCGGCGACGGGCATGCACTCGGGCGCGTCGGTCAACGCCGTGACCAAGTCGGGGACCAACGCATTTCACGGCAACGCGTTCGAGTTCTTCCGTGACGAACGGTTCAACTCGAAGGCCTACTTTGCGGCGATCGGACCGGACGGCAAGAAGTCGGGCGACGGGCTGAGCAAGAACCAGTTCGGTGGCACGCTTGGCGGACCGATTGTGCGGGACAGGCTGTTCTTCTTCGCCGGCTACGAACGGAACCGGATCAGGCAGACCACGCAGGACAACCTGGCGTTTCTCCCGACCGACGCGATGTTGGCTGGCGATTTCACTGAGTACGCGTCGGCCTCATGCAACGGCGGCACAGCTGTGAACCTGCGTGCGCCGTTCGTGAACAATCGCATCCTTCCTGCGCGGCTCAGCCCGCAGGCGCTCAGGATCGTCAACTCCGGATGGATCCCGCGCGCGACCAATCCCTGCGGGAACACGCTCTATGCCGTGAACTTCGACAACAACGACGAGCAGTACGTCATTCGCACCGACTATCAGTTGACCGCCAACCATCAGATCTTCGGGCGGTATTTCGACACCTTCGAGCGCCGCCCGTCGATGCTGGCCGAGACGCACAACATCCTGACAATCCAGACCAACTACCTCCCGTACCGAAACCGGCGCGCCCAGATGCTCGCCCTCGGTGACACCCAGGTGTTCGGGGCGAACGCCGTGAACGCGTTCCGCTTCACCTGGGCCAACACGAAGACGCGCGCCAACGATCCGCCGGAGCAGTTTTTCAGCGCCGCCGACCTTGGCATCCCGAACATCTACACCTATGTGCCCGGCACGACGACGGTCTTCGTCGGCGCCACCGGCCAGGATCTCCGCTTCTCGGGCAACCACACGGTGGCCGCGAAGATCGACAGCAAGATCTACCAGTTCTCCGAGGACTACTCCTACGTCAGGAACCGCCACCAGTTCAGCGTCGGCACCAACGTCCAGTACTCCTACTTCGACGGCTGGGACTACGCCGGCTCGAATGGAACCTTCACGTTCAACGGGACGATTACCGGCCTGGCGCTCGCCGACTTCCTGACGGGCCAGATGTCAAACTTCGGACACGGCTCGCCCAACGTCAACACCAACCACCAGTGGTACCTTGGCGTCTACGCCCAGGATGCCTGGCGCGTCGGCAACAAGGTCACGCTCAACCTGGGTCTCCGTTGGGATCCGTACTTCGGGACGGTGTGGAAGAACGGCACCATCTCGAACTTCTCGATCGACAACTTCCGCGCCGGCATCCGCAGCACCAGCTTCCCGAACGCACCAGCCGGTCTGCTCTACCCTGGTGACGCCGGGTTCCCGCCGGGCAAGACCGGAACTCTGCGGCAGTACGGGAACCTCTCGCCGCGGGTGGGAGCAGCCTGGGACGTGCGGGGGGACGGTCGCACAGCGCTGCGCTCGTCGTACGCCCTCAACTACGATTTCCCGGGCGGGGCCTTCCAGCAGGCCGCCGCCAACGTGAATCCCTTCAACAGGAACGTCTCCATCAACGGCAACATTCCGTTTGCCAATCCCTACAGCCTGGTGGCTTCGGGCGCGCCCGAGCACCCGGTGCCGATCCCGGCGCCATCGAACGCCGTCTTCCCGTCGCTGGCGCCGTACTCGTCGATCGAGCCGGACACCAACTCGATTCGCGTGCAATCGTGGAACGCGACGATCGAGCAACAGATCGGCGCTGACTGGCAGGTGGCCGCAAGCTACCTGGGCAGCCATATCGATCGGATCTGGGGGCGCAAGCAGATCAACGAAGGCACCTTCCTCGGCCTCGGGCCGTGCACGTTGAACGGCGTCAACTACGCCACGTGCACGACGCGCGCGAACCTGCAGGCTCGTCGCGCTTTGACGCTCGAGGACCCGGTGACCGCGGGCTTCTACTCCACGGTGTACACGTTCACCGACATCGGCCTGCAGGACTACCGTGGGCTCAAGCTCTCGTTCCGCCGACGCTCAGCCAATGGGCTCACCGTGAGCGGCAACTACACGATCTCCCACTGCACGACTGACAGCCCGTACGGCGGACGCTTCGTCAGCGACTTCGAGTACATCAATCCTGACGACCCGACCTACGACAAGGGCAACTGCCCGTTCAACCGCACGCACATCGTCGCTTTCACGTTGGGCTACCAGACACCGCGCTTCGACAACACGGCTTTGCGGGTAGTGGCGTCGGACTGGCGCGTTTCGGGCGTGCTCAACGGCCAGTCGGGCAACTGGCTCACAGTGACGACCGGCGTGGACCCGGCGGGCACGGGCATCGGCGGCCAGCGCGTGAATCAGGTGAGTGACGACGTATACGGACCGAAGACCAAGCAACCGGACGCCATCGTCGGGTTCCTCGACCGGGCAGCGTTCGCCGTCCCGGCCGCGGGGACTTACGGGGATCATGAGGCGCGCAGTATTGCCGGGCCAGGCTACTGGAACGTCGATCTCGCCCTCGCGAGGCTCCTCCCCCTGCGCGACCAGCGGACATTCGAGATTCGCGTCGAAACGTTCAACCTGTTCAATAACTTCAACTGGGGCGATCCGGTGACGAACCTGGACTCCCCGCAGTTCGGGAGAATTACGACGCAGAATGGCAGTCCGCGTATCATGCAGTTCGCTCTAAAATACGGATTCTGACGGAGATGGCCGCTCATGAATAAGGTTTACCGAGCCCCGACTGCGGGGCTCCTCGTTGCCATCGCCATGGCCACCAGCGAGTTGGTGTTCGCCCAACTCGATGGCGGCGGGCCAGGCCGGCAACCGGCCCCACCCGACATCGCCCAGGAATGGCGCCTGGACAACAACGAGCGGGACACCTTCGGCCAGGCGCCGCTGGGTGACTACACGGGGATCCCTTTCAACGAGGCGGGCCGCGTCCGATCGGACACGACGCCGGAGTCGATCTGGGGAACGTTGGAGTACCAGTGCCGGCCACACGCCTCGCCGCACCAGTGGCGCGGCCTCGGGGGGGCGCGGATTCTCAAAGAGCAGGACCCGCTGACGCGCGATGTCAGCGTCTACCATGTGCAGTTCATGCGGTCGCTGGACCGGCCGATCTTCATGGACGGACGCCCGCATCCACCGGCGTACGCACCGCACACGTGGACCGGGTTTTCGACCGGCGAGTGGATCGGCCGAACGTTGAAGGTTACGACCACGCACCTCAAGGACGGATTCCTTCGGCGCGGCGGCCCGCAGACGAGCGACATGTACTCGATGACGGAGTTCATCACGCGGCACGACGACATCCTCACCATCGTCACCGTCATTGACGATCCGATCTACCTGGACCAGCCGTACATCCACTCGACGACGTACACGGTGGCCCAGGGGGAAACCCTGACGATGGAGACCTGTAACGGGTCGTTCACGGAGAACGGTGGGACCGATCGTCACTGGGTCCCGCACTTTCTGCCGGGGCAGAACACCGAGGCGCTGACCGAGTGGCTGACCAAGGGCGACCCGCGGACCGGGGTCGCCCAGGCTCCCTCCGGAGAGGACTGGGTCCCGCTCGCAGCGGCCCGCGGTGGCTTGAAGACGCTCTACCCTGAGTTCCGATCGACGCTCGACGGAACGACTGCGGTCGACGCTCGCGTGGCCGCCCTTACGGTGCCGACGATGCGCTCCGCCATTTCGGCGCCCAAGAAGATCGCGGATCAGAGTCCCCGAGACGGCGAGGTTCACGTGCTGCCGGTACAGGGCAATGTCTTCATGCTCGTCGCCGACGGCACGAATATCACCGCATCGGTCGGTCCGGAGGGCGTCGCACTCGTGAATACGGGTGCGGCACAGATGTCCGACAAGATCCTCGCGGCCGTCAGTCAGTTGGCTCAGATGGTCGTGGCTCCCACCACGACCAACCAATGCGTCGGTGCGACGTGTCCTGGCGTCTGGGGGTGGTCGAGTCCCTACATCCACACCGTCATCAGTTCCCCGGGTCGCACAAGGCCCATTCGCTACATCGTCAACACCAGCGTGGCGGCCGAGCATGTGGGCGGCAACGAGAAGATCGCTGCGGTGGGGACCGGATTTCGCGGTGGCGGGTTGGCCGGGGGCCTGGCGACCGTTGAAGGGGCACCGGTCGTCGCGCACGAAAACGTGCTCAACCGGATGAGTGCGCCCGCGGGAAAACAGCCTGCGTTTCCGCAGGCGGCCTGGCCCTCGGTCAGCTATTTCGATGCGTTCTACAAGCTGCCCGCGTATTTCAACGGTGAAGGCGTCACCGTCTATCATGCGCCCGCTGCCAACACCGACGGCGACAGCATCGTGCAGTTCCGCCGCTCGGAGGTCATCAGCGCGGGTGACATTTTCTCGACTGTCAGCTATCCGTTGATCGACGTGGCGAAAGGCGGGAGTGTTGATGGCGTGATTGGCGGGCTGAACCAGATCCTCGACCTTTCTTTTGCTGAGTACCGGTCGCAGGGCGGCACGTGGATCGTTCCCAGCCACGGACGGCTGTCCGATACCGCCGACGTGGCCTCCTACCGGAATATGGTCGTGATGATTCGAGACCGGGTGCAGGACCTCATCGACAAAGGTATGACGCTCGCGCAGGTCAAAGCCGCGCGTCCCTCGATTGACTTCGATGGGCGCTACGGTTCGACAACGGGTCCCTGGACGACAGACATGTTCATCGAAGCGGTGTATCGAAGCCTTCAGGAGAAAAAGTGATGCGAACGAAGATTCTTCTCGCGGTTGCGGCGTTTCTCGTGGCCGGCACGGCGGCGTTTGCCCACCATTCCTACAGCGCGACCTATGACGTCAGGCAGAAAGTCACGCTCGAAGGAAAGCTGGTGCAGTTCGTGTTCAAGAATCCGCATTCCTTCGTCACTATCGAGGCGCCCGACACGAAGGGCGTGACGCGCCGGTGGTCGCTTGAATGGAGTGGCACCTCGCAGTTGAACAATCAAGGCGTCACGCGGGAGTCGCTCAAGCCTGGCGATGAGGTCATCGCGGTCGGAAACCCATCGCGCGTGACGGGTGAGTTCAAGGCCCTGATGATCAGCCTGAAGCGGCCAAGCGACGGGTTCAGTTGGGGTGGCCGTGCGGGCGAAGCGGTTGACTAGACCGCCCTGCGCTCTGGGAGTCGTGATGAGACCGCTGACCATCCTGGCAGTCGTGTTCCTGCTCCTGTCGCCGCTCGCGGCACAAGCGCCACCCGCGGGCCGCGGGGCGCCGCCGCCCGCGCCACGTGAGTCGGCCGCAGTTGACCTGACCGGCTACTGGGTGTCCGTGATCGTCGAGGACTGGAAGTGGCGGATGGTCACGCCGAAGATGGGCGTGTTCGAAGGGATTCCACTCAACGCCGAAGGTCGTAAGGTCGGGGAGAGTTGGGACCCGGCGCGGGACGAGGCGGCGGGACAGCAGTGCAAGGCCTACGGCGCCGCGAACATCATGCGGCTGCCAGGGCGGCTGCATATCACGTGGGAAGATGCCAGCACCCTCAAGATCGAAACGGATGCCGGAACGCAAACCCGCCAACTTCGTTTCGGCGCGGCGCCCCCGGCCGGCGAGCCCACCGTGCAAGGCCGTTCGGTCGCCTCGTGGGCTGCCGCACCCGGAGGACGGGGACGGGGTGGCGCCGGCCCCAGAACGGGCGGCAGCCTGAAGGTGGTGACGACAAACCTAACCCCCGGCTATGTTCGCAAGAACGGCGCCCCACACAGCGGGAGCGCAATCGTGACGGAGTACTACGACGTGAACACCTTGCCCAACGGTGATCAGTGGATGACGATCACGACCAAGGTTGAGGATCCGCAGTACTTCGTCCGGCACTACCTGACGACGTCGGATTTCCTGAAGCTGCCAACCGCCCCGAAATGGACCCCTACCCCCTGCTCGGCAAGGTGAAGAGCTCCTCGAGCACGTGCGATCCGAGGAGTGTTCGCAAGTCTGGTGGAAACATGGATAAGGCCAATCGAACCACGCGAGCGGCGCTTCTGCTTGCTACGGCACTGCTGGTCAATGCACTCGTATCCGCCCAGGGTCCCCAGGGCCCTAGCGCTCCTCCAGACATTGCCGCGGAATGGCGACTTGATACCAACGAGCGGGATCTGACCTCGCAGGCGCCGCTTGGCGACTACACGGGGATTCCCTTCAACGAGGCAGGTCGCCTGCGCTCGGACACCACGCCGGAATCGATTTGGGGCACGCCGGAGTATCAGTGCCGGCCGCACTCGGCGCCGCACCAATGGCGCGGTCTTGGCGGCGCGCGGATTCTCAAGGAGCAGGACCCTCTGACGCGCGACGTCAACGTGTACCACATTCAATTCATGCGCTCGCTCGACCGCCCGGTGTTCATGGACGGCCGCCCGCACCCGCCGGCGTATGCGCCGCATAGCTGGACCGGCTTCTCGACGGGGGAGTGGGTCGGCAACACGCTGAAGATCACCACCACGCATTTGAAGGACGGATACCTCCGCCGCGGGGGACCGCAGACGAGCGACATGTACGCGATGACGGAGTTCCTCACGCGGCATGACGATATCCTGACCATCGTCACCGTCATTGACGACCCCCTGTATCAGGACCAGCCGTACATCCATTCGACGACCTACACGTTCGATCCGACGTTTCGGCTGAACACGGAGACGTGCAACGGCCCGGCCGTCGCCGAAAACGGCGGGACCGACCGCCACTTCGTCCCGCACTTTCTTCCTGGCACGAACGCCGAGGCCCGGGAAGAGTGGATCACGGCGGGGGGCCTCATCGCCGGAGGGGCACGCGCCGCCGTCGACGCTCAGGACTGGGTGCCACTGGTGGCAGCCCGGGGTGGGGTGAAGACCCTCTATCCGGAGTATCGAACGACACTGAACGGTGGGGTCAACGCAGATTCGCTCACGGTGCCGACGATGCGCTCGTCGATTTCGGCGGCCAAGATGATCGCGGACGAGAGTCCCAGAGATGGCGAGGTCCACGTGCTGCCGGTGCAGGGTAACGTCTACATGCTGGTGGTGGACGGCACCAACATCACCGCGTCGGTGGGTCCGGACGGCGTCACGCTCGTGAACGCAGGGTCGGCGCAGATGTCCGACAAGCTGCTGGCGGCCATCAATCAACTCGTCAAAGCGGCCGTGGCTCCGGCAGCGCCCAATACCTGCTTCGGAGCGAACTGCCCGGGGGCGTGGGGATGGTCGAGTCCGTACATGAATGCGATCATCAGTTCTCCGGCGCCCACAAGGCCCATCCGCTACATCATCAACACGAGCGCGGCGCCAGATCATACGGGCGGCAATGAGAAGCTCGTCGCCGCGGGAACTGGCCTTCGGGGCGGACAGTTGGGAGGGGCGGCGGCCAATGTGGAAGGTGCGCCGGTCATCGCTCATGAGAACGTGCTCACTCGGATGAGCGCGCCGGCCGGGAAACAGGCACCCACACCGCAGGCGGCATGGCCGACCGTGAGCTACTTCGACGACTTCTTGAAACTGCCCGCGTACTTCAACAATGACCCGGTGATTGTTTATCACGTGCCGGCGGCCAATACGGACGGGGACAGCATCGTGTTCTTCCGCCGATCCGACGTGATCAGCGCTGGCGACCTGTTTTCGACGGTCAGCTACCCGGTCATCGACGTGGCGAAAGGCGGGAGCGTGGATGGCGTGATTCGTGGGCTGAACAATGTTCTCGATCTGGCCTTTGCCGAGTACCGCTCGCAGGGCGGCACCTGGATCGTGCCCAGTCACGGACGGCTGTCGGACACCGCCGATGTCGCCTCGTACCGGAACATGGTCGTGATGATTCGCGACCGTGTGCAGGATCTGATCGACAAGGGTCTGACCCTCCCGCAGGTGAAAGCCGCCCGCCCCTCACTGGACTTCGACGGGCGCTACGGTTCGACGACGAGCGCCTGGACCACCGACATGTTCATCGAGGCAGTGTACCGGAACCTTTCGGAGAAG
>Ga0247825_10002085_pt1 | contig 13205 bp, 10 predicted proteins | sample 13C_Vanillin_Day_FD_194413 | JGI IMG/M metagenome (GOLD analysis project Ga0247825, IMG submission 194413) | Soil microbial communities from agricultural site in Penn Yan, New York, United States - 13C_Vanillin_Day48 | ecosystem: Environmental > Terrestrial > Soil > Agricultural land | place...
AGTCTGTTCACCGGATACCTGATCCGCGTTACTCATACCGCTAGTAGACTAGCTGCATGACGGCGGCAGTACACACACGAGAGACCTTGAGGCCCGCGATTCTCCTGGGGGTCGAGCACCCGCAGGCCTATGCGGCCGTGCGTGGACTCGCTGTGGCCGGGGTGCCCGTCGAGGGCGTCACGCAGCGAGCGACGCGGCGACTGGGCGCGTCACGCTACCTCAAGACGGTGCATCGCGTCGGGCCTCGCGAGGAGGACGTGCTTGCGTTCCTAGAACAACGCCGGGAGCGCGGTGGCGTGGTCATTCCGCTGACGGACGAGTACATGCTCCTGGTCTCGAAGAACCACGAGATGCTCTCGAAGCATTACGTAATGACCACGCCGCCGTGGGCGACGCTCAAGCCCATCGTCGACCAGCGACTGCTTTACGTGACCGCAAAGGCCTGCGGACTCAATACACCCGTCTACTTCACGCCCAGGGACGAGGCGGACATGAAGCGCATCGTGGCGGGCCTCTATTTCGCTAACGAGGCGTACCTGCTGAAGACGTTTTTCGATGCCGGTCCAGCCAACCTCGACCTTAATCGATTCACGGTCATCCCGGGCATGGACCATGCATCTATTGAGGCCGAGAGCATGCGCATCTACGAGCGCAACGGCGAGTTCCCGATGATCGCGCAGGTCATCCCCGGTGGCCCTCAGCAGTCCTTCGGCGTGACGGTGCTCGCCGACCGCGAGAGCAAGCCAGTGTTCGCCTACGCCGTGCGGCGCCTCAAGCTATTCAAGTCTGCTCGTGGCGGGCACGCACAGACGCCTTTTGAGGTCGGGGCCAACACGCAGTGCGAGACGGTCGATGATCCGGAGGCTATCGACGCGGCGACGAAGCTGATAAAGGCCACCGGTTTCGTGGGGCCGGCGACGATCGAGTTCCGGCGGGACCCGCGGGACGATCGCCTCATCCTCGTCAAGGCAGACCCCCGGCTCGTCGGCGCCAGCAGTTTGGCAGCGAGCCTGGGCCTCGACCTGGCAGACGGGGCGTATCGGTTGTTTAGCGGGCTGCCCCTGCCCGAGTATCCGAAGCCGCGCGCCGCCGTGCAGTGGCTGTGGCTGTCGAGCTACCTCGATGCTGTCATCCGCGAGCGCTCCTACCGGCCGATGCACCGCGAGCTGATACGCGGGCTTGGGCACATGCGCCGCGTGCGCTCGATGGCGTACTGGGACACGCGCGACCCGCTGCCGTTTGTTATGGACTTCGTCGCGTGGACCTGGATCCGGGCGCGCTCGCTCGTGCGCCGGGAGCAAGCTCCGACCGCCTGAGATCCGCCCCTACGCCATCATCGCGGACATGCGCTTGAATGCCTGCTGCACCATGCGGATCGGCCGTGTCTGGTCGCCGCCCTCCTGAGCGAGCGAGCCGGCGTGGTTACCCAGCTCCGCGAAGCGCTCGCTTAGCAGCTTCCAGGCCGCGTGCTTGTAGGGCAGCGCATGCATCGTCTTCACGACGAAGCTCGGGCCGGCGGTGCGGCCGGGGGTCGCGGGACCGGCTGGCAGGCGGCAGAGCAACTCGCCCAACGGCAGCAGCGCCTCGACCATGAGGGCGATGGCGATCTCGACGAGGGTGTTCGCTTCCTCCTCCGTCTCCTCCGTGAGCACAAACATGCGCGCGAAGACGTTGAGAAGGGCGACGTAGGACTCGTTGAACAGGTCGCTCACGTCGACCGCCAGGTCGTCGGTGATCAGATTGAACTCGCCGTAACCCTCGGGAGGCGTGCGGGAGAAGGGGTTCTGGAGTACCGGCCTGCCGGGCTCGAAGGCCGGGTCCTGCGCCTTGAGGGCGTGGTACTCGTCGAGGATGTTCTTGAACTTGGTGTAGTGGCAGTCGGGGTTGTCGCCGCTGGCGCCTTCGCCCTGCTCGACAATCTGGACGACGGCCTTGATCGTCGACTGGAGGTTCCAGGCCGGTTCCCATCCGTTGCCCTCGAAGAAGCGCGCGACGGCCGGGCGCGGCGGCGGACCGACGAAGACGTTGGATTCGCCGAGGCGGCTACATAGCGTCCGCACACCGTTAGCGATCAGGCCGTAGACGTCGCCCTGCGATTCCAGCAGGTGGGCGTCGGGCCCGATCTCGTTGCTCCTGGAGCCCTGGAACTCGCGGATGCCCTGGGGGGTGATCGGGTAGGGCACGTCGGCGCCTGTGGGCTGCTCCACGGCGATGAAGTGCTGCATCGTCACTTCGTTGAACGGTTCGAGGCCGATCAGCAGCTCCGGCATGTAGTAGGCGCAGTCGTGAGGGAAGTTCGGCCGGTCGAAGTGCGGTGCCGAGCCGACGGCGACGAGCAGGCTGTTCACGATAGCGAGGTGCATCATCTCGTCGATAGCGACGCCGTTGAGGGTGCGCTTCCACCGCTTGACAGCCTCAAGTTGCTCCGGCGTGAGGCCTTCGTCGGCCTTGTCCTTGAGGGTCATGGCGGTGAAGAGGTAGCTGCAGCAGAGGCTGTGTTCCAGCTCCGACGCGTGGTTGAGGACGAAGATGAGCTCTTCTCTGAGGGTGATCTTTTCAGTCATGGTGTTCTCCCGCGAAAGTGGCTCAACTATCGCACTTTCGCGGAAGAACGCACCAGAGTTTCAGGTGACGAGTGTGTGTTCCGGTTACTCCCAGGGCACGTAGTTCTGGATCGAGGGCACGTCCTCAGGGCGCACACGCTCGGGCTCGCGAACTCGCGAAGCCTCGGGCACCAGCGGCCAGCGTGGGCGAGACTCCTCGGCGCCTGTGAGACCGAAAAGGTCAGCCACGGGCACGCTCTGGCGGTGACCGGCGACCTGCTCCCGCATGGATTGGAGGCGTTCGAAGACCTGGTCTACTTCTGGGGTTTCGGGTTGGCGCGTCTTGCGAATCTTGTCGAATAGCATCCTGCTCGTAGTGACTCCTTTCACTACAGATGAGAACGCGGCTTGCGCCGGTTCGTAACGGTCGTTGCACGGTGTTCAAGGACCGGCCAAAAGGCGGACGGTCAGGCTGCACCGCCGGCCTCGCCGCTGCGCGGCGAATAATGAAAAAGGAAAGTGTTCTGAGGGGAAACCCCTCAGACTCCCCGGCACGCTGCGCCCTGCACCGCTCCGCGTTGCCGATCGGCGGTTCGAAGCACCCTCGGTCTCAAGATTGGGCCATCCGTCGTTGTTAGTGACACCGACTCCCGTCGTTGCTATCGCCTATCCGCTTCTCGGCTTCGTCGAGGTCAGGCCTGGGCCCTTTGGGTCCGGGTTGCGGCGCGCGAGGATGTTCTCCATGCGTTCGCGGATGACTTCGTCGTACTCGTCGTGGGTGAGGATGTAGAACTGGTCGTCCTTGATCGCCTGCAGCACGATCTCTGCCGTGCGCTCTGGTGGCAATCCGGCTCCTTCTAGCCACTGCTTCGTCTGGGCGGCGCGCTCCAGCTCCTCGGGCGTCGGCTGCGCTCCTGGATCGTCCTTCATGTTATCCGGCCGGTTGCGGGCGCTGAAGGTAAGGTTCGTGTTGGTCAGGCCGGGACACAGCACCGACGCTCCGACCTTCGCGTTCTCAAGCTTGAGCCCGTCGTACAAGGCCTCCGACAGCGCCACAACGCCGTGCTTGCTCACGCTGTACACGCGGTTGCCCTGCGCCAGCCCAGCCATCGACGCCGTGTTGACGACGTGTCCTTCTTCGCCATGCGACAGCATGAGTGGCACGAAGACCCGGATGCCGTTGATGACGCCCCAGAGGTTGACGCCGAGGGTCCACTGCCAGTCCTTCTCGGTTGCGTCCCAGATGCGTGGCGCGCGGGCGCCACCGATGCCGGCGTTGTTGCAGAGGACGTGGACTTTGCCGAAGCGGTCGATCGTCTCGCGTGCCAGGTTCTCCACCGAGGCAGCGTCCGACACATCTGTGACTACGCCGTGGACCTCGAACTCCTGCTGTCGCAGGCGCGCCACGGCCGATTCGAGCGCGGGCGCTTCGATGTCGCCGAGGATGACCTTCATGCCCTCCTGGGCGAACCTAGTCGCCATGGCGAAGCCGATGCCGCTAGCACCGCCCGTGATCACCACCACCTTGCCCTCGAAGTCACGCATCGCCGTCGCCTCCTGTTGCTACGCCGACGTATCGTGCACCAGCCAGATCTCCGGGTCGAGCCAGCCCCCTGTTAGTCGCCGGTGCATACCCCACTGAGCCCTGCTATTGTGCCCTCTATCACGCGCGCTGCTGGACGGAGAGGAAGCCCGATGCAGTTGCTATGGCAGCACCGCCTGCCTCTGCTGTTGCTCCTGGCTTACCTCATGGTCGCGATGGGCATCTATCTGCGCTGGGAGCGTGCGAACTGGTACCACACCACAGGCGACGAGCCCCACCACCTCACAATCGGGCGTTCGATAGTCCACCACGGCCGAGTCGAGCTGACGCCCGCCTACCGCGACGAGATTGCTGAGGGCCGTTTGGGGGCGATCGGCGACGAGCCGTCGAGTGGATTCTTCCACCTCCAGGGCACACAACGCGGCCTGTTCAGCATCCACCCGATTGGCACGGGCGCGATGGCTGCCCCGGCAATTGCCCTTTCGGACGCCCTGGGCTACGACAATGACGTGCTGTTTGTGAAGGCGTTTTTCGTCCTGCTCAGCGGTAGCCTTGTCCTCGCGGTCTGGACACTCGCCTCGATATACCTCGAACGTGCCGGTGCGCGTGTGCTTGCGGTGGTCGTGATTTGCTTCGCGTTGCCGCCCTTGATCGCGGTCAACCAGGTGTTCCCGGATCTGCCCGCGGGCATTCTGGTCGTGTGCGTCCTGGCCTACACGGCCTGGCGGCAGCGCCATGCCACGGTAGCCCTATGGGTGGACGTTGCGGCGATGGCTGCCATCGCCTGGCTGCCGTGGCTGCACTACAAATTCGCCGTGCTCGCTGTGATCCTTGGTATCGCGCTCCTCTTCGTTGTCTACAGGTCGCCGACATCGCGGCGAAGTCTTGTTGCCGTGTGCGTCGTCCCCGCGATCGCCGCCGCCCTCTTTTTCGCCTACAACCAGTACGCCTTCGGCGACCCCCTTTTCACCTGGGCCCCGGTGCACAGCGACAGTCGAGTCGTACAGTGGTTCTTCATCTTCAATCTCGATCGGTGGCACGGCTTCTTCATCCAGAACCCCATCTACATCGTTGGGTTGCTGTTCCTGGTGCCCTTCGTTGTGCGGCAGCCTGTCGTTGGCCTTGCCGGACTGTGCTGCTACTTCGCTGCCATCGGCATTAACGCCGCCCACGCGTCCCCGGGCGATAGCTTCGCCGGACGCCATGCCTGGACCGGCTGCATGGCGATGGCGCCTGTCACCATCTATGGCCTCGGCCGCATAGAGTCGATCTCGCCGCGCGCCCTTTACGCGATTTGCGCAGGCGCCATCGCCATCCAGGCGTTGGCAATCATCCCGGCCGTCCTCGATCGGAAGAACCTCTATCTCCAGGATCCTGCATCCTGGTTCGACGCTTACCACTCTTTCTACCCGTCGTTTGCCGACGCGTTCCTGCCGGCCTTCTACAACCGCAATTGGTGGGACGATCACGCAACGAACATCCTGTTCGTCGCCCTGGCGCTCGCAGCCGTCGTTTTCGGCACCTGGGCCTTCTTGCGCGAGCAGCAACGCCCGATTGCCGCGACGGGCGGCTTCTTCGCGATTGCGATAGTGCTCATCGTGGCGGTGGGCATGCTTCAGCCCGACCCTGCAAGGCCGCCGAGAGTCTTTGTGGGGTCGAGGTTGCCGCATCACTTCGGCACCGTCTTGCCCAATGCTCTGCGGGCCACGGTAGTGGACCACAGCGCAGGCATGTGGACCTTTGGGCCGTATGTGGACACGGCGCCGGGTGACTACGAGATCATCTTCGAATACAGCGCGGACGCGGCGACCGGGCTGGCGGTCGGGAGTTGGGACGTTACGACTCGGGCCGGCAGGATCACGCTTGCGAAAGGCGACCTCCCTAGCTCCCACGGCCTTCCGGGTCAGGAGAGCGTGCGCGTGCATATCGACTCACGGCATACGGGCGAGACCCTGGAGGCGCGGATCTATTTTGCGGACGTTGCCGATGTGACCCTCGACAAGATCACCGTGAGGCCGGTCGACTAACGGTTGCTCGTCGTCGCCGTCACGGGTTCCCCATCAGTGGCAGTGGGGTCAGTCGCAGTCTCGGGCGCTTCCTCCGAGGTGACCTCCTCCTTCCCTACTCTGGCCGGCATCTCGATGCGGCGGTAACTGCGGACGAAGAGGCCGACGAAGCACCAGAACGTGAAGATCAGCATGCCGCTCGTGAACATCACTGTCGGGGCGCCGACTTGGTCGATCAGGACGCCCATGGGGATGATGACGAAGCTGCCGAAGGAGTTGTTCAGCTGCTGCACCGCCGACACGCGTCCGTAGTACTCCGGGTCGCTGGAAGCCAGGGTCAGCGTGCTGTTCAGGGTCTGGAACCAGGTGAAAGCGAAGCCAACGACGAGCAGCGTGAGCAGGGCAATCGCGAAGTTCGGCGATAGCGCGAACATCGCCAGGGCCAGCCCGAACAGGGCGCCTGCACCGAGCTGCATGAGGCCCCGGCGACGAATATGGCCGTAGCTCGCCACCGCCATCGCGCCGACGAAGGCGCCGACGCCTGTCGCGGTCCACATGAAGCCGTAGCCGCCGTCGCCAACGTGGAGGACGTCGGACGCGAACACGGGCAGGAACTGCTGGTAATGGTTGCCGAGGAGCGGCGGCACGAGGCCAACGATGATCAGGATGCGCAGGACCTCGTGGTTACGGATGTAGCGGATGCCATCGTTGAACTCGGTGAGGAGCGGCCGCCGTTTGCGCTGGGTCTCGGGCGGGCGAGCCTTGATGAAGAAGAGTGAGACCACGGGCAGCGTGTAGATCGCGGCTATGACGACGAACGTACCTTCGATGCCGATCAAGGGGATGCTCAGCAGCACGCCGGCAATCGATGGCCCGATGATGCGCACCGCGGTCTGGCCGGAGCTATACAGCGCGATTGCCTGCGTGACGTTCTCCGAGCCGGCGAGCTCCACCATGTACGCCTGACGCGCCGGTTGGTTGAAGGAGAGGACCGCGCCGTGGAGTACGCCGATTAACGCGATCTGCCACACCTGCACCAGTCCCGTGACTACGAGGATGGCGACGGCGAGGCTATCGAGGAACAGGAAGCTCTGCGAGAACAGCAGCAGCTTTCGCCGGCGCACGCGGTCGGCGACCACACCACCGAACATTGACAGGAACAGCGAGGGCAGCGACTGCGCCAGGGTGACCGCCGCAAGGACAGCGGCGGAGCCCGTCAGCTCGTATGCCAGCACGCCGTTGGCGATCTGGCGCATCTGGGCAGATAGCAGCGATGCCTCCGCGCCCAGCCAGAGCAGGCGGAAGTCACGGTTCCTCAGGGCATCGAAGGCTGCAGGGATCCTCACGGACTATCTATCTCACGTAAGCTAGAAGGTCTCAAGATAGACATAGCCTATTTGAGACGCGCCATTGGTTCAACCCTAAAGCGACTCCGCTTGATGCTCCGTCCGCGGAACTGTGCGGCCAATCGGAGCGGCGGGGTTCGACAAGCTCACCATGACAAGACGGGACGGCCGTTGCGTTTCCCTGGTCCTAGTTACTTGCTCTCGCCTAACTTTGCGCCGCGTCCACCAAGCGCGCGGGTTTCTTCGCCGGGCGCACGATCCACAGGAAGAAGGCGCAGAAGAACCACGTCGCCGCCATCACCAACATGCTCACGGAGTAGCTCCCGGTCGCATCGGCGAGCGCGGCGATGGCTAGCGGGCCGATCGCCGAGGACAGCGTGATGAACGGCCGGGTGATGCCGGAGATTGCACCGAGGTGGGCCCGACCGAAGTAGTCGGCCCAGACGACCTGGTTCAGGCCGACCCAGCCGCCGAGTCCTAGGCCAGCGATCCCGCCCGCGAGCAACGCCACGTCGCCCGGCAGCACCAGGATCAGCGCGACGGTCACGCCGGAGTACGAGGCGATAACCAGCAAGGTCTGGCGGATGTGCAGCCGGTCCGCCAGGTAGCCCCAGAAGTAGCGTCCGAGGAAGCTGACGAGGCCGTAGCCGCTAAAGGCTGCCGCGGCCGTCGAGGTCGAGAAGCCCATGTCGACGTAGGCCTGGACCAGGTTCACCGGATAGGCCGTCGGCGAGAAGCTGCCGAAAACCACGGCCGCGATCAGTAGCCACAGCGTCCGCGTGCGCCATGCCTCTCCCGCCGTGAACGACACCTCGCCAGGCCTTGGAGCCAGCGCCGGCGTCTGCGCCGTGACCGGCGGCGCGAGGCTGTCGCCGTCCGGTCGCAGGCCTATGTCCTCCGGCTGCGTCTTCAAGAACAGCGCCGGCACCAGCGACAGCACAGCCGTCGTCACGCCGAGGGCCACCCACGCCGAGCGCCAACCCAGCGAGTCGGAGATCAGGTCCATCGTCACGGGCATGATGAACGCCGCCAGCCCGGTACCCATGGTGGCGGTCGCCACCGCCCGTCCGCGCCGGCGGATGAACCACTTCGGCACCACTGCACCCTGCAGCAGCGAGGACGGTCCGGCGCCCAGCAGGCCGCCCAGCACGCCGAAGATCAGCATGAACTGCCATGGTTCCTGCACAGCCGCGACCAGACACAGCCCGACCGACGCGAAGACCCCGCCGACTAATGCCATGATCCGTGCACCGCCCGCGACATCGAGGTACCTACCGAGCAGCAGCCCGCCTACCGCCATGCCCAGCGTGCGCACCGTAATCGCCGCAAAGATCGACGAGCGGCTCCAGCCCAGGTCGTCGTGCATCGGCACCGAGAGCACACCTGTCGACCACAACGGCGCCGCGTTGACGAACGACTGTAAGAAGACGATTGCGACGATGGCGTAGCCGTAGAAAAAGGGTAGCCGAGCCTGCCACGGCGCCTCAGAGCGCTCGGGAACCTCGGTAATCAAGCAGGCGCCGTCCGCATGCGCGAAGGTTAACCGATTAAAGATGTGAGGGTCGACCTGAGCAAAAGCACGGGTCATCCGAATCCCATGTTGGATTGGCAATCAAACTAGTTTCCGAAATTAGACTTCCATTAACAGTGCAATTGATGCTCTGGATCAATATTCAACTAATGCTCCTGAGACAGCGCTGTAACAATGCATGGTTCTCTGGTTCTGTTACGTGAGGAGAGTCATGAGTTCTTATGGTGACAGCAAGGCTCGACAGATCGCAGGAAGGCAAAATGCTGTCTCTCCAAGCTACTCCACACCAGCCTTGACTACTGACCCAAAGCAGGAGCTGCACTCTTGAATCGATTCGCCTTAGCCATGGCCGCCGCGCTTCTCGCCCTGGTCGCATTCGGAGCGACGACGGCAAGCGCGGTTCCGACCACCATCTCAGCAAAGCAATCAACTCTGGACGAACACCAGAACGCCTGCATTAACGCCGGCGGTACTCTAACGGGCTGGCACTTCATCATCAACCAGGTACGGGTAGGCAGCCCGCCTGCAAACATCTCGGTGACCTGGAGTAACGGCGACGTGGAACTCGTACCGCTCTCCAAGACAAGCGGCCCCGTCGGTCATTACGACGTCACCGGCTCTGCCACTCACACACGGATCACGAGCGCCACGGCATCCATCTACTCCAGCTGGTCAGGGCAGTTCAACCTGAGCAGCGTGGAGTGCGGTATCGCGCCCGAACTCGACGCCTGCGCCGAGAGAGAGGGGCGGACCGTCATTGAGATCAATGCCCTGCTCGGCGGAGCGTTCTTCGGCCTGAACGAGCAGAGCAGCGTTATCCCTGTCAGTATTGCCGCGGGCACCTACACGGTAACGCTGGGTTCGTTCGACAATCACGTCTTGCACCCCGGCCAGCCACAGTCCTTTGAACAGTGGTATGCCGTATTCACGACTGCAACCACGAGCGTGGAAACTGACGAAATCTCGGACCTACCTCCCGAGCCTGTGGTCAGTCTCAACGAGGTTGTCGGTGAGATCACGCTGACGGAGACCGCCACCGGTCTGCAAGCCATCCACTTCCTCGCGGGCATGCAGTTCCTGACGCCCGAAAGCATTATGGCCACCTGTGTCGCCCTGGACCCAGTCCTGGACTAGACCGAACAGGCGAGTAAATAAAGCAGGACCTCCCTCATCGGGAGGTCCTGCTTTTGTCATGCTTTGGCATAGCAGCTAATCGGGCGTACGTCTCGGCGCGACTTCATACAACGTCCACCGCTCTCCAGTGAGACGTTCGCTCGCGCTTTCCTGCAGCTGGGTGACCGTAAAGGTCTCTACTACACGCTGCCAATAGAGGTCGTAGCGTTCTTCGCCGGTGCCCCGAAAGTCCTGTCCCTGCTCCCAATGGCTGTGCAGGTAGTAGACCTTGCCACCCGTCGCCAAGGTATGCTCCATCGCCGCGGCCATCGCATCTGCGCCTTCCTGGCTTGAACCGGTGCCCAGGGTCGAATCGATGAGGTCGTAGAACTGGAGATGGGGGGCGCTATCTCTGAACGGGCGGGATACGGCGCTAACTAGCAACGAGCCGTCTTGTATCGCGCGGACCGATGGGCGGAACTCACTCGCCAGTCCTTCATCGGACTCCCGCACGGTCTGTGGCCAATCGATGATCAGCTGTGCGGAGCCAATTGAGAACACTGCCGCAAGGAGAATCAGCGACAAGGCCGTGTAGCGAGCGAGCCACCTCCGGCCCGGCATCCCGTCATTGGCTTGCGCGAGTAAGGTGGAGAAGCCAACCGCCGCCAGGAAGAACATCAGAAACAGGGCAGGCAGGATGTACCGGAAGCTTGTGAAGTCGAACGGGGCATAGCTCAGCGGCCACACCGCGATCAGGTACACGATGGCGACGACATGGTTCCGTTTTGCGCGCCACATGTGCCGCGCGCCGATGATCGCGGCCGGCACAACGAACAACAGGCCGACTGCACCGTAGCTCAGCGAATATGCGTAGTAGGCAAGATTCTCCGGAAAGGGCTCGAAAGTGACCGGCGCGCTGGCGGAGTTGCTCGTCCAGTTCGCGAAGACGACCATCGCCGCGCAGAGTGTGAACGTAATTGCGCCAACAAGCAGGACACGCGGGTTCGTCGCTGCCTTAATGACGCTCCGCAAGCCCGAGAGGTCCTCCGTCGCAAGGTAGATAAGCCCGATCGCCGGTAGCACGAGGACGTTGTTGGGGCGCAGGTTCAGAAGCAGCGCCAGGAGCATCCCGTACAGGACAAGGCCGCCGAGCGGCATCGTGCGCACTCTGCCCGCATACATCAGCGAGAGCTCGATTAGCAGCAGGTTCTGCGTGTCGTACAGGGCATCGCGGGAGGAGAACACGAACGCGGGGCAGGCTGCGGCCACAAGGCCGATAAGCAGTGCCGCCCTGCGGTCGCCCGTCAGGTCCAGCATCCATCGATGCGCGACCATCACCAGGACTAACGCTGACGTAATCGTGGCTACTTGCATCGTGGCCAAGGTCTCCGGAAGGACAGCGAAGAATGGCACGAGGATCAGCGAGGCGCCGGGAGGATATATCAAAGACTGAGGGGCGTTGCCCGAGAGCAAGGTCCTGGCGTCGTACAGGCGGTCGTACGAGTCGGGCACCCAGCCCGTCAGCTCGAACTGGTACAGCCTGAGGAAGAGCGCCAGCCCCAGCACAGCCAGCATCGCCCATGCGCTAGCTACGCGATGGCTGGCCTCACTTAAGGCCCACGCCGTCCTGCGGCTTCCTGTGGCGATGTCTAGCCCGACGATGATGTGTCTGCCATTTCGCTCAGTCGATCCCGGTCACTACCACAATCGGCAGGCCGGTGGCCTTCTATCTGATTAGCGACGTTAACCGGGTGCCGCTTGAGGCTCAGGCGACCCGTTGTGTCGTTGCATCGGGGATGTCGTGGGCGAATAAGGGCTGGATCTCTGGCAGCGGATCCTCCTCTGCCACGAGGCGATGGGCCTGCCGGACACACGACGCAACGAGGACGAGGATGCCGATGCCGCTTGCGAACCAGAGCAGCACGAGGCCGGCCCACATGCCGTGGTCCAGACGCCGGGCCATCATGGCCGGGATAGCGATTGGCAGGTAGCCAGGCCAGGAGATTGGGCTGACCACCATCGCGACCAGAAGTGCGTAGCCCGCAACCTCCGCATTCGACAGCCGGAAACGCGCCCGGAACAGCCAGCCGCAGAGCCCGGCAGCCAACCCGATGGACCCGACGAAACCGGGAAGCTTCGTGTCAAATACGACGACTGAGGCTGAAATGAGGGACATCGAACCGCGCGGCCAGCCTTCATAGTGCACCGGCCCCAGCGAGGTCGACACGTCGAACCACTGCCGGTAGATGTCGAAGCCCCAAATCGCCAGGGGAACCAGGCTGAGTGTTCCCGCCACGCCAAGGATGGCGGCACCTTCGCGGCGATGACCTGTGGCGAGGAGGAACAAGGGGACCAGGACGAAGGGCGGCTTCATCGCGACGAGGAGGCCGAATGCAATGCCGGCGACGACCCATCGGCCCTTTTCCAGGGCGAGGATGCCTGCAAGAGAGCACAGGCCAAGCAAGACGTAGATCTGGCCCCACCACACCGTCCCTCCGATATGTGACACGAGGACGAGCGTGGCCAGTGTGATCGCGCCCGCATTCGCGGGATAGCGCCGCGCCAGAATGGCCAACATCGTCATGAAGCCGAGGACCGTCACGATCTGTAACGCCAGGCGGCCGGCATCGGCGGCGACCAACTCGTTGAGCGCCATGAACGGGAGAAGCGAGACCGGCGGGTTGAGATTTACGCCATATGGGGCGCTCGGCGGAGGCTGAATGCCAGCGTGGTGCACATAGGGGTTGAGGCCTGACGTGAGTGCTTCGGCAGAGTGCATGAAGGAGCCGTAGTCGAGCAGGGGCGTCAGGTACATGTCTGACAGGTCTGCAGTCGCCATTAGCACCACGATGCGCGTCACAAAAGTGACGAACAGGGCGGCGAGGATCCATCGGGCCAACTTCGCGCGGACCAGCTTCAGCGCAACAGCCATGAAGAGAGGATCGTCAGATCGGGGCGCATCCGTTAGCTGGGTACTTACGCTCAGATACCCGACTCTGATCGCCGCATCCACACACAGAGCGGTGTACAAGCCTCTGGGGACACGCTCACAGAATCCCCATGATCGACATCCACAGGAAGGTAAGCAGCACCATCGTGCCTTGCGTATTCACGAGTGTGAGA
>Ga0247825_10002086_pt1 | contig 13202 bp, 10 predicted proteins | sample 13C_Vanillin_Day_FD_194413 | JGI IMG/M metagenome (GOLD analysis project Ga0247825, IMG submission 194413) | Soil microbial communities from agricultural site in Penn Yan, New York, United States - 13C_Vanillin_Day48 | ecosystem: Environmental > Terrestrial > Soil > Agricultural land | place...
TGGAGCCAGTGCAGGTGCGGGTGACGGAGTACCGGTGCCACCAGTTGGAGTGCCAGAGGTGCGGCAGCCTGACGCGAGCGGAGTTACCGCCCCAGGCGCGCAGCGCGTTCGGAGAGCGGCTGGGTGCGAGCATGAGCCTGCTGGTAGGCAAGTACCGGCTGAGCAAGAGGCTGGTGTGCGAGGTGCTCTCGGACATGGCAGGGGTGAGGGTGTCGGTGGGCAGCGTGTCCAACCTGGAGCAGCAGATGAGCGCGGCCCTTCAGGCGCCCGTGGAGCAGGCTCGGGCGTACGTGCGCCAGGCGCGGGTGGTCAACGCCGATGAAACAGGGTGGGCCCAGGGAGTGAAGGCGCGGCGAGCGGCACGTGCATGGCTGTGGGTAGTGGCCAGCGCCCTGGTGGTGGTATTTCAAATCGCCCTGAGCCGTGGCAGCCAGGTCATCCAGGGGCTTTTGGGCAAGGACTTTGTCGGCTGGCTCATCACCGACAGGTGGAGCGCCTACGACTGGTACGACCCGGGGCTGCGCCAACTGTGCTGGTCGCACCTGACGCGAGATTTCCAAGGTTTCATTGACAGAGGTGGCAAAGGGGGGCGCATCGGCCGTCAGCTGATGGCTCAGCGCCACCGGATGTTCAAGTGGTGGCACCGTGTGCGTGACGGCACGATGGAGCGCGGGGAATTTCAGAAGCGGATGCGCAAAGTCGAGCGGACGGTGGGCGCGCTGCTGCGGCAGGCGGCCTCTAGCGGGGAGAAGAAAACGGCAGGGGTGGCTCGCAGAATCCTTCGGCTGGAGAAGTGCCTGTGGGTCTTCGTGGACGTGCCGGGCGTGGAGCCGACCAACAACTACGGCGAGCGCACCATCCGCCAGGGCGTCATCTACCGCAAGCTCTCGTTCGGCACGAGAAGCGAACGCGGCAGCCGCTTCATCGAGCGCATCCTCACCGTGGTGACAACGCTCAAGCAGCAGAAGCGTAATCCGCTGGAGTTCCTGACTCAGGCCCTGTGGGCTTACCGCCGGGGGCTGCCTCCGCCATCGCTTCTGCCTGCCTCCGACTTGGCTCAGGCGCCTGTTTCTGCCTGAGCCGGTGAACGGTTACGCTGGATGATCGCCACCGGTTGCCGCATGACTGGGTCGTTGCTCACCAGTCCGTGGAAGGACGACTCCTGCTGCCCCTGGGGCACGGGCTCGAAGACGAGCTCCATCTCGCCCATGCGCAGCACGGCGTTCAGCGGTACTTCCGCCTCGAACAGGCGCATGCCCGCCGCGAACGTGCCGTTGGATATAGGGGAGCAGGGATGACCATGTCACAGTCCTCCCCATGTCTGAGCACCAGCCGCTGGCGCTCCAATGCCCACCCGGAGGGAGCACCTCCTCATCCCAGCGAAAGAACACCAGCTCCGGCATGGGCCCCTCCTCATGCAGAGGCTCATCCTATAGGAGGCGGCGAGCGGTCACTCCCCACTGGTGGGTACCGATAGCCACTCCCCACTGGTGGGTACCGATAGCCACTCCCCACTGGTGGGTACCGATAGCCACTCCCCACTGGTGGGTACCGATAGCCACTCCCCACTGGTGGACACCGGCGCACCGGTCTTTCGTGACACCGTCCACGCCCGTGGACGATCCGTCCACGATGTGGACTGTCCTTGATGGGCTGTTCTCGCAAGTGCTCGTTTTTTCAGAGGCCCCGACACGGCATCAGAGGTCCAGGGCATGGCACGCCAAGTGCCATAGGGGTGCCCGAGCCGCAGACGTCAAGCGGCCGGGGCGCAATGGTGCGTCCCGAGGGGGGAGAACCTCTTATGTTCAAGCTGTTGAGAAGCAAGGAAGCCATCACTGTCCCCACGCCTGTCTCCACCACCGTCACGGAGGGCATGACGCTTGAGCAGGTACGCGTCGCCATGCTCCAGTTGATGAAGGAGGAGAACACCAACCACTACCGCATGGGGCAGTTCTACAACTACGTGGTGGACAAGAAGCTGGCCGAGAATGCCAACTACAAGGACGCCAAGGACTACTTCACCAAGCACCTGGCGGACCTGTCCCAAACCTCCCTGACCCTGTATGGGGCCGTGGCCAAAGACTTCAGCGAGCCGGTGGCCCGGCGCTTCGGCGTCACCTGCCTGTACCTGCTGCTGACGTACAAGGAGGCGGCCGACATCGAAGTGAATCACGAGGATCCGGGCGACACCCTCATCGAGGTACCGGACGACAAGGGGCAGGTGACGGCCAAGCCGTTCGGGGACTGCAGCGTGGACCAGATGCGCCGGGCGCTCCAGCGCTTGCGCAAGCCGGCCTCCAGCAAGCCGTTGACGCCAGAGGCGGAGGCGCTGGCGGAGCAGTACAGCGAGGCGGTGACGGGCAGTTTCCCGAAGGGTGCGCGCGTCAAGGTGGCGGTGCGCAACCAGAAGGGCAAGGCGGTGCTGGACTTCAAGGGCATCCCGCTGGAGCAGGTGAACCAGCTCGTCGAGGCGCTCTCGGGGCAGGTGCCCTCGGTGCGCGAGGTGCGGCCGGTGGAGAAGCCGACTCTGGGCTGAGCCCCGGAGCCTGAGAGAATTGGCGGCCCTCTCTCCTCAATGGAGGGAGGGCCGCTTTCAGGGATACCAGTCCATCCCCAGTAGTGCACGCAACCTGCGGGGGAGCATCACCACTTGTTGGGTGCTCCCTACGTACCGGAGCTTGGACGCTGCAATCTCCGCACTGGTAGGGTCACGAGTCCGTCACGGGAGTGACTCATGCGCATCGCGAAGGCCGTCCGCAAGGATATGGCGGACATGGTCATCAAGCGCTGCTCGAGCGACAAGATCGAGGAAGTCTGCGGAAACGGCAAGCAGCACACGAAGGAGTGCCAGGATTGCCTCAACTGAAGTGGCGTACGATCGTGGGAGGCTGCGCGAGCCTGCTGCTGCCACTACCACTCGTGCTGCTGCTGTGGGGGCTGCTGAGGCCAGAAGTACCCCCGGAGGCACCCGGTAGGGCGCCCATCAGCCCCATGCTCGACCCAGAGCAGCGGATGCGGTTGATGACATATCGGCGAGAGTGCCGATCGGGTGCCGAGTGTGAACCTCCGTTGGGCTGCTTGTACGAGTCCCGATACAGACAGGCGTACTGCACTGACAGCCAGTGCATGACGGATGCGCAGTGTCCGGATGACCACGTCTGCCGCCCTCTCGCTACGAAAGAGAATGGGCTGCGGGTACGCATCTGCGTTCCCATGGGCGTGCGGCAGGAAGGAGAGAGCTGCGATCCCGCACCGCAAGACAAAGGGCACGCCTGCGCCGCCGGTCTGGTGTGTGGCGGTCACAACAACAGTTGGTGCGGCCGGCCGTGCCGTTCAGGCGCTCAGGCTGCGGAGTGCCCCGAGGGTTTTTTCTGCGCCGACACGAACTCTGAATCCGTGTGCCTGCCGACCTGCGAGAAGCGAGGGTGCCCCGAAGGCCAGAGGTGCGTCCGGTTCGATGAGGGTGCCTCGACATGCGCGCACGTCTATGGCCCCAACTGCCAGCAGTCTTCTTGTCCTGAGGGCCGCGAGTGCTGGGTCCTCACGCAACCACCGCACCCAGGGAAGGCCTGGATGCAGTGCCTCGAGCGGTGCGGGAAAGGTCTCCCCCCTGCGGCGCCGGGAAGGTCTGCGACGTTTGGCTGTGCCTGCCGGAATGCGACCCGCAAGGCCCAGACGTATGCGGCGACGGTTATCGGTGCAGGCAGGGCTGGCCGGATACGCCCTTTGCGTGCCGTCCGGATTGGTAGCTTCCTGGCTCCGCCTACCCACTACGATGCTCGTGCTCAGGGCGAGGGAGCCGGAATAACGATCAGCTCGAGATGAGATGATCTCCGCCACACTTGATTTCCCGTTAATTTGAGTCCACAGTTTTTCCCCGTTATGGAGGAATTCATGCGTGGACCTTGGCGGCGGATCGCTGTGCTCTGGGCGGTGGGTCTTCTCGGTGCATGCGGCGCGGAACCAGAACTCCCGCCCACGGAGCCAGCGCCGGCCGCGGTCGAGCAGGCGGCGTTCTCGTACTTCCCCATGGGCTTCGCCCGCGTGAGCGCCTCGGGGGGCGTCGTCACTCAGTTCAACAGCACGGGCGGTGCGGTGACGGTGTCGCGCTCCACCGGCAGCTACACCGTCACGTTCGCCGGGCTCGGCGCCCCGGTGAGCGGCGCCTCGTCCGGCGGCCACGTGCAGATCTCGGCGGAGGGCACGGGCAACGTGCGCTGCCGCAGCATGGGCTGGAGTGGCTCGCCGAACCTGAGCGCCTCGGTGCAGTGCAACGCACCCGACGGCTCGCTCGCTGACTCGGCGTTCGCGATCCTGTTCTTCCGCTACACCCTGCCGGCGCCGAGCACGTTGCCGGCGACCTCCGCGTACACCTGGGTGACGGCGAGCGGCGGTGTGTCGGCGGCCTACGACTACAACTCCTCCGGCACGCACAACACGGTCACGAAGACGGCCACCGGCCGGTACACCGTGCGGATCTCGAACGCGACCGCGGTCAACGCGAGCATGATGGTCACCAGCTACAGCGGCGCGGCCGGCACCGTGTGCTCGGTGGGGAGCTGGGGCGCGAGCCTGGCGACCATCGAGTGCCGGGATCGCCTCGGGAACCTCGCGGACAGCGCGTTCAACTTCTCGTACTCGGTCACGGGCCCGACGCGAGATCAGCAGGGCGCGCACGCCTGGTTCAACGGCAGCTCCGCGCACTCGACCTACTCCTCGGCGCTCGGCAAGGTGTCGTGGTGCTCGCCGGCCAGCGTCACGGGCAGCCGCTCCGGCTCGCTCGCGACGATCGTCGTCTCGGGCGAGCTTGGCTCATGGGACGCGAGCCCGTTCCTGCGCGCGTCGTTCGTGAACAGCTACGGCACCGCCGGGTACTGCAAGGTCGAGTCGCTGACGAGCGTCGAGGGCTCTCCATCGGCCTCGACCACCACCGTACGCTGTTACAGCGCGACCGGGGCCACGCTGGCGACGCCGGTCTTCACCTTCACGCAGGTGACGAGCGACGCGACGGGCCCATGCTGAGCGCCGCCGTGCTATGACACGCCATGCTCGCTGAGGGCTCCTCGCCCCCTTGCCCCCGCTGTGGCGCTCCCCGAGCCCAGGCTCCGGAGTGTCCCAGGTGCGGCGTCTACTACGCCAAGGCCGACGCTCGCGCCGCGCGGGCCGCTGCCGTCACCCGGGAGCCGCCTCCCTCCCTCCCTCCGCTCGAGCTCGAGCGCCCCGCGCACCTGCCCGAGGAGCTGCGGACGTGGAGCGGGGACGCCGAGGACGCTCAGCTCGAGCGGAGGATCCGCCTGTTCGCCCTTCCCGGGGTGCTCATCCTCATGTGGGCGCTCCACTCGACCGGGCTGGGCCACTCGCTGCTGCGCATCTTCTTCTCCATGTGGATCCATGAGCTGGGGCACGCCGTCACCGCCTGGCTCACCGGCTACACGGCCGTCCCGGGCCCCTGGGCGACCTCCCTCAGCGAGGTCCGCTCACCGTTCTTCTCCGTCTTGCTGGCGGCCGGCCTCGGGGCGCTCGCCTACCGCGGCTGGAGGCGGGGCCACCGCCCCACGCTCGTGGCGGGCCTCACGCTGTTGGGCCTCCAGTTCGTAGGCACCGTGCTCGTGCGCGGGGGGATGGCCCGCTCGCTCATCACCTTCGGGGGCGATGGGGGCTGCCTGGTGCTGGGCACCTTGCTCATGTGCACCCTCTACGCTGGCAAGGACAGCTCCCTGCGCCGCGGTGGGCTGCGCTGGGGTTTGCTCGTCATCGGCGCGGCGGCCTTCACGGATGCCTTCAAGGTATGGTGGGACTCCTCGAGGGATCGCGGTGAGCTGCCCTTCGGCCGCATCGAGGGCGTGGGCCTGAGCGATGCCAGCCGGCTCATCGAGTGGTTCGGCTGGAGTGTCGAGTCGCTCATCTCCCGGTACCTGGGGCTGGGCTGGGCGTGCCTGGCGGTGCTGGCGCTCGTCTATGGGGCAGGAGTCCGATCCTCGGTAGTCCCCTGCGCTACTTCTTCACCCGGACGTGGAGGAGCGCCGCCTGGAGGCCCTCTTGCTTGAGTAGATACACGTGATCGTCCTCGAGCTTCACCTCGTAGGCCTGGTTGCTGGGCAGCGCGGTCTCCTCGACACGCATGTGCCGGTCGAGCGGCCCCTTCCCCAGGTCCACCAGCCAGCATGGGCCGTGGCGAGAGACGAGCCAGAGCACGCCCTTCTCCTGCTTGAGCGTCAGCCGCGGCCAGTTCTGGGATGAATCCTTGGAGTTTGGGCTGAGCACCCAGCTCTCGCCGCCCTTCACCACCTGTTGGTGGATCTGCTGCCCTGTGAAGGGCGGCTTCTCGGCGACCAGGAATGAGGCATCGACACTCAGGGGGCGCTCGAGCAGGACGGTCCCGGCATCGAGTGTCTCGCCTGGCTTGAAGGTTAGCGGTGCGTACTGCTGGACGAGTTCGGGATGGGACAGCAGCATGGAATACGTGCCGGGTGAGAAGCCGTCCGCGGAGAAGGAGCCATCGGGCTTCACCGGCGACTTGATGGATGGCTCCCTGCTCGAGCGGCCCGTACTGCCTCCGGAGGGGGAGTTGATCACCCGGTTGAGGTGCCGAAGCTCCACCTTGGCTCCAGCCGGGTCCACGCCTGGGGGCAGCTCGAGCCTGCCGGAGAGGCGGGCCTTGCGCTCGGGGCTCACCTTGCGCAGGGCGAGCTCGCCGGCCCAGATGAGCGGCTGCTCGCGGGGCAGCCCGGTTGTCTCCAGCGCGTAGGGCTCGTAGCCATGCATCGCCAGCCCAATCGGGCGCTGCAGATCTCTCACCGCGGTGACGAAGTAGCCCCCCGGCAGGATCCGCATCTGCGCCTCGACATCGATGACGCGATCAGTGGGATCCTCCAGCAGCACACGCCCCAGCACGAGCACGGGCGTGATCGTGGGATAGTGCCGCGTGTATTCCCACGCCCGGGCGAGCTCCTCGCGGAGCTGTTGCGCCACGCGCTCATGGCCCTCTCCCTCGAGGCGTGCGAGCAGCGCGCGCAGCTCCGGCGGGTACTGGGAGACGGGAGGCCCCTCGCGTGGCGTCTGGGGCTTGCCGCCCCGCGAGGCTTGAGTGACGGCGGGCTTCGGCTCCTGCTCCTGCTCCTCAGGAAGAGGGGGCTTGAAGCCTTGGAGCGATCCATGCCGCTTCTGGTAGATCCGCTTGAGGGGCGCGAGATCGTCCGAGCCGGCGCGCACGGAGGCACGCCATGCCTCCTCGGCGAGGGCGAGCTGGCCCATCGCCTCGGCGATGCGGGCCCACAGGATGTACGTCTCCGGGGCTGGCACCTCCTCGGCGCGCTGCTGCGCCGCGAGCGAGGCTTCAATGGCCGCCAGGGCCTCCGGATAGCGCTTCATCCGCAGCGCCAGCTCCGCCTGGTGCTCCCACAGCGCCACCTCATCATCCACGACACCCCTCAGCGAACCGGGACGGTACAGGCGCAGTCTGCCCGCGCTCATCCAGTCCAGCGCGTTGCGGCTGGCGCGCAGGGCCTCCTCCATCCGGCCCTGGCGCTCCCGGACGCGTGCCTTGCAGAAGTGAGCCTCGGGGTTGTCCGGCTCGGCGGCAAGCCAGGTGGCGCAGATCTTCTCGGCGGAGCGGGTGTCCAGCACCGCGGGATCCGCCACGATCGCGGCCTGCCGGCTCCAGACGTCGTCCTTCGCCGCGAGCGTCTTCCAGGCGGAGAGGCCAAGCCTGGCGGGCAGCTTCTTCGGGGCCTGATCGTCCATCAGCATGGAGGCAAGAGTCTGCCGGGTGAGGAAGGCATGCGGCTCCCGCGCCATCAGCTCCCGGACAAGCTTGAGGGCACCGTCGAAGTCGCTCGCTTCGAACAGCAGCTCGGCCTTGGCCGCGGAGCGCTCGAGGACAGTGCCGCGAGCCGCTCTCTCGAAGGCAGGCAGCTCCCGGCGCACGCCCTCCTCGTAGCTCTCGGCCTCATCCGCACGCGCTTCGGCCTGTTGCGCGAGCGCAAAGGGGTTGTCCGGGTAGTTCTCCAGCTCGCGCTCGAACGGGAGGTAGGCGTTGCAGACGGTGGGGCCCGAGAAGGCATTGCGCAGGGGTTTGCCGTCAGTGCCCAGGATCGGGAGCATGCGCTCCTCGTCCTCGCCGCTGGTGCCGCGTGACGTGAAGCGCACGTGAATGGCGTTCGCGTTCATCGGCACCTTGAGCTCGTGGACGAACGCCTTTCCCTCCTTGCGCATCCGCGTGAACCCCGAGCTGAAGGCGTCATCCGCGTGGATGTCCCAGTTGGCGTAGACCCCGTACTCGAGCGAGCTCTGCCTGTCTTCTCCCGTCACCGCGTAGAGGAGCTTGACCGTGTCGCCGCGCCTGGGCTTCCCGGGGGTGATGGAGATGACCGGCAGCGGCTGGGCGGGGCCTGACCTCGACGCGGAGGTGGCTGGGGGCCGGGGCTCGGGCACCTTCACGCCCTGAAGCACCGCGGCGATGCCCGTGGTCAAGCGGTAGAGCGCATCGTGCCCTCCAGACCAGCGTGCGGCGATCTGGCCCTGGCGGTCGATGATGATGTGCGTCGGGAACGCATGGACGTCGTATGCCTCGGCCACGTCATCCGAGCCGGGGATGACGGTGTACTGGAAGGGGTGCTCCTTCAGAAACGGGCCCAGCTCGGCGGCCTCGTCGGTCGAGAACCCGAGGAACACCACGTCCTTGTTCGGCTTGTAGGTGTCGACGACCCGGTTGAGGTCCCCCAGCTCGGCGCGGCACGGGCCACAGTCCTTGAACCAGAAGTTCAGGACGACGACCTTCCCGGACAGCCTGGAGAGCGCGTACTGCGTGCCATCCAACGCCTTCATATCGAAGGCCGGAGCAGGCTCTGAGGAGGCCAGGGTGGAGAAGAGGGCTACGGCCATGGCCAGCGGACGGGCGAGTGGCATGATCGCGGAGCCTATCTCCAGGGCGAAGGATCTCCCAAGGGACACACCTCGCTCCTTGCAGCTCCAGCGACAGCGCGCCCACTCAGATAAGTCGGTGAACGCTCCCTAAAAGGATTATGGGAACGTCACCCCGGTGAGGACGATGCTCCGAGCCCCATCCTCGTTCCACACCTTGAGCGTGAAACTGCCCCGAGCCTCTTCCTCCGTTGCGTCCGCCTCGATCACCACTCGCGCGTCCGCCACACCGTACCTCAGGGGCTCGCGTTGCCAGGGTGGGTGCACGCGCAGCGTGCGGCGTCCTGGGCCCACCAGCTCCGCTCTCACCGCTCTCCAGGGCTGCATTCCCTCGGTGGTCGCCAGCCACAGCACGACAGCGACCCTGCGCGTGGAGCGGTAGCTGAGGGCCTCATACACTTCCACGAAGTTTCCGGGGGCCATCCCAACGCTCGCAAGAAGCTTCCTGGGAGGGATACCGCTCTCATCCATGAGCCCCGTGGCCAGCAGGCCCGTGAGTCCCCCGGGGCTCTCCTTCTCGGCGAGCAGCCGTGCGTTGTCCTCCTGGCACTGGTGGAGCTGGGCGTCCTTCTCCATCACCTCCTGCTGGTAGGACTCCAGCGTGCGCTTCTCTCGGTACACCTCCACCCAAGGCTCCACCTTCCCTGCGTGCACCACCAGCCAGAAGGCTGCGCTCGCCGGGGCTGAGCCATCCCTGAAGTGCACCGTCAACCGGAATCGATCTCCAGGCATCACGCGCGCGGAGGGCACCAGCCTGAGCGTGGTGCTCCCCGGATCCACCAACGTGAAGCGCTCCCGCCCTTCCACGGTGACTCCGTTGCCGAGGAGCTCCGCTTCATAGAAGAGAACCGTGGTGGACAGCTCGGGACCGATGCACAGCTCGGGCAGCTTACCCGTGGGCTCCGCCCTCAGCTCGATGCGCCGCGTTCCTGTCTGGCAGGGGATGGATCGAGGCTGCGCCGTAGCAGTGACGCCCACGAATAGCACCAGCATCAGCAGAGCAGCGGGGGACGAGGCGAGCACGGCCGGGTCAGCCTCCCTTGAAACGATCCACTGCTCTCACCTCCGCGGAGTTCCAGACCCTCGCGGTATCAGCCGTGGAGCCACTCTCCATCTCCATGCCACGCTCGCTGCTGCGGTCCAGCAGCTCGAAGCAGACAGGCCAGGAGCGGCCGTAGACCCCTCCGCCCTTGTACTCTTGCACCTCGGTGAACCGTCCATATACACGCTTGCTCCCGAAGAGGAGCCGCCCCTTAAACCTGCTGCCCACCGGCAGGCCCTCGAAGGGCGTCACGAGCCTCACGCTGGTCCACCCCTCCTTCACGGAGATGAGTTGGCCCCCTCGTCCCGAGGTGAACAGCGCGTCATCTTTGTCGCCGATGTCGATGTCTAGCTCTGCCATGGCCTCGACAGCGCCGGGAGGACACGGCTCCGCGGAAGGCTCCGGGCGCACCTGAGGCCCGGAACAAGCGAGGGTCAGGCAGGTGCTGGCAGTGGTGATCGCCTTGCCCACGGGACTGACTCCCTTCTGCCGCTTCTGCCTCTTCTGCCGCTTCTGCTGTGGGTCTCTCATGGAAGCCTCTCCCGTCTCGCTCAACGCGGGGATAGCTTCCGGCGGCTTCCAGGGAGGCGCCACTTTCTTTCCTACCCCCCAGGTCACTTCCAAGGCCTCCTCGAAGGGGAACACGCGCGGCCCCCCTGCCGTCTCGGAGGAGAGCGGCGGCGAGCTGGCGGAGCGGGGCGAGGCTCCCCAGAACCTGGCCACCCCTCCCCCCACCATCATCGCGAGGATCAATCCCACCGCCACCCGCCAGGACACGCGCCTGGCCCGCGAGCCAGGCTCCCAGTCGGCAGGTTCACCCTCCACCCTCACGAGAGGGCGCGGTCCTCGCCGGGGACGCGCCTCGGCCTCCCGCGCCGCCTTCAGGTAATGCGCCACCTCATCTCCTCCCGGGCCCAGACGCGTCGTCACCGTGTACTCGCTGAAGGCTTCGCACAGCGGCGCGTCCCAGGCCGCCTCCTGCCGCTCCAGCATCGCCGTGAGCGCCGTGCACAGCTCCTGCGCATCCGCGGGGCGCTCCTCGGGCTTCTTCGCCAGCAGTCGCAGGCACAGCTCGCTCAGCTCCACGGGCACCCGAGAGTTGAGCACATGGGGAGGCCTGGGGGCTTCGGTGAGGACGGCGTCCACGCCCTTCCTCCCCTCCACGTGGAAGGGCTTGCGGTCCGTCAGCAGCCAGTAGAGGACCACCCCCAGCGCATACAGGTCATCCGAGGGCGTGGGGTGGTAGTGCGCTCCCGGCACGCCCTGGTTCTCCCGCTCGAAGCGCCAGGCCTCCGGGCTGCGGTAGTCCGGCGTCCCCGGCGGCAGCAGTCCCCCGGTCCGAAAGCCCGCCTCCTCGTCTCCCCCCACGCCCAGATCCACCAGCACCACCTCGCCGTTGGCCTCACGCACCAGGGTGTTGGCCTCCTTCACATCCCGGTGCACCACCTTCACCGCGTGGAGGGCGGCCAGGGCCCGCGCCAGGCCCAGCACCTTGCGCACCGCCTCGCGCGCCGAGGGGTTCTCGGTGCTCGCCCACACGTCCAGGCGCCGGCCCGGCACGTACTCCATGATGAGGACGAAGTAGCGGGGTGCCTGGTCCGGCCACTGGCCGTGTCCCATCAGGCGCACCACGTTGGGGTGCTGCACCTTCGCCAGATTGAGCAGCTCCCGCACGGCCCACTCCCCCACCTCCTCCAGCGGCAGCAGCTTCAGCGCGTAGAGCGCTCCTCCCCGCCGGGCACGGAACACGGTGCCAAAGCCTCCCTCACCCAGCGGGGCCTCCACCCTGTAGCCGCCCACGTCCGTGCCGGGGGATACCTCCGGAACGCGCCCCTTCTCGCGTCCGCTCATGGGATATGGCCGGAGAGATGGGGGGCGCCCGTGCACATGGACTCAACCTCCTGGGTAGTATGGGAGGCTACCAGAATGTCCCTTGAGGATCGTCCTTCAATGACTCAACCATGTCCGTACGCAAGGCGTAGCCCTACCCCACGCCTTTCTCGTCCGGCGGTAAGCTCCCCGCGCACCCGTGCTTTGCTTGTCCTAGCCCCAAGCTCACGCGGCGGGCGAGGGCAGCTCATGGCCCCCGCCCTCCACGCAACCCAGGGCCTCTTGCCGATAAGGATTGCGCCTCTCGGGCTCAGCGCTCGTGGAGGTAGGCGTCCGAGGCACCGGGCTTGAGGCCGCGCACCAGGGAAGCGGGATCACCCGACAGGGGAACCTCCGTCTCCAGGCGGGCCTCGTCATGACCCTGGCTGAGCTGAGCACTCGAGGTGATGTTGAGCATCAAGGCCCCGACATTGTTGTTCTCGTTGACCTCGGGGACCACGCCGTCATCGTCCGCGATCAGCACGATGTAGTAGGTCCCCAAGGGAATGGAGGGAGAGAACGTGATGCCCGTGGGCTGCAGGGTGGTGACCCCCGAGTAACCCGGGGTGGGCACGCTGCCGATGTAGGAGAGGAGTTGGAAGTTCGCATTGGCCAGATAGATCCCCACACTCGAGGGGGCGTACGCGCTGGGGCATTGCCGATACAGGGTGAACGAGAGATTCGTGGTGCCTCCAGGCTGAATGGCGCTGGGGCTGAGCGCTCCCGCCCTGAAGAACTGGTCGGACTGACGCCATCCTCCAATGGATGACGACGCGGAGACGAGACTGCCGGTCACCGGCACGTAGGCCAGGATGTACCAACTCTGCGGCGTACAGCCGGTGACGATGTTCTCCAGCAGGGAGACCGCGGCCGGTTCCATGTCCGCCTGAGACAGGGTGGCCGTGAGAGTCCCCGACGGCGCATGGAACGGCCCAAATTGTCCCGTGCCCTCCGACAGCAGGACGGACTTCTCGCCCAGGAGGTACACCTGATTGCTCCCAGACGGCGTATCGGAGAGATAGAACCGGACCGTCAGGACCCTTGCGCCAATCCAGCCCGTCTGGGAGCCCGTCAGCCTGTAGTTGATGGAGAAGCCCGTGAGCGGGTTGTCGACGGAGGAGGGCGCCGAGTAGCTGGCGAACTGGATGTTCGACGAGAAGACCTGGGCCGAGGCGGAGCTCGCCGTGAAGAGGAACAAGAGAGCAAAGCAGGTGGCTACGGATTTCAGTTTCAGGCTCGCGGCAATCATTGAATGACCTTTCTCAAGGAAAAAACCTCCCCCCCCGTCCTCCCCCACCAAATTTGAGAGCCGGCCAGGGGAAAATTGATTCAGAAAATCCGAGGGCCACCGTGCTGGGAACCCATGAAG
>Ga0247825_10002087_pt1 | contig 13201 bp, 11 predicted proteins | sample 13C_Vanillin_Day_FD_194413 | JGI IMG/M metagenome (GOLD analysis project Ga0247825, IMG submission 194413) | Soil microbial communities from agricultural site in Penn Yan, New York, United States - 13C_Vanillin_Day48 | ecosystem: Environmental > Terrestrial > Soil > Agricultural land | place...
ACAGCGCCAGGTACGCCGGGCTGGGATCCCAGCCCGGGGCCTCGGTGTGCGCCAGAATCGTGTTCGCGCTCTGCGAGTACGCCCGATGATCGTTGCCGGGACGGTGCGTCACCTCGTGGGTGAGCAGACCGTTGTATTGCGGGACCAGATCACCCAGCGAGCCAACCACTTCCGCTGCAGCGGTGCGGTCGGGTACGTCGTGGACGACGACGTAGCCGTCCTCCTCCAGCCGGGACCGGTCGAGACGGCCTTCCACCGTTCCCACACCCGCAGAAACGACATGACAATTCGGCGACATCCATTCCTCCATTCCGAAAACCCGACTGGGATATGTACCCCGTGATGCCGGTCGTTCGAGACCGGGATCGTCGTGATCGGTTTCAAGAATGTGGTCGTGCCGCCACGCACACCAGGCACCCTAGGGGAGCCAAAACGTCACCCGGAACGAACTGCCGGGGCTGTAACAACGGAGTGCATCTTCCGGTGTACGCCCCTTGTGTGGGCCGCCCTTGGTGTCCGATCTGTTAAAGATTGATTGCATCCGGAGCCCCGGCCCGCACAGCGGACCATTGCGTTTGATTTCCGTTCACGCCCTCGCCACAGTCTTCACACCCCCCACCAAGGGCCACAGCAGTCTCGCTCCAACATGCAGACCGAGTACTCGGTCTGTCACACTCATCTCTCCGCCCACGCCGCTGCGTGGGTGCTGAAGGAGGACCCATGACCACGACAGGCGAAACAGTACCCGTCTCCGCCGTCATCTCCCCACCGACCGAGAAAGCTCCGCCGAAACTCGTCGGGTCCATGGCGCTGGCCCAGTTCGGTCTGTCCATCGCACTGCTCACCCCAGTGACCGCGAGCCTGACGATCAAGGTGCAATCGCTCGTCGGCACGGACAACGTGATCGCCGTGTTCGGCGCGGTCAGCAGCATCGGCGCCCTCGCCGCGTTTCTGGCGAATCCCATCTTCGGCCGGATCAGCGACCGGACGACCGGGCGGTTCGGCCGCCGCCGGCCCTGGCTTCTCATAGGGATCGTCGGGCTCGCCGTGAGCGAACTCATCCTTGCTCTCGTGCCCAGCATCATCGGAATCGCGATTGCCTGGTTCGCGGCGCAGGCGTTCGCCAACGCGGCGCAGGCCGCGCTGATGGCATCCATCGCCGACCAGATACCACCGCAACAGCGCGGCAGGGTGAGCGGTCTCATCGGTGTCATGCAGCAGAGCAGCAAGCTCGGTGCCGCCTACGCGGCCCAGTTCCTGGTGGCGAACATGCTGCTGATGTTCCTGATACCGGCCGTGATCGGCGTCGTGTTCCTCCTGCCGTTCCTCCTCCTGCTGCCCGACAAGCCGCTTCTCGAGCGCCCACCGAGCGAAGGTTTCCGTGCGGTACTGAAGACGTTCTGGCTCTCGCCGCGTCGCTACCCCGACTTCGCCTACGCCTGGTCGTCACGCTTCATGATCACGATGGCGTTGTACCTGTTCATGACGTACCGCCTGCTGTATATGCAGCACGAGCTGGGGCTGTCGATCGCCCGAGCGACCGCGGTGATGGCCACCGGTGTGCTGCTCTACACCATCACGCTCGCGGCGGCGGGGCAGGTCGCCGGCTGGCTCTCGGACAGGGTGGGCAGACGCAAGCCGTTCGTCATCACCGCGTGCCTGATCTTCGGCATCGGGTTGGTGATGCTCACCCAAGCCCACACCGCTGCTGGTTTCTACGTTGCCGAAGTGGTGCTCGGGCTCGGTTTCGGCATCTATATGGGTGTCGACCTCGCGCTGGTCATCGACGTCCTGCCCGGACTCGACGACTCGGCGAAGAACCTGGGTGTGCTCAACATGGCCAACGTCCTGCCGCAGACCCTCGCTCCCGGAATCGGCGCCTTGCTGATCGGGATCGGCGGGCACAACTACGACCTGTTGTTGAGCACTGCCGCCGCCGCCTGCGCGGTGGGTGCGCTCCTCATTCTCCCGATCAGAAAGGTGCGCTAGGCGATGGTGAACACTCGGAATCCGCTTGCCGACGACGCTTCCACGAGCACCCGCCACGATCTGGAGACGCGAATCGACAAGGCGATCGCGACTCTGGATCTCGGGTCCAAGGTCCGGTTGCTGACGGGCGCAACGAACTTCACCCTGTACCCGGACCCGGCGGTAGAACTCGCCGAGGTCGTACTCTCCGACGGGCCGACCGGCGTACGCGGCGAGCGCTTCACCGGCGGGCGCATCGCCTGCCTGCTACCCAACGCCACCTTGCTTGCCCAGCAATGGGACACAGCGGTCGCGGAGGACGTCGGGGCGCTGCTCGCCGAGGAGGCGGGCGCGCAGCACGTCCATGTCGTGCTCGGCCCGACGGTCAATCTGCATCGCACCCCCCTGGCCGGACGACTGTTCGAGTCGTTCAGCGAGGACCCGTTGCTGACCGGGGCGCTCGCCTCGGCATACATCAAAGGACTGCAGGACAACGGCATCGGGGCAACTCTGAAACATTTCGTTGCCAACGAGTCGGAGACCGACCGCAAGACCGTGAACTCCGTCGTGGACGAGCGGACCTTGCGCGAGGTGTATCTCCTGCCGTTCGAGATTGCGGTCGCCGACGCGAACCCCTGGGCGATCATGGCCGCCTACAACGACATCAACGGCGTTCCCGCCACCGCGAACACCGCGCTCATCGAGGGAGTTCTGAAGGGCGAGTGGGGATACGACGGGCTGGTCATGTCCGACTGGTACGCCACCGGCTCGACCGCCGACAGCGCCAACGCCGGACTGGACCTCTCGATGCCAGGCCCTTCGGGTCCGTGGGGTGACGCCCTCGTCGCCGCAGTCCGAGCCGGCGAAGTGGCGGAGACGACGGTCGACGAGCACGTGCGCCGGCTACTGAGATTGGCAGGGCGGGTCGGCGCGCTCGGCTCGGAGCGGGAGTGGCTGTCCACTGTGCCCGCACCTGACAGTCCAAGCCGGCGCGAGGCTCTCCGGAATCTGGCCGCCCGTGGTATGACCGTGCTCGTCAACCGACAGTCGACCCTCCCGCTGACGACCGAGGGCACCGTCGCACTCATCGGACGGCACGCGACGGAAACCGTTGTGCAGGGCGCCGGTTCGTCGCAGGTGCGGCCACCCCATGCGATCAGCATCGCGGACGGCATCGTGGAGGCTCTCGGCGCGGCCCGGGTATCCGTCGTCGACGGAGTCGAGATCAGCACGGATCCGCTGGCCGCCGCCCAGCACTCCCTGCGCGACCCGGAGACGGGCGAGTTCGGTATGCGCGTCACCACTCGCGACGCCCGGGGCGAGGTGATCGAGTCGCGGTACGTCGACTGGAGCGAGGTCTCCCTGCGGGAGAGCCCGTGGTTGAAGTCGGCCGCCACAATCGAACTCACCGCCGAGGTCGTCGTGGAGCAGGCGACGCGTATGCAAGTCGGCGTGCGCGGCCGTGGGGACTGGACATTCGCGGCGCCGGGCCACTTCGAACGGGTTCACCTGGACCGCGTCGACGACGCAGGTGAAGTGTTGCGACTGCCGTACCGCACCGTGGTCCTCGATCTGGAACCTGGCGCGACGATCACCGCGGTCGCGACGGCCGCACCGGGCGGACCGGTCCTCGGACTGGCTGCTCGCGTGGCGACGAAACCTCCCGCGGTTGCGATCAGCGCCGCCACGCGGGCAGCGCGCAACGCCGATGTCGCGGTGGTGGTTGTCGGACTCACCCCGGAGCAGGAGACCGAGGAGGTCGACAAGATCACCCTCGCCCTTCCCGGAGAGCAGGACGCCCTGGTCGCCGCGGTCGCGGCCGTGGCGCAACACACCGTTGTCGTGGTCAACGCGGCGACACCGGTGCTGATGCCGTGGCTGGATCGGGTGGACGCAGTGCTGTGGGCCGGGCTGCCCGGCCAGGAGGCGGGGGCTGCGGTGGCAGCGGTCCTGACCGGCGAGGTGGAACCCGCCGGTCGACTCGTCACCACCTTCCCGGCACGGGACGGGGACGGCCCGGCCTGGTCGCCGGTACCGGTGCACGGCGAACTGCCGTACAGCGAGGGCAGCGCCGTGGGGTACCGCGGCTGGCAGGCCGAGCCCTTGTTCTGGTTCGGACACGGACTGGGCTACACGGAATGGGCCTACGGCGAAGCGAATGTGACCGTCGACGATGCGATTCGCGCGGTGACGGTGGAGGTGACCAATGCCGGCTCCCGAGCCGGACATGAGGTCGTCCAGGCGTACTGGCGACCGGACGGTGATCCCGTGCGGCTCATCGGATGGGCCGGCGTCGACGTCGAGCCAGGACAGGCCGTCTCGGTCGAAGTACCCATCGATGGGCGGGTACTGCGTCGGTGGCACCGAGGTGGGTGGCAGCCGTTACCGCTCACCGGCGAAGTGCTGATCGCTCGTGGCCTCGGCGACATCCGGGTCACCCTGCCCGTAGCCGGACAACGATAGGGAGCGTACATGTCCTTTCCACCCAGTTATCACACAGCGCGCGCGAAGTCGCAGCGTGAGTTGTCCGGCGAGGTGTCGCGGGCCAAGGCAGTGCGCACGGCACTGGAACTCTTTGCCACCTCGGGCTTCAAGGGCACGTCGATCGCGAAGGTGGCGGCGGAGAGCGGGCTGTCTCAATCCGGTCTGCTGCATCACTTTCCGAGCAAGGTGGCGCTGCTCTCGGCCGTCCTCGAGGAGCGCGACGCCGAGGACGGCGTGTTCCTCACCAACGAGGACGGCGAGGCGCCGCTGGGCTGGGACGCGTTCGACGCGCTCGAGGCGTTGGTGGCGCGCAACTCGACGCGACCGCAGCTGGTCGGCCTCTTCGTCCGACTGTCCGCGGAGGCGGTAGAGGTGGGGCATCCCGCTCACACGTGGATCAAGGATCACTACGCCGGAATGGAGGCGTGGCTGACGGATGCCGTCCGTGTCGGCCAGGCCCGCGGTGACATTCGAGCCGACGCCCCAGGCCTCGTCCTGGCTCACCGCACGATCGCACTGGTGGACGGGCTGCAACAGCAGTGGCTGCTGCATCCAGGCCGGGTGTCCATGGTCGAGGAGTTCGGTGCGTACATGGCCGAACTCCACGCCCGCTGGGGTACCGCGCCCGAGCGAGAAGGGTAGCTGTGGCAACGACCGAGCCGGAAGGCGAATCATTACTGCGGAAGGTGCGGAGAATCCTGGACGCCTTCGACACCGGCGCGCCGGTGCTCGGACTGTCGGAACTGGCGCGACGGACCCAGCTCGCCAAGACGACAGTCCATCGGGTAGCCACGGAAATGGTCGAGGTCGGTCTGCTGAACCGGCACGGCCGCCGTTACGAGCTGGGATCGTTGCTCTTCGAGCTCGGCCAGCGCGTACCGCGGACCAGAGACCTGCGACTGATCGCGGCGCGCTACCTCGAGGACCTGGCGCTCACCACCCGGGAGACGGTGGTGCTCGCCTTTCCCGGCGATCAGGCGGTCCTCTTCGCCGAGAAGTACTTCAGTCAGCGTGGGGGCGGTGTCACCTTCACCCAGGTCGAGGGCCGGGTTCCATTCCACTGCGGGGCATCCGGTAAGGCGCTGCTCGCCTTCGGTGACGCGGCGATCCGCGAGCGTGTCATGGCGTCGACACTGCCGCGCCGTACCCGGTGGACCATCGCGGATCCGGCACGGCTGACCGCCGAGCTGGACCAGGTGCGGCGGCAAGGCTTTGCCGTGGATCGGCAGGAACTCGTCGTCGGCTACGGGGCCGTCGCGGCACCGGTCCTCTCGCACGGTGTCGCCGTGGCGACGTTGACCGTGGTCGGTCCGATCGACCGCATACAAGTCTCGCGTCTCGCTCCCGTGGTCACAGCGGCAGCTGCCGCTCTCACCCGGGATTTCGAACATGTAAACAACTGACCGTCGCTGACTTTTCGGTCCGAGCACCGGACCGATCGCATTCTCTCGAGTGAATCCGTCGTGAACACTCCGTGCAGCTGAACCACAGCCACCGATCTCGACAACGGCCCATGGAGGACCCCTATGACAGGAACGCAGCGTACGCCGCGTCAGGTACGCACGGCGGCGATCGCGAGCCTGGTCGGCAGCGCATTGGAGTGGTACGACTTCTTCCTCTACGGCACCGCTGCGGCGCTCGTCTTCAACACACTGTTCTTCCCCACTTTCGATCCCTTGGTCGGCACGATCGCCGCCTTCGGAACGAACGCGGCAGGGTTTCTCGCCAGACCGTTGGGTGGCGTGATCTTCGGTCATTTCGGCGACCGGGTCGGCCGAAAATCGATGCTGGTGGTCACTCTGATGATCATGGGAGTGGCGACATTCCTGATCGGCGTCCTGCCGACCTACCATTCCATCGGAGTGTGGGCGGCGGTACTGCTGATAGTGCTGCGCATCGTGCAGGGCATCGCCGTGGGCGGAGAGTGGGGCGGCGGCGTACTCATCGTCAGCGAGCAGGCTCCGAGCCACCGCCGCGGTTTCTACTCGGCGTGGAGCCAGACGGGCGTCGGGCTGGGGTTCGTGCTCTCCGCGTCGGTGTACGCATTGGTCCAGACAACGACCACCACGGAAGCCTTCCTGGCGTGGGGATGGCGGATCCCCTTCCTGGCCGGCATCGTGCTCACCGCCGTGGGTCTGCTGATCCGGCTCCGGGTCATGGAGACACCGGTGGCCCGGCAGAGCGCTGCGGCCACCAAGCCCGCGAGGCCGCCGATTCTCGAGGTGCTCCGCAGCCACCGGAAGTCGGTTCTGATCACGTTCGGTGCGCGCATCGCAGAGAACGGCGCGATGTATGTATTCCTCACATTCAGTCTTGCCTACGCGGCCAAGATCGGTCTGGACAGCGGGCTCGTCCTGGCCGCAGTCGTAGTGGGGATGTTGATCGAGTCGTTCGCGATGCCTGCGTGGGGAGCGCTGTCCGACCGTGTCGGACGCCGTCCGGTGTATCTGGGTGGCGCGATCGCGATGATCGCCTGGGCCTACCCGTTCTTCGCGCTGTTCGATTCGGGCAATCCGGTACTGGTATTCCTGGCTGTGCTCGTGGCGGTCGTGATCTGCCACGGGGCGATGATCGGCACCCAACCGGCATTCTTCACCGAGCTGTTCGACAGCCGCGTGCGCTACAGCGGAGTCGCCCTGGGACATGAGCTCGCGTCGGTTGTCGCCGGCGGGTTCTCCCCCATCATCGCAACTGCCCTGTTCGCGTGGGCAGGAGCATCGTGGCCGATCGCCCTGTTCCTGATCGGCATGGGTGTCATCACCGTCGTGTCCGTCGCGGCCGCGCCCGAGACCAACGCGAAAGACATCGACGAGCACGACCGTGCAGACACAGCAGAGGCCGACACCGAGGTCCGGACGGGCTGATCTGCCCTCGGACCATTCTCACCAGGAATCACCACACCACTCGCCGGCACCGGCACACCATCCTCGAAATGAGGCCGAAGAAGCATGCCCATCACCAGTGCCGTCTCACCGTCACCAGAGCGCCTGGCACTCGAAGTGCTGACCCGCTACCTGGAACTCTGCGACGTCCCCCGACCACCGGCCGTGACCGGTCGGCTCGACGACCTGTTCACGCCGGACGCCGTGTGGGAGGGCATCGGTCCTCTCTACACCGAGAAGTTCGGACGGACGACGGGCGCCGAGGCGATCGCGACGATGCTCTCTGCCCACTTACCCCCGCACGGGAACTTCCTGTCCAACGTCCACCTGCTTCACCAGGGCACAACGACCCTCGACGGCGACGAGGTCGACGGCAGGTGGCTGATGCAGCAGTTGTCCCGGTTCCATTCCGGTGCAACCGAACTCGTCGTGGCCAGGCTCAACGTGACCTTCCGGATCGACGGCAGCAGAGCCCGGATCTCCCGGTTCCGCACCGAACGTGTCTTCGACACCGACCTGGTACCGGCGACGGCCGCCCACGTTCAGGAGGCGACCACGCGATGACCGCGCAGGACGGCCGAACGATGCTCCTCACCTGCTACCGGGACATCCGCTACTACGGCTGGTACCACGTGGACCTGTTTCTGCACGACCGCGAAGGCCGAGAACTGAACTGGGTCCATTGGGGAACTCCCGAGGAAGGCCCCGACGGCGCGGACGCCGCGTGCGCGTCCGTCGAACCCACGTTGCGCCGAATCACCGAGTGGCAGCACGGCATCCGGGCCGACGGCAGTGACTACTGGAGCGCCCGAGCCGAATGGGACGAACGCCCCGAACCTGACAACTCAGAGGAAGTTACGACATGAACACACCAACCTCGATTGACCCCAGTGGCACCGACATCGCCGGGCTCGTGCACAGCGACCGCGTGGATGTCTCCCTCTACACCGACCCCGAACTGTTCGAACTCGAGATGGATCGCATCTTCAACCGAACCTGGGTGTGGGTGGCCCACGAGAGCGAGATCCCCGATGCCGGTGACTTCAAGACCGCGATGGTCGGCAGGCAGCCGGTAATCGTCACGCGCGACCGCCGCGGCGGAATCAACGTGCTGCTGAACCGTTGCCGACACCGCGGCGCGAGTCTGTGCGAGGTCCCTCGGGGCAACGCCAACGGATTCACGTGCCCGTACCACGCGTGGTCGTACGCACTGGACGGGAAGCTGCGCGGCATACCGTACCCGGACGGCTACGAGGAAGTTCTGGAGAAGAAGGACTTTCCACTGCACCGACTACAGGTGGACAGCTATGCGGGCATGATTTTCGCGAGCTTCAACCACGACGTGGAACCCCTGGCAGAGTTTCTGGGACCGGCCAAGCAGTGGATCGACCTGTTCATGAAGCAGGGGGCCGGGTATCCGATCAAGGTGCAGGGCGAGCACAAGTTCCGGTTCAACGGCAACTGGAAGATCCAGCTCGAGAACACCACCGACGGGTATCACTTCCCGATCGTGCACCGGTCCTGGATGTCCTCGGTGGACGAGGAAACCGCCGACATGCTGTCTTTCATGACCGACGACAAGGCGCTCACACATTCGCTCGGCAACGGACACAGCGTCATGATCATGGTGCCCGAGCATGTCGACCTCGACGAGGACGACGGCACCGAACAACTGCAGGAACGCTTCCGCCACATCGTCGAGGAACTGTCGAAGGAGTTCGAACCGGCGAAGGTGCGGCGAATCGTGCGCTCGATGCACGGCGCCGGGTTCAATCTGAACCTGTTTCCGAACGTGGCGATGTCGATGTCGTTCTTCCGTGTGCTGCAACCGGTCTCGGTGACCGAGACCGAAATTCGACACCTGGCGCTCGGTTTGGACGGTGCACCGGAGGTCGTCAACCGTGAGCGGCTGCGAATCCACGAGCACTTCCAGGGCCCGTTCGGGTTCGGCACCACTGACGACTCCGAGGCCTGGGACCGAGTCCAGCGCGGCGCCGCCGCCGGACCGGGACTGCCGATCATGGTGAACCGCGGGCTGGGGCGGGAGCAGGACGAATTGAAGGGTCGCGTCTCACACGCCACCGACGAGACCGGCATGCGCGAGGCGTACACGATGTGGAAGGCGATGATGACCGATGTCCGTTGAAACCTATGAGGCCGTGCAACTCTCCGATCCGCGGATCGCTCCGGCGATCGAACTGATCTGGCGCGAAGCGCACCTGCTGGACCGCAAGGAGTACCGGGAGTGGGACCGCTTGTGGGCGCCCGGCAGCCGGTATGTGATCCCCATCGATCCGGACACCGAGGACTTCGCGGCCGCGCTGAACATGGTCTACGACGACGACCGCATGCGGAGGATGCGGATCGAGCGGCTGACGTCCGGTTATTCGATCTCGGCGACCGCCGCCGCGCGAACGGTGCGGACACTCTCCCGGTTCGTGGTCCAGCACCGCGACGACGAGACCGTCGAATTGAGTTCGGCACAGGTGCTGGTGGGCTACCGGCGGGAGGAGACATTCGTGCTCGGCGCGGACGTGACCCACCGCATCCGGGTCGACGGGGCCGAGCCACTCATCGAGGAGAAGGTCGTCCGGCTGATCAACTCTACGGGCGCCGTGAACGCGTCCGGATTCCTGCTGTAGGAGACCGACGATGATCACAGTGACGGTTACCGACATCACGACCGAAACCGCTTCGGTCAAGCGCTTTTCATTGCGTCGCAGCAACGGCGCTCCCTTCGCGTCATACGCGGCGGGAGCCCACGTGGACGTCACGGGCCCGGGCGGAATCACGCGCCAGTACTCACTGTGCGGCCCACCCCATCGCACCGACAGCTATCAGATCGCGGTCAAGCGGGAGGACTGCTCCCGCGGCGGGTCCGCGGCACTGCACGACCAGGTTGCAGTGGGCGACGAACTCACGATCAGCGAACCGCGGAACCTGTTCGCCCTCGCCCCGGAAGCCGACACCCACGTCCTGGTGGCGGCCGGCATCGGTATCACCCCTCTCCTGAGCATGGCCTACCAGCTGTCTACCGACGGCGTGCCGTACCGGTTGCATTACTTCGCATCCCGGCGGGAGCAAGCGGCGTTCGTTCGGGTACTCGAGGATGAGGGGTTCGCCTCCTCGGTCGAGTTCCATTTCGGAATCGACCGAAGCGAGCAGCCCGACGTCCTCGAGTCGATTCTCGCCGGTGCCGAACCCGGAGCACACGTCTACTCCTGCGGTCCAAAGGAGTTCATGCAGCGTGTCGTCGAGGTGGCCACCCGATCGCTGCCGGACGATCAGGTCCACATCGAGCACTTCCAGCCTCTCGAGCCGACCACGCACGACGGCGGCGAGTTCGAAGTCGAACTCGACACCGGTGAGGTGTTCGCCATCCCGTCCGGGCGAAGCATCGTCGAGGTCCTCGGAGACGCGGGCATCGACGTCGACACGTCGTGCCGGGAGGGCATCTGCGGTACCTGCGTGCTGACCGTGCTCGACGGTGTGCCGGACCACCGCGACAACTGCCTGACTCGCAAAGAGAAAGAGTCCGGCGACCAGATCGCCACCTGCGTGTCGCGGGCGAAGACCGCACGGTTGGTACTGGAACTATGACGACCGCCCACCGACGGATTCCGAGGAGAGCCCCGATGGACACCAGCCTGTCCGCTCTCACTACGAGCGTGACTTCTGACGAATTGCGCCCGAGCGAGGTGGTGGCCGATGCACTCGAGCGGGTCGACCGCACGGAACCCGATATCCGGGCCTGGGTCCGCGTCGACCGAGCACGGGCGCTGGAGGCCGCCCGGCGCCTCGACAGTACGGTTCGAAAAAGTCCTCTCCATGGAATTCCTTTCGGAGTCAAGGACATCATCGACGTGCGCGGCCTCCCGACCGAATGCGGATCACCGTTGCGGCGAGGACGGGTGGAGGCCGACGACGACGCGCCCCTCGTCGCCCGACTCCGGGAACTCGGAGCGATCCCGCTGGGCAAGACGGTCACCACCGAATTCGCCTACTTCGCCCCCGGACCCACGCGGAACCCGAACCGGCTCTCGCACACCCCGGGCGGCTCGTCGAGTGGATCCGCGGCCGCGGTCGCAGCCGGCGTGGTCCCCCTGGCCCTCGGCAGCCAGACCGCCGGTTCGCTGACCCGGCCCGCCTCCTATTGCGGCGTCGCGGGACTGGTCGCTCCGGTCGGCGGACCGCTCGACACCACCGGATTCGCCGGCCTGTCCCACACCCTCGACGCGGCCGGGATTCTCACCCGCAGTGTCACGGACGTCCGACTCGCCTACCTGGCATTGACGGGCTCCGACCGGCTCGCCGATCCGGTACGGAATCTGGAGCGTCCCCGACTCGCGGCGTGGTCCGGCATCGAACTCGTCGACATCTCCGACGACATGCAGACGGCGGTGAGACACACCGTCGAGGCGGCCGTCGCCGAAGGCGCCGAACTCGTCGACTTCGACTGGCCTGCACTGACACCTCGCCTCGTCGAAGCACACGGCACGGTCATGGCGTACGAGGCAAGCCGCGCACTGGCGTCCGAAGGACGGCATCCGACACAACTGAGCGCACCGCTCAACGATCTCCTCACGCAGGGCCGGAGTATCACCGACCGCGACTACCAGGATGCTCTCGCCGTGGCTGCACGGGCACGATCGGCGATACTGACCTTGCTCACGGACGTCGACGCCATCATCGGCCCCGCCGCACCCGGCGCGGCACCCGAAGGACTGTCCGCTACCGGGTCTCCCATTCTGAGCCGACCCTGGCAACTGCTGGGGCTTCCTGCCCTGACGGTCCCCGGTCGCCTCGACGGGCAGGGCATGCCGCTCGGCATCCAGCTCATCGGGCACCCGAGTCGCGTGGAGCGACTCTTGGCCCTCGGGAGCGGCATCGAAGAGACCGGTCGTCGCGGTCACGAGGTGACATCCGCGACTTGATCCGCCAAGTCGGTCTCGACGACTGCCCCCGACTACCCCGCCTGTTCACCCACCGCCGAGGCCGACCACGGCGATCATCAAGGGCAGGAAGACGATGATCAGGATCGCGCCGACGATGTCGAAGGTTATTCCGCTTCGGATCATCGTGGTGATCCGGACGGCTCCGGAGCCGTAGACCACGGCGTTCTGCGGCGTCGAGACCGGCAGCATGAAGCCGAACGAGGCGGCGAACGTGGCCGCGAGCGCAGGCACGAAGGGGTTGACCCCGGCCGCCAACGCCACCGGGATCACGATCGGCACCACGACCGCCGCCGACGCCGTGTTGCTCGTCGTCTCCGATACGGCGATGGCCAGCAGCACCGCGAACACGGTGATGGCGACGACGCTCGTCAGGCCCAGCGAGTCCGCGACGGAGGTGCCGATCGTCTCGGCCAGTCCGGTGTCGGCGAGCAGTGCGCCGAAGATGATGCCGCTGCCGAACAGCACGATCGTGCCCCAGTCGATCTCTGCTGCGTCCCGCCAGGTCAGCGTGAACTCCCGATTCTCCCAATCGGTCGGCAGAAGGTAGAGCAACGCCGCCCCGAAGACCGCGACCATGCCCTCGTCGAGTCGGTCGCTGATCGTGCCGTAGAGATCCGAGTCGTTGCCGGCGATCACCGCGACGACACCGGGCAGGATCCACAGCGTCACCGTGACTCCGAACGCGATGAGCGTGTTCTTCTCCGCACGCGACAGGGGACCCATCTCTGCCCGCTGCTCCGCCAGGTAGTCGGCGACGCCTTCGATGCGCCGGATCTCCGGTTTGTTGATGCGCAGCAGGATGATGGCGAGCGCGATGAACATCAGCAGGCAGATCGGGATGGCCATCGCCATCCATTGCCCGAAGCTGATCCGCTCCCCCGTGGCCTCCTCGATGAGCCCGCGTCCGATGAG
>Ga0247825_10002091_pt1 | contig 13192 bp, 15 predicted proteins | sample 13C_Vanillin_Day_FD_194413 | JGI IMG/M metagenome (GOLD analysis project Ga0247825, IMG submission 194413) | Soil microbial communities from agricultural site in Penn Yan, New York, United States - 13C_Vanillin_Day48 | ecosystem: Environmental > Terrestrial > Soil > Agricultural land | place...
GTGCCGGACGCCGGCGGCACCTGGATCCTGCCGCGCCTGGTCGGACGCGCACGGGCCATGGGGCTCTCGCTGCTGGGCGAGAAGCTCTCGGCCGAGCAGGCCGAGCAATGGGGGCTCATCTGGAAGGTTGTCGATGACTCGCAGTTGCTTCAAGAATCAATCTCGCTCAGTCAAAAACTGGCGGAAGGACCCACGAAAGGCTACGGCCTGATCAAGAAGGCGATGCACGCCTCGAGCGGCAACTCGCTCGACGCGCAGCTCGATCTCGAGCGCGATCTGCAGCGCGAAGCCGGGTATTCGGAGGATTACCGGGAAGGCGTGACGGCATTCAAGGAGAAGCGTCCGCCGCGCTTCAAGGGGAAATGAAAGCCGAGGAGATTGCGCGCAGGATCCTGCGCGAGGACGAAGCCTCCCGGTGGCTGGGCATGCAGCTCGAGGAAGTGCGCACCGGCTACGCCCGCCTCTCGATGCCGGTGACCGCGCGCATGGTGAACGCGCAGAAGCTCTGCCATGGCGGCCTCATCTTCGCCCTCGCCGACTCGAGCTTCGGCTTCGCCGCCAACTCGCACAACCAGCGCGCCGTCGCCGCGAGCTGCTCGATCGAGTTCCTGCTGCCGGCCGCGATGCACGACCGCCTCGTGGCCGAGGCGAGCGAGGTGGCGCGCGCCGGGCGCAAGGGCGTCTACGACGTCAAGGTCACGAACCAGAAAGGCGAGCTGGTCGCGCTCTTCCGCGGCAAGTCGGCGACGGTCAAGGGGGTGTGGATCGAATGAATTCCTTTCCTTTGGAAGGCATCGAAAAGGCCCCCCTCGAAGCGCTGCAAGCGCTGCAGCTAGAGCGCCTGCAATGGTCGCTCAGGCACGCCTACGAGAACGTCCCGCACTACCGCAGGAAGTTCGACGCCGCGGGCGTGAAGCCGCAGGACTGCCGCTCCCTCGCCGACCTCGCGCGCTTCCCGTTCACCACCAAGGCCGACCTGCGCGAGACCTACCCCTTCGGCATGTTCGCCGTGCCGATGGACCAGGTGGTGCGCATCCATGCGTCCTCGGGCACCACCGGCAAGCCGACCGTGGTCGGCTACACGGCCAAGGACATCGACACCTGGACGCACGTCATGGCGCGCTCGATCCGCGCTGCCGGCGCGCGTCCCGGCAACAAGGTGCATGTCGCCTACGGCTACGGGCTCTTCACCGGCGGCCTCGGCGCGCACTACGGCGCCGAGCGCCTGGGCCTTGCCGTCATTCCGCTGGGAGGCGGAATGACGGAACGCCAGGTGCAGCTCATCGCCGACTTCAAGCCCGAGATCATCATGGTGACGCCGAGCTACATGCTCGCCATCGCCGACGAGATGGAGCGCCAGGGCATCGACCCGAGGAAGACTTCCCTGCGCATCGGCATCTTCGGCGCCGAGCCCTGGACGAACCAGATGCGAAGGAATATCGAAGAGAGATTGAAGATGGAAGCCATAGACCTCTATGGCCTCTCGGAGGTGATCGGCCCGGGCGTGGCGCAGGAGTGCATCGAGACGAAGGACGGCCTGACCATCTGGGAGGACCACTTCTACCCGGAGGTGGTCGACCCGGCGAGCGGCGCGCCGCTCGCCGACGGGGAAAAGGGCGAGCTCGTCTTCACCTCGCTCACCAAGGAAGCGCTGCCGGTGATCCGCTACCGCACGAGGGATCTCACGCGCCTGCTGCCGGGCAGCGCGCGCACCATGCGCCGCATGGAGAAGATCACCGGGCGCTCCGACGACATGCTCATCATCCGCGGCGTCAACGTCTTCCCTTCGCAGATCGAGGAGCTGATCCTGAGGCAGCCGCAGCTCTCGCCGCACTACGTGCTCGAGCTCTCCAAGGACGGGCCGCTCGACCACCTCACGGTGCTCGTCGAGGGCAAGGGCGGCGATGCCCTGCGCCACGACATCAAGTCCTACATCGGCATCACGGCGGACGTGAAGGAAGTGCCGATCAGCTCGATCGAGCGCTCGATCGGCAAGGCGAAGCGGGTGATAGACAAGCGCCCGAAGTAGGCTCTAGAGGATGCCGAGCTGCTTCGCGTGGTGGACCGCCGCGGTCGCGGAATGCGCGCCGAGCTTGCGGTAGGTCTTCTTGATGTGGCTCGAGATGGTGTGCGCCGAGACGCCCAGGCGCCTGCCGGTCTCGGCATAGGTGCAACCGACCGCGATCAGCCGCAGCACATCCAATTCGCGCCTCGTCAGGCTGATCGCCGTATCGGGTGGGCGCCGGGCGCGAGGCATGGCGCCGATCGTAAGTGCCCGAGGCCTCGCCAGCCATCCCACGATCTGGTGAGGCGATCATCGGCTTCTCATGATTCGATCTCCAGGGTGACCTGCCGCGTTTCGCCGATGAGCTGCAGCTCGACCGCGCGCATCACCGCGGCCGCGGCGCAGTGCACGTCGAGCTTGCGGTAGGCGTTCTTGATATGGCTCGCCACGGTGTGCGCGGACATGCCGAGCTGCTCCGCGACCTGCGTGTAGGTGCAGCCGCGCGCGATGAGGCGCAGGACCTGGGCCTCGCGTCCGGTCAGGCGGATGGTTGCTTGCATGGCTCCTCCTCTATCGTGGGGGAAAGCCCGGCGAGCGCGCAGGCGGCGGCCATCAGGCCGCCGAACGCAGCCACCAGGATGAGATCGACCAGGCGGGCGCCGCCCGCGGCCATCAGCGCGAAGATGAGCGCTATGCAAAGCGCGCTCATCTTCGCGGTCACTGCGGTGTGGCTCATGGCATCTCCTTGGAAGCGAAGTGGATGAGGGTGGGACGGAGCTCCTTCTTCAGCGTGGCGTCGACCTGGTCGAGCGCGCGCTGCGCGGCGAGGCCGGGCGCGAGCGCGGCGGCCTTCACCGGCCAGCGGCGGGAGCCGCGGCTGCGGCCGCTCGCCGCCTCGACGAGGCGGATCTCCAGCACGCCGTGCTGCCAGTACCAGTCGTCAAGCGGTCCGCTCGCGTCCAGTGCGAGACTCGCCTCGAGCACGTAGTCGGCGTCGGCAGCCGGGATGAAGCCGGCGGCGGCGACGGCGCCATCGAGGAGCGGCTTCAGGCTCCCTTCGGCGCGGGGGGCGAGCCGCACGCGCTTGAGCAGCGCCTCGAAGTCCGCCTTCAGGCGCGCCACGTTCCACGAGGGCGGCGCGCCGGTCCCGGTCGGATCGACCACGCGCAGCGTCTTCTGGTAGCCATGGCGCTCGGCCTGCGCGGCAAGCGCCTGGTTCGCCGCGGCGATCTTCAGGAACAGGTCCGGCGTTTCGGCGGCGCGCCGGGCCTGCAGGCGCGTCGTCTCGTCCAGCCGCGCGATCTCTTCGCGCAGGGCGTGCCCCGCCTTGAGCCGGGGCAGCACGGCAAGCGCGTGGTGGCTGCCGCTCGCGGGCTCCTGCCAGGTGCGCGCGATCTCGATGCCTTCGACGATGCGCCGGGTCCGGATCTCGATGCGGCGCGTGCTGCTGGCTTCGTAACGCGCATCCTTGAAGGACTGTTCGTCCGCCGACGCGGCCGTCACCTCGGCCTCGAAGACCTTGGCGATGTCGGCGCGCGCGCGGTCGCGCGCTTCCTCGCTCGTCGCGCCCTCGCCGCGGCCGATCAGGTATTCCGCGGGCCGGTAGTCCTGCGCCGTCCCGCTCACCCAGTCCGGCGCCGCAGGCTGCGAGGCGCAGCCGCCGAGCGCGACCAGGATGCTTGCCATTGCGATGCGTTTCATGTGCGGGCTCCGCTCAGTAGCAGGAGATGTAGGGGCCGGGCTTGGTGCATTCCCAGCGGGTGAGCCGCGATGCCTTGCCGGTTTCGTCGCGGGGCGCAGTGGAGGCGAAGCGCTGGGGCGAGCGCTCCAGCCCCGCGGGCATCGCCGCATCCGACACCGGCGGCCGGCGCACCGACTTCTTGATCTTCTTCTGGCCGAGCCAGACCTTGGCGTTGTCGGCGAGGTCGATGAGCGCGAGGTCGACCTGGTAGTAGCGCACTTCGCTCCAGTCGCTGCGGTCGACGATCGCGCTGATCGTCCCGGTCAGCATGTAGTCGGCGCCGAGCTCGTGGCCCATCGGTTTTCGCGTCGCACCGGCGGCGTGGAAGTCCTGTTCCTTGCGCTCCGCGCGGGCACCGGCGCGCTCTTCGCCCGAGGCGACGAAGGTGACGCGCCGCGTGTCGGCAAGCGCACGCTCGATGTCGCCGATGAACGAGGCGACGGCGATGCTTTCCCCGGCGAGGTTGCGCACCTCGCCGACCACCAGCGTCGGCGCGCGCCGGTTCGCGAGCCGGTAGCCCTCGACCCAGCCGCGCAGCTCGCGCGCCATCTCTTCGGAAACCAGCCGCGAGTCCGTGTCGTTCCACGTCCCGGAGAGGTCGTGGACCTCGCCGGGCTCGATCCGCTGCACTACCGTCCCGCAACCCGAGAGGGCGGCGAGCACGGCGACCGCGGCGAGCGCCTGCCGCAAGGTGGCGGGGCGCATCACTTGCTCCCGTGGGCGACGCGGTCGAACACGTTCTCGGCGTTTGCGTTCAGGTAGCGGCGCAGGTCTTCGTTCATGTCGTGCGTGACCGCGACCATCTCCTTCACGTGCTTCACGTCCAGCTCGGCGATCGAATACACCGTCTTCGCGCGCGCATCGAGCCAGCGCGCGACGATCTTCGCCCCCGACAGGTTGACCTTGGTGAGTGAGTGGACCTGGCGCGAGAGCGCTTCCTCGCTCGTCCTCGCCTCGCCGGCGCGTCCCGCCGCCTGGTAGTCGCGCGTGGCGACGTCGAGGTAGGAGGAGAAGATGCGCGCCACTTCGGCGCGCGCCCGGTCGTCCGCAATGGCGCGCTGCAGCGCGTCGTCGCCCGCCGGGCCGGCGGAACCCACGCCGTGGAAGAGGCGGCCGTCCTTGTCTTCGACGTAGGCGGTGCCCTTGTTCACCCAGTCGGGCGCGCCGCGCACCCTGAGGTCGCTTTCCAGCCGGGTGCGCCCGGCGCAGCCGGCCAGCGTTGCGGCCAGCACCAACACGAACAGACGTCGCTGCATGATCATGGCTATCTCCCTGGAGTCGAGCGGTGGTCGGCAAGCAGGCAAGCGGACAGGACCACCCCGGCGCCGACGGCCACGAGCGCGAGCTCGATGAACGAGGCGCCGCCCGCCACCATCAGCGCGACCATGAGCGCGAGGCACAGGACGCTCAGCGCGGCGGTGAGTCGGTTGGCTTTTCTGTCTGCTTCCATGGCGCCAAGGATGGAAGCGCGGCGCACGCTGATCGCTCACCGATTGCTTACGGATGGCTTATTTCGGCTAGCCGAGCCGCAGTCGCGCAATATCCGGATAGATCGCGCGGCGCGACCGTCTTACACTGCGAGGCATGGACAATTTCGTAGGAAAAGCAAAGGGGTACCTCGACGCCCGGCGCGGCGAGCGGGTGACCCTGGAGGAGCTGGCACGGGCGGTCGGGGCGAGCCCTTTCCACCTGCAGCGGCGCTTCAAGGAAGCCTTCGGGGTCTCGCCCCGCGGCTACCAGGACGCCGTGCGCTTCCAGGCGCTCAAGTCCTCCCTGAGGAACGGCACGCGGGTCGCCGACGCCGTTTTCGACGCGGGCTACGGCTCGGTGTCGCGCTTCTACGAGAAGTCCGACCTCGGCATGACGGCGCGCGAATACCGCGCGCGCGGCAAGGGTCAGACGATCGGCTTTTGCAGTTTTGTCACCTCGCTCGGCACGGTGCTGATCGCCGCCACCGGCAAGGGACTTTGCTCGGTGAAGATCGGCGATCGCGCCGAGGCGCTGGAGCGCGAGCTGAAGGAGGAGTTCAGCGGTGCGGAGCTGATTTCACGGGAACTCGCTCCATTGAAGACGCAGATCCTGTCGTTCCTCCACGGGCAGGCGAGCCTCTCGCGCGTGCCCCTCGACATCCGCGGCACGGTGTTCCAGCGCCGCGTCTGGGACGCGCTGCGCCGCATCCCGCGCGGCGAGACGCGCACCTACGCCCAGATCGCGCGCGAGGTTGGCGCGCACCGCGGCGGGCGCGCCGTGGGCAGCGCCTGCGGCGCGAACCCGGTGGCGCTCGCCGTGCCGTGCCACCGCGCGGTGCGCACCGACGGCGGCCTCGGCGGCTACGCCTGGGGGCTTTCCCGCAAGCAGCTTCTCCTGGAGCTCGAGAAACGGCGCAAATGAGGCGCGCGGACGCCGCGCGCCTCGTGCTCCTCGCGGCGATCTGGGGCGGCTCCTTTCCCTTCATGCGCGTCGCGGCGCCGGTCCTTGGGCCCGCCTGGACGGCCGAGGCGCGCGTGCTGCTGGGCGGGCTCGCGCTCCTCGCCTGGCTGCGCCTGGTCGGCGTCGAGGTCGACCTGCGCCGGCACTGGCGCGCTTACTTCGTGGTCGGCGGCGCCGGCATCGCTGCGCCCTTCGCGCTCTACGCCTTCGCCGCGATGCACGCGCCGGGCGGCCTGCTCGCGATCGTCAACGCCACGGCGCCGATCTTCGGCCTCGCGTGGGGTGCCGCCTTTCGCGACGAGCGCGTGACCGTGCCGCGCGCAATCGGCCTCGCGCTCGGCGTCGCCGGCGTCGCGCTGATCGCCCGGCCGGGCGATGCCGGCCAGAGCCCCTTGCTGGGCTGGGCGATCGCGGCCGCGCTCGGCGCGTGCTTCTGCTACGGGGCGGTCGGCGTGCTGGTCAAGCGCTTCGCCGGGCAGGTTTCGCCGCGTGCGATGGCGGCAGGCAACCAGCTCGCCGCCGCGGTGGTGCTGCTGCCGCTCCTGCCGCTCGCGCCGCCGCTCGGGCCGCCCTCGGCGCTCGTGATCGCCAACCTGCTTGCGCTGGCGCTGCTCGCGAGCGGGGTCGCGTTCGTCCTGTACTTCCGCCTCATCGCCGACGTCGGCGCGGCGCGCGCCCTCACCGTCACCTACCTGATCCCGGTATTCGGGGTGCTCTGGGGCGCGCTCTTCCTCGACGAGACGGTGTCGGCGGCGATGCTCGCCGGCGGCGCCTTCATCGTCCTCGGCACGGTGCTGGTTCTGCGAAAATGAGCAGGGACAGACCCGGGACAGACCCGGACCCGTCCCCGAGACCATGCGCTATCCCAACCTTTTTCGCCCGCTCGACCTGGGCTTCGCCACGCTGCCGAACCGCATCCTCATGGGCTCGATGCACACCGGCCTCGAGGCGCGGCCCGACGGCATGGCGCGGCTCGCCGCCTTCTACGCCGAGCGCGCGCGCGGCGGCGCGGCGCTGATCGTCACCGGCGGCTTCTCGCCGAACGACGTCGGGAACTTAGGGCCGCATCGCGCCCAGTTCTCATCTCTTGATGATGTTGAAAACCACAAGATCATTCCGCGTGCCGTACACGAGGCCGGCGGGCGCATCGCGCTGCAGCTCCTGCACTCGGGGCGCTACGGGTTCCACGAGCGCATCGTCGCCCCCTCGGCGCTGAAGTCGCCGATCAACCCGCATACGCCGCGCGAGATGACCGCGGCCGAGATCGAGCAGACCATCGCGGACTTCGCCGCCGCCACGCGCCTCGCGCGCGAGGCGGGCTACGACGGCGTCGAGCTGATGGGCTCCGAGGGCTACCTCATCACGCAGTTCCTCGCGCTGCGCACCAACCAGCGGCGCGACGAGTGGGGCGGCCCGCTCGAGAACCGCATGCGCTTCGCCACCGAGACCGTGCGCCGCGCGCGCGAGGCCGCGGGGCGCGACTTCATCATCGTCTACCGCATCTCGGCGCTCGATCTGGTGGAAGGCGGTCTGGAATTACATGAAATTACTGAGTTAGCAAAATCAGTCGAAATTTCCGGTGCGACCATTCTCAACACCGGCATCGGCTGGCACGAGGCGCGCATCCCCACCATCGCCCAGGCGGTGCCGCGCGGCGGCTTCGCCTGGGCGACGCGGCGCCTGAAGCAGGCGGTCGGCATCCCGGTGGTCGCCTCCAACCGCATCAACGCCCCGGAGCTCGCGGAAGAAATCCTCGCGCGCGGCGACGCCGACATGGTCTCGCTCGCGCGCGCCATGCTCGCCGACGCCGAGTTCGCCAGCAAGGCGCGCGCCGGCGACCGCGCCGGCATCAACATCTGCATCGCCTGCAACCAGGCCTGCCTCGACCATTACTTCATCGGCCAGCCGGCGAGCTGCGTCGTGAATCCGCGAGCGGGACGCGAAACGAAATTGATTTTTTCAACTGCGAAAAAGAAGAAATCCATTGCGGTGATCGGCGGCGGGCCGGCCGGGCTGTCCTGCGCCGCGGTGGCCGCGGAGCGCGGCCACGAAGTCACGCTGTTCGAGAAATCGGGCCGGCTCGGCGGCCAGTTCAACCTCGCCAAGGTCATCCCGGGCAAGCAGGAGTTCGCCGAGTCGATCGCCTACTATGCGGAGCGGCTGCGGCGGGCGTCCGCCAGGGTCGCTCTCGACAAATCTCCTTCGCCGCAGGAACTGGAATCCTTCGACGAAGTCGTCGTCGCCACCGGCATCGACCCGCGCCGGCCGCAGATTCCCGGCGTCGAGCACCCGAAGGTGGTGAGCTACGTGGACGTGCTCACCGGCCGCGTGCGGCCGGGGCCGGAGGTGGCGATCATCGGCATGGGCGGCATCGGCTTCGACACGGCGCTCTACCTTCTCGAGGGAAAGAGTCGCGCGCCGCTCGACGCGGACGCGTTTCGTGAACATTGGGGTATCTCGACGGAGGGAAGAATCATTGAAACGCAGCAGAGGACGCCCGCGTACCGCATCACCATGCTCAAGCGTTCCCACACCCCGTTCGGCCACACGCTCGGGCGCACGACCGGCTGGGTGCATCGCGCCGAGCTCGCGCGCAACCGCGTGCGCATGCTGAAGGGCGTCGAGTACGGGAAAATCGACGATCAGGGGATTCACCTGAAAATCGATGGAAAAGAGCTGCTGGTCGCTGCGGACACCATCATCCTCTGCGCCGGGCAGGTGCCGAGGAACGAGCTGAAAGGAACGCACGTGATCGGCGGCGCGAAAGAGGCCACCGAGCTCGACGCGAAGCGCGCCATGCTCGAAGGCGCAGAAGTGGCGGCCATGCTATGAAGGGCATCGCAGTCATCGGCGGCGCGGGCGAAGGCCTGGGCGCGGCGCTCGGCCGCCGCTTCGCGGCCGGCGGCTATGAAGTCGCTCTTTGTTCGAGAAGTAGTAACGAAAAAGTCGACCTGAGGAATGAGAGCGAGGTCGTCGCCCTCTTCGACCGGCTGGAAGCGCGCGGGCCGGTCGAGGTGGCGGTGTTCAACGCCGGCGCCAACTTCCGCGCCTCGATCCTCGATACGCCGGCCGAGATGTTCGAGAAGGTCTGGCGGCTCGGGTGCTACGCCGGCTTCCTTTTCGGCCGCGAGGCGGCGCGGCGCATGGCGCCTCGGGGCAAGGGCACCCTCCTCTTCACCGGCGCCACCGCCTCGGTGCGCGGCTCGGCGCAGTTCGCCGCCTTCGCCGCCGCCAAGGGCGGCTTGCGCCAGGTGGCGCAGTCGATGGCCCGCGAGCTCGGGCCGAAGAGCATCCACGTCGCGCACGTGGTGGTGGACGGCATGATCGACAACCGGCGCACGCGCGAGCGCATGGCCGAGCGAGCCAAAGACCTGCCCGCCGACGGCATGCTCGCCACCGACGCCATCGCCGAGCTCTTCTGGCAGCTCCACGCGCAGCCGCGCTCGGCGTGGACCTTCGAGGCCGACCTGCGCCCCTGGGCCGAGAAGTTCTAGACGAATGAAAGGTCCGTCCCGGGTCCGTCCCGGGTCCGTCCCTATTTTGGTTTCGCTGCGTGCTAGCATCGCCGCGGGGGAGGACTCGCGGTGCCGTCGGACGCAATGCTGGACGTAAATGCGGCGGCTGCTTCGCAGCGGCTCCTGGAGCGCATCGCCGCCAACATCGGCGCCGTCATGCGCGGGCAGGACGCGGCGCTGAGGAAGCTCCTCGCCGCCTTCGCCGGCGGCGGCCACGTGCTGATCGAGGACACCCCCGGCACCGGCAAGACCACCCTCGCCAAGGCGCTCGCCGCCTCGATCGGCGCGCGCTTCACGCGCGTGCAGTTCACGCCCGACCTCCTGCCCTCCGACATCCTCGGCGTCTCGGTCTTCAACCAGCGCGAGCAGCAGTTCGAGTTCCGCCCCGGCCCGGTGTTCACTTCCATCCTGCTCGCCGACGAGGTGAACCGCGCCTCGCCGCGCACCCAGTCGGCGCTGCTCGAGGTGATGGCCGAGGGGCAGGTGACGATCGAGGGCCGCACGCACGCGATGGATCCGCTGTTCTTCGTCATCGCCACGCAGAACCCGGTGGAGTTCCGCGGCACCTACCCGCTGCCGGAGGCGCAGATGGACCGCTTCGCGATGTGCCTGTCGCTCGGCTACGTCGACGCCGACACCGAGGTGGCGGTGCTCTCGGCGCAGGAGCTCGAGCACCCGCTCGCGCTCGCGCGCGCGGTGGCGACGCGCGAGGAACTGCTCGAGCTGAAGAGCGCGGTGCGCCGCGTGCGCATGTCCGACCTGGTCAAGCACTACATCGTCGAGCTGGTGCGCCGCACGCGCGCCGCGCCGCAGGTGCTGCTCGGCTGCGGGCCGCGCGCCTCGATCGCGCTGGTGCAGGCGTCGAAGGCGCTCGCGCTCATGGACGGCGAGGCGTTCGTGCGCCCGGAGCAGGTGCAGGAGCTCGCCGTCCCGGTGCTCGCGCACCGCATCGTGCTCGACCCGCAGGCGAAGTTCGCCGGCGTCACCGGCGCCTCGCTGGTCGCCAATCTCGTGCGCGAGACACCCGTTCCTTCTTGAAGAGGATTACTTATTGGGCCCTCCGGGCCTTCAGCGCGCTGCAGCGCTACCTGCGCGAGCGCCTGACCGGCGCAGGCTGGCTCGCCCTCGGCGCCACGGCGACGGCCGCGGGGGTAGGCATCGACACCACGCGCACCATGAGCTACCAGGCGTTCGCCTTCCTTTTCGCGCTCCTCGCGATCGCCTTCCTCGCGGCGCCGTGGTGGCGCCCGCGCGTCGTGGTGCGACGCGAGCTGCCGCGCTACGCCACGGCGGGCGAGCCCTTCGAGTACCGGGTGAGCGTCGAGAACCGCGGCCGGCGCGCGCTCACGGGCGCGACGCTCAAGGAGTTCCTGCGCGACCCGCGCCCGAGCTACGCGCAGTGGCGCGCGGCGCGCGAGCCGGGCGAGGAGCGGCGCAACTGGTTCGACCGCACGCAAGGCTACTTCCGCTGGCGCTGGCTGATCGAGCGCAGGACGCCGGGAAGCCTCGCCGAAGTGCAGTTACCGATGCTTGCTTCCGGAACAATGGAATCCGTAAAGCTCTCCATGCAACCCCGGCGGCGCGGGCGCGTCGAGCTCGCGGGCCTCACGCTCGCGCGCACCGATCCGCTCGGCCTGGTGCGGGGCGTCAAGCGCCTGCGCGCCGAGGGGGCGGTGATCGCGCTGCCGCGGCGCTACCGGCTGCCCGCGCTCGCGCTGCCCGGGCAGCGGCGCTTCCAGCAGGGCGGCGTCACGCTCGCCACCTCGGTGGGCGACTCGGAGGAGTTCATCGGCCTGCGCGAGTACCGCCCCGGCGACCCGCTGCAGAAGATGCACTGGAAGAGCTTCGCGCGCACCGGCGTGCCGATCGTCAAGGAGTTCCAGGACGAGTTCTTCGAGCGCCATGCGCTGGTGCTCGACACCGCGAGTGCCTTGGGGGAGGACGCGGCCTTCGAGGAGGCGGTCGCCGTCGCCGCCTCCTTCGTGTACGCCATCGACACGCGCGAGTGCCTGCTCGACCTGCTGTTCGTCGGCGGGGAGGTGCGCACCTATACCGCCGGCCGCGGGCAGATGCAGGTGAGCCACATGCTCGAGGTGCTCGCCGGCGTGTCGCCGAGCCCGCCGCAGGCCTTCGGCACGCTCGCGCGCGCCGTGCTCGGCCAGCGCGGCGCGCTGACGAGCTGCATCGTCGTCCTCCTCGACTGGGACGAGGAGCGAAAGGGGTTCATCGAAAGCCTGTCTCGCAGCGGCCTGGAGGTGCGCGCGCTCATCGTTTCCAATGCAGACATTCAAGCAGGGAAGACGAACTGCCTTGTCCTGCGTCCAGGCCAGGTCGAAGCCGGACTGGCGAGGCTCCGATGAGGGTGCCGCCGCTGCTGCTCGGCGCGGCGCTCGCCTTCTGGGGCTGGCGCTCGGGGAACTATGCCGTCGCCGCGGCGCTCGCGCTCCTGGCGGAGGCGCCGCACGCGGCGCCGTGGCGCATCGAGCTTCGCCCCATCGACTTCTCGCGCATCGCCGACTCGTGCACGGTGTTCTTCGCCGGGCTGCTGGTGTGGCTCTTCGCCACCCTGGAAGAGCCGCGCACGGCGCGCGCGGTGCTGACCACGCTGCTGTGGCTACCCGCGGTGCTGATGCCGATCCTGCTCGCGCAGCGCTTCTCCGTCGCCGGCCGCCTGCCGCTCAGCGCGCTCTTCCGCTACCTGAGGAAGCTCAAGGAGCGCGAGCCCTCGACGCCCGACCCGCTCATCGACCTCTCCGGCGTGTACTTCGCGGTCTGCGTGATCGCGGCCGGCATTCCGAACAAGCGCGACGAGTTCTTCTACATGGCCGTCGTGGTCCTCGTCGCCTGGGCGCTCGCCGCGGCGCGGCCGAAGCATGCCGCGCGCGGGGCGTGGGCGGCCCTGGTGATCGCCGCGGCGGGCGCCGGCTACGCCGCGCACAGCGGGCTCGCGAAGCTGCAGGCCTCGATCGAGAACTGGGTGAGCGACTGGGTGATGCGCGGCATCGCCGCCGACCCCTACCGCACCAGCACCGACCTGGGCTCGGTGGGGCGCCTGAAGGAAGTCGAGACCATCCTGCTGCGCGTCTATGCCTCGCCGCAGGACGCCGAGCGCCTGAAGCTTCTCCACCGCTCGAGCTTCACGACGCTCGCCGGCACGAGCTGGATCGCACGCAACGCGCCGATGGCGCCGCTGCAGGCGGAAGCCGACGGCACGACGTGGCGCATCGCGCCGGGCGAGCCGCAGCATCGCGCACGCATCGTCACGCGGCTGGAAGACGGCAAGGCGCTGCTGGCGCTGCCTTCCGGCACGGTGCGCCTGTCCGGCCTGCCGGCGGCGAGCGTGCGGCGCAACGTCTTCGGCGCCACGCTCGCCGACCTCGGCGGCGACTGGGCGCCTTACGTCGCCGAGACCGGCGCCGCCGAGGACTACGCGCCGCCGCGCGCGGAGGACCTGCAGATCCCGCCGCGGGAGGCGGCGGCCTTTGCGGATCTTTCGGGAAA